>BNJT01001808.1_pt1 | contig 317254 bp, 258 predicted proteins | sample 8540491 | NCBI WGS metagenome assembly BNJT01 (sample SAMD00202455, study PRJDB9452) | human saliva metagenome | host: Homo sapiens | reverse complement strand
ACCTTCAGCTGGCATAGATCAAGCTTCAGCTGAAAGTTGACGAATCATCCTTTGGCGCGCTGTAATATACCACAATTCTTGACAAAGCTGAACATTTGCAATCATTGATCTTCATGCAAGAAACTGACCTTATCATATCTAATCTTTTACTGTTGATAATCTTGAATAATTCTTCCCGTACATTTGATGCAAAAAGTAGAAACGATCATTCTACAACTCTTATAAGAACGAATTACTTTATCCAGATTTTCTCAAATCAATCTGACTGAGATGAGCCTGGCTTAGTTTGCGTTAGTTGATTCTCCAAGATAAAAGCCTAACACCCTTCCTGTCAAATTCCTGAAATCTTCCCAAGATCCTGCTGGTCTATCAATAGATGGAGTAGGGAGGTCTACCTTTTAAAATCTCCAGAGAAAACAACCAGCTTTGGGTGTGTATAGAAAACATTAGGATTCTTGGAATCGAATGATTTTACCCTAAAAACTCAACAGTAAATACTCCAACTTCAGAATATCCATATCTGGATCAATAGTTTGAATTTTTAATTTTTGAGATCTCTATCATCAAGAGACTGTGATCATCCCTAATGTCAATGGAGACGTATAAATAACAGGAAAATCAAGCGGAGCTAAAAATATTCTTAAGGGCTCCAATATGATCCAAATGACCATGCGTGATCAAAATACCCTTAATATTTTTCTTTTAGCTACAAGATAACTCGCACATCTGGAATAATATAATCCACACCAGGCATATCATCAGAAGCAAACTCCATACCTGCATCAATAACAATAATATCATCTTCATACTCCATCACATTCATATTTGATCCGATCGTTCCAAACCACCTAACCCAAAAACTCTAACAGGTTTTTCACCCTTTTGATAAGTTTAGTAGGATCTTCAATTTTACAGAAGGACGATTTCTGTGACGAAGAAATGCCTCTGACGACATTTTCTCCCCTTATCATTAGATGATCTACGAGGACGAGGTGAACGAGTCTTTTGTTCTGACTTTTTATTGTTTTTCTGGTAAATTAATAGAAATGTTTGATTGCATAATTGTTTCCATTTTTATATGTATAATATAAAGTAAATAAAATGATTGATAACTATTTAACCACATTAAGAGCCTCTTGCCAACAAAGAAAAGTCCTCTCATCTCTCCTGAATCTCAGAATATTTTGCTCAAAATTTCTCACTACTTATCAACCAAAGAACTGCCTTGAAATAGGGAAGTGCCATCGGTTATAGTGGGATCTTTATAGCAAAAACTATTGCAGAATGGGGAGGAAATTTAACTTCATTTGAAGTAGCCTATCCATCATATTTAGAAGCACAATACCATGCTCGTCAATGTCAGATAACTAATGTGAAGCGGTATCCCTTTGATTTAACCAAAATCGAAGATACAAGCAATATCTTGCCAAAGCAGTGTGATTTTTGTATTTATTGATGCACAGAAAAATCAATACTGAATCTATATGGAGAAAATACAAGAAAATCTAAGCTCGGAAAAATATAATTGTACTCGATGATATTCTCAAATATCATACCAAACTAACATGATTATACGAATTCCTAGATCAAATCAATTATGAGATCCAACAAAGTGAAGAATGAGATGGAATGATGATTATCCACAATGCAAAAAGCCAAAAATCTTAAATAAAAGAAAAAGCTGACCTAGGATTTAGATCAGTTTTTAAATTCATATATTTTACTTCCCAAAATTTTGGCTTTCAAGACTTTGCTCATACCAATCAAGAGCTTTCTGAGCTCCTTTACCGTAAAATCTGGACAATAAAGATCTGTAAAAATAGAGCTGTGCATATCAATCCACAAGCATAAATCCAGAAAGTCTTTTTGCTAGCTGTTGCTTGGTTCTAATCACAAGTTCAACAGGAGGCAATCCTCAAAAATCTAAATATTTTTCTAAATTTTCTTTTAGCTAATAACATCTCCACTGACCTTCTTTTTCATTGCTCTCAAAATTTCATCTTGACCTCCATAATTAACCGCAAGAACAAATGTCTTATTACTCTCAGGATAATAAAACTCCCTCTGTTTTTCTATCAAAAATCAACTAAATCTTGAGAGTCAGTCATATCCCCAGCTACACGAGAAATTAACCTCTCCTGACTGAAAACAACTCATACAAATTCTCTGTAATCTTCCTATACAAATCAAAGAGATAATCAAGTTCCTGTTGAGTCCTATTAGTCAGGTTTTCAGTACTAAGCCCCATAAAGTAAATACCTCAATATCTGTCTGAGTATAAATATACTGTAGCAATCTTTAATCATCTGATTAAAACCCTCCAAAATGTCAAAAACCATCAAGTCCTCTTTCCTTGGCCCAGGTTCTATTTCCATCCGGGATGATATAATATGTCTTGGATAGTGCATAATATTGTAATAAGTAAATGTGAACAAGTGTATTAATCGTAAATCTCAATGCAAATAAAAATCACAAAAATTCCTAAAACACTTGTATGAAACAAACTACTGATTCTTTATTACACTGAACCTTTTTCTTTGGATATTAAGGTTCTTGATAAATTATCAACTTGTTCTTTTTAATCCAAACATCTCAGCAATTTGCTGAGTTTGTAAACTGATTCACTTCTTTATTTTCCAAAGCTCAATACTGGCTTCTCTATACTTTTTACCAAAGAGATTCTTCAAGTACACCTTTTCAATCTAACCTTTTCTTGATACGGACAATTGGAGCTGTTAAAAAGCTTTTTAGCGGCATTCGTTGTCCTTTTTCAGGCCTCTTCTGGGAAAAGCTCTTTTTGCAATTTCTAGATTAGTCTTGTCTGCACCATTATTCATAAAATACTCATAAACTCTCATACAAACTTGTTACATTAAATCACAGGACTGAACTAACTTGTTCAAAGAGTTGAGGGCTTTAAAAAGCCCATCAGATTCCAATTCTTTTCTCACTCTCCAAACATGCACACGAGAAACTCCTGTTTTTCAGCTACTTCTTGATCTGTCAATCACTGGGCACAGTTCAAAAACATTTTTACAAATGCCTTTTTGTTTCCCAGCTCCTATATTCTTTTTAGGAACAAAAACTAAATTTTTCCATGAGAGATTTTCCCAGTTATCATCAGCAGGGATCAACATATACTCATCAGGATGTAATCTTGCTTTTTGAATATCCAGGAAATAGGGTCAAAATTCCTTTTCCATCAGTTTTAGCACATTTGATCTCCACTTCTTTGTTGATAATCTCTCAAGTTGAAGGATCTTTAATAAGCTTATGAATGCGAACTCTCGGAGCTCTTGGAAGGAAAGATATTTCATTTTCACCATTAAAACCCCCAGACATATCAGTCTCTATCTAAGGTATAATACTTTTTGATGATAAACTCCAATAGCAATTCTTCATTCAGGAGGTTCTGTCCTCTCTCAATCTCCTAAAAGTCCTCAATAAAAGCGATCCGTAATCTCAGGGCTAGTGTAATTTTTCCCATAGTATTGCGTTGCCTAGCAAGGCAATACCTGAAAAGACCTTTCTTTGCCATAGAAATAAAAAATTAAAAACTGGATTATTGAGAATATTCAACACAGAATTCAGATTTTTACCCTTTTCAAGGAATATATTTTTCTAAACCAAGCTTTCTCTATTATATCCAGTTTCCCTATCAATTTTAGACATTAAATTTGAAAACAATCACATCCCCATCTTGTACAATATAGTCCTTTCACTCAAGTCTAATTTGCCCTTATCTCTTGCTGCTGATCGAGAACCAGCCTCAGAAGCTTTTTCAGTACTAATTACCCTCTGCTTGATAAGTCCTCTCTCAAAAATCAGAATGAATCGCACCTGCTGCTTGTGCAGCTATCGAATTAAGCGGAATAGTCCAAGCTCTCGATCTCCTTCTCCCCCAGTAGTAAAATAGTACATTAGTCCCAAGCTGATTAAATGCCAAACTGATCAAATCATCCAAGGTTGGAATCTTCTTTTCTCCTGAGTTTCAAGCAGCTCATTGATAAATTCAGCTCTTTCCTCTGGTGAAAACTCCATCATCTCAGACTCAAGCTTAACACATACAATGGCAACTGGAGCATTAAGCTTTGCTTCATGCTCAGCTTGAGGCACTCTGCATTAGCGAGATCCTCTTGTGCAATATTGAGAGCATAAACAAATGGTTTGAGGTAAGGAAATTATAGATCTAATCAATTTCAAATCTTCTGCGCTAAGTTCTGATCTAATCGTATTCGCCACCCCCATTCAATACTTGAATCTTTCCAAAATCTGCCAACTTTCCCATCATCTTTATTCTGACTTATTTTTGCTTTTTTGCAATGCTGGTAAGCTCTTTCTCAATCTGTTCAAGATCTGCAAAATTAATTCTCTGTATTAATGATTTCTATCTCTAAGTGGATCTACACCTCCTTCTACGTGAACAATATCTCTATCTTGAAAATGTCTCAATACTCTGAACAATCGCATCTACCTCTCTAATATGAGACAAAAACTTGTTTCCAAGTCCTCCCCTTACTCGCTCCTTTCACTAGTCCCAATATCCACAAAATCCGCATGTGCATAGACACCTTGTGTCTTGACATCTCAGAAAGAGCGACCATTCTAGGATCCTTTACATCTACTTATTCACAATTTCTTGAACAACTCCCACAATAATAATCACTCCAGAACCAGTCACTACAGTTGGTGGAGCGATCCAACAGCTTCACAATAGTCTGAACAAAAGGAATCCACTTTAGAATATAACTATAGATACCAATCAAAGCAAGTCCCAAAACCTCCCCAGAAGAAAAGATGCATCAAAAATTTTATTAATATATTGAGCTGTAGCTTTTCCAGGTCTAATAGATGGGATAAAAACCTCCTCTTTTCTGAATATTATCAGAGATCTTATCTGGACTAAAGGTAATCATCGCATAAAAGAAAAAGTAAACAACGATAGAAGATCACATAAGCAAAGATAGCCCAAACTCCAGGATTCGCAGAGTAGATATTAAAATGAGTCTCTACCCACTGAGCAACTGCGACTAATTTCACATTTGCTGGATTAAATTGAGTAACTAACTTAGCTAAGAGGTATGGGAATGGAAACAAATGCCATACCAAAGATAATAGGTACCATTCCTACTGGATTAAGAGGAATGGCAAAGAAAGACTGCTGAGCTTTTCCTTGCTTAGCATAAATAATAGGAATCTCCTTCACAGACTTTAGAATAAAGAGATAGAAAGGATCACAAGTACCAATACAATCACCAACACAAACATAAGCATTCCCCAAAACACTCTGAGCAGTAGCAAATGATGAATACAGTTGCTGGGTGATTCCAGCTACGAGTGAAGCAAAAGATTAGCATTGAGAAATACCATTTGAGATTCCCTTACTTGTAATAATAAGTTCTCCAAGCCACATCAGCATAATAGAACCAGCCATCATGGTAAATCCAGCCAAAAGTACATTGACACAGAAGTATCAATCACAGCTCCACCAAGCATACTATTGATCAAATACACTGATCCTATTCCTGCAAAAATGCAAGAGGAAGAGTCAAATATCTTGTATATGAATGATTAATCTTAGCTTGTCCAACTTCACCCTTGTTCTACTAAGTTCCTCAACTGCAGGTATAACCACTCCAGCCAACTGCATAATAATCAAAGCGTGACAATATGTGGAGAGAGATACCAATAGCAATAAAAGCACTGATCTAATGCCCTCAAAGCAACAGTACAGAAATATCCATGTAGTCAGATAGTCCTCCTAAAGTATATGAGAGAGAGGGCCGCTCCAATATCTGCAAATGGAACAGGAATAAATGCAAGAGTCTATATACTGCTAAAAATAGCTAAAGTAAAGAGAATCTTGTTTCTAATAGTCTTATTCATAAAAGACTTCACGACAGTTTTTGAAAAACTTTTTAACACCCTTCATTCTCCTTTATGAAATAATAAGTTAAAGTATACCCTGAGTAGTAATAATTATTTCACTACTAGTATATGCAAGCAAAACACCAAGAACCACCAGTAAAGAAGAAAGCACGGTAACTCCAGTGCTCAGTGGCCTTCTCATATTCTAGTGTACTATAATAGATTATTCTACGAATTATTTAATATTTCCACCAACATTTTGAATGCTTACTGAGAGTCTAGAAAATTGACTCAATTCCTTCAAAAGACAATGCCTTGAGTCAATTCTCCATTTCCAAGAATCTTAACCTTGTCTTCAGTTGGAATGAAGGTATCCTAATTCAACAAGAACTGAGCTTACTTACCAATATCTGCAACTCTAGTATCCTTTTCAGAGTGGCCAAATTAAGCACTTCATAAAAGTTCAACAAAGCTTATAATATCCTCTTGAATCCCTCTATGTTGAGGCATTCTCTGTACTACAGAAGTTTGTCCCCCTTCAAAGAAAGGCTTCATAGAATGTCCACTTCTTGCCTTTTGACCATTACATCCTCTTCCAAGAAAAATTTCCTCTTCCAGAAGCACATGTACCTCTACCTCTTCTATTAGAAGTTTCTCTTTTAGACCCTATACTTCTCACCAAACTATGAAGTTTCATATGATTATCCATTCTCATAAAGAAAGTGCGAAACCTGACTATTCAGCTTTTCCAGCCTTCTTTGTAGTAGCCTTCTTAGCTGGAGCCTGCAGCATCCAGCACAATGTCTTCTTTGGAGCCAGCCTTCTTAGCTGGAGCCTTTTCCTCCAGTTGCCTGAAGCTTCTCGCCCGAGCCTCTTTTGCTTCAGAAACAGCTTCCTCCTTCTTATCTCCCTTAAGTGCTGTCTGAAAATAATCGCAGCGTGCTTATATGCAGACAAAGCCTGAATAGTTGCTGAGTGCATTGATTAAGCTTATTGTTTGAGACCCAACCATCTTTGAAAGGATATTTGAATATCCAGCAAGTTCCAATACAGATCTGTTGATAGATGAACCAGCCTTAAGTCCGGTACCCTCTGAAGCTGGCAAAAAGCTTTTACAATACAAGCCTTATACTTCATAGAAATAGGATACGGATTTCGATGGATCGTTCTTTGTCAATGGCACTTCAAAGAAATATTCTTGTAAGCCTCATGAGAAGCTTTCTGAACAGCACTAGCCACACATCATTTCCTTTAGAGCTACCAAGTCCGATTTTTCACTTTCTGTTTCCAATCAAAATTGTTGCTCTAAAGAAGCCTTCTACCTCCAATGTAGTCACTCTCTCGTAACTCTTCTGCTTACCTCCAAAGCAATTCATCAAATTCCTTCTTTGGCTTTTCTCTTCCTGAAGTATCTCTTTCTGAAAGATCTCATAGACATAGTAATTTATATGAATAAATAGTATTTCAAAAGAAACTTAAAACTGAATTCCTCCTTTTCTCAAACCATCAGCAAACGCCTTAATTCTTCCATGGTACAAATATCCATTTCTATCAAAAGCGATCTTTTCTACCTTTTCGCTAAGAACTACCGCAAAAACTTACTCCTGCAGCTTCAGCTCTTTGAGTCTAATAGTCGCTCCTGAGTGCAGTTTTATCTGAAGACACTGCAAGCTACATTTTCCCTTGTGCATCAAGTACCTGAGCAGACACATAAGAGATTAGATCTCTCTGCAAAAGTCTATATTCAGGATGAAGATTCTTAAATCTTAGTATTTACCTTATCTTCTCAAATACTTTCTAAATACTTTCTACTTGAAAGCTTATTCTTCAAATAACTCCATAACAATAAACATATAATAATAGTAAAAGGTACATTTCAATAGCTATTATTTCTTGGCAGATTTTCCTGGCTTAATCTTAACATACTCATCAAAATATCTGATTCCCACTTTCCTTTATATGGTTCCAGGCTTCTTGGCCAGGATCTAATCTTAGCTGCAACCTCACCAGCTTAAGGTTCCTTACTAGCACCTGAAACTAGAGAGATAACAGTGTTTCCTTTGGATCTTGTTCAACCTTCATATCAATTCAGCGCTTCTGGGGTAGGAAATTAACCTTGTAAAGGCAGCAAATCCAAGAGTGAAAGCACCAAGTTCTACCTTCTAACCAGCAGGAATATCCTACTCCAATAATAGAAAGAGCTTCTTTTCATATCCATTAGAAACTCATTCTACGTATTAGCGGTCAGTTCTTGCCAATCCCCAAAGATTTTTATACTCATCAGAAAGAATGAGAAAAAGTCAATTCTGATTCATCGATTTTTACTCCGTGAGGAAAGTTCCAAGACAAAGTCCTTTGGGACCCTGTTGCCTTAACTAATCCTTCAGCTAATTCAACCTCAACTCCTGTGGAATATTTAGGGGTTTCTTACCAGTGACATCGAGATCGCAATTTTAAATAGTAAAGAAGTAATCTATGAGGCATATATTAATAAATCTCAGCATTAATTCACACCTCCTAATTTCTTCTGTTTAGCCGATGCACTGGCAAAAGTCCCTGATTTGTTGAAATAATTCCAAGTCCCTTTCACTCCAGCAACACTCACTAGATCTTTTATATCCAGCCCTTACCAAGGGTCTAGATGGCCTAGAATAGAACTTTACAGAAGAATATCATTCACCAGGATTTCCACTCAATTCAATAGAAATCTCCCTAGAGTCAGTTCCCTGGATTGAAAAATCCTTAACAAACCCATATTGCTTCAAAAGATCAAGAATATTAGCCTTAAACTTTTGAGTCAAAAACGCTCCATCTACTGTGAGTTCTTCTAGCCATACACATAAGCATTCTTTATCCTTATCAACAAAGTCATGAACTGGTGCATTTAACATAACTCATGTTTTATCAGTACAATTCATAAAAATAAAACAAACTAGCCACCAACTAGCCTTCTTAAGTCCCATAATCAAACCGTCCTCTTGCGTGTCTTCTAAGACATACTCTACAAATACCAAAATCTCTAATATAAGCCTTAGATCTTCCATAAAGCCTACATCTATTGTAATACTTTTGTTGGTTGTTCTAGTTTCTCCTTTAACAAACCTCTTTTCAAACATTTTTCATTGTTTAGCTTTTAATGCAGTTCTTGCCGTCAGATAACAAATGATAAATATAAATAATTTCAAAGATGAATCCAATCTCTTGAAGCAATGCTTGAGATGCCTCAGGAGTACCTGCAGTACTTACAATTGTAGCTGAAGTCCCATTGGAAGATTTACATCACTCAACTCCAAGTTCAGGAAAAATATTATAATTCTGAAGTCAAGATTTAGATTTCCCTTAGGATCAAAATTCTTCTTAGAAACTCCACTAAAATCTCTAATTCTTGGCAAAACCATCTTTTGCAAACCTATCCAAGAAAATCGTAAGCTCTTACTCCCTCTCAAAGTAACCTTAAGCATTACAGGCATTCCTTCTCTAAGTTTAAAGTTAGAGATAGCCTTCTTAGACTTAATCAATACAGGCTTTGACCAGTAATTCTGATCAAATTCTTTTCAAATTCTTCAAAAATCTTTATGTCCTTTCTTGTCACCAAGAACCGATTCCCATAGAAACGATTACCTTGTCAATCTTTGGAACCTGATTGATATTCTTAAGTTGCAAATGATCTTAAGTTTTTACCAAACAATTCAGATTTTTCTACCTAAACAATCAAAATATTTAAAACAACTAATCAATAACCTTTCCATTTTTCTTAGCCTTTCTTACCTTCTTTCCATCCTTATTTACTTCTACAGCAATTTTTAGTAGCAACCTTTTTGGTCTGCAAGATAGTAAGCCACATTTGATACATGCAAAGGCACAAAGTCTTCTTTACATCCTTGTCATTTTCACAGCCTTCTTTACAACATTTACATCCTTAAGGTAAAACCATATCTCCATCTACAGCCTCAATTACAGAAACCGCACCTTTAGACTTACCAAATAACAATTACTGGGATCAGATTTTCTAAGCTTTTTCATTAGATAATACAATTACAAATAAATTTAATACGCTATTACAAAACTTCTTCCGCCATATTAGTAATATTTCTATAATTTTCTCTAAACTCTCTTCCTACATAGGTCCGAAAAACTCTCTTACCAATAGGATTCATATTTTCCTTTAGCATCCTTTGTAAGAAGAACAATAGCATTATCAGCAAACCTGATATAAGTACCATCCTTTTCTAGCAATTTCCTTTTTGTCCTTACAACAACAGCTTGACAAACCTGTCCTTTCTTTACTGAACCCAGGAGTTGCCTCCTTAATAGCAACAACAACTCTATCTCAACTCTAGCGATTCTTCCAGAAGATCCTTTCAAAAAACTCTGATAATTTTGCCTGCTTGGGTGTATCAGCAACCACAACCAAAGATTCTTGTTGCAACATTCTCAAAAACTAAACAATCTAAAACTATAATACCTCTATAATATTCCACTTCTTCCATCTTAGAGATAGGCTTTACCAATCTAATCTTTACAGTATTCCCTACCTGTGCTTTTATTTTCAGCATTATGTGCAAAATACTTCTTTTCTTACAACAAAATCTCTTCTTGTAAATAGGATGCATTTTTACAGACTTTACCAAAACAACACAAGTCTGGTTCATCTTATCACTTACAACCTCAATCAATTCCTTAATATTTTTCACCGATAATTGTCATTATGCATTAATCTTAGATTGTAAAACAGTATTGATTCTAGCGATCTAACTCTCAAGTCTCGATCTTATGAGTTTCCTTAAGTGCTCTCACGCTATTTTTCATTCTTAGTTCAAAGAGTTCCTGCTTCAATTGTTTTCTCGCATAGCAACCAACCCTTCACATCCTTAGAAATAAGTTCTTTCATAAAACAAACCAGTTCCTTTCATCTCAAAAACACTTTAGTGGTATAAAAATATTACAATTTCTCCCTTCGCTACAAATCTCGCCTTAATTGGCAACTTTTCGCAGCACTGATAATTACTGTTCAGCTAACTCTCTAGAAAGTCCTGAAAGTTCAAATACGATCTTCCCTTTCTTACTGGAGCTGCATAAAATATCAACATCTCCCTTTCCAGATCCCATCGGTTTCAAGTCCTTTTTAGTAATAGGAGTATCAGGAAAAACCTCATCAAAGCTGACCAACCTTTCTTGTATGTCTAACAATAACCTTTCTGGCAGCCTCAAGTTGCTTATTAGTAAGGTATCCACTAGTAGTAGACATAAGCCCATATTCTCCAAATGCTACATAGTTTTCCTCTAGCACTTTTTCCTTTTCAATGATGGAACTATTTTGCTTTCTATATTTCCATGGAGTCAACAACATGATAATAACAAATCTCAATTAAAAATATACCAAATCTGAACCAATATCAACTGACTAAAAACTAGTCTAAATTCAGAGTTTTTCTTTGCTTTCTTCTTTTGTACCAGTAAGTACTCACTTTTTCAATCAAACCTTAATTCCAGTACTCCGTACTTAGTCATAACCTGAAGATAATGATAATCAATATCAGATCTAAAAGTCTGCAAAGATACTCTACCATCAATAAACTTTTCGCTTCTAGCAATATCAGTACCTCAAGTCTTCCTCCGATCTGAATCTTAATACCACTTGCACCCTTCTCCATAACCTAGAAATTACTTGTTTTACAACCTTTCTATATGGCATTCTAGCCTCAAGTTGAAGCAATATATTCATATAATCTTAGCAGAAAGTTCAGGAGTTCTTACTTCTTTGATAGTAATCTTAAAAGGCTTACCAAACTTCTTTGTCAATTCCTCTTCCAAAGCCTTAATCTTTTCACCGTTTTTCCCATAATAACACCAACCTTTGATGCGAAAAGAATAATTTCACCTTCTTTGAGAGTCTTTCTAATCACAACCTTAGCCACACCAGATCTAGCAAGCTTCTTTTCCAAAAATCTCTCACTTTAATATCTTCAACAAAGAAATCTGCAGATAGTCTTCTTGTCTTTGCGAACCATTCAGATGGTCGTGATTTCATAATTCAACTCTCATTCCTATTGGATTTACCTTTTTGTCACAGATATTCACAAACTACTTAGTATTTCAAAACAACTTTTACATAAGATCTATATTTCTCATAATGACTAATTCTTGATCTAGAAACAAATCTAACTCTCTTAATCTTTGGACCTCTTCCAACATAAATTCTATCAATAACAAGTATCAAGCTCCATTTTATCATTATGTACCGCATTAGCTGCAGCTGATTTTACAAGCTTATAAGTACCTTGGCTCCCTTCTTAGGCATATACTCCAACATATCCAATGCCTTAACAACAGATTTTTCATCTTACAAGATCTGCTACAAGATTCATCTTTTCTCTGAGCAAAGTGCATATCTCGACTCTGCTGTAACCTGTTTACTCATAATACCATAAGATTTAATAGTTAAATACATTCAGAAAAACCTGAATTTAATTAGAAAGGATGTCCTCTAAAAGAGTCTTGTAGGAACAAATTCACCCAATCTATGTCCGAGCATATCTTCAGTTACATAAACAGTCACAAATTGTTTCCATTATGTACCACAAAAGTATATCCAATCATTTCCTGGCACGATATGACAAGCTCTATCCCAAACCTTAATTACTTTCTTATCTCCAGTTTCGTTCATCTTTAGAAGCTTATTCATCAATTTCTCATTTTACATAGAAACCTTTTTAAGAGATCTAGCCGATTTAACAAAATATATACAAATAAAATTCTTTCAAAAATTATTTTCTCTTTGAAAACAATAAATCTATCAGACCATTTCTTTCCTTTTTCTTGTCTTCATTCCAGAAGAAACAAGCTTTCCACTAAAATGACTTAGGTCCTCTCTTTGAACCAATAGGAGAGTGAGGCCTCTCATCCTCCAAGCGGATGATCTACTGGGTTCATATTCTTTCCAGAACTCTTGGTTTTCTACCAAGCCATCTTTGTCTACCAGCCTTACCAATAACAGCATTTTATATGATCTCCATTAGAAATTTCTCCAATAGTAGCCCAACAATTCTCGTTAAACTTTCTAACTTCTCTCAGATGGCATTTTTACAAACACAACCTTCAAAGCTTCATCTCTACCAGCAATAGTAGCTACAGAACCAACAGACTTAATAAGCTTACCTTCAGAAAAGGGTAATCTCAAGATTGAAAATATTCATACCTTCTGGGAATATCCTTAAGTTGCTTTCTATTTCCAGGAGCAATTTTCACTAGAAACACCATTAGCAACCTTGTCCTACAGCAATACCCTTCCATACCAATACATATCTCTTTTTCTCCATCAACAAAAGTTAAGAAGAGCAATTCTAGCAGTTCTATATGGATCATATTCAATAGAAGCTACCTTTGCAGGAATATCCAACTTATTATATCCCTTGAAATCAATAATTCTATAAAAGCCTCTTATGACCTCCAGCCATAAATCTGAAGTAATTCTTCACTGATTATTTCTACCTCAGTTCTTCCAAAGCGTTACGTGTAAGAGATTTTTCAGGTCTCTCTGAGTAATCTCTGAAAAAATCATAACCAATCATGAACCTTCTAGAAGGAGTGTAGGGGTTTATACTTTTACAGCCATCAAATCACATACTTACAATACTAAAATAATTCTTATACAGCAAATTCAATCTTTTTGATCTTTTCCAAAGTCACAATAGCCTTCTTGAAAGCTCTCTTTACAAGCTTTCTTCTCTCTCTCCCCTTGAGATGCAGTATTCACAATCTTCAAATCTTCTGGGGATTAACCTTATAAAAGATATTGAATAGCTACATCAACATCATTCTTATTAGCATCATTATGTACCTTAAATACATATTTATTAGCTAATTCACATGCTGTCATGAATTTTTCAGTCAAAACAGGAGCCAAAATAATGTCATAAGGACTAAACTTTTTACAAGAGCCTTAGTAGCAGTATTTTTCTAGCTCTTCTCTGCAATTTCTCTTTAAATGTCATAATGTTGTAACAAAAACATAAATATTTTAATAAAGTTAAAGCCTGATTCACAATCTCTAATGCTGGTTTTAAGAACACAACAGCATCTGCATTCATAAGATCATAAGGATTAAGATAATCCACCAACAAATATTTCACACCCTCAATATTTCTAAATGACTTTACAATACCGTCCTCTTTCTTATCCAAAACAAGCAATACCTTCTTTCCACTCTGTCCCATAGTAGACAACAGAGAAATAGCAGTTTAGTACTTGGAGTCCTTAGTATCAAGATCTAATCCTGAAACAGCATTATCTTTCAACTTAAGAGTTAATAGACCATTAAGTGCCAACTTTCTAGCTTTTTGTCATAGTCTTTTCAAAATTTCTTTCAGAAGTAGGACCGAAAGCAACCCCTCCATGTCTTCTAATTGGAGAATTTTTATCTCCAACTCTAGCATTACCTCTGTACCTTTTTGCTTTATAAAAGTTTTTCTACCAGACCCAGAAACCTCAGCTCTAGTCTTTGTGCTAGCAATAACATTACTGAGCATTAGCAGTCTGAAGCAAAATATTCATGAATTAGAGATTGATTTACCTTTTTCATCAGCAAAAACATCTCCATTAAAATCAAACTTTGAAGCAACCTTTCCATTCTTATCATATACATCAACAGAGATATACCATTTTAGATTAAGAATAATATCATAAAAACTACTCTACGAAAATTTTAGTTTAGAATTTCTAGCACCTGGCAAGATCCCTATAACTACCATAAGCTTTTCATCACCCTCTATCAAGAACCTTCAAGTGGAGATTCTCCTAATAGTAAGTTTCTCCAGCACCCATATGCCCTGCATGTGGATGTCCTTTCATAGTTCTTCTAGGCTTTCTCATTACCTTTTGAACCACCACTTCTTGTAAACTTATGTCCATAGGTAGCAGGACCTCATTTAATATTACATCTCTTTACCATTCCTTGATACCCCTTTCCCTTAGAATAAGCAGTTACAGAAATAGAGCCACTCCGTCAAAAAGAGCCCCATCCAAACTTTCACCAGCTTGATGAGCAGTAAGAAAACTATCATCTACAGGAAATTCAGCAACCATACTATAAGCAGCTTTCTGCCCTTTTTCCTTGTTTAGTTCTTTCTTCTCTCAACACCAACAACTGCTGCAACATATCCATCCTTCTCATGAGTCTTATATCTGATAATCTCCTGAGGAAGAAGCTTTACAAGAGTTACAGGAACAAATTTATCATCAATCCACATCTTTGTCATTTCTTGTTTTGAAACAACAATTCCTCCTTTAGTACTAGAACATAATCATAAAACCTGATCAATTAAAAACAAAGTACTAAAATTACCAATTACGAATAAGTATACCCACAATTCGTAATTCGTATATTTTATAATACTTTAACTTAAAAACCTTAACATCGACAAGAACTCCTACTGGAATAGATAGATTCTGTAGATATTCCATAGTCTTTGAACCACTTTCTACAACATCAACTACTCTTGTATAAGAAATTCTCTCAAACTGTTCTCTAGATTTCTTAAACTTAAAGTTTGATCTCAAAACAGTATACACCTTCCTTTTCTTTGGCAAAGAATAGGCCCCTTAATCTGAGCACCTGATTTCACCAAAAGCTCTACAACTTTAGAAACAGAAGACTCCAACATTCTCACATCATAACTCTTCAATTTAATTCTCAACTTTGGACTCTGATCTTTTTACAGCAGACATATACACTCTCGATTAAAAATAAATATTAAGAAAACAGACCCCAGAAAAACTGATTTTAAACCTTTTCCAAGGTCTGTCTTTTTATTTTTCTATAAACTATTCAAGTACTTTTTGTAACAACTCCAGCACCTACAGTTCTACCTCCTTCTCTAATAGCAAATCTCATTCCATCTTCCATAGCAACTGGATAGATAAGCTCAACAATAATCTTTTGCATTATCACCAGGCATAATCATTTCTACACCAGGAGCAAGTTCGATATTTCCTGTAATATCTGTAGTTCCCATAAAGAATTGAGGTCTATAACCACTCATAGAAATGGAGTATGTCTTCCTCCTTCTTCCTTTTTAGTACATATACCTCAGCCTCAAACTTCTTGAATGTCTTTACAGTTCCTGGTTTTGCAAGAACCTGTCCTCTTTCAATAGCATCCTTATCTACACCTCTAAGCAAAAAGTCCAACATTCATTCCAGCTTCTGCTTCATCTCCAAGCCTTGTGGAACATTTCAATACCTGTAACTACAGTCTTCAAAGGATCAGCACCAAGACCAAGAAGTTCAAGTTCATCATTCATCTTAACAATACCTCTTTTCGATTCTTCCTGTTGCTACAGTACCTCTACCCTTAATAGAGAATACATCCTCAACTGGCATCAAGAAAGGCTTTTGATTATCTCTCTCAGGAACTGAATATAAGTATCCAAAGCTTCAAAAAGTTCCCAGATAGGCTTTGCAGCAGCTTCATCATTAGGATTTTTCAACAGCCTTAAGAGCAGAACCTCTAATAATAGGAGCATTCTCATCAAATCCATTACTCTTCAAAAGTTCTCTAATTTCTTCTTCAACAAGGTCGATCATATCAGGATCATCAACCATATCACATTTATTCAAGAATACAACAATCTTTGGAACATTTACCTGCTTAGCCAAAAGAATATGTTCTCTTGTCTGAGGCATTGGTCCATCAACAGCTGAACAAAGCAAAAATAGCTCCATCCATCTGAGCAGCACCAACGATCATATACGTAGTCAGCATGACCTGGACAATCAATATGAGCATAGTGTCTGTTATCAGTTTCATATTCTACATGTCTAGAAGCAATAGTAATACCTCTTGCTTTCTCTTCTGGAGCGTTATCAATCTGATCATACGCTGTAAATTTTGCATACCCTTTAGTTGAAGCAACAGCTGTAAGAGCAGCAGTCAATGTTGTCTTACCGTGATCAACGTGACCAATAGTTCCAACATTTACGTGTGGTTTAGTAGCCATAGTAATTTCTGTTTAATAAACTAAAATAATAAACATACCTACATACTATATGAATCTTCTTGACAATTGCAAGAGATTTTTCAGTTGATTTTTGATCATTTGACAGTCATATATCACAAAGACATAGCTATCAACCCTATCTCAAAACCACATCTCATTGTATCTAAACCTCGCAACAGCAAGAAGTATACAAAAAGATTTATACATACATAACCTCGGGAATGCGGGACTTCGAACTCGCGACCTCTTGGTCCCAAACCAAGCGCTCTAGCCATCTGAGCTAATTCCCGAAAATTCACTTTTTAGAATGGTGGGCGTGGGTGGACTCGAACCACCGACCTCACCCTTATCAGAGGTGCGCTCTAACCGCCTGAGCTACACGCCCATTCTATATAATTATTTACAAAGTGGTGCCAAGAGGCAGAATCGAACTGCCGACACAAGGCTTTTCAGGCCTCTGCTCTACCACTGAGCTACCTTGGCTCAAAAAGAGCAAGTGAGTTTATATGAATTTGAACATAAAATGCAAGAGAAAAATCAAAATTCTTCAAAATCCAGACCGAACAAAGCAAAAATACCCACAAAAATCTGATTTTCCTCCCTTTTTAAACATTTTTGATAGACAAGAGATGACATTTTAATTTTTCAAAGCTAGAAAATCTTCAAACTGTCATAAAAATTCTGCCCTCTTGCTGAGTAACACCCTCAAGGCTGAGTCTATGAACCCAATCTCACTTTTTGATAACAGGCGATGAACTCCTTTGAGAAAATATACTGCTGCTCACCAATCAACTCTTCACCGACGATGGTAGGATACCTAATCCAAAGAAAAAGAAAACCTGAGTTCAGTCTTTTGAAACCTTTTTGTCTTTTTATCTTGTCAGGAGTAGCTTTCTCGAGCCTCATTATGCAAACAAATCGCCTCAAAACTTCAGAACTCTCTAAGTTCAGGATTTCAAATATTTTGAGACGGCGTCCTCATATGCGCAAAAAGTCATCTATCTACAAAAATCAATTCTATACGCCGTATTATATCCCAAATACACCTTTTGAGGAAGACGAGGGCAACCTCACAGCAAAATTTCCAGAAAAACTAAAATCCTGACCTGAAAGCATAGAGATTTGCCCACCCGTTCAGAGAATTTTCACTGGATACTTTAGAATAGCTCCAGTCAAGGAGCGGACAGTTAAGACATCGACAACCTTTTCTGTAGATCAGGTATGAAATGAGTAGAGACAGAAAAATGAAAAATAAATCAGAGAAAAAGCGTCAGTATTCACATTATTTTCAAATAGAGGAAAAATTACAGGGTAGTTTTTGATTTTTGTTATAGAAGCAGAAATATAACATTCTTCTAAAAAGTCAAGAAGTTTTTATCACATACTACTTCGGAGAGACTCAAACCACAAATTCGTCCCTTCAAAACAAGTTTTCCAGCCTGATACAAATCCCAAAGCTCAGAAAACTCAAAAGTCTGATATTCTTCAAAAAGTTTACTCACCTCTCTAGCAATTGCAATTTTCCCATCAAAAATTAAGCTCATGAAGCTCCTCAACCAATTTTCCCATTCTATGTACTGATTCATAAAAAGTTGAATATTACTTGAAATCATAGCTTTCAGAGCAGTTTGACGCCCCTTTTTCTGAGGTAAAAAGCCAATATACGTAAACTCCGAAGTATCAAAACCTGACGCTACAATAGATGGAACAAGTGCATTTGCCCCAGGAAGAATAGAATATTTCAATCACTCATTTTGACAAATCTGAACAAGTATCTTCCCAGGATCTGAGAGTCCTGGAGTCCCAGCATCAGAAAGCATTCCTACCTCATTTTCTCTAATCAAATTAGCATAGTGAGTAAGTTTCCCTTATCAGTAAAACTCGTAAGCGAAAAACTCTTTATCCGAATAATCAATCTCATACATTTGTAAAAGTTTTTGTCGTTCTCGTATCCTCACAAATTAAGTACTTCAACTCTTTCAAAAAGTCTCAAAGCCCTAAGCGTAATATCCTCCTTATTACCGATTGGGTAGGAATAAATGTAAGCTAATATCACCATATTACTCAATAAAAAATCTGATTTTTGAACTTGCACCAGACCATCTTTTATCATTATATCAAGAATTTTTAACTATATCTTTTGGTCGGAAACTCATTCTGAACTTCAGCAATAGTCAATTTTTCTTTTCTCTAGTTAAATACTTCAAAACCATCACCTCACCTCTCTATCTGATCATTCAAATTTACTCTGTTTTCAGAGAGATTTGATCTTAGTTTTCTCGCAGTAAGATGGACCGCCCCATAATCCATCAATGCATTGTGCCAATCTCTACTTCTTCATACTGGAATCAACTCTCTTGCAAGAACCTCAAGCTCTTTTAAACTCATCTCTTCATCTAAACCAAGCAAGAAAAATCAAAACTCTTCTAATATTAGTATCAATCACTGACTCTGACTGATTCCATGCAAATGCACAAACCGCACTCGCAGTATAGGGACCAATTCATGGCAAATCCAAGAGCATTTCTCTGCTCTGAGGCAAAAACACCTCAATACTTCTCAACAACAGCCTGTGCACAACTTTGCAACCTCAAAGCTCTAGAATTAAATCCAAGTCCAGACCAAAAGAGTTAGTAAATCAGACTTACTAACCTGGGCTAAGCTTTGATAGTCTGGCAAGACTTTTCTCCACTTCTCCCAGTAAGGAATCACGCGATCCACCTGCGTTTGCTGACTCATTACCTCAGAAATATGAATCAAATAAGGATCCTGCGTTAATCTCCAAGGTAATTTTCTCCCGTATTGAGCATACCAATCCAAAATCTTATCCTGTAATTGTTGAATCTCCAGAGCACTGAGCTTCATTATTTCGCTTTTTTTATCAACTAAATCCTGCAACTGTTCAAGTCCATCATGATACCCCTGCAAAAATATTTTGTGTAGCTTCTCTTTTTCATCTCTAAAAACACCAGAATTCAGCTTTCTACAGATAAAGGTATCCGCATGTGCTCCCTGAACGAGAATATCTCTCTCATGAGCAACTCAAATCAAAGAATAATTGAGTCAACTAAACTTTTTAATTCAGATTTTTGGCTGGTATTTATTGAGAGAAACTCAGATAATATGATGATCTGGGTAAGCCTTTTTTTGCAAAGGAAACCGGAAAAATTGCAAGTTGCTCCACCATCAACTAAAGTCTTTTTTTGATATTCAACAGCTGGAAAAATTCAAGGAATTGCGACAGTAGCCAAAAAGCGGAGAAAGCAAATTTCCGCTAGAAAAATTGAACAGACTGCCCAGCAAAAATATCACTACAAAAATATGAACTGGTATCTGCAAATCCTCAAAATTTGAGGGCAAATCGTGTACTATATTCTTTTCTATCAAAGTATTAGAAAGCAATGATTTCCTAGTAAAAGATTAAGATTCTTCCAAGGAGACCTGAATGCAATATCTTGTGCATAATTTCATCAGCAGAATATCCAGCCGCTCGATATGCACTAATCAGTCCTCAAATACTCACACCATAGAGCGCATCAATCTTTTGCTTGAGCCCAAGTTCTTCTAATGCTTTTTAATATTCAGAGTCCATAAAACCCCTCTCATTCCACCACCTGAAATCACCAATACAATACGATCAGATTTTTTTGTTTTTAAACCATCTCCCAAAAAATCACATATCAACTACATTTTACTAAAAACCTCAAGCCCATCTTGATACCCCTGCTCAAAAACTCTAATTTTACTCTCAGAGTTTTCAAGTATTCCAATACTCAAACTCTTATCAAAAGACAAGAAACCTGATCAAGATTTGGAATTAAATGCCCAGCAGACATTACCTGATAAGAAAAGCAAAACATTATCAATCAGACTTTTTACCTTTTGATTTTTCAAACTTTCCAAGCTGAATCCCAATAATCTCAGCATTAGGATATTGCTCTCTAGCCTGAGCAATCGGAAAATTACACAAAACTCCGCCATCTACAAGCATTCTCCCATCATACTCAACAGCAGCGAATACCCCAGGAATCGACATACTTCATAAAAACAGGTTTCCAGAGTTCTCAACTTTGATACAAAACAAACTCAGCACTCCAAAGATCTGTCGCACCAACATAAAGAGGCTTTTTCCAAATCCTCAAACCTTGGTTTCAAATCAGATTTCAAAAACTTAGCTACAACCGAAGACTTCAAAAAGAGAATCTTTAGGGTGGCAAAAGCAATATTTCTCAGAGAAAAGAGATTACTTTCCAAAAATCTCTCCAAAATATCTTCTGCCTTCCATCAGCTCAACCAATATGCTCCAGTCAAAGCTCCAGCACTTACGCCATATACCGCTCCGATCTGCTCCTGAAATCAAGTTTCTTCAATCGCTTTCAAAAATTCAGCAAGCATACAGCCCTTTTCGTCCCTCCTCATGAGATTACAAGAACATAAGGACTTTTTATTTTTACAATCATACTATTTGCCTATATCTATCTTAAATTAAGAGCTTAAGTGTAGGAAAAAAATCTGATCAAAAATCAACTATAAATTTTTAGAGACTACTCATAGAAGGAAGAGAAAGCAAAAAAGACGTTATTACTTCAATACGAAAAATAACAAATACAAAAATAATAAAAAAAGCCTAACCTCCAAAGTCAGACTTTTTCTCTTTTTATACAATAATATTGATAATCTTTCATGGAACCAAAATACATTTTTAATCTCTCCTGTCAAATAGCTAGCTAGCTTCTCATCTTGTCTAATCATAGCTAAAAATCTCTTCTTGAGACAACTCAGGAGGAATCTCAAGTGTTCACCTCATCTTTCCATTAAATTGCACAGGCAACACAATCCTCGAACTCACAAGTTTTGCAGGATCATAGCTTGGCCATCTACCAGTAGTAAAGATAGAAAACTCATTTCCCATCAAGTTCCAAAATTCCTCAGCCAAATGCGGAGCAAATGGAGCAAGCATAAGCACTAAAGATTCAAAAAGTTTGCTTTTGATATCTTCTCTTCTTCTCAGAGACGATTTACCAATATCATCAACTGCGATAAAGAAGTATTAAACCTGAAATCATCAATCTCTTCAGTCAATTTCTTGATCGTTTGATGAAGAAGGGTAGTAACCTCAGGGTTCTCTTCTGAGCTTTGCATATCCACTTTATCATAGAGAGCAATCACCTTATCAAGAAACTTCTTTACTCACTTCATACCTTGAGTATTCCAAGCAATCGCCTGATCAAATGGCCCCATAAACATTTCATATGTTCTCAAAACATCAGCCCCATATTCAGCAATAATATCATCTGGATTGACAACATTTCCTCGTCTCTTAGACATTTTTACGACCATCTTCAGCCATAATGAGTCAGACTTTTGATATTTTTTTGAATGGCTCTGGATGTGATACAATTCCTAAATCATACAAAAAGTTCTGCCAAAATCTTGCGTAAATCATATGTCTTGTCACATGTTCTGCCCCTCAGACATAAGTATCAACCATCCCCAATACACCTCTTTATCAGGTGCTACGAGCTGATCAGAATTCTTAGGATCCATATACCTCAACCAATACCAGCTTGAACCAGCCCATCCCGGCATTGTATTAGACTCCCTCTTCGCTGGCTTCCCAGCAGATCGGACATGTAGTTTCAATCCAATCTTTCACCTCTGCAAGCGGTCCTTCTTCAGTTCCAGTCGGTTCATAATGCTCTACATCAGGTAAACACAAAAGGTAAATCTGACTCTTGCAAAGGAACGACTCATGCTCCTCACAGAACACTACAGGGAACGGTTCTCCCCAATATCTTTGCCTCGAGAAAACTCGATCCTGAATTTTATAGTTCACTTTCTTTCATCCGATTCCTTGTTCAGTAAGCCATGCTTGCATTTTCGCTATCGCTTCATCAGATTTTAGACCTGAAAACTGTCAAGAATTAAGAAGCACCCCTTCTCAGTATACGCTCCATTTCCAGCCAAATAAGCCTTCAATCTTTCCAAAGAATAAAGATATCCTTCTTTTTGTCCTTGTACTGTTTCATCAGCCCTCATTGACAATAAATCATTTTCAAACTCTTCTAATGAGACCCAAATAAGTGGACAATCAGTTTCATATTCTGTTAATTGCTTTTGGAACACGATGTTCTGAATTAAGTTTACAAAAGGAAAGAATTTGCATTATTCTCTCTCAGGTATTTTTAGATCAGCATAATAAAAAGACTGATTACAATCAAACTGTCCGATACAAGAAACATCATCATATCCTGTTTCTTCTTTTATTTCTCTAAGAGTTCACTCTAAAAATAGTCTCACCCTCTTCAATAGTCCCTCATGGTATCCAATACTTTTTTTATATTTCCCACTTTTCATTATATCCTACCAAGATTTTTGCGCCTTCTCATCATAAATAAATGCATAACCTGAAAGCTTAGCTTGGGCATCTGATCTCCTCGTTCCAAAAACTTCCTCCAATCACATAATCAATTGGCAATCCATACTTCTTTGCAAAGTCAAAATCTCTCTCATCATGAGCTGGCACCGCCATTACCACTCCTGTTCCGTAGTTAGCAAGTACATAGTCTCCAATATAAATCGGAACTTTTTGATTATTAAACGGATTGATAGCATACGCCCCAGTAAAAACTCAGGTCTTTTTCTTTTTGGAGTTCTGTCCTTTCAAGTTGAGTCTTATACTTCGCTTGTTCTTGATAAGATTTTACAGCTTCTTTTTGCTCTGGAGTAGTAATCTTTTCAACCAAAAGGATGCTCTGGAGCCATCACAACAAAACTCATCCCAAATACAGTATCAATTCTCGTTGTATAAATCTCGAAGACATCATCAGAATTCTGAAGTCTCATCTCGAATTGAGTTCCTTCAGACTTACCAATCCAGTTCCTCTCAAGTTCCTTCATCGACTCATCCCAATCCAAGGTATCTAATCCATCAAGCAATCTCTGTGCATATTTCATAATCCTCAAAACCCACTGTCTCATGGGTTTTTGCTCTACTTCACTTCCACATCTCTCACACTTTCCATCATCAAGATCCTCATTCGCAAGTCCAGTCTTACAGTGAGGACATCGATTGATAGGCTTATAGTCAAGATATGCTAACCTTTCACTATCGAGAATAAATCTGATTTCTGAATCAGTTTTCCCTTCTTTTTAATTTTTCTTCAAGGATTGAGATTGGCTCGCTCTCTCCTCAGCCCTCATCATAATAATGAGTATAAAAACTTGAGAAAAATACTTTGTGTCCACTTATAATATTCAGGATCAGCAGTACTAAAACTTCTCTCCCAATCGTAGGTAAACCCGATCTTTTCAAGCTGAGAAATATACGTAGCAATATTCTGTTCAGCTACAGTCTGAGGTTTCATCTTATGATCAATTGCATACTGCTCGGTCCCAAGACCAAAGGTATCAAAAACCCATCGGATGGAGGACATTATAACCCTCAAGCATCTTTTTCTAGCAATCGTATCTGATGCTACATATCCTTTTTGGATGACCAACATGAAGACCTGCTCCACTCGGATATGGGAACATATCCAAAATATAGAATTTTGGCTTTCCATTTGATTCCTGCGTCTTATACACATCAGACTCCTTCCACTTTTTGCCATTTCTCAGCAAGCATTTTCATATCTATCACCATCTTCTTTACACAAAAGAGTAAATAATTCTGATATATTTTTATCTTTTTACTCTAGCAAATGCAAGTTTTTAACTTTATACTTGTTTTTCTCCTCAAATAAAGCTACACTCTCATCATCTTTTATATCATAATCAAAAACTGATGAAAAACTATAGACAGAATTTTTATCGCAGTTTTAGTAATGATTATCTGTATCTCAGGGATCTATGCAGTCAAATCCTTTAGCAAGGGACGAGAAGCAATCAACGTTGTAGGCGAGGGACAGGTTGAGGTGAAACCAGATATTATCTCCATGAATATCAGATGAGTAAACAACAGGATCTGAAACACTATCAGATCAAGCTCGAGAAAAAGAGAAAACAAAACTAGAACAACTCCTCCAACCATTAAACTTTAGCATAAAGAAAAACATACACATACTTTCGTGACCATTGATCTTGCTCAAGTCGAGCAACAGACATAGAAACACCTTGTCGTGATATCTTCATAACAATTACTTCCACTGGAGAAAATATTATCAAAAACTGAGAAGAAGTCTTACACCTTCTAGAGAAAAATCAATATGGAGTCTAACAAATGCTGATATATCAGTTTCTAATACTAGAGAAATCGTCAAAGAAGCGCGCAAAATAGCTCTCCAAGATGCTAAAGCACAAGCAGAAGCAACAGCAACCACCCTCGGAGTAAAAACTTGGAAGACTTCTTCAAACAACAGAATACGGACTCAGAGAAGATGAATATGGATCAGATCCTGATACCTATTTTTACCATCAGAGCTTTTTATAATGGAGAAAAGCCCTCAAAGATGCAACAACATTAAAGATCACTAGAAAGGCTTACCTCACCTACGATATTGACTAGAAACAATAAAATCTTCACAATCTAGCTGACTCCATCATCGGAATCAGTTTTTCATTCATAATACAAAACAAATTATTTTTATCTTCCTCACCAAGCCTCAAAAGTTCATCTGTCATAACATAATTCACACCAAGTTTTTTTGAGTCTCCTAAATGCCCCTACATCATTTACCGTATATGCTATCGGAATAATCTTTTTGCCCAAGTCTGTTTTTCATCATCTTGAGCGACAAGACAACATCAGGAGTAAAACCTGATATGGCGCCATATAATACATATAATTTCCCTTGGCAGAAGTTGAGAAGCGGCCTTCAATTAGCATCTGACAGAAGTCATCATATCAGAATCCTTTTCAGAAATATGAAGTTAATTCTTCATTATCACTAGAAAAAGATTACTTGCTCCCTGCATGGAGTTATTCATCCAATTTCCTTCAACTTGAGCAAAAAAAGCCTTGAGGTTTAAGATCTTTACATGCAGAATTTTTCAGGGATCTTCATATCCAAAAAGAGAAGCGGTGCCAAAAGTTTCATCTTTGGTAATCTTGAAGAAAAGCAAACCGAATATCTTCACCATTACTAAGTTTCACATTCCTTCAACTCTTCATAGGTCATCTGACAAATATCTTTTGAATCTGCTTACATGTGAGTGCTATAAAAGCTTTTGGACCATGAAACACAACCAACTTTCAGTCCTTTGTAGGTGTTACATCAAACTCAATAGCTCCTGCATCATATTTTGAAGCCTTCCAAAATACGCCGCATAAGAATTTTTCACTCGTATCACTATGCTCCCTCTCTATGTGAGATCAGCACTGTCTGAGATTTTGTTCCAGTTGTGAAGAAGTGGAAATATCATCAGAATTCTGATGATATTTTAATCCAAGATACAAATAATTTGTGATCGCTTTCTATCAAACATTCAGCATCTTTCAGTAAACTCTCTCTTTTGGGAATATCCACCAATCCAGTATCACCAGAGAGATTAAAGGCATAAGCCTGCTGCTTGATTGTAAAATTTTGACCGCTCCAATTTCTAGTAATCTCTTGAGTAAAGATATCATTGCTTTGATCCAAAACCTGCACTCACCAGATCAAAATTCTTTCATCAAAGAATAAAAATATCCGTCTGTTGATACAGCCTATCATCAATTTCTCCAGCCTTGATCCCACTTCCAATCATAAAAGCAACAATTCTGCCTCAGCAGAAGGTCCCCACTTACGATATTCATCGCCTCAAGTGGTGTCATCTTACGATGATCTCCACTACCAACAATATCTCCATTCTCAAAAATCAAGTTTTCTTGAGCTTGAGATAAAAATTTTGCAAAACTCTGATCCATATAGCGAAACGCCGCATCAGCCGTATTCCCCATAAGGAGTCGCATAAGGCGTATGAGAAGAAATCGTCTGCAAACCAATAAAAATAAGGAGAAGTCTGAGTAGCAACAACATCTCAAAGTTTTCTCATAAGTGCCATATCAGGAGCCGCATTAAAGCATATATTTTTTCCAGTCATCATAACCATCTTCCCAGAAGGTATCAAATCAGACTTTTTCAAAAAGTTCTTTGATTGAGAAAATCCAAACTTGCTGTACTCACAAAAATGCGTCTTATACCCCAAATTCTTAAAAAACTTCCTAGCCCTCAACTACATCCAGAAAATCTCTCATATCCAGTATCCAGCGAAGTTCCAAGAAATGTCGGCTCAACTCCCATCAAAGTAGCAATATGCTCCCATCTCAGAAGTTGCACCATTTGCAAACATATTAGTAAACAAAACCCCCGCCTCTGAAATCTTATCCACCCAAGGAAACACATCATATAAACCACCAGTTCTCTCTTACTATCTACGGCAGAAGCAGATTCAAAAAGACTAAAAATCAGGTTTTTATTTCATCTAGCTGGCTTTTTGAAAACAGATCACCAAAATTCAACTTATTTTTGATACAGTTCAGTAGCCTTTTTCTAAAAGCGGTTTCGCTATTTTTCATTTCCATCTACCAATTCCTCATACTCTTTCAAATAAGTATAAGCTAATTGTGGCTTTTTGAGAAACAGCAAATTCCAAACATATCTCTCAAAATTGACTTATCTCAGTGACCTTTTCAATCCTTATAACGATCCAAATACAAAAAGCTAATTCTGGATTCTTTTTAAGTCCTTCAAATAACACTTCTTCGTAATATAACTCTCCTTTTTGAATTTCTTGCATTGATAGGAACGCTCCTGGGGAAATCCTCAAAGATGCTCTCAGGATAAAAGCCTAGCTAAACGCAAACCATGAATTCATCTCATTATCAGCTCCCTCTGCTCCTCAACCGTCAAAAGAAGAGAAATCAGATGTCTGAGCTCAAGTTTGATTTTTACTTCTATCATTATTCTGTTCTGCTAGATTAAAGCTTATAAGAATCAATAACCCACTGAGCAAAAAGTGTTTTCAACCGGAAGCTCACCACCAGAAACATGTAAAATTGGCATTGGAACAAGCTTAAAGAGAATACTCCTCAGATCAAAGTAAAATCGCATGATTTCTCAATCAAAACCTCATTACCTTACTTAAGAGCAACGCAACACCAAAAACAGCAGCTACTCCCAAAAAGAATCCCTACAATATATAACCCAACAACACTATTCATCGTTGAAAACATTCAACTCACCAACGAAAAAGAAAAACTCTGCTGATAGACAAACATCGTCGCAATATCAGCAAACACAACTACTACCGCAAACAATATAAAAATCTGAATCAAAACCCTCCAAAATTTCTTATTCAAAAATTCTGCCGATAGGCAATCCCAAGCAAAATTCCTCAAAGATCTCCTTGAATCACCATTGCTGCAAAGTATACAATCCACCACCACTGCATCTGCCCTAGCAAACTAGCCATAACTCACCAAAATAGCCCCCATTTGAGCAAAAAGCAAACAGAAAACTAGAAGTAAATAAGATAAAAAGTGAAGTTTTTATTTTATATAATCGAAACATAAAAGACCAAAACCTGAAATAAAAATCTAGATAAACCTCGCCTTTACAATCCTAATATTAAAAATGGAAAGTCTTCACCTCCTCAAACTCAATCACCCCTCATACTCTCTTTCCTTAAAAATATCCAATCTGCCATGTCATCATTTCTAAAAACATCACCAAATCTCGAAACCTGATCCTTAAGCTCTAGCAATTGAGCAAACATCTTTCTATATAAATCAAGCCCATCATCTCAACCTACAAAGGCAAATCTCGGCTCCCATTTCTGAACATTCGCTGGACTATTCTCATCAAAAGTCTGATCTGAATATATGGTAAATTTTGCAGTCATAATCAGTTTCTTCCTTCTATAATTCGAGAATAACTCTCCAGCACACAAATCGACTGAACAATTCTCGTATCATACAAACTACCATCTATCAAATCATTATAGTTTCTATGAGCAACATAGAGTGCATCAGCAGAAATATCAGCTAGAAAAACTTCTTTTAATCTTCCTCCATTTTGGAGTAGAACCGAACATCCACAAAACTCCAGACCCCGTCCCAATATCTAGCAAAAATATCGATCAGAATCCTCACGAGATTGCATCTCAGTGATCGCTGTAATCATATACTCAGTCTCTGGCCTAGGGATAAGCGTATGCTCATTCACCCCAAAACCTTACTCCCAAAACTCAACAAACCCCAAAAATATACTCAAGTGGCTTTTTCATCTTCTCATATGCACGATAATCCTCTTTGAATCTTCTTAACGAGCTCCTCAGAAAGCTCCTGGTCAGCATCGATCCAGAAAGTTCAGTTCTTTGTTTTATCTAAATAATGACAAAGCAACTTTTCTAAAAACAAATTTCTTTTTATAAGCTGGGTTCTGAATCAAAGCCTGCAACTGCATATTCACACGATCAAAAATCTAAAATTTCTCTTCTCAAAAATATATATAGCTATTCTCAGTTAAAAAGCAATCAAAACAAAAATCTGAATATGATTTGTTTTTATAAGCAGATAACTATGATATTGCTATCTTTTAGCTCAGAAAGAGGATATGAAACTTGGATTCAAAAAGTAAAAACTGAACATACCATTCTCTCAGAGTTTCATCCCCTTTTTGAGAAAGATCGAAAACCTAGACCAGATTCAAAGAATCATTCCGTGAAGAATCATGAGACAACAAAAAGGAGTTCAGATTTAAGATTTTCAATCTCTTATCAAACAACCTCAGGGCTCAAAGCAAAAATGTCAAAAGGTTCTACAAGCCAGGAACTCTTTATCATATGCCAAAAAGGTACAGAAGCTGAAGCCGAAACCCTTATAAACAACATTCGATCAACTCTTTAGAATATACCAAACATCGTGCACTATCTCTGACTTATCCTCAGTTTAGTACTCCTCATCTGGTTTTGGATCCGATTTCTCAACCAAACTTTTTCTCATTTTCCAAATCAAAGCGCAAAAACTTCTCTTACGAGGAATGATTCCTCTTGACTACTATGATTTTTACTCAGCTAGTAATATCTAAATTCTGACTTCAATTCTGACTGGAGCTCTATTGCACAAGCAGAAAACTTCCAGAGACTATCTTATTTTTGAAGTTATTATAGTAGCTTTGTGCTGCTTACCTCTCATTTTTCAGACAACAAAGGAATAGAAAAATCTGGTTACAAATACTAATCTGAATGGGATTAGTAATTCCTTTATTTATTGTTTGATCTTATGAAATGGGAGTAGAATCTTGATCTACTATCTCCTTATCTCAACTATTGAAGAACTCCCTCAAATTTTTCGCTCAGTCATAACAGCTCAGAAACATCAACCAGCACATCACACACAAAACTCCTTCTCATCACTATCACGATAGGATTCTCATTTTGAATCACTGAAAGCCTCACTTGCTCTGGGGGCTTCAACTCTCTCCGGAGAGAGTATAAAACCTGATTCCTCCTTGGTAGAGGCCTCTTGTCAGTGATGCTTCATATCCTTGCAACCGGATCAATCGCCCTTGCCATCCTGAAACTCAACACAGTCCCAACTCGAGCAAAATACACTTGAGCACTACTTTGCGGATACCTTCTCCATAGCAGCTATAATCTCTGACTTCACTATCAACTTTGATTTATCAGCTTTCTGATCGCAATAGGAGGATTCATCTGACTAAGTTATCTCCTCTTTCACCTTGATGAACTCTACCTTCCCAGCATCATCAGACTCACTCAGAAAGCTAAAACAAGAAAAATCTGACTTTTTCTTGTTTTTCTCAGAGAATATTTATAAAAATCAAGTCGCCGCGATAGCTCAGTAGGTAGAGCGCACCCATGGTAAGGGTGAGGTCGCCAGTTCAATCCTGGTCTGCGGCTATGTGATGATTTATGAGTTATGAAGCTTAAATATAAGCCTCTATGTTACTATAACATAGGGGCTTTTTCTATATAGCAATTAGAACATCTGTTTTGTCCCTGATAACCAAGAGTTAACCACTTCGACGCAATGCACCATTCTATAAAATCTGAATATACGGATGCATTGCACTATTGGGAGTGTCGAAGCCTCAGTATTGTAATGCTACCATATATTCGGATTTTTCATTATTTCTATTGCTAAGCCTCACCGAAAGGTAGTCTCCTACGATAAAGGAGATAGGCAGAAAAAGGAGATCTGATTCCCCCATACTGAATAGCCCCGCGAAAGAACTCTCACAGAATGCAGACTCAGAACAGAGACCTTTAGAAAGTTCTTACAGGTTTTTGTCTGAGATATAAGAGAGAAGAAGCATAGGAAATTTTTCAAATGACTCTGACTGAAGGAGGTTGAGTATAATCTCTGAGGATTCCATACCTATCAAGTCAAAGGAACAAATATTATTTGGCTTAGAGCTGGAGTCCGAATACTCTCATTCACGAGTTAACCCACTTTTTGTTACGCATCAGTGTGTAGTAATCAATTGTGAGTTTACTGAGAGACCAGCGTATATCATGGAAGAAGTCTTTAGTAAGCTGATGATTCTGATCCGTGGAAGATTCGATATAGAGAAGGAGTTTTTATATGAAATAGAGTCCTATTTTATATTTATTCTGATTTAGTATGAAATATCGATACAAAATCAGAAGTTTATTTCTGAAGAGAAAGTATAAAATGAGTGAAGCTAATTTTTCAATCTCGTATAAATGAGAAGCGACAGAGTCGAGAAATTGATGTAAAAAGATTTGGCAAAATCTTTGTTTTCACTATGAGACTTAATTGATGATGTTAATAAAAAGTGAATTGACCTAATTCTGCGGTAAACTTAAAAATCAAAAGCATTTTCAAGGGGAGTTTTGTCTCAGATCTCTCTCTATTCCAAGATGCTGTTGAATCAGGGCGTTTTTGGTAGGGACTTTTACTCAGTGCACAAGAGATATTAAATCTTATTTTCTGAGATTATGGAGTAATATATTTTTGGAAACTTTTTAAAATGACAAAAATAAGGAGACAAAAGAATAATTCTGAGGGAACTCTGGATGTAACCCTAGCAGATAACTCAGTTATAGCGAAGGTGTATCTCTATAGTTGTTAATCTTTTCTGAACGGTTAATGTTTCGAATAATGTTACAAATATTGTTTCGCCATTGGGTAAAAATGGAATAGATGAGATAAAGATCTACAAGAAGGAACAGAACTTGAGGGGTTCAAAAGCAAGATTATTATGATTGACTTCCTAAATCTAGTCCTGAAGAAGAGAAAGAAGAAGCGGTTTGAACTGTTGAAAATACAATGTATTCTTTCATTAGATACCATTGTGCTTTCCGAAGTGAACTGTAAATGGAAGTTTAAAAAGAAATGAGGAGATAATCTCCGCAAGTATACAAGACTTCTAGATTTATAACGGCAATAGAAAGCAAAACTATTTCGTTTAAGAGCGGCGATTTTATAAAAAGCGAGGGTTCTGGAAACTACAACAAAAACCAGTAAAGGCGTATTAAAAACAGAGTTTACAATATTAGAAATTATTGAGTTTAATAACGAGCCATTCAAACCTTGACTTTTTTAATTCATCTCTCAAACCCTAGTCCAAAAGCAAATTTTGAAGTAAAAATTTATTTTTATTCTCTAAGTGGTATTTGTACAACATGCACAGCCACTTTTTCTAATTATGAAAAGAAAATCCTGCTAGAGGGCAGGATTAGTTTTTATAAACATAAGCTATGTTCATAAAAAGTAGCTTCATTCTTCTGTTACAGACTGGCTTTTTATTTTTCTTCTATTTACAACTTGTCCTTTGATCATTCTTGCCACTCTCCGAAGATTCAAATTCTCTTTTCTCATTTTCAAGAAGCCCAGGTATAATACTTATATTTTTGAAGTATTTGATAACAAAAATTCTTTAATTCTAATCGAGTTTGGTTCTCAAAACATACATTCATAAAATGGATCAACAACTGAATATAAGAACGAGTAGTATTTAATTTTTGTTGTATTCAGGGAGTTTTATTGTTGGCAAAGCTCTGATGCTTCGCGTCATCTCAGAATGAGCAATTCTATTCCTCATCGTAGCTAATCATTTAAGCCAATTTTTAATATTTCTTTTCTCCTGAGGGAAATATTTTCTCATTCTCAGATTTTTAGGTTTTATAGAAATAGTCTAAAAATTTTATGAGGAAGAAGAGTAAATAATTTTGTAAAAGATCCAAACGAAGCAACCTCCACTAAATGCCAAATCGTTGCATACTCTTCATCATAGTGATCAAAAGTTTATTAGAATAGGAGTAGTCTTATTTTCTTCTTGGATCTTATCAATAAGCTCCAATCGATACTTTCTATTTTTATGGGTTGGATACATTCTTATTGATATGACAAAATGGGTCTTGATAAATTTGCGTCATGGCATAAATAAAAGTAGATTTCAAAAAGACTTCAATCCTTAGTAAGACATTAAGAAGATGGTATTGTAAGGTTCTATCTTGAGTATAAAGATTGATAATATCAAAATCTCTAACCTCCTTAGATTCTGTAGTATCATTTCAATTTTCTGTTTTTACAAAAACATTTTACATAGAAGAAATATGATAATATCAATGATGTAAAAAGAAAAGTTTTAAAAATATCTCTACTTTCATCTGAAATAATAAAAGTTTTCTTTTGCAATTCTGTCTATCTGTTGGTCCAAAGTTAGAACAGGCTTTTGTATATTTATCACGCATTTTCTCAACATAAAAATGAAAAAGGAGAGCCCAATTAGAGACGATATTACATAATCATCTGCCCCTCCACTGCCCTTTTATTATAACCATTCTTTCCAAAAAGCAAGTATTTACAAACTCCAGGATCGGCTCGATGATTTCTTGTTTGTCAAAATAAATTGACAAATTGGATTCAAAATTGTATAAAACTAATCTCTCTTGTTGTCCTCCCTATAATCTTTAGACTGATCATTACTTTATACCTCCCCAGTTTTTGGAGTGTAAAAGAAAAATCTGACTTAATTAGTCAGATACTTTTTGTTGGTATCCTCTGGGCTTTGAGTTACTTGATATATCGAAAATCAAACTCATCAAAAATAAGCAGATCAAAGCAATTAAGAAAAACATAACTCGCACATCATTTTACCAACAAACCCAGTATCTCCTGTAGAGATCAGAAAATCAAAAAGAAAAACGCATTCCATTATATTATTTATTATCCTTGCTTAAGATATTCTCCATAAATATTTTAAATAATTCACTTGCCAATACCCAAAACACACCAAAACTGTAAAAACAACTCCCCTTGCTTTCAAACCAGAAAACACTACTCTCATAACCAATGAATTACGAACTTTTCGACCATTGAGAAAAATCTATCTGATCAATATGCTCAAAGAAGACCATCAGATTTTTCTGAATTATTTGAAAAAGGAGTCAGAAATTATCTCGAAGCGGGGAAAAAATTTGAATCCTTATCAACAAAAATGACATACATGAGGAACGATCTGCAAAACCTGCGGACATATCCCACAATGCGATCGCTGCTCAGTAGCAACCACTATTACCTGCTTCAAACTGAGAAAAAGTCTGAATGGCCACATCTGTAAAAACAATACCACTTTCCAAAAATCCTGTGAGCAATGCAATAGCTCACAAATCCAGGAATATGGTATGCGAACGCAAAACTTAGCTGAACTCATCAAAGAAACCTTTTTGAGCTGAAAGTCTTATCGTTGAATCAGAATCCGTTCGTTCACCATTGAAAAACTTTCTCTTGAACTCCAAAAATATCAAAATACTGAAAACCAATTATTATCTGAACCTCACTTTTTAACTACATCCCAATCAAAAATCGAAAATTTTGACCTTCTAATCTTTATAAATGCAGATATTGGGCTTAATTTTGCGAGATTTCAATGCAAGCGAGAAAAATATTTTCTACGAGTTTAGCTTTCTAAAACACCAATGCAAAAGTTTCCTGTGACAAACAATGAACCCAGACCATCATAGCATCTCGTAATGCCTGTAAAACTCAATAACCAGATGCTAAAGAATATGAGTTTCGCAAACAATATAGCTATCCCCTTTTTGAGAGCTCTGCCTTATTCTCTACAAAGATGAGATTGAACAAAAACTCTTCAATAAAGTAGATCAGCTCTATAAAGAGCTCCTCTATCTACACAAGAAAAATACCAGCTCAAAGAGCTGAGAAATCTATACAACTCCTCCACTTGTCTATAAAAATATTTTTGAAAATACAGATACAATATCGTGATAAAAAGGCAAGGAAGTAAGAAACTTTATGGATATTGTTTACTCCAAACTCCAGCTTAATAAAAAGGATTCAAAAATCAATCGAAATGCTGAAAGTATATTTAAAAAGCTAGCCTGCAAATATCAGACTAGCTTATAAATTAGAGTCAAAGAGTTATTCGAGATAAACCTAAAACCAAACATCTCAATAACCATCAAGCAAGAGCGACAGCAACACAACTAAACATAGAACAATGAGTACGCTTTGAAAAGCTTTTTCAGCTTTATCTGCATCCCTAAGTTCTCTGAATTCTCTCTCTTTACTTTTCTCAATTCTCTTTTTGTAAGTCTCTTCATAACATCTTTCTATTAAAGAATGGTTAACTTTATAACAGAGTAAAGAATATTATAACATTTTCATAGAAAAGTCAAGAAAAAGAAAAATCTGATTTTTGCCTTTTTGCCATAACTATACTTAGACTATTTATATATATACAATATGATATTAGAAAAATCACGAAACCTGAACACTCAAAAGACTCATGGACACCTTTTAAACCACATGAAATTCCAGAAGATGTCTACTTTTATGGATATCTGTCGCGTAGTCTGAGAAAAAGGTACTTACGATCGTGGAAGAAGCGGATGCGTCATCGTCAAAGATGGACAAATCATCTCAACTGGTTGATGTAGACGCTCCACTTTGAAGCCCAAAAATGTGACGAAGTCTCGACATCAAATATGGACAATTACAAAAGAAAACTGAGAAACAAGCCAACACTGTAAGGAGAAATTGCTGTGCTGAGCTTAATGCCATAGCAAATGCCACCCACCAAGAGGACAATCTCAAAGGAGCTACGCTCTATACCAAGATGACACCTTGCTATGTCAGAAGATGTGTACACCCTAATCGTTAGTTATGGAATTAAAAGAGTGGTATGTGAAAAAGATATCACGATGCTGCACTTTAGTGAAGAAGTACTTAAAAACGCAGGAATAGAACTTGTCTATCTTGAAAATGGTATTCAAGAATACTAAAATACATAACTTGACTTTTCAAAGGAAAAGGATATAGTACACAAGTAAATAAAAATCAGTTTTATGTCAGAAGAAATCAAAACATTTATTGAAAGGTTAAAATCAGATTTTTCACCTTGATGAAATTGAAAAAGTCTCTGTACTTTGTCAATCAAAAAGATTCTCAATAAGAGACTTGAGAACCTTAATGAGAAAAATTGCAGATCTCAATGAACAATTAGGAGAACCTGAAAAGAATAACGAGGCTTCAAAGTAAGCAGTAATACCGTTCCACTTCTCATGGCAATTGGACAAGAAAAACAAGCAAGAAACACTCCAAAAGGAGTACAATGAAAGAGTAGAAATCTTCAAAAGAGCCTGTAAACTTGATATTCAGGATACTAAAATTCAAACCTACAACTATGAACAAATCGCTGAAAAAACCTAAAGAGCTTGAAGATGATCAATTCATTTACACATCAGGCAACAAAAATTTACTCTCTTCAAAAAGAAAACATATACTATTGATGAGATATGATTGCGATTGGTTTACTAGTTTTTCAAAGATCATCCTAGAGAACAAGTGCCCTGGATGGTACTCTCCGAAGACTATGAAAGGCTATTCTCTTAGGCGACCTTCAGATAAGTAAAATTCAAAACTCCCCAAATATAGGAGTTTTTTCTTTAAAAAGAAAAATCTGATCTCAATAGCTGAAACCAGATTTCTTCTTGATTATTCAAATCTAAGAGCGTCAATAGGCTTAAGTTTAGCGGCCTTTTCTCGCTGGAAGAATACCAAAGATAATCCCTGTACAAGTAGATAATAAAGGTTGTGAGCACAATATTCTGATCAATTTCAGCTGAAAGTCCCATATCTCCACCACTAAGCGTCGTATTTACGAGATATACAATTCCATAACTCAGCAAGAAAGCTATAAATCATCAAATCAGAGTGATCACAACCGACTCAACCAAGAATTGAAGCGTAATATCACTATTCAGAGCACCGATCGCTTTTCTAATTCAGATTTCCCTCGTTCTTTCCGTCACTGATACAATCATAATATTCATCACTCCAATTCCTCAAACCAAGAGCGAGATCGCCCCCATTACCAATAGAAACATTTTCATCCCCTGAAGCGATCATCTGTTCAATCATATCAGCAAAACTCTCTATCCTGAATCCAGCATTGCTCATTGAAGTTTTATTGTACCTTTTTGAGAAGAAGATAACTCAATCTATTCTGCCAAAGTCTATTGTCATCTTCTGGAGAAAGGAGAACATCAAAGGAATCTACCACACTTTTATGAGTAACTCTATCCATAACTGTTGTATCAGGAATATAGGCTTGAACTCATCGAGAAAATTCTTCTTTAGCAAGTACTCAAATAATAGTGAATTCCTTTTTATTATACACAAACTTTTTACCGATAGGACTTCCCTTTTGAAGAAACTATTCTTAAACCATCATTTACTATCGCAACAAAATTCTCATAGTTTTTCCTTAGTAAAGAAAGTTCATTCCGCTAATCATTGAGAGTAAACCAATTTTCAGGCACCCCAACCCCTCAACAGCATCAGTTTTCTGTTTAATTTTTACTTGACCATAAGGGAGCTCTAACCTGATAGGTAATTTTTCAACTCAACTCTGGAAAAATAGTTTTCAATATAAGGAACAAGTGTCTTATCAAACTTAACCTCCTGAACATACCCCCCAGGCTTATCATTTTTCATCCCAAGAACTGTATCATCCATTTGAAGAGATAGAGATCTTATTTTTGGCCATATCTCCCATTGTCTTCGTAATAGAATTTTCAGTCCCTTGCCCTATCGCCATCATCACGACAACAGAGGTCATTCCACAATAATTCCAAGCGTACTAAGTCCAGATCTCATCTTATTGGCCATAATGGTCTTTCGAGCATCTACAAAGTAAGAAAAACCTCATATTTTTGTCAATACCTAAATAAAAGTAAGAAAAATCTGATCCTAAATAAAGAATCTCCATCCTTGATACGAATTGTCTGATCTCGCATAGCTTGAAACATTCGCATCATGAGTAATAAGGAGAATCGTTTTTCCCTTTTCAGTATTAAGGTTTTTAAAAGCTGCATAATCTCAATTCCAGTTTTAGAATCTAGAGCCCCTGTTGGCTCATCAGCCAATAAAAAGAGCGGGAGTCTGTCACTAATGCTCTAGCAATACAAACCCTTTGTTGTTGTCCTCCAGAGAGTTGATTTGGAAGCGCTTTTTCTCTCCCTCTAATCCAACAAGTTTAAGAGCTTCATAAGCTCTTTCTCTAGCCTCACCAGAAGAAACTCACATATAAGAAAGCGGCAATACAACTTGCTCTCGAGCCGCCATTCTTTTGAGGAGATTATATCACTGAAAGATAAATCAGATCGTAGTTCTACGGATCATAGATTGTTGATCTCGAGTCAGATTTTTACCTCCTTTCTACGGAGGAAATAAGAGCCAGAAGACTGAACATCAAGAAGTCCTCACAATATTCATCAGTGTAGATTTACCACATCCAGATGGTCCCATAATAGAGATAAAATCTCCATCATTAATATCTAAATCAATACCTCTCAAAAGCATATACTGGCTCTGCTAATTTCTCACCATAAGTTTTTGTAATTCCCTTAAGTGAGATAAAATCTGAAGTTGTTTCCACCATTCTTATTATTTCATGGTAATAAAATATCCATAATTATATTTCAAAAACCATCCGTCATACTGATAACTCATACTTCCCCATCAGCTGCTGTAGTTACATCATGTTCTCCTGATGGTCCCTCACTTTTTGATTAAGTCAGAGGTTTCCATGCTGAAGTTTCATTCATATAGAATCCCTTAATTGTGTCTCAAACCTTAACTCCAGAGAGGGATCACAGTGTTCATATCATCTGAGATTCCAGTCTCTACAACTTGATCAATCCACTTATCTCATTTTTAAGGCTTACAATCTTTTTCACCTTGCTCATTATCTGCACAGCAGGAGTTGGTACAACAACCTTTCCTTTTTCAGATTCAAGAATTACCTTTTACATTCTGCACTCATACCTCCAAAAATCTTATCCTCAGCACTAGCTTTTTAAAAGACAACTTTTGCCTTATAAGAACTTCCTTCTGGCATCGTATCTATTTCAGAGAAAACACCTGTATATACTGATCCTTGGAATGCATCGATATACACTTCAACATTCATCCCAATACCAATCTTCACAATATCAATCTGATCTACTTCAAGTTTTACCTCAAGCAAATCCGGAGTTTCCGACATAAATGTACTTGGTATCGGTATCCGAACTATTTCTTGAACTACCAATAGAATCTCAAATCTGCATATTCACTTTTAGTAACCACTCCATCAAAAATTAGCTGTAATCTTATAATTATCATACTCCTTCATCTTTTGTTGTAAGTGCCAACTGTGCAGAATCTACTGCATCTCTAGATTTTTGAAGTGTTTCTCTCTGTGTTTCTCAACTTTTGCATCATCAAGTTTCTCCTTAGCTTCTTTAAGCTTTTGTTCAAGTTCTGCTGCCTTTACAGTATTTTCCTGGTTAGCCAACTGGATATTTCAAACTTTCCTGAGTAGTCTTATTTTTGCTGTTTCTAAATCTGTCTTTGCCTTTAGTAAAGCAACTTGAGCTTGTTCAACTTCCAACCTTTGCTTTTATCCAATTTATCCTTAATTTCCTCTTAATGGAGTCTCAGCAGTTTTCACTTTTGCCAAAGTATCAACAATATTAACATTTTTATCCAAATAGCTCTCTCAAAGAATTTCATAAGCCCTTCCCAAAGGTATCAACATACTCTAATATCTTAGACTTAGGCATATCAGCTGTCTCAATAGAGTCACCAAAAGCATCAATATTTATTTTTCACCACTCTTAAATTCTTCTCCAAGTTGAGTAAAAATTGAATATCCAGACAAAATCTGATTTTTGTAATTTTTCAAGTGGCAACTTTGAATATTCCATCATAGAGCTCTATGGAGCTACCCTACATAAGCACCTCACATCCTAGTACTTATTCTTTTGAACGATTCATTGCTGCATCATTCTTCGCTCCAAGATAGATGTTTCTATCATCAGCAGTATAAGTACTACTAAGTTTTACTACAGCATCATAAGCATCAAGTGTCTTCTGAAGTTTATTTTGCTTCATTACGGAATTCTCTAATATATTCCAACATTTTATTATTCCAATTTCTTGTAGTCTCTGGAGTACTCAATAAAGCTCCTTTATCTCAAGACTGAAGTTTCTGATAATCAGCCTGAATATCTTCTAACTCCTTTTGCTTATCTTTGAGTTCCTCTTTAGTCTTAATAGTTGATTCTGCCAATTTAATAGTTGATTCTGCCTCTGAAACAGCTGAAGCTTTAGTTTGAGTTTCCAACTGTAATGTTCTGGCAAAGTTTGTTTTTGTACCAAAAGAAGATCATATTCAGCCTGTGCCTTTGAGAACATCTAGGATCCTTATTTTGACTTTTTCAATCGCCTTTTTCAAACCCTGCTGTGCATTTTTAAGATTTCTCTTAAGATCCTCAATATCTTTATCAAGATTATCTGTAGAAATTGTTGCTAAAACTTGCCCCTTCTTCACAGTATCTCAAACTTTAACCTTTACGCTTGTTACCTTCCCTCAGAAATAAAAAGTCAATTTTTGAGCATGTGCAAACTGCGTAGTACCAGCAAGATTCAAAGTCAACATCTCATGTTCCAACAACATGATCACTACTTGTATAAGAAATTACTGGCTTCTCTGGACTTTTTAATAGCTCGATATCCACCCAATCCTCATATCACCAAAATAGCTAAAACTCGCCATCCCAGATCCATGAAAAATCTTTTTATCAATTGCATCCTTCTGTAAAAACAAATAAAATCCTGAAATAAAACTCACCTTCCCAATATATCTAAATATATATACTAATGCAAGCAAAAATCAGAAGAATTAAGCCTATTTTTAGAAGATAACCAAAGAAAAAGCTCTTGAAAACTAAAGTTTTTACTATAGTAACCTTAAATTAACCTTAAATTTTAGTTCTTGAAAAGAAATTAATGATTATCACACTTGGTGGAAAAGCTGGAAGTTGAAAATGAACTGTCGCAAATTACTATCTGAAAAACTCGGATATGAAATCATTCCATCTGAAATCTAAAGAGAAACTAGCAGAAGAAATGGGGATCAGTATCTCAGAATTCAATCTTCTAGGTGAAAAACCTGAAAAATCAGTCATGAATTTGATCTAAAATACGAAGAATATCAAAAATCTTGATCTTAATTTCAAGTTATCTTAGAAAGCAGACTTTGATTCCTCTGTCAGCCAAATGCCTTCAAGGTCTTTCTCAATGTGAGTGATGAAGTTGCAAGTCAAAGAATCCTCAACGATAAAAGGACAACCGACCAATTTTTCAGTCCTGAAGAGGCTCTTCAAGTAACAAAAAGAAATCAAGATGATCAAAATAGATATCTCTCGCTTTACAATATTGATCTTTGGAATTCTAGTCAATATAACCCTAACCATTGACACTTCAAATCTCACTCCCGAAGAAGTTGTAGAGAAAAATCTGATAGAGTTCAGTTCTTATCTTGAGAAAAACAGCAATTAAAGAGCTACATAAATATTACTGAAAACTAATATACTAAAAACCTCGAAGCAAATCAGGTTTTTATTTTAATTTTTATTTTCTCAGATAAGCGTCGTCCATAGCTTCCTCTTGCTCAATATCTTGTTGTGTAAAGCTCTGTATTTTTCCAGTCTCACTTCCTATAAATCAAATAACAAATCAATGCCATAATAAGATTTACCAGTGCAAAAGCCAACCAAACTCCATCAACCTTGAGAGGTATATATGCCAATAAATAAGCCAATGGAATTCCACAACAAACATAGATATAATTCAAAAGAATCATCGCAAGTGTAGTCTTTCCAGCCGCCCTAAAAATTCCCGTCAAAGTAAACTGAACTCCCCATAAATCACATAGTAAATGCACTAATTCTCAAAAAGATCAGTTCAGATTTTTATAACTTCTGGCTCTTTTTGTGCATCGATAAAGATACCAATCAGCTCCGGAGCAAAGATAAAGACAAGAACTCCAGCAAATCTCCAATATTAGAAAAGCAATAAGTGAACTCTTTATAAGTCGATTTGCTGAGCCCTATCGAGTTGCCTAGCGCCGATATTTTTGTGCCACCATTGTAGAGGTCGCCATTGAAAGCCCAAGCGTTGGGATAAAAAGCAGCTGAAAAATATTTCCTCCTGCTCCATATGCCGCATTAGCAATCACTCAAAAACTCATCACAAGCTTCATCAAAAATACATATCCTAGCGAACGAATTGCCATCTCAATACTCGAAGGAATACCAAGCACAAAGGCTCTTTTTAATAAATCAAAAATCTGGCTTTAAAAATCTTTTCGTTGGATCTTAATCCCATGCTTTCCTCTAAAGAGAATAATCAACCCAATAAGAGAAGATATATCGCCTGCGTAATCAAAGTTGCTAAAGCAGCACCTCTTACACCCATTGCAGGAATCACACCCCATCCAAAAATCAAAAAATCGGATCCATTACAAAAATTAAGCAAAATTGTCCCTCCAATTACATAAAAGTGGTAACTTTACCTCTCAAACTCCTCTCATCACAGATTGGAACATTGAAAAATAAAGTTAAACATTAACCCCATAAAAGTAATTTGCATAAACTGTGTCGCTGGCTCAATAATTCCTCTGTTGCTCACATCAGAAGCAAAATATGCTCAGCACTAAAAATATCCTAGGACACTCAAAAATGCAGAAATAATTACAACACTTAAAAGAGTCTGTGCTGCCCTTTATTAACCATTTCCTTTATTTTTAGCCCCCAACATATTGAGCTATCAAAATCGTCCCAGCCATAGAAAAACCCCATTCCTAAAGACAAAAATCAAAAACACAATTGATCCACTAGAGGCAACTGCAGCCACAGCTTCTTTTTGAGAGTTTTCAAATCCAATAAGCATCTACAAACTGATATGCACTCTGCATTTCCAATCAAAATAGGAATCGCAAGCCAAAATATTCATTTCATACTGATCATTTGAGCGAAAGTTCAACATTCTTATTATCCATATCTCCCAAAATAAAAATCTAAAAATTAAGCGCAAAAACTAGCCCAAAGCACAAACTCTACCTGAGCAAAAAGAGCTTTCCTGACCTTTCACGAGAACAAACCAATCAGGACTCCAAACTAGCAAACTCTATATCATCACTACTGGATTATGAACAGGTTCAGAATCCTGATCTTCATGCTTTTTAACCTAAATCCTATCTGTGTAAATCTATCATGCAAAAACTGATGCCCAGGACTTGGTCCAAAAACTATACAGATTCCCCAACTAAATAGAAGAGATACGCAACATAGTCATTACCGTACTTGCAGTCTGAGCAACAAAAGCATTTCCACTCACTAAAACTAGCAAGCCCTCCTGTCAAAAGTCAGCAAAAATCAAAGGCAATAAGAATACTCCAAATTTAATCAGAATTCTTTTTAATAATTTGTCTAGGACGAATCTCACCACTTAAACTATAAGGAATCATTCACAGGATATGCTGCCTCCATCACTGTTCACCTCTACAATTTCTTTCACCAATTCAGCTCCTATCAGAAAGAGCATTCAACTAGCAAAAGAGTGCTATCGCAGCAGCATTTCCATATACAGTTCCGATGAACGGAATACCAAAGAGTAAGCAAATCAGATATACTCATTCTGAGCAAACCTCATGGAACCCCAATCATCAAAAGTGGCTTTAAGCAAAACCTCTTGATCAAAAGTCTAAGTTTATATTCATCCTGATAGAGCGCAGGAATTGCAAACAATGTCATAACCGTTGCAATCGAAAGTCCAAACATAATAGTATACGCCAATGGTGCAAAAATCCATCAGAAGTCAAGGTTGCCAGTCCTATCACCGTAGTCAGTGTCGTAGAGAGAATAGGTCTCAAGTCTAGATCTCGCACTCTCTAATCGCATCAGCTCTAGTATGTCAAAGCTCATATTTTCGTTAGCACTATCAATCAGAATAATCGCATTATTTACCACAATTCCAACTAAGGCAATAAATCCAATCATAAACATCAATGAATACGGATGCCCTGTAAAAAGCATTCAAAAAGCTTCCTCCCCACAAATCCCATCAAAATACTATAACTGATGATCGTTGGCTGAGTATAACTATTAAACTGCAAGACTAATATCGCAAAAATAGCAATAAGTGAAAAGATCAAAGCACCTCAAAAAGTGAGAGCAAAAGATCACTGTTTTCCCTAGTTTCCTCATGCACTGGAACTAATCCCGCAGGAATTGATACTTTCCAGCATATTCTGTGAGTTTTGCATTGATTGGTTCAGCCTTTATAGCCATTTTCTAGATTAGCTCAAATACCGATCGTAATCTGATTTTTTTCCCTTGTGATAGCATCTGTTGAAGGCTTAAAAACATAACTCTCCCAATATTTCCTAGCAAGACTTTTTCCTGCTGGAGTAATGATACTGTATTCATCAACTGTTCAGGTGATATTCCATCAGAAAAATCATCATACTTCACCCTCGATCTTATGAGGTGTCATATTCTCACTTGATACTTCCTGCCCATGCCCATTAAGCGCAAGATAAAGTGAAGGACCAATACTCTGCGGAGTCAAGCCAAAGCAATGCTAACTTTCTCGATCATCAAGCTCAAAGAGAAACTGTCCAGCACCTTCTCACTAGAAGAGCTGACATTCTTGGTTCCAGGAATGCTCGCGAGAAAAATGCTTAAAATCTCTACTTACCTTAGAAAGCTTATCAAAGCTCACATTCCCTCATCTGCGACGATCTTGATTCAGATTTCCTTCCTGTTGCTGGTCCAGTCCTCTCGTAGCGACAGCCACCTGAAATCCTTTTTGCATCACGAGATGATCCAGTTTAGCGACCAAATCCTTTTTCACCTCAAAAGCTTGATCTCTTCCTCTCTCCTTTCTTTGAGATACGGAGTAGCACATCAATCTTATTTCCCTTAATCGTGCTCTGTGTAATTCACAAGCTCAGGGACAGCACCAAAAATCTGGTGAATTTCCCGATCTCTTTGATCGCCTCTTTTGTCAGCCCAACCTTCGCAGTAAGAGAGATCGTCAGATATTCATTGTCAGATGCTGGCATCATAATAAACCCAAGCTGAGGAGAAACGAGCCACATTGTAAAAATAGTAACCACCAGCGGAATAATTACCACAATAACTCTTCCCAGCACTCTGCAAAATCGTCCCAAGATGCTTATCATACCGTGCATTCAAAGGATCAAAAATCTTATCTCTCCAAGAACGCTGACTGGATTCAGTTTTCTACTTTATCTCCCCTATCTTGAGCCAAAAATAAACTTTTCATCCTCAGTTAGTAAGCTCAGCATCAGGATTTGGAGTAAAGAGTTTCTTTCCTACTCGACTTAAAAAGAGCGCTGGAGTAATTGTCAAAGAAATAAAAAGCGAAGCTAAAAGTGTCACAAAAATCGTAATTGGAATATATGCCAAAAATTTTCCCCATCACTCACGGCAAACTCATCAACGGAAAAGAAGACAACAACAGTTGTCGCAGTCCCAGAAATCAATGAATTTTTATAGGTTTTTTACTGAAAGAAGGGCAGCATTAGTGGTTTATATCCAAGCTTGATAAACTCGTTTCGCCCCCTGAACGACTACCGTCGCTGTATCTACCGCAATTCCAAGACAAATAATCAATGAAAAATTTGTCAAAAATTCATCGTATACCCAAAGAAATTCAACACAAAAAGGTAATAAAGAACGCAAGTGGAATCGAAACCGTCGCAATAAAAGACTCCATACCACCAACAAAACATTGACACAATCACAAATACACTAGCCAAGGTAGAAAACCATATTCACCGCCAAGTCACTATAATCCTCACTAATATACTCTCAGAGATCGTTAGTATAAAAATATCAAATATCATGATAAATCTGCTTTTTCATCTCTTCTTCAATACGCTTCTTCGCCTCCACAGCAGCAGACAGAATACTCGAACTTGACTTCTTCTCAAACATAATATCCACAGCTACTTTCCCAATATCTCATTGAGATTTATTTCAAACAGTCAAATCCGTAGTATCAGCATAAACCTTCTTAATACTTGCAATATTTTCTAGCGTTGTGATCTTTCCAGCAGCGACACTAATAGGTAATTGCTTGAGTTCAACAATCGACCTGACCTCTCCATCAATTCTAAAGGCATATTCTCTTTCACCGATCTTGTGTGTTCCAAGTGGCTGATTGCTATTAAAAAGCCTGAATACTACTCGCTACTTGAGAAAGAGGGAATTCTAGAGACTCCAACTGCCTGGTCTACCAATATCTCAATATCATACTTATCACCATCAGTAACCGTGATCTGATCTATCGCTCCTTTCCCCTCTAGAGCATTTTCAAGCATTCAAGCTCTCTCTTTAAGATAATCAACATTAAAATTCTGATTTTTACCATAAAGGACTAAGTTAAATAGACTATTATTCTTAGAAGTAATCTTTTTACGACCGGATCATTCGCATCTTTTGGTAGAGAAAGCTGCCTAACACTATCCTGAATCTCAGAAGCCACTGTATCAGCATCAGCATCATTCTTAAGCATCACTGTTGTACTGATACGCCATTCACCGAAGTCGAGGTAATCTTGTCAATCCCATCAATATTTTTGATCTGATTTTCTACCTTTTCAGTACATAGAGAATCAATATCCTGAGAACTCGCTCACGGATACACCGTTGTGATGACTACCATACCAAAAATTCACATCAGGATTCGATTCTTTTGGAATACGAATTGCCGCAAAAGTCCCAATCAACACGATCAAAATCAACACCAAAAAGTAGTTCTCCACTGCGTTAACTAAAAAGGCAAAAACCTGAAGTCAGTTTTTATTATATCCAGACAAACTCATGAGATCTCTATAAAAATAAACGAATATTAAAGTATAACTATTTACTAAGCACTTGCAAGAAACTTTATAATCAGAAAATATCAATTCACAAATAGAAAAATTTCATCCTTAAGAGTTAAAAACAAAGCAATATCACACAAACCTATCTTTTTGAAATACTAATGTTAACCAAACCATAATAAATCACAGGAGACAGTATCCTATGATAACAAAAAAACTTTACTCCTCAATAAAGGAATTAAGTTATAAATAATAAAGATAAAAACTCTATCCGTCAATCAAAAACAAGAAAAAGCCTCGACCACAAAGTCAGACTTCTATTATTCTTGAATTTGATTGAAAGGTTTCTAAGTTAATATCTTGTTTGAGAGTGTTACCATACATATCTTTCACCTCAACGCTCACCCTCAGAGGCTTTAGTACTAAACTGAGCAACCTGCATTGAAAATGTAGACAAAGCTTTGGTCTGTCATTTTTCAAATACCTTTCCTTCCTTAACCGCAGACACCGCATCATCAAAAAGCAAATTAGCATCATAACTACCGTCAGCATTTTTAACAACTTTACTCTGAGATTTATTGAAAGTTGAGGAGTCGTATCTTCACTCACAAGATTAACAGCCACCTGTACTGACTGGCTTAAATTATTTACATCAATAGCAGTTACCCAAGCTGATGATTCCCATCTGCATATGCAGACAAATCAATACTTTTGCTACCAAAAACCTCTGAACTATTATCAATATAAGAGGCTATCGTATTTCCATCCAATGTCATACTACCTTTTTGATATTTGTTGGTGAGGAAATAGAATAAGTCACAGTATTTTTCTTCGCAAAAGCTCATTGTTTATTAGGCCTTACAATACCAATCTTAATCTCATCATTTGTCACAGGCTGTCTATCTGGACAATAATTTTGAGGTTCAGACATAGAAGTTTAAAGCTGAAGTAGCTCAGGGTTTTGTTGTACCTGTTCAGCCAAATACTTTTGATATCTTCCAAATCCATATTATTTGGCATAAATGAAGTTGGCGAATAAGATATCATTTTAATCTGATCAGCAGGAGTAAAGGACTCACCTTTCCGAAACATGAAGTATCTATTTCTATCTCAGAAATTGGTCATTCTGTTTCCTTTGGCAATAATCAATTCCATCCCTAATGCTTTTTGTAATCAAGGTTACTGGAGTAGTCTCAGAAGGCAACTTTCACGATACACTCGAAATACTAATACTTGAAGTATCTTTATTTGGCATCTCTTCATTAGTAATATATCCTTTAGCTAACATATCTGAGAGGAATTACACTATCAGCATGAATACTTCCTCAATATGCTTTTGAATTCATAGGTCTCGGCATCAGCATTTCCAGCCCACATAAGGAGGCACCTACTTGGTGTATATGCTGCAAACCAACCATCTCTTGGCCTAGAACCTTTATCTGTTTTTACATTTGAGGTTCAAGTTTTTAAAGCATAAGTAAGTCATTTTACATTAAACTTTGTCGCCCAAGCTCAGATTCTATTTGAAGGCTCAGAGAGAATATGCCACATGAGTAATAATTCCAGGCTTAATAACATTCTCCTGAACTACTGGAGTTTTCTTGTAAATAATCGAACCATCATTTGCCTTAATCTCGAAGATTGGATTGATCTGAGCTGGAGTAGCAGTAGAAAGATGCTGATAAGCACCAGCAAGCTCAATCATACTTACTCAGCAGCACCAAGCGCAAGTGGATATCAGTATTCTAGTTTCATTTTTACACCAGAAAGCCCAAGTTTTTGCAAAAATGGCTTTACAACACTCTCTCCTCCAAGAGCAAAAACATCTTCACAGCAGGAATATTTCACTAAATCCAAGTGCCTTTTGAGAGGTAAGGAACCATTAAACTTTCCATCTGCATTATTTGGAGAATCCTTCCCAGCCTTAAACGGAATATCATAAATTGGAGTGTCAATAGTCAATGGCAATTTCTCAAATCCTAATGCATAAATCAAAGGTTTAATAGAAGATCATGATTGCCTTGGATTTCTTGCCATATCATTTTGTCCCTGAATATCCTTATTAAAATAATCCAAAGACCCTAAATATGCAAGCACATCTCCATTTGTAGAATCAGTATAGATCAAAGAGGAATTACTTGCCCCATACTCAAAAGAGTGAAGCACTATGTGCCTTAACTGCAGCCTCAGCCAATTGCTGAATATTATAGTCCAAGGTTGTTTTTACCACAAGTCCTCATGTGCTTCCAGACCCATATTCCTTTTCTAGCAAATCCTTGATCCAAAAAACAAAGTGTGGAGCCTTGATATCAAAGGTACTCTTCTCAAAAGTCTTTGTCAAAGATTCAATAAAAGCTGACTTAAGTTCTTCTTCTGTCACCTTTCAATCTTCATACGTTCTTCCAAGTGCAAATTCTGCTCTACCATTAGAGTATTGGATAGTATATACCTTTCCATCAAGAGTTAAAGAACTTGGAGACAAACTATTCACGAAACCTAACAAAAAGATTCTGCAGTTTTCTTATTTGAAAAACTTGCTGATGTAATATTTTCTCTAAACTTAGATAAAATACTAGCCTTAATATTTCATTCATACGGATATTCCTTACCCGCAGCATCCTTGATAGTAAAAGATCACATCAAAGCCGAAGATTTGTAGGGATCATACTTACTAGAGCTCTTTGAGATAGAGGCCAAGATAGAAGCTTCCATCACTGTCAAATCCCTTTAGCTGATTTACTAAAGTAAGTCTTACTTGCTGCTTCTACCCCATAAGCATTGATACCAAGGAAAACATAATTCAGATAAAGTTCAATAATCTTCTCCTTCATCTTATGTTTTTACTTCTGTACTTGAAAGATTACTATTTTTCAGCCTTAATTTGTTGTTGAAGTACATTATTAAGCCTCTTTGCAAGAATAATCTGTGTTAACCTATAATCCACTTTATCCAGAAAACTTCCATGAAAAAGGCCTCTCGAGCTTCATCAAATTAGTAATCAGCTGCTGAGTAAGAGTAGAACCTCATCCTCAGTTTCTTCCAAGCATAGTCATAAATCCAGCTCTGAAAATTTCCCATTGGATCAAGTCCTTCATGCTCCCAATATCTTTGATCCTCAACAGCTACAATAGCATCGATCATATGCTTACTAATATTCTCAAAAGTTACATATTCTCTATTTTCATCAAAAGATTTTTATAAAGTTCAACTCCATTTCTATCTGTAATAACAGTTGCTTGTGTCAATTGAATATCCTTGATCTGACTAACATCAGGCAAATGCTTCAAAATTCTGATCTGAAGATATACAAAAACCTCCTCCCATCACAAGAATAAAAAGAGAACAAAGGCTGATTATCAATATTTTTCCATCAAAAAGTGATGACTAGAAAGACTATAATTCTTTTTGAGGTCTATAAGTTTCTCTCTCTTTTCAAAAAGATTTTGGACTATACGCTGATAATGGATTTCTCTGCATACTACTACAATAAATAAATCAGTATAAAAACAAATAGAGTATAACTATTTACAACACTAAAACAAGAAAAAGACCTCCTAAGAGATCTTTTTACGATATTTATTATATCTTTTCAGAAACTATTAATTAGTGATATACATATCAAACAATCTTTGGATTAGAAGTTGAATCTGATCTTTGCGTAACAATATACTTTCCTACATAGTTCTATATCTTCAACAACCATCTCCCCAGTGCTTGGATCATATGACTTTACAACAGCAACATGACCGGCATAACTTCTCAACTGCTGATATACTACAATCGCTCAACCTTTGGCATAGTACGACTTACCTTAATACCAGCTGCCTTGGCTCTTTCACTTTGAGCATTTGCATACCAATCCTTTGCATTTCCACCAAAAAGTCTTTGTCCATCCTCATCAAACATCCATGGAGAAATATGCGCAGCATACCATGTACAGATATCCAGCAGCAAAACCATTTGACACCTTCTTATTAAATACCCATTGACTCTTTGTCTTACTATTTGTAGCCACTACAACGACAGGATCTTTTTGCTGTCCTCCACTAACCTTAACTGACTGTGTAGGTGTAACTACTTTCTTCTTTTTAGGTTGAATCACTTCATCCTTAGGTAAAATAGGCTGAGGTTTCTCCAAAAGACCAATATCATAAGCCCTCTGCTCTGTCACATTAATGAAAATTTCCTGTCCTGGATAGAGCATTTCACTCTCATCAGAGAAATGGTTTAGAGTAATCAAATCATCAAGATTGAGTCTATAATATTCAGCAAAAAGTTTAAGTGTTCTCGCTGTTTTTAACAACATAAAGGGATTCCCTCTTCCTGATCACTTACAATCAACCTCTGACCTTCCTTAGATAGGAGTATCTCAAGCCTATTAATCTTTTCAAGTTCAGCAACTGGAATTCAGAATTCTTTTGAAATTTTTCCAAATTATCTCAATTCTGAACAATATAATAAATTATTGAATCCTGATTGTCACTACTATCAATACTCACATTATCAGGATTAATTCAAACTCTATAATCTTCCTCTCCTAAAAAGCCTCATTAACAGTAATAGGCTCCTCTGAAGAATTTCCAAATACATCAGCATAAAGCATCACTCCAACAAATACGAAGATTTGCAAGATAGTAAATAAAACCTTAGTTTTACTCGCTTTGTTTTTTCTGGTCATATACAATGATATCATAAATGGCGGAGGAGTGGGATTTGAACCCACGAACCGATTGCTCAGTTAACGAGTTTTTCAAGACTGCCGCATTCAACCGCTCTGCCATCCCTCCACAAACAACACTTTTAACACAACAACTATTTGTGGGTTGAATGAAATTACAAGAAAGAGTATAGTTAATTGCACTTGATTTTTCAAGAAAAAATAGTATATTAGTTTCATTAGGTCAATAGTGACTTTTTAAATAAAAATAAAAGAAAAAAATCTGAATTTATGTTGAGCTAAAAATTATGAAAAAAATATTGATAAACTTAAAATATTCTACCCACTTGTCTTAGGAAAAGATAATTCTATACTCAGAACTTCCTGTGAGCCAATCACAAAAAATCACCCCAGAAATCAAAGAACTCTGAGAAATCCTACTAGAACTTATGTGGGCATATGATGGAGTAGGACTTGCAGCTCCACAAATTTGAGAGACCATCCGCATGATCGCAACCACTCAACGAAAAATGCCAACAGGGAAAAGTGCGGACAAAGATTTCCTATGAAACACTCCTCATCAACCCAGAGATCATAGCTACTTCAGAAGAAGTACAAAAGATCAGAAGAAGCTTGCCTCTCTCTTCCTTGAGAAAAGTGATTTGTTCAAAAGAGCGAAACAGTAGAAGTTAAATACATGGATCTAAAAGGGAAAAATCCATCAGCAAAAGTACTCAGGTTTCAACGCTTGCATTATTCAGCATGAAATTGATCATCTCAATGGAATACTTTTTACTGACAAACTAATTAAAAGAAGAGGAAAAAATCTGACTAAAAATCAGATTTTTAATAATTACAATTTCTCTATCCATTTGTTGCTTAATAGCCCTTTCTTTGAGAACTTGTTTTTCTATTTTTCCTCTTAAGTTTCCCTGTCCCAAGTTTCACCTTGATAAATCCTCACTTATTTACCAAAAAACCTCAAGTGCTAACAAAACATTTCAAAGGCTTATCTAAACTCGCAGCAATCTTCGAAATTTCTCTAGCATTAAGTAAAAGCTTTCTCCTTCATTTAGACTGATAATTTAGAGCTAAAACTGGAGAAGTTTTTCATAAAAGTGGAATATCCATATTATAAAGCCACAGCTCCTGTTTATCTATTCACACAACAGCATCCTGAATATTACTATGAGAAGTTTTTCAATGCTTTAACTTCAAATCCCTTGAGTACAATCCCAGCTAAATATTCCTTTTCTATCTGATAGTCAAAAACGCTCTCTTATTCTTTACAAGTATTTGCATTTTCTATCTTAAACAAAACAAAATCACTCTTCTTTTTATAAATATTCAGCAAAAATACAAGTCAATCTCTCTTGTCATAAAACTTTTGACAAAAAGATGCTTATATTCTATCAGATTTTTTTAATTTTAAAGAAAAATGAAATCTGATCGAACACTACTCATATATTGACTACTGATTTGATGACTTATATCCTATATTTTCTTAACAATCCGTTTTTACCGTAAAATCAAAAAGAATCCAACAAACAACAGTTCGCCAGATCTCGTAGCAGTATTCTCTGAGAGGTTGAGTGAAAAACTTAGTCCTCTCCTGCCAAATTTCCCTTATCATACAAAAGATCTTGTCTTCGTAGGAAAAGAATTGACTATATTGTATTTGATTGACTTTTCAAGTTGAAGACTTAGAAATCATTTTCTAGAAATCAAAACTAATACTTCACAACTCAATAAAAACGAACTACAAATCAGATCCTATCTAGCAAATTTTCCAGTCAAATATGAAGTCCTCAAAATTAAATATTAAACTTAGAAACATTCATTACAACAATCTACAAAATTCGCATAAAAATAACTTGACTTTTTATATAAAATATATATAAAAGATTGTCAATTGAGATGGATAAAAAGAAAAAGCGTAATAAAGTCACGTTTTATTTGAGAACTTTGTTTTTTACTCCATACCGTTGACAAAAACGAAAACAAAACTTAATCCCAAAAATTATGGTAAGCAACACTTACAACCAAAACTCAAACAAAAATGTAAATTTTATTATCATGAAAAGATCTATTTTTACCTCAGTTGCACTTATTGTGCTTAGTGTTTTTCTTCGGTTCTTGCACTAAAGAAGAAATCACAAACAATTACTACACTTCTCAGCAAGAGACATCTAAAACCCTGACGAAGAAGTTATCATCGACGGTCAGGGATGGTGGACTACTCTTGAATATGTTGGACCTGAAACAGGAGAATCTTCTGACCGGATAATTGGATATAACTATAGAATAGTTATTCTCTTCCTTAGGGGATGAAGGTTATTCCTTCTGGAATCCTAGATTTGAAGGAACATGGGAAATAGAACCAAAAAGATGCTAGACTCAAGAAGATTAAAGGATTAACTTTCAATCTTTCAGAGAAACTTTAAATGGTTTTAATAACCGTTATACAGAGAAGCATCAATTTTATAGGTATATATGGGGAATACACATTCTTCAGTGACCAGTTCTATGAGACTATGAACGAAGTTCCAAAAGCGAAGATAAAAAGGGTAATATTGAAAAATAATAAAAAAGGTCTATACTTTGAATACGTACCCAGAAATGCAATTTTGAATGGCCAGAGTTATCGAAGTCACGAAGAAGTAAGTAGTAAACTAAAAAATCATAGTAGGTTTCCCTCTATGATTTTTCATAAAAGAAATAAAAAGTCTGAATTATTCAGACTTTTCTTCATCTGCAGATTCTCTTCATCTTCTCGTCCTCCTTCTTCTGTCCAGAGTCCAATCTGAGCCTTGTGTTGCTTATGTGCGAGGTTTGGTATCCGCAATGAGCTTATTCATCTTTACAACAAAGCTCTCTGTCTCTGCGATAGGGAGTGACAATATTGACTGCATTTGCTTTGATCGTCATCTCCTGATAAAGGGTATCAAGCTGTGTACGAAGGTCTTTGACTACAGGAAGTGGTGCAGTGGCTTGCTTTTCGATACAGGCCGTCCACTTTTCGTTGTAAGCGTCATTGAAGGTCTTGAGCGCAGTAAGCGTAGCTGTCAGTCCGAGGGTAGTAAAATGCGGGGCATAGTCAGCTTTTTCTGCATCTATGAGGAGTCCCTTGATCTCTGTCGTCTCTGTAATATTCGCTTTTTGATAGTATCAAGGTATCTGGCTCTAAAATCGGTAAGTGCCTTAGCAGCAGCTTGGTTAGCTGGGACAGGAGAGTTTTGATTGAGCGAGATACTACTGAGAAGAAATCTTAAAAACCCTGATCTCTCTGCGTATCAAGCTGGTCAAGCTCCTGAGTGAGCTGTTCTTTACGAACTTGTAAAACCGCATCATCCAGCTGAGCAAGGAGCTGTTGAAATTTGGTGAAATCATCAGCTTTGAGTCAGAGTTTTGCTGGTGTTGCCTTTTTGGACAAAAGGTTGAAAAACATTGAGAAAGGCTGCGTAAAGCCCGTTTGAGAGTTTGCCAAGTCAAAATTGGCTGAGTTGAACGGTTTGCGTCATAGTATAGTAAGAAAAAACTAAAACATATGAGAGTAGCCATCAGCTCGAACAGTTATCTTGACCTCAAGGGAGGAATGCTATGAGTGATTTGTTGAAATCTCGACCCCAAGATGAGAGGGATTTTTGGAGTTCCAGTCAAAATCTTGAGCCCAAGATGAGCAAGATTCTGGGATTTTCGTCAAATCTCGACCTCAAGATTTGAATGCCTCAGCAGTTTTGATGCCATCTTGACCTCAAGATTGTACCTCTCCAATAATTTTTGAACCAATCTTGACCCCCAAATTATACCATTCTCAAAGTTTTGGTCAAATCTTGACCCCAAGATTACACCATTCTGAGAATTTTGGTGGAATCTTGACCTCATTCTACTATGATTCTTGCTGAGGCTTAGTCATCTTGACCTCAAGATTACACCATTCAAGAGTTTCCCTCAAATCTTGACCTCAAGAGGAGATTTTGATAATGCTGAGTCATCTTTTTACTCACGAGCATTCCTCTGTTGGTCAGAGGAGTACTTTGTTTATAGGTATGCGAGAGATGATGTCAAGCGAGAATAGAGAGGGATTTGAAAAAGGGTACCGTTTTTATCCTTTTTATTTGAACATTACTGTATTTCTAGAGTAATTTGTGGTTTATCGTGAAGTGGAGAGGTAAAACATAATAATCCATTTCTTAAGTTTTCCCACATAAAAACATGATAATCACAATAAATCACAAGCTGTATTTTTGCTCATTTGAATTGGTTGGATGAGGATCTATAGTAAAGCGAAATGGCTTTTCCATAATACCCTTGAAACCTCAAGAGAAAAGAATTTTTTTATAGGAAATGTATTCCTCCTCAAAACGTGGATCTAGGTAATGAAGATAAAATCAAAAGATATTTTTGAAATTCTCACATTATTCATAAAGTTCAAGATAACAGCGAATACCCTTCTAATCAGAGAGAGTATAGCTTTTTCATCATTTTGTAATAAAAGAAGATAATATGTATATTCCTTATTATTATCAAATATTTTTGCCTCATAGTCTTGAATATTATATATTTTTCATCTAAAGAGTATTTGTTGATAATCATACAGCATCTAAATTGTCTGAGTGATACCACTTAATCGCACTAGAATCAATAAACAAACTGACATAAATATAATAGGGTATCATCTCTCTCTTTTGTAGATAAATAAAAGAAAAGAGGAGATTCTTTTATTTTAGAATCTCCCAAAAATAAATATTAATAACTAAGAGCTTGGACGCTTCAAGTTACACGTTTATTATCTTGAGATCGAAAAACCATCATTCTCAATAATTACTAGAAAAATCTAGATCTAGAATAATGATCCAAAAAGCTCACAGTCATGCTTCTCCCTGGTTTTATATCATTGTACCACCCTCAACTTTACTTCCCTAGATCAATCACTATTTAATTCATAAACAATAAAGTTTATGTCATCATCTGACGAACTATCGTTACTGATAACAAAAGTATTACCTCTAAAGAGATGATCAACTCTGTAGAATTTAAATTCTTGTCTGTTATCTCATCAAAGGATATTAAAAATATTGAGTTTCTCATACTGAGGGCGAGATAAGAATCAAAAATTTATTGAAAATACTTTTGTTGAGTTGGAGCTTCCTTCTTTAGCCTTTGATCGAGTTGTTTGAGATAGTCTTCACGACTTTTTCTCTAATTGACTGATAATCTTGTACATTAGCATTAGCAAATACTGCAAATGAAAAATTCAAATCAATAATAAACTAGACATTCCAAATAATCCTTTTTAATAGAGTTTTAGCCTTCATCTTTTCTAAGTATAAAGAATAAAAACCATGTATAGATTTATGGTTGTAGGAAATTCACTCAAACAAAAAGCACCAACGCTTTGATTTTTATTGGTTAAGAAATAAAAATTCAAGTGAAAATTAATTATAGGTATATTCTTGCTAATTTAAAAAGTCAAGATAATTTTATTTTGACTATTTTTCTTCTAAAAATCTATGATTTTTGTTTGTTAATAGCGATGACTGAGCTGCTGAAGAACTTTGCGACGATCAAAAGTCATTGCGAGCGTCAGCAAAGCAATCAGGACACTAAATAATCCGATTTGATTTCAACCTAGATTACGAAGTAACTGCAGAGCAGACATCGCCACGGCTTCGCCTCGCGATGACAGGAACTTCGCCCCCTGCTAGGGGTGCAGCAAAACTGAGAAGCTTACTAAAACAAAAAGTCTGAACTATTCAGACTTTTCTTTATCCTCTGAAAACTACCATCCAAGGATAGTGTTCCTGTACTGCCTTTTTAATATCTCTAGGCAGTAATTCCAAACTCAGTGATAATTCCTCTAATAAACTTTGGAGCATCTTATCAAATGCAAAGTTCAGTACATTCAAACCACCTGGAGCATCTTCCCACACCTCTGAAGCCAATCTCTTCTCAATATGAATATTATCATGCACATCAACCTTAAGGAGATTTCCAGCAATATACACGGGTACATTAGCATATAAAGCAGAAAAGTCAAACACTATAACTCAAACCTTATTAATTACTCCTCCATCAAGTTTGATCGCATCACATCCGATCACCACACAATCCATCATTAAATCTGTTCAACTTTCCTCATCCATCAAAAACGGAGCTACTCCATCAACAACCATTGTTGTATCAATTCCATTTTGAATCAAATCTTGAGCGGTTCTTCTTCCTTGAAAAAGAGGGACGAGTTTCAGTATTATACACCTTAAATTTCAAACCTTTAGTCTTGTGAAGTTTAAGTGTTTTTACTGCTGAAGAACTATGACAATGTGTCAAAAACATTATCTCCATCATGAATAATTCCAAGTCCATTCAAAAACTGCTCTTTCAGCTGTTTCATTGATAAGATTGAGATAATATTCAGCTGCCTCAATAACAGTCTTTTTAAAGTTTCCAAATCAGAAGTCTGAACTTTTAGCAATCTGAGCCTTAATATAGTCCATACCATTAAAAAGCATTGGCTCAGTTGGTCTTGCATCAATCAAAAGTTGCATAGCCCTATTTACAAATTCAGAATATTCTTCAAAAAGAAATAAAATTCTGACTCTTTGATTCTGAAATAATAATTTCAAAGGCTGCCTTTTGCAATATTTGTTGCCCCCTGAATCTTAATGTCCTTAATATCCTGAACAATTTGTTCTACATGAATAAGTTGTTGCATACTACAATAAATAATAAATTAAAGATACCTCATTATAGTGAAAAAGAACAAAATTTGCAAAAATTTCGTATACTTAGTACAAACAGATTTTTATTCTCTGGAGTCCTATGCGATCATCCTACTGAAAATCCACACTAATCTGACTCATAAGTTATAGATTCTGCTCCTCGTGATCTATATTAGCTCTAGTACAGGATTCCCACTTTTAGATATGGGAGAAAATAATCTGCTCTATTTTTCTCATTTTTCTGGTTTATTCTCTCACTTTTACGAGATAGCAAAGATCAAAACACAAACTATCTAAAAATCTGACTTATCGTCGCAGAAGTCTATATTATCCTTTATCTTATGATCAAACCTCAAACAAATTTTTACAGTAAATGAATTCCTTGTCCGATATAACAGTTTACTTTTTACTCTTTTTCGGAGCTATCTCAAAACAAAAAAACACTCAAAAATACTTTGAGTAGTAGTTTGAATCTGACTCAATCTCTTAATGCGAAGCATTAACACTAATGATTTATAGACAAGAAGTTCCAATAAATGAATTTATAGATAATCAGGACTATCAGCTCATTTTTCTCAACTCACAACACTGAGCTCTTTCCAAGTAAACTCGAACTCAAATCCCAAAAAGTTGAACTCAATCAATACTCTTAGATTCTTCAAAAAAATACTTTTCACTGAGAAAATGAGAAAACTATACTATAACATATAGAAGCCAATCCATAACTGGAAGAACTCATTCTAATAGTATCTCCCCTCGGAGAAATACTTCAGATTCCACCGCAATCTTTCCTTACTCTATCAACAGAAAAGAGTGCTATTAACTTTAATTTTCAAAATCAATTTCCCTGAGCATATTTCTCTGAGAAAAATCAAAAACGATATACCGGAGATCAGGAAATTACAAAGAAAATTATCATCAAGATCTCAAATCCTACATCATAAAATCACTACCTACAGCCTTTTCAAAATAATTCAAGATTACAAGATATCAGCTATCAATATATAAAATGACTAGCAAAATATCTTTGAGCATATCAAGAAAAAACTATCAATATGCAGAGAGTTACCTTCCTTATCTAGATTTACCAAAAGAAACAAAAAGCAGATCGTATTCTTGAGATTCAGATCGATCAAGCCTAAAAAATAACCTCCTAAAATGACAGAAATAATTCAGAGACAAAAGCCCAAGTAAAAGACCATTTCCGAATAATTATACTAAAATCTTATTTTCTAACACTTTTTTTAACATTTAACAAAAATAGAAATCAAAAATCTGATTGTTAACAATTAACTCATTTTTCAACATTCTTTCAACACAGAAAAATCAGAAAATTATCAGTCCATTAAATGTAAATCTTAACATTTAACAAAAAATATAAGTCTTTATCACTATCACTAAAATTTTTATTTATTAAAAATATATTTATAAACAAAAATCAAAAAGTTTATGTGACTTCAAGAAACATCTAATAAAAATTCTTTCTCTTGAAATTAAGAACCATTTTTCCTACACTCCAAGGTATGTTATACTTTTAACTTTTTGACCAAACAAAAATGAAAGATACTATAAAAAGGCTACTTATAATCAGTGACTTTTTACAGGATATCTTCTCTACACACTCATTATTTGAAGATCAATAGTTACAACAGAATATGCAAACCTTAACTATCTTTTTACAGGAATTTTCATTCTGTTCACTCTCTACATTGCAGTATACTATGGTATCTATCCAAAGCACATTAAATTCAGTAGAGCAATTCTCTTTGTGATAGGTCTCTCGCTATTATCTTAGGAAAAAAACTATGCTTGCAAATAATGGTCTAGAAGGAGTTTATTTTTGAGATATTGCTTGTGTATTTTTGAGTAGTAACGCTTATTCTCTGACCAACTGGATTACTTTTTACAAAAAAATATTAAAAACAGAAGGAAGAAAAAGATTTGGAGATTATTGAGGTATAAATTGTATCATTGATTTTTCTTCAGGACTTTCATATACTGTGAAAGTCATTTAAGCCTAGGTGATGGAATTGGTAGACATGCTAGACTCAAAATCTGGTGGCTTCACGGCCGTGCGGGTTCAAGTCCCGCTCTAGGTAGATCTTTGAGGTTAAATGATTGAAAAGGTTTCCAGAGATGGAGATATTTAAAATTTTCTCTTGACACATTTTTGACAATTTCCTATATATTCTAGATAATAATTATTTTTATTTCTTTTTATAAAAATATGAAGAGATTTTTAGCAGCCCTTCTTATTTTTAATTTCAATCAAAAATATCCGAGTTACTTATGGAAATGATGAGCTGATAAGTGGACGGGAAACCTGATCTATATCAACTAGTGTAATTACTTCTGATGAAAATGATCAAGAAGAAACTACACAAGAACTTTCTGATGATGGAAATCAAGAAATAGAGCATGATGAATTTGCTATTTTTACTAAATAATACTTCAGATATTCAAGTAAATATAGTTACCTCATGATCAGTACCAGAAGAACTTCTTAGTGATCCTGATAATACAAGTTGATCCCTTTTTAGATGATCTATTTTTCTGATCATGAGATGCAGATTTACTTTCAGGGAATATCAGTATTTTTGATCAGGGAATGCTCCATTTAGCTCAAAATGTATCAGGTATAAACACAGGAATTACTCAAACCTGACAACAGTCAGCAAAACTATTTATTACTGAATATTTTTTTATCATACAAAGAATAGTTTTGTCGAGATTACGAATCTCTGAGATCAGGAGATACAGTTGAAGTATTTCTTTGACTGGATTTGCTTGAGTAATTGCAAAAAGACCTGAAATACAGAAGTAACCATTCCTGCTAAAAAAGCCCCTTATCCTTGCAAAGAGTAAAGAATTTCTTCCAGATTCCGTTCAAAAGATTATTACAAAACATAATTATACTATCAATCAAAAAAACCTGACTCCAGATTTCTCTTTCTGATCAAAAGTGGAATATTAGATACTTTTTGAACTTCATAAAGAGCGAGTTGCTGATATCAAAGACGCAGAAGCCTCTTTTTGAAAAAGGTATTAATTAATTGATCTCGACTGACAACAATCACTAGACCTGATAGAAAACAGAATATCGTTGGAAATTTCTCTGCAAATCCTGGAATATATGCTACTTCAGCAGAAAAATGCAAAAGATGCGACAAAACCCAAAAAGGCAACCATCAAATCCCTCTCAACCACAGCAACCACAAAAATTCTCAACAATCATGAAATAATCAGACTTGTTTCCCAGAAAAATTTAGCAGGACTAGAAATACAAGAGATTTTTGCTGGGAATACTTCATTTCAGCCTATATTGAGTTAAAGTATGACTTTGATATACCCTACCAAAAAGATTAAAGTTACAGGGGACCTTTTAAATGAAGCTCTAACCTTTGAATGAGATGAATTTTCTGATTTTTGATACATTATTTCTGATTACTAAGACATCATTTTTCTGAGATAACGGAATAGACACAATAATTGCTCCAAATTTAGAGATAGAAAATAGTAGTTGAACACTGATCTTAGAGTGATTTGATTGAACTAGTCGACAAGTTTTAGACACGATTTCCTTGACAAGTCTAGACAATAAAAAGCTCACTATTATTCCGGGAAGAAATCAGAATTGTATTAGAAATTTTTGATGAAACAGAACCTCACAACTCCAGCCTTAGAAAGGAGATTCTCATTTCTTTTTAATACAACATCTCCACAAATTCAGTATATTTATACAAGCTGAGGTTGAGGTTCTTACAGTTGTCCAACAAAGGCTGATCTATGTTGAGAAACAAAAGACACTTCTTTAGGAAAGTTTAATGAAGTAAAAACTCAATCAAAAATAAAAGAAAACACTAAAAGTTCAGATAAGAAGATTAAAAATTCTGATTTTGATCCTTTAAAAATACGAGATTAAAATTGAAGATATCGTCTATGATCCTCCATGAGCAGACAAAAATAAGGAATCTATAACACTTCTCCTCACAAATTGATGAGAAATTGGATTTAGAATATTATTCTAAATATTGGATGAAAAATATGAGTGGACATCTTGTAGAATGAGTTCCTCAAACTTTTATAGGAAATTTCTGATTTCCCAATTCAAGTAAGGACCAAAAACTATCCCAGTTCAGCTAAAAGTTTTGAGATCATATTTTTGATACCTACTATTATAGTTTTGAAGAGTCTCTCCAGCAGACAAAGAAAAAGTCTAAAAAGGCTGAATGATATAAGGTATTTTCAGTATTAGACTGAGATACTTTTTAGATATGAGAGATGAATCTTGAAAAACTCCAGTCAGTTCGTTTACTAGGAGTAGATGCACCAGAGAGTAATACGACAAGATATAAAAACCGAATGCTACTGAAAAGAGGCTAAAGATTATCTCTCTCAACTTATTAAAGGAAAGCAAGTGGAAAATAGTATTTGATCCGCCCCAGCAAATAACGGATAGATATGGAAGGCAAGTTGCTTATGTCTATCTAGACGGAGTATTAGTCAACCAAGATCTCCTAGAAAAAGGATATGCTAGAGAATATACCTATAAATCAGATTATTCAAAGCAGACAGAGTTTAGACAAGCGGCTACTCAAGCAAAACAAAACTCTGAATGCGGAATCCATCTATCTGTGAGAATACACATAGAAGAATACGAAAAAGCTTCAGCAAACTACACAAAAATTTAGTAATAAAGATAACAAATATTCTCTTTGATCCTAAGGGGACTGATAAGTGAAATGAAGAAATAGAACTTTCAATCTATGATAAAAAGCTGAGAAATACAACACATTGATTTCTCAAACCAATTTTTGAATATATCTTTTCGAAGATACAACATGAGAAAATCAGATTTCTTTTCGATGATTTCTCATTTTGAACAGGAAAATTTAAAAGATATTTGATTTTTAGGGATACAACCACTACAGCTAAGACTAAAAATGAGATTTTTGACTACCAAATAAAAATCAACATGTATAGCTCTTGTTCAGAGAGATCACGTTTTTGATATCAGCTGCTATAAAGTTTGAGTTAATGATTCAAAAAGAAAACCAAAAAGAAAAATCTGATCAAAGTATTTTTTTCTTGAGAAATAAAAGATTTTTATCTCTCTTCCAAATCCAAAAGGAAAAGATGCTTCTCATGAATTTATAGAGCTTCTCTATTCAGGAGATGATACTATTGATTTATCTCAGAATTTTTCTCTCCTTATTAACTGAAAAACAAAGAAAAACTGACGTGATCTATTGCTCCATTTGAGCCTACTAAAATATTTTTGATCTTTTCTCTACCAAATACTCAGGCTTGCATCTCACTACTTCATTTATCAGATACTTTAGATACATTTCTGCTATTCCCAACATAAAGAATGAAGCATTATTGCTCAAAATAATCAAATTCTCAAGTGATTAAATGAGAAGTCTCCAGAACTGTTAAAATCTCTTCAGCTCAAGAGAAAAATAATCGTTACTGTATGGTATACGAGTGAGAAGAGATAAAATGTCTCAATGCACCAAAAACAAGAATTGATCCACTTCTTAAGGCTAAACAGCAAAACCGTTGAAGGAGCATTAAAGGTTTTTGAGGAAATGCTGAAAAAGACTATACGGCATTATATTACCAAACGGAGATATATCAGATTTTTGATCTATTGAAAAAGGCAAGAGCTGACTTAAAAAGACTGAAAAACACGGACCCATATTTGATTTCAAAATTATGAGCGAAAAAGATTTTTCTAAAATTTACCAAGTTCTTCAGGAGAGGACGATCCTTGATACCGGGAAAGAAATAATCCTGCAAATGATCAGTCCAAAACTAGTTGATGTATATCAAAAATCCTACCAAAACCGAATAAACATGGTTCAATAAAAAGAAAATAGAGCTTATAACTAGCACTTAAATAAACAGAAAAATACTGAATGTTCCTTTGAATTTCTATATAAGATTCATATACTCATTTTTCAATTACTTTATTTATTGATAATAATTCTTATATGCAAACAAGGAAAGTTTGAGAATCGTTTAAACCTAGAAAAAGAGTTGACTACTAGATGCGAAAAATGGGGTATTGCTATTTTGTGTATTATCTGAGTTTTTGCTTTAATTCATCCCTATGTTGATCATATTAAAAAGCTTTTTAGTTCTGCTGGGAAAAATGTAGTAAAAGTTGTAAGTAAAAACTGTAGGGACAGAAATGAAAAAGATTCATACTGAAATGTAAATGTTGCATTGATTTGATATGGAGGAAGTACTCACGGTGGAGGATACCTTTTCGGATACTATGATCGTGGCTTCTCGAAATCCTGAAAAATGAGCTGTTTCAATGATTTCCATTCCTAGAGATCTATATGTAAAAATCCACTCTGAGGAGCTTCGAGGATTAATGCTGTATTTACTCAGCTTTATTCTCATCACAAGAGAGACCTTCATCTAGCAGCGCAAGATTTTTAAAGATGTTAGAAAAAGTTACAGGTCTCGAGATTAATTATTATGCAACTATTGATTTCTCTGGATTTAAAAAGTTATTGATACACTTTGAGGTATTGAAGTAAATGTACCATCTGCACTTCATGACTATCAATATCTCGACGAGACATTTGAGAGGATATGATCCTCTACATGTAGAAGCTTGATGGCAGACGATGGACTGAGCTTTAGCTCTCAAATATGTAAGATCAAGACATGCAGCTGGACATGCATCAGATTTTGATCGTTCTCTAAGGCAACAATTAGTTATTGACGCTCTTAAAAATAAACTTGTCGCTTCATGAGTATCTCTAGATAGAGCAACCCAGCTCTATAATAATTTAACAGAGATGGTAACAACAAATGTAAAGTTAGATGAAATGCTACGAACTGTCCAATTCCTTGATGGATTAAAAACCTTCTCATTTGGAATCAATAACTCTTATACCCTACAAATTTTCAGACAATGCAGAAATGAGCGTTTGTCTCATAATCCACCAGAGATCTTGTTGGAGGAGCATCAGTGCTTGTTCCGTATTGAGGAAGTGTGAGTTAATCTAGATCAATACTCAATGATTCATGAATATGAGACTTCGTTTCTCATCTTCAAAAATTTCTAGTTGAGAAACCAACAATAGAAATTGTAAATGGAATTGATAAAGAGCAACTTCGTGCAAAAACTTCAAAATACTAAGATTGCAAGTATTTTAGCGGCAAAAATGAAAAGATATGGATTGAGGTAAAGGAAGTATCAAACACTGATCCACAAGAGTTGACTCAGATTGTTATTAATGTTCCAGGTGGAAGAAGCTCAAGGGTTTGAGGGAACAGTGAATGCTATCAAAAATTTTCTTCCTATTGACCAAGTAGTGTATAATACATGAGTGATAAAGAGTATTATTGATGATTATGGTAATGAAGTGATTGTTTTCACTTGAAATGATGTCGAAAATTAGATTAGGAAATGATTATCTTTCAGGATTTAAATATCCTTTACCAGAAACTTTGGATATAAAATATCGTGATTAGTTTTATTAAAAATAGGAAAAGGAAATGATTATACTACTCCATGAGTAAAAGAAGAGCAAAAATCTGGTCAGTTTTCTTGAGTCTCTTGGAAATTCCAGTGGATAAAGGATACTGATATGCTTTTGTGTGCTTTTTGTTCATAAATCTTATGCCTCTGATTTTAAGGAGGAGTATAATCATAATGAAAAGACTAGAATTTGTAGGAGATGCAGTGCTTGGCTCAGTGATAGCCAAAGCACTTTTTCTCAATTTCCCAACAATGCAAGAATCAAATATGACACTTTATAAGATAGGACTTGTTAGAGAAGAAAACACTTGCTAAGGTTGCTCAAAATATCAAGTTAAATATCCATATATTTTATCAGTAAGGGAGGAGATCATGGGCGTTTAAAAGCTTCAATTATTTCTGATGCTTTAGAAGCATTGATTTGATATGTTTTCCCTAGATTTTTGATATGAAGTTGCTGAAAATTTTGTGCTTAAATACATTTTATCCAGAAATCAAAGTTCTTTCAAAAAGCACCTGTGAAATCCTATAAAACGATGGCTCAGGAGCAAGTTCAAAAACTTTATAAAGTGCTTCCCGACTTATGAGAATATAGAAGAAAAAACTGATGAAAAGTGAAATGTTCTCCTTTATTCAGCTAAAATTATGGTAGAAGATAAGCTTCTCGCAACGTGAACAGGGACAAATAAGAAAAAGGCTCAAGAAGATGCAGCTAAAAATTATTATGAGGCTACAAATCCAGATAAAAATATATAGCTCTTGACTTTTCCTATCGAAAAATGAGGTAAAAACATAAACTGCAATCAGTATTTTTATTTTTCATATGACAATGAAAAAGACCATTTAATATCGTTAAAAGAGCTTATTTTGGCTCTTTTGTAGGGGTTGCTACCGCAGTACTCTCTTGATCTCTTTATCGCAATGCACAATTTTCTGAAGAGTTTACTGGAGGTGTAAATGTGACTTTTAAAGGAAGTAGTGCAGAAGACTGAATTTATTGATGGGTTAACGACTACTCTTGGTCAAGAATGATTTACTAATTTGAAAGTAAATCTTGAAGATGGAAATGGAGAAGTAAAAGTAAAAATCAATGCAAAATTGAGAAGATGATGCTAAAGTAGTTCAGCTTTCAAAAGCTATTTCAGACTCATCTCCAGACAGAAAATTACATTTCTTCTCAAAACAGAAATAGTTGAGTCAGCAATTATTGGGCCAAGTGTCGGAAAATTATATGCAAACAAGAGCGTCTCAGGCTTTGATCTTTTTGGTATAATTGCAATGGCAATCTATATGATTTTCTCATTTGGTTCTGTAAGAAAAATATATTAATCCATCTATTCTTGCGTAGTAGTAGTGTTGAGTACTATTTTGAGTATTAGTATTCTGCAGGAGCATATGGAATCCGAATGGCAACAAACTCAACAATTCAGATTGATACAGTATTTATTATTGCAATCTTAACGATTATTGGGTATCGGAATTAATGATGTGATTATTATCTTTGATAGGGTAAGAGAAAATATTATTAAAGAATGAGAAAGAGAAAAGATACAAATATGTTGATGATCTTTTGGAGGAAAGTATTTGGCAACTATGAAAAGATCAGTTGGAACCTCACTTTCAACCATCCTTGTGTTAATTTGAATGTTTGTTTTTGCTACAGGAGTAGTTGCAAAACTTTGCATTTACAGTGTGAGTTTGAGTTATTGCATCAGCTCTTTGTAGTATCTTTATTGCGGTTCCAACCGCTTATCTCCTTCTTAAGAAGTCTAAGAAATAAGAGTTTGTAATAGGAAAACCTGGAACTTGATTCAGGTTTTTCTTGATTTTCTCTTTTGATTCTCCTATAGTTACTTCTGTTTATTTAAGAAAAAGGTAATGGAATATACTCATTATGAAGATAAATACTGTTATTATATTCGGAAACCTGTAATAAGCCATCCACGTTCTGAGCATCGTATTCATTTTTAGAAGAGTTAAGGAGATCAGAAAGATGATTCTTATATTGTTAAGATGATGATAATTTGAGGAAAGAATTTTACAGAAATGGAAGAATATTGACTGCTTAATAGATTAGATACGCCAACAACAGGATTACTCTATTTTTGCACTCCTCAGATAAAACAAGTATATAAAGATTTTGCAGAAGCAGGGAAGAGTTTATAAATATTGCTGTTAGAAGTATGGTGAGATATAGGATATTGATATACGGAATAGTATTGATTTCCATAGCTCATCATAAATTTCAGGATGATCGCATGGTGGTATTATTAACGAATGATCTTAAAAATAAAATAAAATGAGCTTTCATCAGGTAAAACAAAGATAGAGGACTATAGTTATGATAAACAGAGTAATAGAGCCATGGTACTTGTAGAGTATTCAGAAATGAATTCGTCATCAGATCAGAAGCCATTTTTCTTCTATAGGATATCCTCATTCTTGGTGATGCAATATACGGTAAAAAGAAAGAAAAATATAATGGTGATTTGCAGCTTTTTCTCAATTGGTTTAAGAATAGGTTATTAAGAAAAGAAAATAAAAATCTGATTAGAGATAATCAGATTTTTAAACAAATCTTATTTCTTTTAAATAATTTACTGATTTAGTGAAGTAGTGAAAAATATTAATTCACAGAAATTGTGAAAAAGTTCACTAAAAATGTGAAAAGAATTTTTGACAAAAGATCTTTATAATTTGCAGGGTAAAAATTTACTGATTTAGTAAAGTAGTGAAAATATTAATTCACAGAAATTGTGAAAAAGTTCACTAAAATGTGAAAAGAATGTTAAAATTCATAGAATTAGTGAATTTTTGAAGAAGAATTTTAAAATATTTAGTGATATTAGAATATTTATATGAATAGTCTCTGAAAGGAATTACTGGAAAAAATAGCGGAATTCTGACTAACTCAGAAGGCTTTTTCAGAGAAAATAGGAAAAAAGTAGTGAAATCAATGAGCTTATTAAATGAAAAAGAAAGATAACTATTGCATGGGATATTTTGCTTTCAAAAGTATTTCATACTCAAGAAAAATATTGGATATATAAGCAAATTGATCTTGATTATGAAGAAGCGAAAAATATGAGAAGATAAGTATAGTAAAAATCCAGTAAACGAATGAGATTTTGTACAATTAAGGGAAAACATTTCTCAACATATAGAGGCAGAGTATTTTTGATAGAGGAGAAGAGAATGTAGTAGTAAATTCTAGTCATAAAGGAGGAATAGAAAATGATCTAGTAAAGAAGGAAGAGGTTTATGAAGGATCTAAATTGTCTATAGAGGAGGATATCCTAGAAAAATACTGAGTCTATAAATATTTGAAACCAATCAACGGAGGAGAATGCTTATAAGGAAGAAAGACAACTTCAAGAAAGAAAAAAATTATAGATTTTATTCAGTTTTAAGTCTTGTTTTTATAGGTTTTATTGAATTTGAGGAGAACTCCTCTTATATATAAAATGTCAAAAAGAAATCTAAATTTTGTAAAAATATATTGACTTTATTATGAAAAAGAGTATTATACCTCAATGTACAAAATATTCATAGCAAAAATAATGCAAAGATCTAGTAAATAGATTATTTTTACTTTTCAGATTGAAAGATATAAAATGATGAGCGTATTATGTGCTATGTTGACTACTGTACTAAGTATGGGCCTAGTTTCTGCAGAAATGCCTACCTTTTCTCTTGAAGCTACAAACTTGCCACACACTTTTTCTGGCCAAATGACACTAAATCTCCAGGCAATTTGACAAAACTTACCACTTTCTGGTATGATGACAAAGCTAGAGTATGATTTGACATGACAAAATAGAACTTCTGACTTTCAATTATTCTATCAAGAACAAAAGAAGGAAAATCAGATTTTCTCAAAAACCTTTTTCATGCACTAGTGAAAAAGTGATTTTCCAATTCAAGTCGTATACTCATGAGTAGATTCTTCTTTAATAAATTTTAGTCTTAAAGACGAACAAAACAAGACTCTGGCAAATACTACTGTAGCCTTATTGCCTCTTCAATGTTGAGCTCCCATTGACTTTGACGAGGATAAGATATTAAATGAGGGTCGCTCAAAACAATAAAATAGTTACTCAAGAAAATTCAGCGAATATTCAATCTCCACTAGTATCCGAGAAGATAAACAAGAAAAAGTTTTTATAAGCCTCTCTTGCCTATATATGCAAATTGGCAATGGACTCCTGAGCTTAAGCTATCTTATGAATGGGCAATACAAAAGGGATTTTTGAGAATAATGAAATCAATCATCAGAGTTTTTCTAAAGCCTATGACAAGAATTGAACTTACTCAGATGATTATTGCCCTAACCGAAGTTACTTGACAAGAGCCAAATATTGAAAAGAAATGTGAATTTGCTGATCTAAAGTGAGCTCCAGAATCTACAAGAGTAGCCGCTCAACTAGTTTGTCAATTTGATATTATGGGAATCAATCAAGATCTTAGTCCTTTAAAAGAATTTTTAATCCAGATGAGATTGTTACTAGAGACCAGTTAACTACAGCAATTTCAGGGAATTATTCGAAGATCAAGATATAATCAGGAGGAAAAACTTTTATGAAAGACATATTGAAAAATTAGTAGAAGAAGGACTACTTGCAGGTACAACTCAAGTGATGAAAAATTACAGACACAACACCAAATCTTGTAGAGATAAAAAGGAATTTTTCTACCTTCTTCTTCAGAGGGCAGAGAATTTGATAGCTATACCAAATCCTGTAGTAGAAGAGACAACTGTTGTTCCAACCCAAAACTGAAGAAAAAGTTGGCGAAAACTTTGGTGAAATTAATCTAAGTTATATTTCAGCTTATTACTTGAGCTAAGTGGGAAAAATTTTTATTCAAAATATCTTGTAGCAGTAGAGAAAGTGGAGTCTTGATCAGATTCAAAGAGAGCTCTGTCTGATGAAGTCTAAACTTTCTTCTAAGCTATGTTCAGACCAATCATATATCCTAATACCATCCTTAAAAGCGAATTTTTCTAATATCTTGGGATCAAAAATTGAGATCACAGAGAAGAAAACTCGCTTTTGTTTATCAATGATTTTAAAAATCTTGTTTATTAATATTAACTGTTGGACTAAGGTTTAGAATACAGTATTCATCATCTTTTTCTTATTATCATTATTAAAAAGATTTAAGAAATTCTAATAATCAAGTGCTAAAATCCTGAATCAATTCAGGTTTTTCTTTGATTTCTCAGTCGTTAAAAATTCTTCAGCTACACTATAGGAAAAAGATATCTCTAAGTAGGAGATTTTTTTGCATTTTTAAGTAAAAATACGACTCAGAAAATGGGTTCCTTTCATTATTTGACTTCAAATACCCTCACCAAATCGCAAAATTCTTCTTAATAATTGTTTTCGCATATAGCAGTGGGAATATTCCATCAATTATGTGGAAAAAGATCTGTTTCATCTATAACCTCACCACCACCAAAATCTTAAAGTACTTGCTATAAGGATGAAATCAGAGGCTAATCGCTACATGAGATCTTCTAAATTTTTGTGGTACCCAATAAAATCGATCATCAAGAGACTGATTTTCTCTCGGTCTACAACTACTCATTCTTTCTTATATCGAGTAGTAATGAATTTTTATTTCTTTCTATCCATATTCGAAGATGATTTCTACTCAATAACAAGGTGTTCAATAGCATAGCGAGATCTCCTTGATCACACTGCAAAAAGCAGGAGTTCATCGCCAAAAATTTTTATATCCGTAATAACCTTTTAAAATAAATTTTCATCGCAGGCAGTTGTCCTAAATCTTTCAATAATCGCAAACTAATTACATTTTCAAAGAGAGACACAATTGTTAAAGGTCAAACTCATCACGGAACTGGAGTGATATATTTAACTATCTCTTCCACAGATTCAAAATCAGTATCTCCTGCAGCTTTACCGTTCAAATGTCCATATCAAATATCAACCAAAAATCTGATTTTTCTTTATTAACATAGTTCTCATTTACAAGATGAATAACTCCAGTTCCTGAAAAATATATTCAGCTTGTTGACATCATTCTTGAATTTCTTGCTCAGTATTTGATATGTCAGCATTGTACAATTGCTCATCTTTTGAGGCATTCTAGAGCAAGTGGTTTTCAAATAACAATACTTTGTCCAATAATGGCAACTCTTCTACCCTTAAGATTTCAGAGCTCATAATAGTCAAGTAAGCTCATAACTGCTTTTTGGAGTTGCAGGAGTAAATGAGATAAAATCAGCGAAACTTTTTCCCAACAAGTCCTCATCAGAGTCCATCGATATCTTTGCTTTCACTGACTGCAGATACTAGTCTATCTCTCTCATATTTCAAGAAATCTGGCAATGGCATCTGAATCATAATTCCAACGCACCTTTCATCAAAGATTGAGTCTATCAATAAGTTTAAAACCTGATCTGTATTTTCGTATCTTCTCACGATATCTTCAGATAAATCCTCAAATATTCAAAGGTTCTGCTCTTTATGTTCTTGTCAAAAATGAAGGCTGGTAGTCAGATTTTTGAGCAAAAAGCTTGCTTTATTTCTCACATACACAGCTGATGAACTATTTGTCCCAAAAGAGAATTGCAACATAATGTTTTCAATTAGAAAAAGTATGTTCAAATATCAGATTTAAGTTTTTGGGTATGGAGCTCAGCTACTGGTTTTCAATAAAAGCAACATTGCCTAAAGTGAGAAAAATAAAACTCTATTTGTTAGTTAAGACCTCTAACGCTTTTTCAAGTTGATTATCAATTTTCTTTTCAATATACCCTGTCATGTCAAATGCTACTTCAATATCAGGAGGTACTCTATTTTTATCAATGCTTGTTCACTGAGGTCAAAAATCGTTTTCCGACAGTATATTTAAGTGAGGTCTGATCATCAAAAATCTTTTTAAAGTCTCGAATAGTTCCTTTTTCAAAACGAAGAAGTTCCCATAATCTTAACATTTGATCCCTGTTCTCTGAGAGCTAACGCCAATATTTCACTAGCACTAGCACTCATTTTATCTATCAAAACTACAATCGAGAACCCTTTAAGCTCACCAAAACCCTTAGCACGATAATCAGCCTTTTGATAGGTATAAAAATCTGTTTTTACGACAAGAGTTCAAGGCTCTAAAAATGTCCTGCTAAATCAACAGCTACCGGTAAAAGCCCTCCACCGTTTCCTCTCAGATCAGGACGATCCCAGAGACATTTTCATTGACAGAATCTGATATCGCTCTTGTTAGAAGTTTATTTGTCTGTTCTCAAAAGATAGATATTTCGATATATCAGATTTTTGATTATTGTGAGTTAGAATTTTCGATCTAACAGAGGGTACATCAATAGTATCTCTTTCACTTCAATCACTAGATATTGGTTTCTCTCAGCTATTTTTGAGGTCTTTTCAATTCCAAATTTAACCTTTGTTCATTTTTCCCTCTAATGAGACTTACCGCTTCATAAGTGGTTAGGTTTTTGTTTCACCAGTTCCTATCATTATAATTCTATCTAGAGGGAGTAGTCCTGCTTTAAATGCGGAGATCCTTTTATGACTTCTTCAATTTGATATAATATTCTCCAACGACTGCTCAAATACCCTCTATTTGTCCTTTTCTCATTCAAGTTCATGCTGAAGCCCTGAAAATTCTACAGCATCTAAGTAGGTAGTATAGGGATCTCCAAGTCCGTCAACATATGCTTTAACAGCAGAGTCTAACATTGATTTTTCTCCACTTAAAAGGAGCTTTTGATCAACATATTCCTGGTTTAATACTTGTTGGATTTCCTCAAAACGCTCATATTTTTTGATAAAATGCTCAATTTGGATCATAAATCGTCTTATTTTGTGAAGAAATCCAAATAAAGCATAATCCCACCTCCTAAAAATATTCCACTAATTGCTGCCAAAAGACAAGAAATCAGATCTTTATTTGCATTAAAAATCTTGTATCCAGATTAAAAAACAATAGACTAAGTGTAGCTATTTACTCCTCTTTTTGCAATGAAGAAATTAGACAAGTGAAAATATCAGACCAAATCTGTATGATTATCTCAAAGTTTTTGCAATTATGCGATGATTATCGACCATATAGGATATTATCTTTATCCAGAACTTGAAGTCTTGAGATGGATAGGAAGGTTTGCTTTCCCTATCTTCTTATTCCTTGTTGATTTAACGGAAACTATAGTTGGAGTCGAAAAAGTTTTTATTCTGCATTGATTGTTCAATGTGTTATGCGGCAATGCTGTTTTTATACAGGAGCTGGAAGTTTTAGCACTAATATTCTTTTCTCAATTCTCTTTGGTAAGGGGAATATTAACTCATCTTGTTTCAAAATTTCAGAAGAAAGATAGGGTGTTTCTGATCTTTTTGTGTCTTGTTCTTCGCTTGTGCTCATCCTTATTTGAGTCAAATATTAGATTATTGAAGTCTTGGTTTTTCTCTTTTGCTTTTTGCATGAATGATCGCTAGATATTATTCATATTATTTTCGAGTCGTTTGACTTGTATTCATCTGACTGCTGGTAAATACTCAAGTAGTCTTTCGCTTCTGAGATGGAAGTTTTCTGAATCCTCAGTAATAGGACTTACAGTAGGGATTTTTCTGTTCTACTTTTACTTTTTATCTCCTTTTACGAAAATAATCTTCCACTAAAAACCTCAAGCTTTCTTGATAGAATTATCCTTTGATTTCTCATCATGCACTCTGGATTTATGTGGGGCATATTTTTGATCCTTTTATATATGAAAAATACTTTGAGAAATTTGATATCTATTGTTTATTTAAGAAGTTCTTGAGTCTAACTTCTCTAGATTGGCTAATAAAATCTTATTATAAAAATCGAAAAAGAAATCTGAATTATTTACCTTGTATTTATTCAGATTTTTCTATACTAAAATATCGTTTTAATCACTTTAAAAATATTAAAAATGCAAGAAACTGTATGTACAAGTGTTAACTGATGCGCAAGAATTGAAGATACATTGCCAAATTTTGACCTTTACACTTATAATCCTCTTACAGATGATGTAGAGAAAAAGACAATCAATGACTTTAGAGGGAAATGGCTTGTACTTGCTTTTATCCAGCAGACTTTACCTTTTTGTTTGTCCAACAGAGCTTAAAGATCTTAATCAGAAATTTGAAGAAATCCAGCAAAATGGGAAATGTTGAAGCAATGGTAGTAAGTGTTGACTCAGTATTTTCACACAAATCACGAATTAACTCTGAAGAGCTCCTCAAAGGTTTTAAATTCCCAATGGTCAGCGATAGAACAACAACTTTATCAAGATATTTTTGGAATTCTCAATCATGATTCAGGAAATTCAGAAAGAGGAACTTTCATTATTTCTCCAGATGGGGTCTTGAAGACTATTGAAATCCATACTGATGCAGTAGGAAGAAGCGCAAAAGAACTTGTTAGAAAGCTCTATGCACTTAAATTTGTGACTGAAAATAAAGGGCATGCATGTCCAGCAAGTTGGGGAAACATGATATGAAGACAATGCAACCAACTATCAAAAAGCTGGAAATGCTTGAGAAGCACTCTCTTAATACGGATCTTTTACTTACTTACCATATAAAAGAAGATGAAAAAGGTTTTTTACACAAATATTGAGCAAGAAACGCTTGAAAATCAGAATTTTAGAAAGGTTCTTTATACTGCAAAGGGATTACAGCTTGTGCTTATGGCGTTACAACCAAATGAAGATATCTGAGCTGAAATTCATCATGAGAATGACCAATTTTTAGATTTGAATCAGGAATTGGGGAGGTGCAAGTTAATGATACGGTTTATGAGGTTGAAGATGGAGATGTTATCATTGTACCAGCTGGTGCAAAAGCATAATGTGATAAATACTTCAGATAGTGAATTATTGCAGTTTTATACTATCTATTCTCCTGCTCACCACAAAGATGGAGTAATCCACGAAACAAAAAGCAATAGCAGAGGAAGCAGAAGAAAGTGGGACAGATGAATTGAAGGAGAAACAACTGAATACTCTCTTTAAAAGATAAAAAGAAACCTGAATGTAATTTCAGGTCATATCTTCTCTAGAGAAATATTTTATTCTTCAATTTCAACAACAATCTTTTTCAGGAACAAGTGCTTTCTGAATAATAATCTGAAGAGTATTTTCAGGTGTAAGTTTACTATGAATTTTCTCAAAAATAGATCTGGGCTGGCAGATCGATAATCTGATGAAGTTTTCCCCAGTAGCATTCCTCTCTAATAGAAACAAGATTTTCTTTTTACTTCAGGATTGCTTCTCTCCCTCAATTAATAGCTTATAATCTTCACTTTTTAGTGATAAAGATTCCTTTTTACTCCTCCAAGTGGCATAATGATTAATAATTCTGAGAGGATTCATACATGTCACATGGAATATGTGGGATTTCTTGCATATTGCTCAATTATAATGATAGTAAAATTAAAGAGGAAGCTTCATGATTCTTGTAATTTCTTTTTGGCTCATTCTGGATTTTTAATATAGTGAAGCACAATTTCACTGGTCTGCTTTTTATCTCCCTCAGAGAGAAAGATAAGGTTCCATTATTAAAAATATTATACAAGAAAGAATGTTTTTCAATTGATATGGTTTTGATGTTCATGACATTACTTGTTTTGATATCTCTTGCCATGATTCAGGACTGATTGTATCTCGTTAAGTATTCTGAGTAATAATTGAAAAGTCCATAGTATAGTCAATATAATACTTCAATAGAGGGAGATAACAATCAGATAGCTTAAACTAAAAAGCTCCTAGAAGTCGTCGTCTCACCTGTCAAAACTCACTCAGTCCAAAAAGATCGTCAAGTCTAATACTGTAAAAAGCAAAGTCCATCCTAGTACAGGAATCAAAAATTTTACAAGCAAAAAGAGGAAACTCTTCTGAGAACAAAAATATCTCCAAATCTCTCCAACAGCTTCACTATGCTTCTCGCTCAGTATTAAAGTTGAAAAAGATCTTCATAGCTAGGATATCCTTAGAGACTAAAAGGTCTTCCAATCAGGTAAAAAGCCTGAGGAATATCTTTTACTCTATCATATAGTTGTTTGGAACAAGATAATTTCGCTCATTTATAGCATTTTGCATGAAAAACAGTGAAGAGAATCTGTTGTATTACCTCTATTGTCTCCCCATTACAGTATCCATTTTTCCACTGGAAATTCATCTCGACCTTCTTGAGGAACTGTTCTAGCATCTGGAACAATATAATCTTCCTTGAGTGCAAAACAGCTACTGTCCATTGCGTGATTGAATAGTTCCTGTTTGCGTTTCATCATTACAAATATAAGTTGCATTGTCATACAAACTTCACAGTTTCTCTGAAGCTCAATAATTCTCTTTAATAAAAGGAATATTCTTCCCAGGAGGGACAAATATGATTACATCTCCTCTTTTAAGAGTTCAAAAATCTCTGAGAAATCTTTTTCCACAACGATCCAGTCTCCTGGTTCAAAACTTGAAGCCATACTGTACCCTACAACAGTATATGGAGTTCCTACAAAAAGTCTAACAAACAAAATGATCTCCAAAACACAAAAATCAGGGAATACAATAAGATCAAAAAGATTCAAGTCAGATACTTTAGTTAAAAAGTTTGCCATGAGAATAATGCTATGATAATGTATAAAATTTTCTTAAAGCTACGAGATTTCTAAAAGGGAGTCTCATCTTCACTCATTTTCAAGGAGTGGGTCCCCAGTGATTTCATCGTTGTTTGCCAGTTTTGTATCCAAAAGATGAAATTATTGAGCAAAACTTCAGTAGAAAAACCTATCATGTCCTTCAGAATCTTGCCATTTTTAGTTCTTAGTCTTCCTTCTACATAAATCTTTTTACCTTTAGTTAGGTATTTCCCGAGGATGTCAGCTTGATTTCATAAGCTACACATCTATGATATTCACTATCCTCTAGAATGTTCCCTTCAGTATTCTTGTATTTCCTATTGGTTGCAGAGTGAAAAGTTAATTACTGAGTATTTGTGCTTTCAATGAGTTTGAGCTGTCCAATGCTAGTGGCTCTTCATATTAGCATTACTTTATTTAGATCCATAATCTCCTATCAGAGATAAAAATCACAAAAATCTCAGCTATAACTTAGCTATTTTCTGAGATAAGCAACAGTTTTTGCTTTTTGAGAAGATTTATTTTATAATTAGCAGTGAGTTTTACTTTAGCTCTCAAACAATAAAATGTCTGCTGCAGAAACATGAAAATGAACTCTTAATGGACAAGATAAGTTGGACTGAATCAAACCCCAGAACAACTTTTCAAAAATGAGATTGAAGCCAATACTGCTTAGTGGAGTAGAGAGTCAGATTACGACTTTCAACAGCTAAGAAGCTTTCAAAAATGGCTTATGCTATGGAAAAATCAAAAATTTGAACAGCTTCTTTAACAACTATAATGAAATTATCCAAAACACCTCTTCATCAAAAATCCTCACTGTAGTGGCTATGCCTGAATTTAATGATCATTCAGAATTTAAAGGCAAGACACCAGAGCAAAGAGCTGAATACTTATTTAGAAAGATTAATGTCTGACTTCTTCATTTTTATACGAAAAACTTGATATTTCTTGCTGAGAGCCAGTTCCAGAGTATCTTCATAAGGTACTCCTCCCAGCAAGTGAATGGACATTGATGACGATGTTGAAATACACAAACATGAAAACAATGTTAATTTCCTCTCAGAATTAACTAACTTTTCAATGAATAGTATTTCGACAATGTTTACAGGAGTAACTTCACTGGCTAAAAAGTTTACCTACCCTTATCAACAGGCAAAAACTGATGAATGTTTTTCAGATTTTCTTTGTTTGCTGCGAATAGATCTGCATTACAAAAATCTCAAAAATCCTTATGATTTCTATGAAAAAGTAATGCAAAATCCTATCTGGGAAAAAGGATAAATTAGACATCAATAAGATTACTTGGTCACAATTTAATCTTCCAGATTTAAATGGACAGGAACTTTCTCAAACAGAATTAGAGCAAAAAGCTGTTTTCATAAACTCCAAAAAGAAATCTGATCTCATCCAAATGGTAGAATCTCCAGAAACAGTAAAAAGCTGCTCTGAGTTTTGAAAACTGATACTTTTTGAACAAACTAATGCATTATCTCAATAGTTTACTTGACAGCTTAGACAAGCATAATTTGAGTTGATGCAACACTTAAAAATACTTTTTGATTTGATATGTTTGATGCGGTTCAACCTTCTAAATTCTTAACTGAATTTTAAATTTTGTGTTGAGTTTATTAGGATTTTCAGGTGGAATTACTGGGCTAGAAAGATCATGGAAAAAGAGAAAATTGACAAAGAGATGACTGCTCCGAGAAGAAAAACTCATTTCTGAATCCTATGAAGAATATGTTAATAATACTGATGAAAATACGGCAAAAACTTAGTCAAAAACTACATTGAATTGAAAAGCTACCAGAAGATCAAATTGCTAAATTTAATCTTGATCTCCCAAAAATTCAAGAGATTATGGATAAGAGGTTCCTGTCTTGAGATGGTGCAGGGCAACAAATCCTTTATACTCTTCTCGCAATAAAAACTGATCGTTTCTGATGGAAAAAGATTTTTAGTTGAAACAAAACAGCAACTGGAGAAATAAATTACAAAATAAAACCAGAATTATTTTCTGATTCTACAAATAAAGAGCTATTTTTGATGCTTATACGACAGTAATGTTGACAAGTTTTTGAAATAATCCAGCTTTCTAAAGCAGGCTAGCGATGCTGATAGTTTAGCATTTTGTCTTTTTCTGGTCTCGTAATCCAAAAAGACAATATCATTGATGGGATGAAGGCTGAGGCTATTCTCCCAGAAACCTTTTATAAAACTGGAAACTCAGCAGGAAAAATAATTGACACTCAGAAAAAGAAGAAAAACTGAATCCAATAGATGGAAAAATACTAACAAAATTTCTGAGTCGTCAGAATCAATAGACAAAAACTCTTGCTCGATACATTAGCAGATTTGATTATCGAATGAGAAGCTAGGAAAATTACTGAGCTGTAAATAAGAAAGACATTGATGGAGTATCGATCGGACTTATGCAATGGCATAAAGTAAGAGCTGGAAATCTTCTTAAAAAGACTTAAGGCAAGAAATCCAAAAATTATTTGAAAGTATTATGACTGATCCTCTTTTTTGATAATCTAGCGTATGCATGAGATGTAGCTTTTGCAGGATAAACATGTAGATCAATTTAAAAGAATTGATGAAATATCCTGAATTTCAAGATGAAATGAAACAGCAGGTGAAAGATGATGTTTTAGTATAGTGCGTCAGATTAAGAGCCGAGGTATTACTGATCCAGAGCTATTTTAGCGATGGGAAGAATTTATAACGCAGGAAATTGATTTGCTGAACGTATCAAAGATAGCATACTAAAAGAAAAACTGAAACATTAATGACTATCAAACTATTATCGCTGAATATAATGCAAACAAAGCACGGTAGAAGTTATAGAATCTTGATAAGAAAGACAAGACATGAGAAAAGCTGATGCTCAAGTAATAGCAAACTATACCGTAGATAGATCGACACCAATAGTCTAAGAGAGAGAATTTAGCCGTATCAGAAGAGAAAAACTAGTAAAAATAAAAACTAATTCAGAATTTTGAAAAATTAGTGATCATAATATTATAATGAGATCGTTATATAATATTGACAACAATCTTGATGATTGCACTTGAGAGCATTGCAACACAGAGTCCAACAGCTACACCAATTAGTGTCCACTGGGCTTTTTTCATAGCTTTTTTGTCCCCATCTCAAGTGATAACCTCATAGCCAGCATAAATTGTAAGTCCCATTGCAATCGCTCAGAAAGACCACCATAAGTAATCATTGATCAAATTTAGTGTAGAATAAAGGGTCTTTTTCTTATCTCAACTACGGCATTTGCACTACTTCCCTTTGCTGTAATATAAATGTCATCACTTTTTTCTCATAGATCAGTAGGAATTTGTACTGTTAGATTGGATGCCTCAGTAATAGTTCCAAAAAAAGGTAATAAGCCAACTCCAAGGAGTAAAAGCAAGAAAAAGAGTTTTTCATGATTCTTCAAGCTAAAATAAAAACTAGGAAACACCAGTCAGTGTTGTCTGTCAAATAGAGCTAATCAAGTCTCGATAATGATTACACTTGAAAGCCCTAGAAGACCTCGCAAAACACAATATACAGAATATTTGAATAAATCTCTTTGGGTTTTCCTTTGATGCCTTAACGACATACATTACTCCATTATAACAACCATTGTAATAGAAAGAATGATCGTTAGTCTCAATAAAAATTTAGAAAACTGAACTAGAAGAGATGGTCTTCTTCTTTTCTTTCAAGTCATTTATCTAGACTCAGACTAATTTTCATTTCCTCTCTTAATACATAACTTCCTACCTGATCTTTTTGTAGTACCAATATCGCCTCCTCCAATTACGCTATTTGCTTGGATGGCAGGATTAAAGGCTTGTTCTAACAGGTCATGAGCATTGCTCCCCTCAGTAGCAAAAAGAAGGATTTAGTGTTACAGTCAACTTCCTCAGAGAAGTATTCATGAAAGTAGTAAAAATTTTCAGTCATTTTTAGATTTGAGCAAGTAAACTATCAGCTTCTTCCAATTCTTTCTCTCTACTTTGATTTTCCTTAGCTCCGAGTTCTGCTTGAGCCTGTAATAGGCTTCAGCATTAAAAGCTTGCTGATAGCTTTTTGATTAATCTCAGCTTGTTTTTGAGCATATTTTTGATTGATTTCTTCAAGCTTTTTGTTTCTCTCTCAGTAAGGATGTCTTTGAGCTTAGCCACTGCTCTTCATTCATCATTTCAAGAAGATTAAAACCAATTCTGTTTTTCATCTACGCCAGCGAGTGACTCTTGACTCCAAAATGAGTTGGATGAGTATTAGGATCTTGACTCAAAACTCATCAGCAATATCAAAATTCTAGCTACTTGCAAGAGGTTTTGAGGTAATAGTTGTTCAATAAGGATAGAGTTGTCATTGTAGATGCTAATTTATCAAAACAAAGCAGATTTTATTTTCCCCCATCGAGTTTTCTTTTTCTCAGTGGGAGACTCAAGATGAGGTTTATTTATTTCTTTTTCCTCGGGAGTTGAACTCGTTGAGTCGCCAGAATATCTTCATTGCCAGTTCCTCATTGCGATGATAAAGCTCGATTTCTTTTGAATTTCTGGCACTTTCCTCATATTTTCTTTCATTTTCCTTATTTGAGAAGGGAAAGCCTCTTTCACTCTACCTCCTCATCAGTAACTTTCTGCATTCTATTAGTGCTAGGTAAAATAAAAAGTATTAAGACTGAGATGGTTGAGCTTTGAGAACTAACTCAACCTCTTTCATATGAACTAGACCTTTGTCTACCAGCTTTTTCGCATACTGTGAGATTGAGATCATTCCAAGAGAACTTGAAGATTCGATTAAGGCTTCTACTTGGCTAATATCTCACTTCTAAGATGATTCTTAACTGCAATGGTATTGAGTAAGAGTTCAAAAACCTGTAGATTCTTGAATCAGCATCTGCCATTTTTACCAGCATTTGAGATTGTACCAGAGGAGAATATTTGCTATGTCTCAATTGCTACATTTTCGCATATTTGCTGGGAAAAATGAGAGGAATCTAGTCAAAGTATCGCCAGCAGAACTGGTATGCAAAGTGCTAAAAACTAAATGTCAACTTTCTGCTACACTGAGTACTGTTTCTGCAGTTTCGGTGTCACGAATCTCTCAGACAAATACAATATCAGGATCTTGTCTCATCAGTCCTTTGAGGGCATTCTTAAAGCGATCGGCTATCATGTCCACATCTTTTGGGAGATGATGCATTTGATTTTGTTTAAATACAAATTCAATTGATCTTCAATCGTTATAATATTTTCATTTCTAATTGAGTTGATACTACCCAAGCATTGAAACGATTGAGGTTGATTTTCCGCTTCCTGTTGGTCAAGTAACGAGGAAGAGTCATGCGGTTAAGATACTTGATTTTAGTGTATCTGCCTGATTAGAAAACATCATCTCCTCAAGTCTCTTAACAGTATTATTGATCTTTCACATTACAACTCAGATCTTCCCGGTTTCAAAAGCATTTACTCTATAGGTTGTACCATCTTCCCTTCATAGGCAAAATCGCTCTCCTATCACAGATAAATTTATCAAAACTTGAGTATTATTTTGAAACAGTTGCTCAAAAATAACTCTCCATCATCTCCATATCTAGGAGGGGAAGTGCTTCATCTTTGATGATATCTCCACTGAATCTATCATACGAACTTCTTCCATGACAGGTCAGATGAATATCAGACACTCATGGATCTCGATGAGATAGTTGAAAGTATAGAGTCAATATCAATTCTAACAGTATTCATATAATCAATCAGAAGTCAAAATCTTTACTCCTAAAGTATACTCATAACTCTAGATTTGTCAAAAATCGCCACAAATAAAAACCCTCTTTATTTTTACATTATCAGATTTATATATTTAATAGGAGTTTTATTGTATATAAAAAGATGAAAAATCTGATTTCTATGAGTTATCTTTCTGATTTTCTGTTGTTTTTGCTCTGGAGAATGTATCTAAAAAACTACTCCAGAGTATAAGCTCTCAGATTTTTCTCAGTTTTAGAAATTGGGATGCTATTGGCGTGCAGCTGGAGATAAAAAGTTCTACTGCTCAGGGCTCTTTTGTTTGATATTTAAGCTGAGAGTTTATACTTTCGCATGATCTTTGATTGAAATGTAGAAATAAAATTTTCAGCACAAATAAGCTCTGATCCAATCTTTTCTATCCACTACTAGTCAAATTTTTTGGGAAAGGATAGTATATGTTTATCCTCAGCTCTAGAAAATTTTTGATGAACCGGTATTATTGCAAACAGTTTTTATACCAAGATTTCATCTGATTTAATTGAAAAAGTATGGCTGATTCCTCGTAAGGAGATCAAATCTTGCCTCTGAAAATATACAGTTATTGATCAAGCTTCTTAATACACTGAGTAATGATGATCTATCAGGTGTAGTAGCTGTATTGCAGGAATTGCCACAGTTTTCGTGATGAGTACTTGTTGCAAGCTGATATGAATGATCTCTTGATCTCGAGAAACCCATTCATTTACTTTGCAATGAGATCATCATATCTTTTGATTGAACCTTCTGAGTTTTCCTCAGCTGGTGAGAATCACAGGAAAAGCTTAATCAATTTGATTATACACTGATCTTTCTGAGAGAAAAAGAGCAAAAATTTGATCATTGAGATAAAAATCGTTTATCCTCAAAATGAAAAATTCAGATTTCTTTCTCTCTATTCCCCGCTTAAAGAAAGTTCTTTACAAATGCTTCCAAATACCCTATAGTTCTTTGCAACACTATTTGAGAAAATCTGAATAGAACCTTTTTAATTCTTATGATTAAATAAGATGAAAATTAAACAATGATTGTATCTGCTGGAGCTGGTCTCTTAACGCTCGTGGCTGCTGCCTGCTGAAATAAAAGCTCCAGAGCTTAGGCTTTGAGGAGACTTTGGCAGTTCACAATAAGCAAAATGAGTCTGTTTCTAATCTTGTTTCTTTTGATGACTTCTGATGAGCTTTCTCAGACTTCTACAAAGGGGACTATTAGCCTAAATGTTGCTAAGCAAGGTGAGGGAAAGATCAGTAGATAGCGAATCTTTTACAAACCCAAAGACAAAAAGAAGCTGAGGCATCTTTGGAACTTAATGCAGATGCAAATATTTCCGATGAGTCTGCTGGGATTGCAGGGAAAGATTGCCGCTAAGCTTGATTAAATGTTTTGATTCAAGATGCGAAACTTTATCTTAAGCTCTCAAATCTAGATATAACGCAGATGAAAAGAATCAACAAGAGATCGCTTTCTTAAAAGGAATGGTTGAAGGATTCAAAGGAAAGTGGATTAAACTTGATAATCGAGAATTCGCTACACCCTAGAAACTTCTCGAAAATCTGGTGCTCAAAAATTTGATCCAAAGCGAATTCATAACAAATGATCTTTATAAAAATCCAACTTCAACAACCTCACGAAGGGCAACCAGCTTGAAAGTTGATCTCGATGATCAGGATGTTCTAAAACAGCAGATCAAAAAGTGATGGAGTTCAGTATTAAGAATGCTGCTTCTGCTCTAACAGGAGAACAGGCTGAGGAATTCAAACTTCATGAACAAGAATTAAATGCTCAGATTGACTCTTGCAAAATCTAAAAATTGAAAAATACTGATGCATATTTTGTGATCTATGCAGCAGATAATGTAAAAATGGGTTGCATACTGATATTAGCTTTGATGGTGGAAAGATCAATATTCAGCAATCAGTGACTGTTGATGTCTCAAAAAGGAAAGATCACAGTTACTCCAGCTAGTGAGCAAGGTAAATCTGAAACTATTCTAATAGATTACACTGTAAAAGAAGTTACATAAGATCAAAATACGACTTACAGTACTTATTTCTGATGCAGCAGCAAACTCAAAAGTAGTAAAAAATTGAAGGATCTTTTAGCTCTTGCTCTTTCTGAGAAGCGATTCTCTATTAAGCCAGACTTCTCTGTTACTTATCAAGATGTGACTGCAAAGGTTCAGTGAGAATTAAAGCAACCAATTGATGCTCATACATTTACTCGCTCCAACTGAAACTGTTGATGCTGCTGTATTCTTGGAGGATTAGTTCCAGGTTTAGAGGTAGTGATGCTGATTTCTCAGGAGATGAGGAAGAAAATCATCGGTCTTGAAGAAGTTGTTACTCTACTGGTGCACAAGCAGCTACGAGAGATACTGCTAGACAAAAGTATCTTGCTGATTTGACGAATGCTATAGAAATGTATATGGCTACTAAGGGTGAATACCCAGCTCAACCCAGCAAATGGAGATACTTCAAAACTAACTGTCTTCGTAGAAAGGATATCTCAGAGAGCTCCACGTCAGACCCACTAAAACTACAGCTCGCTGTTAAAGTTGAAAGCGACAATAAAAAACAAATGGAGCTCAGGGCACTCACTTATAGATTGATTAAATCAAAGGATGGTAGGGATGCAGGATCATACCTTCTTGCTGCGAGAGCAGAAAGCTTAAATATCGCAAATGCTACGAGTAAGATGCTTGAGTTAGTATCTAGCTCAACAACATCAAAAATTTCGAGGATCTATGCGAAACTATTACAAAAGATTCAAACAAGGCACTTCTAGCTTTCCAGACCCTAAGACCAAATCTTGTAATGTGAAGAGTGAAGAAGATTTGAGATATGTTCTTGTATAGATAATTACTCCTAACCAGAATAAATGAACTAAAAACTGACTTTCATTTTTGAGAGTCAGTTTTTCTATCTATTAGTTTATCTTTAAGTTTTAAAATCGAAAAGAAATCTGATTTCAGATTCCTTTTCATTTATAAAGTATTTAGTTTTCATCTTTTTATCCTCGGAATGATTAGACTATTGCTTACGCAGCCCATTGGACCTGATCTCAGCGAGGAGATAGCCAAGTAGACTACCAGCATACGCTGCCCCGTTGGTGAGTCCAAACTTGAGTAAGAGATCTCAGCTGTCCCATTTCCGCTCTAGTGATCGAGGAACTACTCGAAGTGGTCTTCTAAAAGCCATAGAGCTTATAAAAATCTAGAAACCTCTACCCCATGAGGGAGAAATTTACCTGTTTGATCAGTTCTTCATCCCACTTTCTCGCCTCACTCTCCGCTTGGTGCTAAGAGTTGGTTATCTCCTAGACACATCCTAGTAAAAACCATTTCTCTTCATAGTCACTCACAAAACTAAAATGATCAGGTTCATCTGATTTTTCTTGTTCTTGCTTGCATTTCCAATAGTCGAAATGATGAAGTTTTCTCCTGGTATACAGCAACTTTTGTGCCAAAGGCATTGTACTGATTCACCATAATATCTCAGTCTAAATCTCTCCATTATTAAAATCTTTGAGCAAGACTTCATTAAACCATGAAGCCCAAAATGCTTGGAGTTTAAATTCACCTCATAACTCAGTTTACCTCTCACCCTTCAATAAAGAGTGGTTCTATATAGTTCTTGTTTTTTCAGAATCTTTGCACCAAAAAGCATTGGGAAACTAGATACCTCTTCGATCTTTTCTTCGAGGGCTTGTATTTGTTTATTATCTAATGAACCTCTTTCTCAGCTCTAATTTCAAAAGGTTCTTATTCTTCCGATCAGCAAGAGGTTCTGTGTGCCAGCTTGAGCTGAGAAGTTTACTTTTTGTTTGAGAAAATGAGAAATCTGATCAGCACTCAGCATTGTTTTTGATTTTCTTTGTAGATACTGCCGCCGTCTAGTGATCCCAGCTTTCATCTTTGAGGCCTGCAATACCGATATCTTCTTTAAGTGGAAGGTTCTGGATGAGTGTCCGACGACATCCATGGTATTGATTCCTCTCAAAGAAAAATATAGTAGCTCCCCATGTCCACGCGGAACTCTCCAAAACCTCCTCAACGATAAAATCTTCGATCTGTTCCTTAAATATAAAATGCATTAGCTAAAAACTATTAGACCATATAAATGTTGTCTTCATTAAAAGACTCTTGGATCCATCTTCATTGAGGCGTTGAAATCTACTAATTGAACATGGTGTCGATAGCACACATTGAATCTTCTTTTCATAATAAGAGTGTAATCAGATATGAATTTACGATCGGGCCACCCACTACTAATACTTTTTGCGGTAGATGGGTACTGATGAGGAGATCGTGGAGAAAAGCTCGAACACGAGATAAAACCTGATTTTGACTTTCACTTGATGAAAGTCCTCCAATACTATCCCGCTTTAATAAAAGACGATTGAGGATTTGTATTGTTGATTCAATGGTGTTTGAGAAGGTTTTCTTCGTCAGGTTATATGCAAATATCAGCATCTTTTTCTCTGAGATTTGGATCTACGATAATCTGAAAATGCTGATGTACTATCTCCTGTACGATAAGATCTGCAGTTGTTCTTCATATCAAAAGTCACTACATAAAGTCAAACTCCCTCTTTTAGAGCTTTTTGCTAATCTAAGTGACTCTAAGATTCATTTTTCGAGAGTCTATCATTGCATTTCCCAGAGTAGCATAGTGGGTATTGATATGGTCTCCGTTACAAGTAATAACAAGTTGCATCCTCTCTTATCAACTTTACAAATAAATAAGTGCTAGTATTCAGATAATCCAAATAAACCAATAAGGTAAAACTTCCACAAAAAGCTGATTTTATTGTTTTATGTCTAAAACCAGTTCTGATTGCTCCTATCCATCCTCATATAAGACCTAGTATAAGAAGCGTTTTTCACTGATTCTCATTTCCTTTGTGGCCTCTATACTATCGAGTCCTCGTACAAAAAGGTGATAATATATAGAAAATAGATAAAATCATAGTATTCCAATAAAATCCCTTTCCATTTATGCACAAAAATCTTAAAATCTTTTCTATTCTGTATTCTTTATCTCCTATTATAGGAATACTATAAAAACAAATCTTTCATAAATTAGAAAAGATAGTATTTTATCTGATAATGATAAAGTGTTATTAAATTATGAGAAATTATAGGTAGTTATTGGGGTAAAAGTCCAAAAACAGACAAAAATCTGATTTTGTCTCATGATTTTTCTGAGAATTAATTTTTGATATGACCCAAAAAGGAGAAAATGCCAATTTTAACCTTAACTTATGCACTCTTGCATTTAGGGGGAGATTTATATTATGATACACGAATCAAGAAGCAAAAGATTTGAAGCGATACAGTGAGTGAGTGATGATGATCCTTAACAATAGCATAATATATTACACTATTTCTTAGTAGATAAAATCTATTTAAAAGCAATAAACGGATGCCTTGGCAAAAAGAGAAGAAGGACGTAGCTGGCTCATGATAAGTCTTGATGAGATGCCAACAATCGCTTGGAGTCAAGAATTTCGAATGGGGTAACCTATTCTCTATAGGAGAATACAAAAGTTGACAATACTCGGTGAAGTGAAATATCTCAGTAACCGAAGGAAAAGAAATCGTAATGAGAGTCCCCTCAGTAGTGACGAGCGAACAGGAGATGCTCAAACCCAATAGTGTAAGCTTTCAGGGCGTTGCTAATGAGAGTGGTTGTAGGTTGTTCAGAAGAGCTGAAAGTGCTTCAAAATGGGAGAGATGTTATATTAGGAGAAATATTTGATGATATACCATAGAGGGTTAAAGTCCTGTACCTGCAAAATATGGACAACCCACATTAAACACACCTGAGTAATGTCAGACACGAGAAATTTAGAGCATGAATTCCGCCCAGACCACTGGGCTAAAGGCTGTGCCATCTTTTACACCGATAGCGCAGAGTACCGTGAGGAACGGTGAAAAGAACCCCAGGTAGGGGAGTGAAATAGAACCTGAAATTTATTGCTTACAATTGAGTGGGAGCCATGGGTGACCACGTACCTATTGGACGAATGGGTAAAGCGAGTTATTAGTAGTAGCAAGGTTAAGGCAGTTATAGCTGGAGCCGTAGCGAAAGCGAGTCTGAATAGGCGATAGTTATTAATAGACCCGAAGCGGTGAGCTAGACATGGGCAGGGTTGAAGGCATAGGAAACTATGCTGGAGGACCGAACGGGTTGGTGCTGCAAAACCTTCCTGATGACCTGTGTTTAGGAGTGAAAAGCTCATCGAATACCGTGATAGCTGGTTCTCTCCGAATGCATCTAGAGTCGCCTGTATTTTAAGGTCTTGAAGAGGTAGAGCTCTGAAAGGCTAGGGGGATCGAGAGATCTTACCAAACCTTACTAAACTTTCGAATGCTTCAGTGAACAATACAGTGGGACTAGGGGAGCAAGTTTCATAGTCGAAAGGATAACAGTCCAGACTTCGATTAAGGTCCCTAAAGTAATGCTAGGGTGGAAAAAGAGGTGTCTTTACTTTAACATCCAGGAGGTTTGCCTGAAGCAGCAACTTTAAAGAAAGCGTAATAGCTCACTGACCAGTGGAAGATGCGCTGAAGATGTAACGGGGCCAAGCATTACCGGAAATCGAAGACCAGTGTGGAATACACTGTGTGGTAGGAGAGTGTTCTTACAGGATGAAGCTACATCGCGAGGTGTGGTCGACTAGTAAGAAGTAAAAATGCTCGACATGAGTAACGCTTATTGATGAAAAATTCAACATATCGAAAACGGATTCCTACGCAACGTTCATCGTCGTAGGGTTAGGTCGACCTAAGGCTATCCAGATGGAGAGTCGATGGATAACTGGTTAATATTCCAGTACTTATATATAGAGTGATGGGGTGACGCATTGAGATTTGCGAGAGCTTTATTAAGGATTTAAGCCGAAAAGAACAAGGTTTTTATAGCGTTAGCTATAAAGGTAGTTGCAGGAAAAATCCACAGCTATTGATACTGAGTTTGATCGGGATTCAATTCCTCGGAACTGCATTTCATCGCTCTGCGCCGAGAAAAACCTCTAAACTGACATATGTAACCTGCACCCAGACTCAGACACTCGTGGGTGGTAGAGAATACCAGATAATCGAGATAACTAACGGGTAAGCGAACTTGGCAAATTAGCGACGTGACTTCGAAATAAGTCCTGTCCTGAGGAAATCGGGATCGCAGCGAAAGAGATGGGGAACTGCATATCAAAAACACGGTAGCCTCGCCGCTAACTGCTGTAAGAGGATGTATAGCGGGTGATGCCTGTCCAATGCCAGAATGTTATGCTCTCTGTGCAAGCTCGAGGGTTAGCACTGGTGAATGACGGCTTCGTAACTATGACGGTCCTAAGGTAGCGCAAATTCCTTTGTCAGGCAAGTTCTGACGCGCATGAATGGCATAATCATCCCATGCTGTTCTCACCTTAGACTGGTGAAATTATATTCCGGTAAAATGCCGGGTAGTCAGCAGTTAGACGGAAAGACCCTCGTAGCTTTTACTGTAGATTGATATTGGATTGTAGTATGTTTTGTCAGTATAGGTGGGAGGCTTGATGTTTTCGACTTTCGGTTGGGGCGGAGCCAATAGTGAGACACCACCAAAATATGCAGCATTCTAACCTAGGTTGGGAGCATAGTTTGAAGTGGACAGCTTTACTTCAGGCGGTGCCTCCTAAAAAGTAGCGAGGGCGCAAAGGTTTGCTTACTATCGGATGGAAACCGTGGTGAATGTGTATTCGCATACAAGCTTGACTGTGAGACTGACAGGTCGAACAGATACGAAAAGTAGGAAAAGTGATCCGGATCTCCTGAGGGAAGGATCCGCCTCATCGGATGAAAAAGTTACCTGGGGATACAGGCGTAATGGAATCTAAGCGTTCACAGCGACGATCCTGTTTGGCACCGGGATGTCGACTCGTCGCATCCTGGGGCTGTAGAAGGTCCCAAGGGTTGCTGTTCACCCATTAAAGCGGGACGCGAGTTGTTCAGAATGTCGGGAGACAGTTCGGTCCCTATCTACTGTGACCGTAGATATTTGGAGATGCTGACCCAGTACGAGAGACCGGGTTGGACGAGCCCTTGATAGTACCAGTTGTTCCACCTAGAGCATGGCTGGATAGTTAAGCTCGGAAAAGGTAACCGCTGAAAGCATCTAAGTGGGGAAACTTGTCTCAAGATTGATATCCTCTTCTGTGAAAGTTAAGAATTTCAGAAGATCATATAGGTTGATAGGATTATGTGTGCCCTGCAAGGTTACAGAGATGTACCAATTGGTCGAGCGGGCTTATCTTTCTCAAGAAATAGGTAATATATTATGGTATTGTAAGGATACAGAAGAGAAAAAGTCAGAATTCCATTGCATTTATAAAGTAACGCTATAGTCTGACCTGTCATCTAATAACGGTGGTGCTGATGCGGTATATGAAACACCTGTCCCATCTCGAACACAGAAGTTAGCATATACTGGTCGATGATACTAGTTCTATCAGGCTGAAAAGATACCATTAATAGAGATGGATCTCTATTGAAAAGTGATCTTTAATAGTACTCAAAAGAGATAAAAGTGTGAAACTTTTGAAGAGTTTGACCCTGGCTCAGGATGAACGCCATGAAATGCCTAACACATGCAAGTCGAACGGATCTTGCCCTCAGTAATACGGAGTAAGATTAGTGGCAAACGAGCGAGTAACGCGTTAACCTGCCCTGAAGATGGGCTATAACTGCAGAGATGTAAGCACCCAATATGCTCGCCGATGGTGAAATCTAATGTGAGGAAAAGATTTATCGCTTGGGAGGAGTAAGCGTCCCATCAGGTAGTTGGTGGGGTAATGGCACTACCAAGCCCTATGACGGGTAACCGGTCTGAGATGATGTCCGGTCGCGAATGGACTGAGATACGGCCCATACCCTACGGGAGGCAGCAGTGGGGAATTCTGCACAATGGACGAAAAGTCTGATGCAGCAAATTCTCGTGGAAGGATGTATGGTGTGTAAACTTTTTGGCAGAAGACGAATGACGGTATGTCAAGAATAAGAGACGGCTAACTACGTGCCAGCAGCAGCGGTAATACGTGGTCTCAAGCGTTATCCGGATTTACTGGGCGAAAGTCCGTAGTCTGAATTGTAAGTCTGTTTTCAAATCCCAGGACTAATCTAGAAAGGGAATGGATACTGCAATTCGGGAAGTATCTAGGGTTAGTGGAATTTCCGGTGGAGCGGTGAAATGCGTTGATATCGGAAGGAACGCCGAAAGCGAAAAGCAGCTAACTATAGACTTTGACGATGAGGGACGACAGTTTGGGGAGCAAAACAGGATTAGAGCAAATTTGGTAGTCCAAACCGTAAATTATGCTGAGATGTTTTATCAATTTATTGGTAGGAGTGTCGTAATTCAACGAAAGCAAGCTCGCCTGGGTAGTATATTCAAAGAATGAAACCAAAGGATAGGCGGGGAACACACAAGCAGTGGATATCTAGATTAATTGGATAATAAGCCAAGAATCTTACCTAGATTGACATGTATTGTGTCTGTGGTGAAAGTCGCATATCCGTAGCAATACGGAGCTTACACAGGTGGTGCATGGTCGTCGTCACTGTGCCGCAAGGTGTCTAGTTAAGTCTGGAAACGAGCGCAACCTCGTGTTTAGTTAGTATGTTCTAAATCAGACTGCTCGGGGGTAACTGAGAGGAAGGAGAGGATGATGCAGATCCTCATGCCCCTACACCTAGGGCCTCATAGATAATACAATGGGTAGGTACAAGTATAGCGATACCGTGAGGAGCAAATCTTTAAAACCACTCTAGTTCGGATTGTAGTCTGGAACTCGACTACATGAAGTTGGAATTGCTAGTAATGGCAGATCAGCCATGCTCGTGAATGTCCCTGTTCCTGCACTCACCGCCTGTCAAACCATGGAGCTGAGGCTCTTTGAAGACTCATTATATGGGGTTAAGGAGGGAATCAGTGACTGGGGTTAGTCAGTAACAAGGCATCCCTACCGGAAGGTGGGGATATACTCACCATTCTAAAACATTCAAAAATTATACACTTTTGTTCACTACTTTATCTCTTTTCAGTACTATTGATTAGAAAGAAATCTGATGAAATATTCAGATCTGCTGTAGTTATCTACTGTCTTATCCATTACTCCTCTATGAGGCTGCACTATATTCATTATAGTGGAAGCTTTGCTAATGTTATCATTGCTGACTATAACGGACTCTCACGTTTATCTTCTTGAGAAGAATGATAATGACTTCATAATTTTAGTTATAATCCAGAAAAATGATAAATAGTTACTTTATCAAAAGTAAGGATCTATAGAAATTCTCGCGAGTTGAGAATAACAATATACTTTTATTACTAGAATCCCTCAGGTGTGTCTTTTGCTTGCTAGATCCTCTAGCGAAGATTTAAGAACTCTTGTCATCGCAAGATGAATCGATAGTAAGTTATGAATCTATGTTATAGTTCAGTAGCTGTAAATACCTAAATTGTTTTGTGACCGCTTTTAATGGTTATTGCTTATCACGAGTGTAGAAATAAATATTACGACCTCCAAGTATGATGAGTTAGCAATATGAAAATACTTTTATTGCATTTATAATTATAATATTGAGCTCTACTTTCCTATTTTTCTAAAGAGTAAGTCAAATCTATTGTTTTTACATATGATATAATAGACTATGAATATATATTATATCATAAAAATATGGTGGTCTTTGAAATCAATGATTTTTATATAATTGATAAAATAGACATATGGACTTGAGAAATTGAATTTTTGGGATAAATAAATATGAAAAAGAGAAATAATTGTCAAGATCTTATCAAAACCACAATGTAGAATGTAGGAGTAGAAATAAAAGAGATCTAGATATCAAGAGCATTCTTACTAGAAAATGACACAACTTGTCAGAATGGTAAAATGTCTCGATTTCAGACTTGATATTCCTACACACTGCTGCTAGTGGAGATACATGCCAAAAATCATCCGAGAATTTAAAGCTTAGGTAAGAAGAAACAAGAAAAGAGGAATCAGAGTTTTATTTTGGTATGCCAGTATAGAGAGAAGATGATTACTTTTGATGGGAGTATGACTACTTTAGGGCAGAGAATTTGAAAGGTACTACATTCTAAGATGGCTTTGTAAATGCTCAATCGAAAAAGCTTTTTATATTTAATTTACTACAGAGAATGAACGTTAAAAATGTTCACTGCTACAGCTGGTATAAGTTGATAGTAGCATGCTTCTCCTCTGTATCAGTACTTGGTGCTGCTTCACAGTGATGAGTGTATGCATACAATTACGCTTATACTCAAAGGGGATCACTACAAATGTCTTCTGATTGACAACGCTAATATGTATGGAGAACTTACAAGAGCGTAAAGTTAAAAATGATTTCTAACTCGCTGAAAAAGAACTTGAACAAAGGGAAGATGAAACAAAAGTTTGCTCATTTGTTGATGCTCAAACAGCTGAAGGAGACTTGGCTGCTTATGTAAAGAAAGCTTGTCAAATGGGATTGATGGGCAAGGAATTACCTATTCAGACCAAATGATAAAGCAACAAGAGGTGAATTTACTACTTTTCTAGAGCAATCTGGGGAACTAAGTACGATGGAGCTACTCCATACTACGCAAATCACCTTCAAGCTCTAAAAAGACAAGGGTATTATGACAAAGATCGAAAATCCTAGTCAAAATGGAGATCAGAGGATACGTAATGTTGATGCTTGAGAGAACATCTAAGACTCGAAAATAAGGTCTTCAATGTAATGATCCCATGACAGTACTGTTGTACTTTAGGAACTGATGCTTGTCCTGCACAATGTAAGGATCTTAAGAATCGAAAACAGGGTCATGTTAATACAGGTGTTGAAGCAAGAGGAGATTTGAATGTTGTTGTAGCTGATTTTTCTAACTCAGTAAAGTCTGTTCCAATGGTTGGAATCTCTATCTTCAATGAAGTTAACTTTACTGCTTCAGAACCAGTTACTGTAAATGCAGTTACTCTTGAAAGAGTTGGTCTTTCTAGCGAGAAGCGACATTAAAGGTGTTTATTTGAGACGATGGTCTAGTTGTTTCATCTAGAGGAACTGTAGCGACAGATGGAAAAGTTACTACTAACTTTAACAAGGACTCTACTGTTAAAAGCTAATGAAAAGCTTGACTTAGTTGTAGAACTTAGTGGAGCTACACCTGGTTCTGAGATCGCTTTCAAATTTATTGGAGTAGACTCAACAGCAAAAACTCTGTATACAATACAGTAACCATAACTTACAGAACTGCTAACTATACAGTTGCAGCACTTGATTTGTTCAATGTCGGAGGAACAGGTCTTGTAGAATATAAGCTAGGAAATCAAAAAGAGTTTACATTCGACAGTTCAGAGTTGCTAATCAAGCAGCTGGAGATGATAAGAATGTATTTTAGAAATCTATTTCTTTCAGAAATAATGGTACTCGCAGATCTTAACTCTCTTAAGAATGTAAAGGTAACAAGAGATAATAAAGTAGTTTCTAAGTCTGTATCTCATGGATGGAAGAACCATGACAATTACTCTTGATGATACTATTGATGCTGGAAAGAGCGTAGTATATACACTTTTGCTGAAGTAGCTTCATTGAAAGAATTGGTGATACAGTTCAACTTGAACTTAGAAAAGATAGAGATTTCGTAGCACACGAAGCTGCAACTAAGTTTAGAACTTTCCTAAGAATCCTGCTCAGAATGGTAGCTGGCTTATGAAAGAATATAAGGTTCTTGGAGGAAGAGTTAATCTTCAAATAAGGCAGGATTTGCTAAAACAGTTGAAGCTGGTAGTGGATCTACAGATGTAGTTATCGCTGATGGTACACTTAATGTATCTGAACCAGTTAAATTGCCCAAGATTGTTTTGAATGGAGGCAGGTGTTGTGTGATTCTTGTTCTTGAAATTGGTGGATCTAGATATTCTGCTTCTGTAAAATGGAACTCAATATACATTTGATGAGATCTATGTAAATAAGACAGCTCCAATTAGACTTCTGCTTTCAATCTTGTCTATGCAACAGGAACTTCGCTACATTTACTCCTTCTGTAATTGGATCAAGTATTCAGTAGAAAGGGTGAATATACAAAATAATTCAGAAGATCTTCTTGGATCTAGTATTGCTGGGCAGCATAGATTGCCAAGATTAATGTAAAGGAAGCTAGCTTTACTCTTAAGAATCATGCTTCTACTAACCCAAAAGGCTGTAGTTAATGAAACTTCTACTTGGAAATCTTCAAAGGAGAAATGATTTGACCTATGAGATATCAATGTAACTGAATTGGTTCTTTTCTGGACTTAACAATTCAGCGCTCAAGGAGCTGGATCAAATTGATTCTTATCTTGAGGTTGATGGACAGTCTGTAGTTAATGCTACATATAGAGGGACTCCACCGTTGTATCTCCAACAATATTGGAACAGCTAAGGCTACTGCATCAAAGATCGTTGGTTGCATATGCCTCACTATGACTCATACTGAGACTCCACATTTGCTGTAAGGCTATAATGGAACTGATGCAAATGGAAACAATGACTATCTAGCTGTAAATACTGTTAATTATCTGTAGTGTCAACTTCATAGTGCTTCAGTTAAGCTAATGCTAGTGCTACTAGTCAGGTTGTAAATGAAGGTACTAATGCAGAGCTTCTAGATTTTCATTGACTGCAAAAGAATTGAGCAATCAACTCTGACTGGACCATACTCTAGTTTATAGTGAGCAGTCATGGAATGCAGGATAAAACTGTAACTTTTGGAAGTTGGAGGAGATACCTATACTGCTACTTCAACGAAATTCACGTTGTATTTACAAAATGCTAATACAAACCTCTAGAAGGAACCTCACAATGTTTGTATTATCTACAAACATTAATACAGACATATTACTGGAGGAGTTTTGATAATGTACAATCAGTGAAAGTTCAAGGAGACTTGCACAAGTAGAAAAGACAATTGATCTAAGTACTTGTTCGTAAAGGCTTTCCCAAATTGTCTCTGGTATCTGCTAAGGACAATAGTCTCAGAGTTAGAATTAGTAATACTCAACTGAAGATATTACTATTACAGACTTTACTGGAGCTAATATTGATGCTAATGGAACAACATTGAATGGACAATCTGTAACTAGTCCTATCGCTGCTGGTAAACAAGTTACTCTTGCTCCTGGTCAATCAACAGATCTTAAGCTTAATATTACTTCTGCAGGAACTCTTAAGTTAACTGGATTGACATATACAGTAACAGATGGACAAGTTTATACTTATACAATCACTGATGATTATACTAACGTTGGTGCTTGGGGAGACTTTTCAAACTGTATATAAGTCATAGTCTAGCTTATAAAAGGACTAAGATTAAACTCTCACTCTGTGAGAGCTCTATGATGAGTTGATTTTGACAATAAAAAGCTATATGATTTGATTCTATAGCTTTACTACCACACAATTCATCAGAAGTTGTGTACAGAACTGATTGTTCGCTCAGCTCAAGACAGAGATTTATTAGGCGCCCATGGGATTCGAACCCATGAACCGAGGTTTTACAGACCTGTACAATAGACCACTCTGTCAGGGCGCCATTTCTCTCATATCTAGTAAAAGAGTATAGTGTTTGGATGGGAGAAATCATGATTTTTGATCTTGGAATTTTTAGTGAAATTCACTTGAAATTTTGAGAAAACTAATATAATAGTATTCGCTATCTTGATCAAAATAGTGATCTCAGATATGGGAGGTAGCTTAGTTGGTAGAGCAGATCCCTCTTAAGGATAAGGTCGGGTCTGGAATCCCACCCCTCCCATACTTTGTACTCAAAATAGCTAAATATACTAAAACATCTTCTCAAAAAGATGTGTTATGAAAATATAAGAGTGTTTTTATCATTCCTTTTAAATGAATAATTGGAGGTATTTGAATGCAGTGAATATGCTTTATGTTTGTCAGCTTTTTGCCCTGATTTTCTCTTGCTTTCCTTTTTAAAACTTTACCTTAAAACATACTTATCTCAATAACTTTTGTATGGAAAGAAAAATAGAGCTCAGATCAATATTGCATGAGCTGGAGGGGGAACCTGAGGCCATGTTTTCCTATTCAGAGCCTGATCTAGTAAGCAGAATCATTGCAGAAATATCAGTCAAAGATTCATCATCACTATCGATTTGGTACTGAGAAGAGTCTCAGAAAACAGAGTTTGCAACTACGTTTTCTGAAAATAAAATCTGACATTTATCTCCCTCTTTTCTGGAAAAGCGAAGGGAGAGAGAAGACAGTATCCTCGCTGATGAAAATATCCTTGATATGTCTCAGATTTTTGATTTGAATTTTGCAAAGCGATCTACTATCTGAGGAGATATCATATAGACATTGTCTTTTATGTAAGATATGTTGCGCTTCCAGTTGTCATGGCCGCTAAGCTCTTACGGAAAGCAATTTATGTCCATGAGTCTGATACTCGCCCATGACTAGTAAATCGTGTTGCTTCAAAAGTGTACAAACACGTATATACAGGATTTTCTAAGGTATTACATGAGCAAAAGCTGTTTGACAGCTGTTGACTGATGAGCCGGTAGTTAACACGGTGACCGACTAGATCCCTCACAAACAAAATATTCTCTTGATGGGATGATCGCAGTGAGCGATGACGCTTTTATTCGCTATTTTCAGAGCTATTACCAGCATTAGAATCAGAAAACTTCCATTTTATAGTAATTCTAGGAAAATTAGATACTCAGCTAAAGTCTGATTTTGAGAGTCAAATGTGGAAGTGAGGGAATTCTGTTCGCAGGAACTTTGAGGGCTATATACGCGCTCTGATATTGCAATAACAGAGCTGGGACAACATCAGCTTCAGCTGAGCAGGATCTCTTTGATTTGAAGCTGATTGTGGTGCCTATCCATCGAACCCATGACCAATTTGCTAATGCAAAACGATATGCTGAGCAGAGAGCCGGTATATTACTTGATCAAGACTCTGAAGCCCAAAGCTAGGTTACTTGCTGAGCTTTTGAAACTCAAAAATTTTAAAAACTATAACGCAAAAGATATTAAAACAGCAATTTCAGAGCCAAAAATCAGAATTTTATCTGATATGTGGCTACTAAAATAAAAGAGAGAAAATCTGATATCTCATAGTAAAAAGCAAAATAGAAAATAGTACTTGTTGCTGGAGGAAGTGGAATTTCAAATCTCAGCCTATATTCTGCAGGAACTCTGATATGATAATCTCTTTGAGCGATTGATGGGTTTGAGAGCCAGATCACGCAAGCTCTTGGAGAAGAATGGTATTAAAACCTTGATTGGACATTGACAGTATCAAATAAAGCCAGATGATATTGTTATTTATTCTGAGGCAGTGGTTAACTCTCCAGAGGTGCAGTCAGCATCTCCAGCGAAAGTTCACAACAGCAACCTCTCAAAATCCGGAAACTATTTTTCAGTTTCTTGGTGAGATGAGTAAATATTTCTGTACGGTTGGTTTTTCTGGGACTAATGGAAAGTCAAGTCTCCTTTCAGCGCTTGCTATCACGACTGCAAAAGCTTATTCCTCAGCTTGGAATAGGGATAGTCTGAGCTCTTATCCCAGATTTTTGACTCGAAAGCTAATATCTCAATCAAGAAAACAAATCTGAATTTAGGCTCCTTTTTGACGCAATTTTTACTGAGAGACCAGTTCCCTGCTCATCTTAATGTCAAGCAGCGATATTTCTTCCTTGAAGCTTGTGAATACAAAAGACATTTCTCTAAATCTTGATCTAAGACCTCGCTATCACTAGGTAGTACGAGGCTTGATCATACAGATTATTATCAGGATTTAGAGGATTATACCTCCAGCTTATTTTACAAATGATAGACAAAACTTCTCATGAGGTTTGCGTCCTCAAAATCTTGAACAAGAGACTATTCTCTCAAATCCTAGCTAAAATTCTACCAGTTAAAGAGCGAAAGCTAAAATATATCTCGATGAGAACATACTAATCAAAATGCTTCACTTGTTGCCGGAGTTTTGCAGAGTATTGATCCTAGGCTCTGATGAGCAGATATTAGAAGCTGCGTACGAGTTTAAGGAATCTGGAGAAGAATGGAGTTCTCATTACCCTCCCAACTTGAGCAAAACTCTATACAGATTATGGGCATTGCATCATCTCTAAGTGTCGGATATAATATGTTGATCAAAAATATCCAGAAAAAGAAGATTATTGCAGTCAACCTCATCAGATGCACAGAGTGCTTGTCGGATGGGATGATTTTTACCCAGCTTTTCAGCGCAGTTTGATCAGAGAGCAATTTATCAAATTTATGCTGCGAGAGAGATTCAAGACTTTGTGCAAGAACCACTTTTTCAAGAGCATCATTTTTACTCTCCGTAGATGAACTCGGAAATTATTTTGCAAAAGAGCATAATGCTGAGTATCTACAGAATTTTGATCAGGTGATGATACTTTCTGACAAGACAACTCTGATGATATTCTTGTAGTATTTACAGCCTGAGATCTTGATTTTCTGCTAAGAAAAAGCTCTGACTACTTAAATAGCTCTGACTACTTAAACAGCTCCGACTACGTAAATAGCAGAAATCTTCGTCTATAGAGATTTTGAAAGAACAACTTTTGAAAAATCAAAAAGCCTGAATTAACTTCAGACTTTTCTTTTAATTTCCCTTATTTAAAACATAAAGTTCCTTAGGTAATTGTTTACACTCATCCCACTCTCCCTTTGTTTTCAAAGCTATTAAAGAAGGCAATCCAATTTTTGAGTGTTGTTAATTGTCCAATCTTTTGCAGGAGGAGATGATAATTCTCAAGTCCTTTCTTTTACTTCATCAATCATACTAAAAGCTGATTTTGGTTCTGCTTATGCTGTCGTCTTGATTTCATATGCTTGAGCAATAGATTCAATCCAGAAGTAATAAGCCATAGGCATTGGAAACTTTTCCATTGTCTCCTGAGAGTTTGGCTCATAGAGAGCTTTCATATCAGAGAGAGTGAAACCTTTATTCAATGCAGCAGTGATCTGACTGAGCTGTGCCTCAGTTGGTACTTTTTCTGATCAGTTTGGTCATTCAATTTCTTGACTAATTTTGTGGCTTCTTCCTGAGTTAATATTGGCATCACAGGAGTTGTTGAGTTTCCAGTAATAAGTTCAGAAAACCTGACTAATAAACTCTTGTACATTAGGTAAAAGTATTACCTGTAGAGAGAGACACTGTATGAGTAATGTTTTCTTCCTAGTTAGTAAGTTTCCACTACCTTGATATCCTCAATCTTGCTAATGTCATTATCTTGCATAGTTAGTACTTTTGATTTCTCAAGCTTGGTAATAGGAGCATCCTGCTTTTGTTGAGAGTCTTAGCTTTAACAAGAAGCGTTGCTCAGCTATTTCTGATCTCGGGTTTTATTGTCCTCTGAGAGTTCAAAGGTTGTTTTTGATGTTGTTGTGTCTGGATGGTCATTTCATCAGTCTACAACCTCAGAACTGACTATCTCATTTTGCTTCAATCTTTAAGAAATTTCAGTTAATAAGTTTCAAAAGATATCCTCATTCAGTTTTTGTGGGAAAGTCTAAAACTGAGCAGGTCCCTGAACCTCAATTTGTGTCATTTATGTCAAAAATAATCTTAGCATTTTCTTTTCAATGTAATCAGATCTCCATCAAAAAGTTTTGAGTTCTTAAACTGTTTTCCTCTTCAATAATGTAATCACCATTTACCTCAGGATAGATGCAATCTGATCAGCATTTGTTGTGTTAAAAAGGATCTCTTTCTATAAAAAGGCTCTATAGTTTTGGATGTATGGATTGTCCCAAAAATATGATCCACCGATGATCAGTACCAGAGTGATACAACTATAGACAAGTGTTTTACTGAAAAAATATGAGTCCTCTTTGAGAGATTTTTCTGCTAAAGCTCTCTGCTCAGATATTCTCTGGTAGAGGGAAAAATTTCTCATGGTCTCTGAGTCTATTTTCTGATAACTGATTAAAATATTCCTGCAATTTCATTGTGTCAAATGTGTCCAAAAATAATAAATACAGCCAAATCCTGTCTATTTGTCCATTATCTTTAGTCCCTCAATACCTCAAAAATAAATAAACCTTCACTAGAAATTTCTGAGTCTTGAGTTAGTATTTTCTCTACACTTAATACTACGAATGATTTTGACATTTGTGACAAAATCTTCCTGATATTTTGGTTGACTTTTACAAGTATTTTTGCTACACTTTTTGCTATATTCGCCAGTTGCGATTATTTTTCTTAACAATTTGAAAGTATGCAAGCAAAAATGGGTTTAAAATCTGATTATCCTCTTGATAGCTCCAATTCTTGCCCTTGGTCTCTTTTTATCTGACGCATGATTTATCTGGCCTTACAGCAAGTGTGCTTGATGTCCTAGAGCTTAAAGCTATTGAAAATTGACGGGTAGTATATAAAAACACAAAATCAGACTTTTTTGAGCTTTTTGGTTCTGAAGTTGCAAAAAGGAGAAATGCTGACTTTTTCAAATTTTATAATCCGGACTCTATCAAATTACAGCTTGATCAGTTATTCCCATCAACAGCAAAGATAGACGCCTCTGAGCCTTGAAAACTTAGTGTTAATCTCATAGTTGCCACTAATGCTCCACTTGAGAGAGAGTGGTTTTCACTGCCATTCTCAGGAGAAGAGGAAAAGATATTCTTCTTGGATCTGCAACACTAAGGTCAGGAGAAGTGCTGACTCCTCTATCAATTTGAAATCTGAATATCCCCGTTAATGATGATATTTTACCTTAATAGTTCCCAAATATAGCAATGAAAGTCTTTTTGCTCCTTTTTATGAGGAATGGTATTCTCGGCTCAGGTTTTTGCAAGTGGAGATCCTGATTCTTTTCAGATTGAGGTCAATCCACCCTACTTTTTGCTGTAAATCAGTCCGTAGAATATCACCATCAAGGCAATTAAAAACAATCAGTTATGAAAAACTATGTAGGACAAGGATTTTCTAGAAATTAATGGAGTTGCGGATGGGAAAAGAGATAAATTTCAAGGACTATACTGTGCCAAGTGATGGAATTATTGAAATGTCCGCATCTGATCAAGGGTAAAAACATTTTCAAAGGGATTGAGACTTAATAAACCAGGAAACTTTACTGTGAATATGTCAATACTAAATGATACAGTATCTGGATCAACAACAATTATTGTAAATTGAGCTTCAAAAATTGATCAAAAGGGGATTACAATTATGGAACCAGCTGCTGGGACTAAAAACAATAAAAAGTGTTTTAGATATCTTAGCATCCGCTCCAGAGCTTCCAAATGCACTGTGCAGATCCTTCTTAATGATCTTGTGATAAAGGAATGAACAAGTGATGCAAACGGAATGCTTACTGATAGTATCTCAGGTCTCAAAGTCTGAACGAATTATGTCCAAGTAAAAGCACTCTGTAGCTGGTGAGGTGGTTGGGCTCTCAGATAGGTTATTTTTACCTATGAGCCACAGAGTACTGATCTTTTAAAGGTATCTCTGCGACGCCAAATCAGAATTTAAAAGCTTTGAGATAAAGTGAGGTTTGAGGTAATGACTGATGATAATGTTAGTTCAGCAAAGCTGCTATTTTCAGGAGGACAGGAATATCCTTTAGATAAGGAAAAAGCTGACTTTTTCGTGAAAGAGGTTAGTCTGGTACAGACTGGTGATATTCTTGTGTCTGCAAATTTCTCTTCTCCAAGTATCAATAAAGACTACGATCAAATTCCTAACACTTAATGTTAAAAGATAATCTGAAGGTTTGAGAGGTGAAAATTATGACTCATCCAGATTTCCCAGGCGCTTTACAGTTGAGCTGGGAAACGCTGGTTGAACAAGTGAAAAATATGGTATTAAATACGGTATTGCAGCAGATGCTCTCTCAGGACTTGTTCTGATCAACATGAGATTCTGCGATTCTCCTGGATTTACCTATGGAAAGGAGTATTTTTCCAGATCCCAGCGGTAACAAATGACAATATCTCAGAGGGGCTTCCTTCCGAGGTGATTTCGTTTGTAATGCCAGCTGCTACTGGAACTGAACCACAGGCGCTTTCAGGTTCTCTTTTTGGTTGAAGATCAGACGGGTGCGGTTAGTAGACCAGAAATGCCAGCAGCACCTAAACTTCCTACCTGTATTATTAAAAATATTAAGGTAACAACTGAGAAGATCTGAAACAAATACTATCTGGTGCGAAAACCATGAGAGAATATTCAAAAAGTACCGTATCTATAGATCAGATTTTGCAGATATGAGTGATAAGACCTTTCTTTGAGAAACTGAAATCTCAAGGTTTGAGTATCCCTTTGATAAAAACGGTAGAAGAAGATATTTATGCTTATTACACTGTTGAGGCCATTTGTACTGATGGAGAAAAGGTTGAGCTCACACATGCAAAAAGGTTCAGGTAGGACCTCTAGAGGATATGCTATTGGTTCTCGCAGCTACAGCTTGCTTTACTTGATCTATAGAGTGTATACCTACAGAACTTACTAATCCCTCTTTTAATCAGCTTGATGCTAGTATGAAACTTAACAAAAATATCAGCCAAATCATCTCACACAGCTAGGATAATAAGACTGAATATATCCACTTGCTATTAGTAACAAAGTTCTCAGATGAAGAACAGTTTCTATTACCAAGAACTGATGGCGAGGAATTTACTCAATTTACAGGAAAAATTATCAGCCATTGATTATTAAGCATCTGTATATCCTGATTTTTCTATGGCCTAAGGGAAGGAGAAACTTCCTTTTTGCAAATCAGTGATAGCCCAGCATCTTAAAAAACTATCATGAAAGAAACTAGGGTATCTTTGAAAAGAAACATAAAGAGCTAAACTCGATCTCAACTTGCAGAGGACATTGGATATTTCAAATCAGCATTGTAAATACTGATGATATTGAGCGAAGAACTGAATCACAAGTGGTAGTTAGAAATTAAATGTTTTGTTGAGACCAAAACGAGGTGTTAACAATTATCTAGACGATATTATGAGCTCTGATGTTGGAGTGATTGTCCATTCAAATCGACAAAAGATATAAAAAGCATATTGGGGATTATTCTTCCGATGATCAATACAAAAACCGATACCCATCTTTGGGGAATCGACAATTGATACGGTAACTGATAATTGAATTCTAGAATCAATCCACTATTGAGTCCGGCTCATCTTACCAAAGCTCAGAACATAAACTTCCAATTGATGAGAATCTGTAGATGAATCAGGCATTTTGTGCAAAATGTAGCAACATTTGCCGGGCAGTCGCTCTTTGATTTTTACAGAAAATATTATTGAAACTTTTAGATACTATAGGAAATCTTGTTTCAAAATCTGAGAAACTTCAGCAAGTGCCTTATTCTAAAATAACAGGTCAAAGACTGATCAAAAAGTTGTTCCTTTTGTGGGTTCTGATTATAGTTCAGAATATGAGAAATTCATTGATTGGGTACATAATACTGCTCCTAAGTTAGAGCCGCTTTCAGCTTTTCTTTCTGGGCAAAAGGTACTACCAATTGAGGCAAAAAGATCATGATGGCATTTAGCAGGAGATCTATTAACGGAGAAAATCTCTTTTGCAAGGCCGGATTTTTCTTGCAGCTATGAAAAAGTTTATGAATATCTTTAGTAGCTTTGATACTAAATCATTGGATTGCTTCAGATTTTTCTCGTCTCTGATTTGATAGATATGCTATCTTCTGCCAGTAGAGATGAGAGAATATCTGATCGATATTGAGTCAGAAACTGTTACAAGTAGAAAGTCTCTTGAGTATACGCTGAATGCTGAACCAGAAATCGCTATAGAAAACTGGATATCAGAGCTACTTCAGCGAGGGAATATGATGCAAAAACAGAAAAGCTAAAATTTTATTTCAAAACTCCCTTTTCTGGTCGAGATACCAAATGAACTATTGACGAGCAGTTTTTAAGACTCAGCTATCCTCGCCATTCTCTGCAAAGATCTGAGTCACTTGTTCTCACCTTATGCTGAGAACTTTACAAAAACATTTTCTTTTTGAGCTATGTATTTGACCAAGAAGCTAAAGCTCTATTGTTATTAGTGAAATTCAGTGCTTTATGCGTTACCACTATCCATCTCAGAGAAAAGCGAATTGCTTTACAAAGAGTATGGACAGGATGCTCTAAGATTAGCATTGCTCAGCAGCAGAAGATTGAGGAGCCAGTCTTGCAGCTGAATTTTGAATACCAATCATCTTCGAAATTCTTTAGACTTCTATATGAAAAAGAAGCCTCCATATTGAAGAAATCTCTCAACTTGAACCAATAGAATTGTGGATATATTCTGAGCGAGAGGAACTTTTAGAAGAATACTATCGTTATCAGTCTTCGTGAGTAGGACTTGAGCATTTAATCCAAAAAGATCCAAGCTTTTAGTAAAGGACAGTTCTCACGATATCAGAATTTGTCAAAAACATCTGGAAGCATATTGAGTGGTGACAGATCTTTTGTGCAAATTTTGCAGGTTTTGATGCGTATGTACCAGAATTTGTTGCTCAGATTGAAGGTATTCTGACAGAGCAGCTTCCAAAGCATCTTCAGAAAAGTTTACATCAATGAGGATTATAAACTTACCTTCTTTTTGATATTATCAAGTGAATCACCCAGCAAAGAAAGGCTCTCATCGTGGACATCGAGCCAATCATCTCGCAGTCAAAGCAAAATCAAGATATCTTAAGGCTTATAGAACAGCATCAGGAAGTTTTTCATACCCTTTTTAAGTGGATGATATCCAGATGGTAGAACTAAAATGCACATCTCTTCCATCAGGTTTTTCTTGTTTTTCATATTAGAGATTGAAAATCTGAATCAAATCGAGTGCAGAGCAGGTAATCGAGATGAGTTTTAGTGATATTGAGAAACTCTATAAGTCTGAATACAACAGGCAGAATATCTAGACCCACATTGATGATGCTCTCAACGAATCCACCATCGCAGGAAAAAGTTAAAGAAAAGGAAAAAGAACTTGAACTTCTCAAGGATGAAAATTGATACCTTTGACATTAAGATATTAAAATGCAGAGAAGGGCATAGTTCCAATCTTAGTGTGTTTTGTGTGCAGATAGGTATGAGTGATAAATCAAAAACATCTAAAGTATACGATGATATTTTTCCTATGTGTGTGAGTGTTTGGTCTAGTATTATTTCTAAATTCTAGCAGAGCAACCACAAGACTGAATTTACCATCCAAACAACAACAATTGATAAGATAGATCTTCTATTACCCTCGAAAAGCCAGGGACAATTCTCTAGTCAAGATATTACCGTAGCTGCTCAAGCAAATGGTAAAGTAAGCCGTATTGTTTTTAAGGAGGGGAATCACGCAAAGGTGAGATCAGATCACATCTGTCTGATACTGTTGCTAGCTATGAACTTCAGGTCAAAGAGCAAAAATAATCTTGATAGAGCACTTTCACTAGAGAACAAACTGAAAAATAGCTCAAACAGCAACTTGATCAAGCTGAAAATATTATAAGACAGCATTGCAACCTCAGCGGCCTGCAGTAGAAAATGCTGTTACAGGCAAATATGGAGTGATTCATGATGATCAAATTTCGCATTAAGAAACACAGCTTTCAACCTCAAAAGCTTGCTCTTTCGCGTTAAATCTAGTAATAGAATCAAGTGATAAGTGGCTCTGAGTAACAAAATATTATGATGATTTGAAGACAGATTTGAAGTCTATGTGTGAGCAAAAGATCAAAACCATCAGACTGAACAAGCTCTGAGAGATCTTTATACCTCTAAGGAATCAATTACAAACTTCCTTCTTCACTCACAAACTGATGCTGAGTTAAAAGACCAGTGCATCAGATTGATGCTGCTATACCCAGATTGAAAGTTTTGCAGGAATGATGATTCAGCTGATGAGAAATTCTATCCCATCAGCGGAACACTTGATCAAGCTACAATTGATGCGACAATCAGAAATTTTGAATCAATTCAGGCTGGACAAGCACTCATAGGTTCTAAAGCGAATTTGCCTTTCTATCTTAATCACGTAGAGGTTTCAGCTTGTCAGCTCTGGAACTTTAGCTCAAGATAGTGCAGATTGACTTAAGAAGATGTGCTCTAGCTAGGAAGTAAGAATACTTTCTTCACTAGTGAAATTGGCGGTCAAAAATGCAAAGGTAAACATGAAACACTCCTCAGCAAAATAATCCTGTTCAGCTAAGGCTTCTAGATAATGCACGTTGATGCGAAAATCGCCTATGAACTACAGCACTTACACAGTACACAACTTGATGTAGAGGACACGGTTTCAGGGATTATTGGTGAGCCCTAGCTCAGAGGACAAGCATGTTGCAGAAAGATCCCATCTTTATAAAGCTCCAGGACCTACATCAGATCGAGGTCTGCATGTAATCAGGCAAATGTAGGCATAAATATCTTCAACAAGATAAACCAGTTTCAGTAACCTACCAGGAGTACAAAGTCTCAACCGAGCTGATTAGTGCAAACAGAGCACAGTCGCAGACAAGACAAACTTTAAGGGTAACGATTGAACCTGATTCAGATTTGGAACTTGTTGGAGATGTTGCAAAAAGTCACCTCCCTATTCCTCTCACCCCTCATACCCTGCTTCCTCTAGAAAGCGGGTGAAAATTTAGAAGATAATCTTGCTGCAGTGCCAGTGATGAGTGGAGGGCTCACCTACAGAGAAGCTTGTAAAATTAAAACAATATGGGGAAATTTCATTGAACTGGAAGAACTATTCAGCTGAGATCAAACTATCGTTACGACTGATATGAGTCTTTGATTGACAAGTATGTCATTGACAACTAAAGAGCCTCAAAATCAGAATTTGTATTCTCGCTTTATTATTCCAGCTATGGCCAAAGAACAGCTACAGGAAGCAAAACCATGCTTTTTAGGAGCCAGTGGAATATTGCTTAAGCTCGCTCTGATTTTCACATGGTGACTGCTCCATGGAATCCAAATAGCAGCACCAGCCTCTGAGCAGCAGTACTCTCCTGAAAATCAGACACAGAAGCCAAACAGTTTCATCTCATCAAATCAGTACTTGAGACGACCCCATGAGATGTCTCAGGTCAGAATTCTTTATCTCTTAGCACACGAAAGTCACTATGACAGCAGAACAAGCAAATGAAAGACTATCTCACTTCAGCGCAAATCAAGATATTCAAATCAGAACTGTAGCGTGCATACAATTACTGTAGACTCCAGGTATTGGAAGACTCAAATGACAGTGAAGTACATGAGCACGAGTAAGCTGAGTCTGTAGCCTCAGCAAGCGGAAAATATAATCCAAACAGGAAAACCACTCAGAAGGACTTTTCTTTTAAGGTTGCGCGCTGGTCAAATGATTGCTGGATCTCGACGGTAGGAGTGGTTGGTAAGGAAGGTTGGGAGACAAAGACCGTTAAAATCCCAGCTGCACAAGCTTTTATGGTGAGAGAAGTGAGGAAACGTTGCTCGTTTCACCAATTAAAGATTCTGGAGAAGATGCTAAAGATGCAAAGGTTGGAAACTGCAGGTATATCTGAAGATCTCCGCATGTGACTACCGAAACCACTGAGGCTCGAAAATCGTTTTTGCTGCGAACCATGAACTAGCAGGAAAGGGATCTACTGATATCACAACCAAAACACTGCTCCAGCTGCAAATAGCGTAGCTCAGCACCTGATATCTTTAAAATGCTTTGATAACTATGAAGCTTTCCATTTATACTGGTGAATCTACCAGAGAAGCAAAGCGACGGTATCTCTTTGCTTTTTGACTGATAGTCCTTGAATTGTTGCGTCTCTAATACTCTACGACAATATTTTGGTGCAGTGCTTGTATTGGTGCTTGTAAGGAGGGTATCCGTGGTATATTCAGACTAAAAATTGGAAATCGAGACGAGGTATGGAACAAAGATGAAGGTATTCAGGTCCTAGATAGACTATTTCTTTTATGGAGAGCTTCAAGATTTGTCTTAGAAATGGGTGAAAAAGCCGAGCCGACGAATATCGTCCTTGTACTAAGGGAGCAGAAGCTTTACCCTAGAGCATAAACTCCTGAGGAGTTAAAATCTTTTGGTCTTGTTCTTCAAGAAAGAATTCCTCAACTTCAGCATAGTCATGTTTGACTTAGATAATCTCTCAGAAAGTTGAATCTAAAACAGACCATTGGTCTGTTTTCTTTCATGGCTGAGTCTGTTTGATGTATTTTATCATCTTTAAGCTTATACGAGCTGGTCATCCTGAGGCGGAGCTGTAGCGATCTCGATATTCTCATCATCCTCTACATAACTCTCCGTGCACCTCTCTCAACCTGCGCCCAAAGCTCTTCACTGATCTCCTAATGTCCTCGGCAGCAAATTCTCCCAAACAATACCATACCTTTCTGCAGGACTGCTGATTCTGACCACGAAAGTCCTGTGGAGAGAGATAGGGAGCACCAGTTTCAAGGAGGATCTCGGGATCTGAAAATCGTGCTCTCCCAGGCTGTCGTTTCAATTTCCTTCAGCCTCTGACAGCTAATATCACCTGTAAACCAACACAGTGCTGATTAAATCTCAGCTAAAACTTTGATCCTCACTCCGGTCAATATCCCCAACAATGAAAAATAAACTCACCAAACCTTAAATTCTCTCACTCTAGTGGTCCTCAGAAAGGCATCTCTAGAGTGAATTACTCACTGGTAAGTCGAACTCCTTTGCTGCTCGCATTGCAGCTCTAAAGAAATTTCTTTGAAGTCCGAGAGAGTTCGTCTGCAGATAGTGGAAGATCGATTCAACATTCTCAAACAGCCACAACCGAGTCTTTCTGTTCGTGTCTTCAAGTTGCTAAGCTTGATCAGCGTGATTTCTTCCCAACATTCCCCACCGTATCTCGACATCACAAGGATGAATACCAAGACTCGCTTTATCCATAGGAGGTCTGGAAAAAGATGCCTCAAGCTTTCATTTGAAATAGTCAAACCATTAGTATTATATATGACGATTTGCTCAACATATATACGAGTCCATGTCCTCCCTACCACATGCTTCCGCAAATGCTCTTTTCGATTAGGAAAAGATCTTCTTGATTTAGGTGGGTGTGGGCATCAAAACACGCATTATTAGTACTGCATAAAACCATCTGATCAGTACGATTATGCACATCCGGACTATACTCACTAAAGACAACCTAAATTTCACATATTTAGGCTGTCTTTTCTTGTGGATAAGTATTACTGAAAGAGCTGAGAGAAGTGTTGTTCTTTGAGTGAGATACGTCTCAGAAGCAGCAGATCAGTGCTCTCAAAATTATTTGAGTCTCATGTTGTCTTGCTTTGTATTGATACCAATCATGCAAAAGCCTCTGCATAGTCTTCTTTCTTTATTAGCTTCCGTAATAGCAGAGAACGAAACTGAAGTTTGTAGGTTGATTGCCTTTTCTTTCCAGCAGATTTGAGTAGTCTGCTTTTAGGATCTTTGCACAGATAGATAATGACAAAGCTCGTGTACCAAAACATGTTCAATATAACTAAAAGCTGGGCAGCATTAGGTAAAAGCGACGATGTTGATGTAGAGTTTAATTTCCTTTAAAGCGCGTATCTTTTGAGAGACTGTCTTCTAAAATATGGAAACTTCATTACTTATTTCTGCAGCTAGGAACATAAAACCTCAATTTTATTATCTAGATTTTTGAGATCTTGATCAGTCAGGATCTCTTTATATATAGTTTCAGCATGGTTTGAATGTTGTTTCAGTGAGTCTTCAGTCTCATTCTGAGTAGTATTGAGCTGTCTCATCATGATGTAGTAATGTTAACGAGTTGTTGTGCAGGGAGCAAAGTGGTAGCTAGATGTTTTCTCCAATTTGGTTTTATGACAAGTGAAAAGTAGGGAATGTGTTCTTTTTGAAAGAGTGAAAGCATGAGGTATTTCTCACTACAATATTGGTCTGCACCGTCTGAGGGAATTGCAAGAGAAAAGTCTGAGTAAATTTTGATAATCGCATCAGGTAGGAAAACATTGGAGCGATTTTTAAGAAATCAGTTGTATCAGCAGACGTAGCATTTTTAGGTCTAATCCTTTCCTTTGTAAACAGCAGCTTGAGAACAGCTGCAGCTGCTTTCATAAGTGAGAAGGGAAGCTGAGCTCAACGTGGCGTCTTGAGGTTGAGAATTGCTCGATAGTGGGTTGGAGTTGTAGAATATTAAAAGTTCTCTCAAAGAAAAACTAGTCAGAGTAGCTCATAAAAATCATCCAATAGCAAAGAATATAATCAAAAGTCCGTTTTTGATATGGGTATACATCCATTGTTTTTAAATAAAGAGTATACTAATTTTTAACTACAAAAATATGTCAAGTTTTGTGGATTATATTTTCTATTGAGACATCTATAAAGCACTTTTGGAGAGGAAAATCTGTAATATCTCACTGTATTTGATTGTTGAAATTAGAGATATTTTAGAAGATATTTGAGTGGGCATGTGGAGGAAAATGCTTAGTGAATAACATGAAGATTGACGACTTTTGATTTGCTCTTGCTGATTGTCTCCCGACAGGACAGGTAGAGGCTAGTGGGTAATCCGAGAAGTGACATATTACACTCACAGAATGTTTCTGTATCTGCTGGATGTGGGTAGATAAAATTACCGTCACGAATATCGGGGGTGATATTAATCTGATAGAGACGGAGGCTCTTGAACAGAGAACCTGTGGATATGCGAGACGCTTCTGCTTTCATTATTCATCAGGTAATCGAAAAGAGGGAAGTCTCAGCTTCAGAGAAAAGCTCATCTTCCTGAAAGCGTATGGACTATTCTCTCTTTCACTAAGGAGGATCTCAATCTATAGGGACGCATTTACGCAGCCTTGCAGACTAATACGTGAGATATTATTTATGATGTTGATAATGTATTAAAAGGAACTTGGGTGATTTTCTCCACATTGATACCTCCTTGTATGAAAATGAAATGAACTGAATACAGGGTACGCACGATCACCGATCCTGCGGGTTTTATACGATGTCTATGCTCCACCGTAACAAACGCACACCTTTCTTTACAACAAATGGAACTACACCAAGACTCGTTCTTTCTGGGGGAGAATACCCTAGATTTCCACTGGAACAAAGGAAATCTTAACCTCAGCAAACTCTCCATCAATAGTAACTTTAGAAGATAAGAGTCTCAGTTCAAGCTTTTCTAACAACAGGGGCGCTTTTGCAGGGTTCCTCAGTCTCCAACACACTTGAGCGAGATACATCTTTCTTGATTTAGGAACCGGGACACTGGTATTGATGTAACAGCTCTTCAATTTTCTTTCAGTGAGTTTTTACTGAGATTGCGTGGAAACGCCATTACGATTCGGGAGTACCCTCAAGCCTACCGAGCACCCTTGTCTAGTCGTGGCTTACAATGAGGTTAGACTGAAATCTCACAGGATATGCACCTGAAAAATCAGTCAAATCAACGATCTATGCAGCGAGAGCAGGTAGTGTTTGGATGAGGATCTGCTTTGGATTGTTGCTCAGCCAGTAACAAATACTTCTACAGGAGATAAACATAAGAGGAGCAAAAGGAGGAAAAGAAGGCCAGAACAACCCCAGGAAAACTCCCAGAGCAGACAGAGAAAGCTGACTCGTGAGAGGCGAATATTCCTCGAAACTGTTCAACTCAGAATTCTCAATTCACTTCTTGAGCAGAATGATGCTGCATCTTTTGGGCTTGTCAACACAATATTATCAAACGATGAGGATCCATCAGATGCGAGGCTAGGGCCAGCCACCAACTAGAGCAGAACTGCATAATGTCTCGCATATGCGATGAAAGGAATATCATCCCAAGCCTCCTCACACAGGAGCTGCAAATTATAAAGATGTGAATACTGATCTTGGAGATTTGGCAGATTATATCCAGCTTGCCTACCAGTCTAGAGATTATGGGAATCAATGCTGATGGAACGCCAATGCAAGCTTTTTGAGCCACATAAATTAGTATCTAGAGCAGAATTTCGCAACTGTTCTTTCTAGAGTGATCTGGGGAAATAAACATAATATTTCTGGAGATGATCGATATTCTGCGCATCTTCAGGAGCTCAAGAAACATAGAGTCATTACCTCGATGTCCCAGCTAATTGGTGGGAACTGAGAGGACGAGTACTTTATGCTACATAGAACGGCTAAACTCTCTGTTGAAATACTAGTTAAAATAAAAATCTGACCTTCTGTGTCAGGCTTTTTCTTTTCTTTTCTGAGAAGATTTTCCTTTAATTACCTCTAAAACAAAAAGAATAAAAAGAGATCATTGGTAATCTGTCGGCAAATCACTATAAGTTATCTCCAGTTAGTGTTTTACTTATCTAAAAAGTACTTGTTAAAATGCCAAGGAGAACAATTAAAAACAGAAACATTGAGGTGATTTTTGCTTCAGGATGACAAGTATCTCGTGAAAAATATGAATTGTAGCTAAAGCCAATTTTGCTAGAAATGTACTTTTGCCTCAAAATACGTTGTTCTTGCGTGATAGGCAAATAAGAACAAGTATGAACAAAGATGGGAAGCTGCAGAAGCAGACAAAGAAAGCTTATGGTCTGATGATCTTTTTGCTAAGATGGCAGAAAATGGTGGAGTGACTATTACTAGAAAGGTAAAATAAAGATAATGTTCTTTCATGCAAAGGTTCACGAATCTGATGTTGTTGAAGCAATTAAGGAAACATATGGAGTAGATGAGATTTCATTCTTCAAGCTAGAAGATCAATGAAGCAGGACTTTCGTAGCTATTTATGTATAAGGACATGAAAAGAGAGGTAACAGTTATTGTTAGCTGCCTGAACATGTGAAAAGGTACAAGAGGAGAAATCTGAAGAAGCTCCAGTTGCTACAGTTGAAAGAAAGACAAAAGAAGAGCTTAAGGCTGAAAGAGAGCAAAAAGGTACAGAAAAGGCTGAAAAGATTGCAAAGTCAAGGAAAAGTATAAATAATCTATTCTTTAATATAAAGAAGGCTTCATCAAGAATTGATGAGGCTCTAAAATCTCATCTTTTGAAAAACTCCTAAAATCCATATTAACAAAGCAATCTAATTCTTTATATTCTACAAAATGATAATGTTGAAAAGAATCTTTCTTCCTCGTGATATTTTATTTTATTTGTGCTCCAGGTTGCACTGGTTTACTCTTTAGGTGTCCCTCAGTTTTATACTCTTGCAGGAGTAAATCTAGGAGCATTAGTCGTCTTTAGACTTACAGCTTCTTCACAAAGAAAAAGAGAAGAAACTAGATAAACCATTTGTTAGAGAAGCAACTCTACACTGACAAAGAGGAAACTAAAGACGAGGAGAAAAGTCTCAGAGTCAAATATTGAAAAATATTAAGATCTATTACATAGAACAAGAACTAAACCGCGTTTGCAAAAAGGTTCTGCTCTCTATCGCTTTCTGAGCATTTCTATTTGCTCTGTTGGTTTTGAGGAATTCTATTTATTCTGTGGGATATTGTAGACTTTGGTGCAATGATTCTCTGAGCCTTCTGTATGATCATTTTTCCTTGTCTCAAAGCATAACTCCGAAATAAATCGTTTTTCGCTTCAGTATGTTTTGATCTTTTTATGTCTAGGAATCCTTGGGTATGGGGGCTCTTTACTCCAGACTCAGTGGACTTTGAGAGAAGATATAAAAGATTCAATAACTACTTTCATCGCTGGATTAAAATGTGAAATGTTCCTGAGAAAAACAGAAAAAGCAGAGCAAGATCAGCTTTTCTGGATATGTATTTGAGGGGACAGGAAGTGACCATCGTAGTTCTTTCAGGAAAGCGAATCATCAGAGGAGTTAACAGGAGATATCCCAACAACACCTGTTGTCTTTAACAGGAACTCAGAATTCGGCATCTCAATCTGGAACAACCACTCAGACAACTATCCAAACTGGAACCTCAGTTCAGACAACAACAGGCGTACAAAAATACTGTTCCAGCTGTAGAGAACCAAAACTCAGCAAAAACTTCTAGTGATGAGACCGTTGAGTAACTATGATAGAGGCTATTAAACACCTTTCATCGTTGCAAATGCGATTCCACTTTTCACCCTCAAAAAGCGTAAACCTTTACTCATGTGCAAAAGACAAAGAGATTTTATCCTTACATGAAAACTGCACTAGAAAAAGATGATCTGATCAACAACAAATCCTTTATACCGTGCTTAGTTGTGATGTGTATATTGTAATGAGAGACTTACGAGGGGCGATCTGTTGCAAAGGGGATGATGTAAAATGAAATTATCGAAAAGTTGCAACTGCTAAAATAGAGCTTAATGGATGTCAGCAGAGTGCAAAAGCTTACTGTTGCAAATCTGTAAACAAGAAAAGCTGATTCAGAGATAGAGCCAGCTTTTTGATTTGTCATCGTGAGACTCTCCCAACACTTCGTCATCGCGAGGCTCACGAATGTGAGCTGTGGCGATCCAGTTGAAGTCAAATTGGAATTTTGTTGTCCTGATTGCGAAGCAAACTGCTTTTAGGACATTGCTTTCGCCGCTCGCAATGACAGGTTTCTTATATAGATATATATGTGTGAGGCAGGTATATATGTGTTGAGGTACAGGTATATATATGTTGCTCCTCCCTTATGTATAATTTTCCTCAGTCTTCAACTAGTCCTGGCAGTTCAGGACCCTTTGCTTATTTGATTGACTATTATTTACTGTATTTTTCATACTTAACGGTTGCGAGCATTTTCCTCTCAAATCTGCTCCAGGGCGAAATTGAATCTTATTTCCTGAGATAGACGAAGTGAACTTATCAGCACTTGCAACTCCCTGCCAGGTGATTCCAACTGAAAGTTTCCAAAATCTCAGAGCTTGACAATCTTACCCTCGGCGAGATGCTTTGTCACGATCTCGTCAAATCATTAAGTACTGCTGAGCATATCACTATCAGATACCGAGATCCAGCAGCTGCAATTTTGCTAGAGCCTTAAAGCTGACCTTCCATCAGCCTTTGCTGAGGCATAAAACTTTTGAGCTTCACTAGGGCTTGAGAATGTCTCTCGACGATGTTGTACTTTGTACGCCATCTTGTATTTTTAAGCAAAAGAATAAAGATAATTTCAGTTAGAATCCCCGAAGATTTTGCAAAGGAGAAGTTGAGAGAAATGAGAGCGGACTGAGAGGATGCTTTAGGGACCAATGTTTGAGAGATAATAATGAGCGATTATAGACTACGGAATAAGTCAAGTTGAAATTAGGAAGTTTGCTTGAAAAACTGCTTTTAAAACATATATTCAATCTTGCATAGCAAGAAGTGAGTAGGCTTCTTTAAATATTAACTTAAATAAAAATAGTAAAAATAACTGAACGAAAATTGTCTACTCCAATGATTAGTTACAATACCAATTTCATATGAAAGAACGTATTTTAAGACTAGGGAAAGTAGTGTCTGATGACACTGCCCTCATCTGCTGGTTTCTTCTTGTGAGAAGAAAGGAAGACTATCAGCTCAAGTAGAAGCTAAAGATTACCTACATTAGTAGTGAAGCGAGTCCTCTCATGCGGTGCAAGCACGAGCATCATATGCTCTTTCAGAAAGTGCCCCTGTTGTAAGTGATGTGTATAAAAATAACTATTCTAGTGGCCATTCTTTATGCAAGTTCATATCACAATCAGGAATTTATTAAAAGAAATCCTATTGAAAGGATTCTTTTGGCAGCATATAATGCTGTCAATCCAGATGCAAAAATGGCTGCAGTTAATAAAACATTAAGCGAACTTTGTTCTGATTATTATGGGACGGAGTTTCGATCTTATTCGTCTAACTGGGAGTTTAAAACAGCTATTGAGCATTTTCTTTTCTGTGAAGCATAAACCTGTTGTTGTCTCAATTAAAACACAGCAAAGGTTGAATGATGGAACATATACGCAGGTGGGTGTGTTATTATTTGGGCACTCGAGGGATGGAGTTGCGTGACAAATACAAATTTCTTATCTCCAGCTCAGCAGTTCGGTAATAATGCTTTCTATCGAATTCCTTTATACCGAATTGTCTCCAAAAGCTATTGGTCTATCTAATTATGGTGTTGCAAATGTAGCCTATATGTGATGCACTTTCCTGATAGCTTATAGGTGGTTTATGGTAATACAGTTCAGACAAAATAAGAGAGGGACTCTCTTATCTTTCGTGCGTCTGTATTTTACTATGAGATAAAATGAGTTATATTTTTATTTGCTTTGCTATTTTTATTTTCTATTTTCTCCAATTTATGCTATGCAAGAGCAAAACTTGAGGTCACTTGTTGGAGAAAGTATTAGGAAAAGCAGACGCAAACAAAACAGGTAAAGAGTGTTTTGGCGGAAGTTAAATCATTATTTCTTGCTTTATGAGCAACTCTCAAATGCATAAAAACATATACAAGAAAAGTGTTCGGCTGAGAGAGGATTTCCTGATCTTGAGAACAAACGAAAAGAGGTTAAGGCTGGTTGATATGCTGTTACTGAAATTTGAAAACTATCTTTTCAGGAGCGTGTGAACTGTATTTTTAGAGAAAATGCACTCCCAGTAAAAAACAATTAAGATTAGAGACCTCTAATCTTCCACGACTGATGGATACCAGTATTGAATCTTTTCTATTCCTAGATTTGATAATCTTTTCACTTGATGCCATCTTCAGCTCTGCCAGGTATTAAATTTCAGAAGTTTGCTCTTTAGAGAATTCTCCTCTACTTTTGATTGTTCAAAATCTCAATAGATGCGATAGGTAATGTTCAAAACCATTAGAATACGCCAATCTCAACTCAAGAGTGGGAGGACCTTGAGCAATTTGTTACAGAGCTACACTCTTGAGCTGTTTTGACTCGATCCTTATTTTCATATTGATGATAATTGAAATTATTATACCTATTCAAGATATTGGGGACTCAGTGTAGCAGAGTACATCAACTCTCATTTTCACTGCACAATATACTTGAGACACTAGTACTATGCGTTCTTTCCTCGAGGCTTTTGGAAAAGGAATTCAAGAGTTACTAGCAAAGAAAGAAGTGAAAATCTGAGCTTTTTGAGAATTGTCTTTTGCTCCAATTTAAGAAGCAGACTGATAAGTATTATTCGATTTGTACAAATAGACCTGAACTTATGTATGGACTTTCTTTTCTCGTAGTAGATATTGATAGTTTTTAGTTACACTTACAAAAGAGAAGCATTCAGACTTCTTTTTCTATTAATACAAAACTGTCGTATCCCACGGCCTCCAGCCTGCATACACAGAAGTGGAGACTTCTCTTGGATGACCTGATTGTCAAACAGATTTGCTAAAAAGATATTTCTGCCTCAAAGCCCAGCTTTTCATTCGTCATCGTTTTAAAAAGCTGACGGTTATTGAGATAAAGATTGTGACATTCAGCGAAATCCTCAAAGGATTCGCTCATCCAGTACCTACTGCAAAAAGTCTTTTTCTTCAGAGGTTTCTTTTCTAATATTCTCACTATCCCAAGAAAGGCGATAGTACTCAAGTGAACTATCATCTACTGAAAAATTTTACCTCTCCCAAATCCAGTATAATTTTGATCTTATACTTGCTGAGTCCTCTTAGTGCTCAGAGATCCACCACATGTCAAAACTCATGACTACTTACTCCCCAATATTCTTCAGGTGCTCCAAGAGAGGCAAGGTTAATTCTGATTCTTTTCAGCTGTTGCTCCTCATCTTCTTTTCCCAGGTTCTCAGTTGATAATATAAGACTTTAGTGCAACGCTCATTGGCGTCCCTTTTCTATAAGATGTTTCTCTATAAATCAAATAATAGAGAGTATTCACTAGTATATCTCATCTTATCATCAAAGTTTACCCCTCAGGTATAGATAACCTCTTACAAAAAGTCTCTTGTCCACTGCATAAACGATCTAGAGGAGAAGAAATGAGTTCAATTGTGGACCTGGATGTTCAGTGTCTTTTGTTTCTTCTTCTAAATAGTCAACTTGGATCATCGTAGTTGGAATATCGACTTTCTTTGCTGTTAAAAATCAGCATTATAATTACGCTTGCTCAAAAGAGCTGAAAATCGAGTATTGTCAAATTAAGCCAGATTTTCTTTTCCATATCGCAAAATATCACTAAAATAAGGTCTTGTTGTTTCCTTATTATTATATATGATTAGCTCGGAAATTGCACCTTTGGAGCAAAAAGTTGCAGTAGCATAGCCTCAGATAATGATCTTTGTTCCTTGTTGTTTTGCTTTTAAAGAGATTCTTTTCAGCTGCCGCCAGTGATATTTTCAACAAGAAGGAGAAAATCTCATCCATCCCCTATCAATGCTTCAAAAAGCTCTTTAGATTCCTCTCACTGACAAGATGAAAATTACTCCATTGGGAAATTAGAGTTTTGTCAAACGCCCCAATTAAGCTTTCAATACAGAGGCCGTTTTAGAGAGATGAAAAATCTGATTTTCTCACTTTGTTGCCTCTTTTATTTGTCGGAACCTCCTCTCTGAGACGGGCGGTGGGAAGTGTTGTATCAGTGTGTGAGAGGAAAAGTGCTTTTCTCTCTGAAAAGTTCAAAACTCATCCCAACTGCTAAAGTCTTTACTTCTTCAGAATAAATAAAATATAGCTGATCTATCATACATTTTCTTTTCTACTTGTAGATTGCCATCAAAGATTTTGTATCATATGTTCAATCTGATTCAAACACTTGAGAACTCTTGCTGAGTTATGATTTCTTAGTTGTGATTCATAATCTGCAAATTTTTCTAATAGTTTATTTGTCTCGTAAAGGCTGCTACTTCTTTTGGATTGGTTCTAAGGTTAATTGTGTTGCTTCAGTATGAGTAAAATTTCTTGGTTTCTTGACCTAAAATCCCAATACGGTACTGCTTAAATTCTATCAATTGAGCGAGTTCTTTTCTTTCTCTATCTCCATAGCTAGTAAATGAGACGATATGTATACTGAGCATTTCTAAACAATTGAGAGTATAGTTCAAATCATAGGGACGAGAAAGGTAGAGATTAAAACCTTGTATCGCCACCACTATCAAAGATCTGATATTCTTCATACTTCTCTTGCTGCTCCAGAACCGAGAAAAAGCCCAGCATGTGTTGCTAAAAATACCTGGATACACCAACTTTGTCTTGTATCTTGAGTGCAGTAGATTTCATAGTCCTCTTTGAGTTCAAATCAAGTACCCAAGTCCCTGTTCAAGATGAGATATTTAAGAGAAAACTGATTTCAGCTCCTGTAAAGAGAGCCTCTATTTGGTAAATTTTTGAGCGCAGAACGACTGAGTGTTTGTTCTTCTTTAACAAATCAAAGATTCTTGATGCCTAAAACTCGCTAAGCAGATGCAATATCCAGCTTTGACTTTATTTGAAAAAGCAAAGATGTTGTAAGGCTGTGGCAAGCTAGGCTTGAAAGTACTCCTTAAACGCAACATCTCAAACTCCATATCTTTTGTAGTTAATCATAGTTTTCAAGGTCGATGTTATAAGTTCCTGAAAGCATTTGTGTATGTGGTGGTGTGGATAGAGGAGGGAAGATCAATTTCAGTTTGGTTTTTGTTCTCCTTGATATCATCAAAATTTCTTTCAAAAAGCTCTCACTTCTCTCATAAAATGTTCCCAAACAGGATAAGCAGAAATCAGTATTCTGATTCTATCTATTAAATACAAAAATAGACTTGCAGAGAGTTTTTGCGTCATAAAAAGCGTCGTGAAAAATGCTCTTCTTCATCAATTTTGAGCTGAGCACCGAGTTTTTGATAAGACGGTTTTGACTTAAGCTGTTGATGAGAACTTTGTGCATAGCGCTTGCAGGATAGTGAATCAAAGTCTCAGAGAGTTTTGCAAAGTATCAAGGTTGTTTTTCGCCGGAGTCAGAAGAATTTTTCTAGAAAGCGGAGATCAAAACTAATATTATGCCCTATAATAATCGTATCTTCTCAAAAATCATTGAATTTCCTTATAATTTCTTTTCAGGACGGGCGCTGATTCTAGTTGTTGGATTGGAAAGCTTGGTTATAACAGACAATACTTTTTGAGTTCAGCCGTCACAGGGCATAAGAGGGATTGAAATCCTCACAAAACTTTCCTGTTCAAATCAAACCCAATTCAAATCTGGATTGGCTCATCATTATGGAGAGATCTAACTCCTGTTTCAAAATCTAGTGCAATATAGCGAAAATCCTTTCTCCCATCTGTTAGCTAACAAAGACTAAATCCACAGATTCTTTGACTTTTACAAGTTGATTTCTTGAATACAATATATCGTTTTTCAGGAAAATGGCAAGAAAAAGTCTTGTGTGTTCTTTCTCCATACAAAAATACTGACTATACTTGACGATGAGTATTTTATATCTCTAGTATCTAGGGATGTTTGCTAAAATCCCAAAACAACGATCATTTAAGAGTTTCATTGCTGTTAAGATCAGTATTTGTATGACTATTTTTGATTTCTCCTAATGCAGGTAATGTTCATGAAAGAGCTACAAATAATAATGTTAACAAAGAAGCTGGATCTCCAAGCTGAAATTTGACTGAAAATGTAATACTGTGCTTGAGGTGCTCAGTAATATAGCGCTTTTATGGTTATTGTAATACGACCGCTAGTATCGCTTCTGCTGGAATTGCGATGGATAATCAGATGGTCTCATGCTCTATAAAGTTTTCTTTTAGATGCACCACTCCGAAAACTTCGAAATCTTGTTAAGAACCTGGCAAATTTTGCTTTTAGTGATTTTTGTTTCTTGCGTGAATATTGTGATGATGTGTCTTTTCACCTTGGAGGTTTAGGAAAATCGGCATTTAAAACATACCTTTAATACTCCTGTTGATTTGATCACCTTGATAGCTGGTGTTTCTGGATACAGATGAGTTGGTTTATTAGTGATGGTTTTGGTCGATCTATCAATCCTGACCTATTCAGTTGGTGCCTCGCCATCAGCATAATTTCTCAGGTATGAAGTGTGAGCATCTTCTCAAAGTGCTGAGTACAAATATTGTCTTGAATATGGGTGATGCTCAGAAAATGGGGATTCTCAGGAGCAGAATAAAACAACTGTGACTTATCTTCTACACTGAATTGAGTTAATGGAACTATAAATACAGCACCTTGTCTCGTAGTAAAAAGACAGACAAAGAGTCTTATATCGTTGGAAGGGAATATGATTCCTTTACAGTGATCTGATGGAAGGTACTTTTATGAATGATGGATATTGTACTTATTATAGTAGCGTCTTTTACATATACACCTTTATACAATAGTCTCGAGGACTGCAAACAAACAATAATAGTGTATACAGCAATCAAATAGACCTAATATAAGTTACCAGGTATGCCATGAGGGTATATTCAAAAATTAAGAGAAGCGGGTATGGTGATAAAACTTAATCATGCTGCAGCAAAACATGAGTAATAGAACAGAATGTGGAGGTATGAAGTCTGAATTTTGTTTCCTCATGCTGATAGAAAACTTCCAATATGGAGAAGACGAACTCCAAAAAGTCTGAGTAATTAGCAACAAACAGATACTTGTTTGCTCTAGTTCTAAAAGTGAGAGTTAGTAGTTATCAGTATCAATTCCCTTTATTCTGAATAGCGGAATGGATACTAAACAAATTATTGAAAAGCCAAGTCTCGAATCTGGACCATTTGTTACGCTGTATAGCAGTTTGATGGATTATTCTAGTTCGGTTGATCTTACGAATCACCGCGACCTCGGTCAAAAGCTTTCGTAATGCTTGCTTTAAATGTTTGATCATGCTATCCCACTTGTTTTGCCACTGGCACTAGTGGTTGTTCTGCTATGGAGGGTAACAGTACTCTGGATTGCTATAGCAACATCTCCATTTTAGTGCTAAAAGAAGTATTTAAAGGATGTTTGGGGACATTGGGGAAGGATGGATTTTAGATGTTGAGAGAATTATAAAACTTTTTGCTCCAGACTGGCTGCTTTTTGCTGTTGGTATTTCACTGATATCAGCGATAAAAAGAATCTCTTCCTGCAAGCTGGAAATTGTCGAGCAAGCCAAAGGAGCAGCAGCATAGATATGCATTTGGAAGAGGCGACGTGAACGGAACTCTCTCTCTCTATGACTCAGGTTGACAAGAGTTAAGTCTTTTTATGAATGATAAAGATTAAGGCAGATGTGGCATTGATTAACTTCTTCATGGCTGATTCTTATGATTTTTGGGATGGCACTTACTTGGTTTCTTTCTCTTTTGGGCGGTGAAGTCAACAAATATTGGAGCAGAAAGTCTGAGAAGGGATTGCATTTGAGAGTGAATTTTGGCAACGCGCCAATTATCCCTACATCAAGTGGAGGAATTTGATTCGGATCTCTACACACAAGCCAAGGAGAGATGATTAGTAATTATAAAAATGCTTTAGATGCAGCGAACAGCCAATTGAAGGCGGGATTGTTGGATCCAAATTCTGGCAGAAGGAATCAGAAATGCAGCAGTGAAAATTATGCACGTGACTCAACTGACTTTGGAGTACATATCAAAAGTCGGTGTAGATAATAACATAAGAGAACCTGAAGAATATCATACTGCTTTTAGACAATGTTTTGAAAAATAATCCAGCAAATTCTCCAGAAGCAATCAGCGCGGCCACGAGAAGTTAGGCAGTTAGGTCTCAACATATAGACTCAATACGTTCTCAAGAAAAGATGGCAAGAAAAGCTTTGAATTTTAGGTAGTGGTACCACATCAAAGCCTGAATAGAAAAAGAAGTTATCCAAAAGAAGGAGTAATTCGGCTTTACTTTACAGTGTGAATACTATTAAGGAGAAGATTGATATTTGAATAGTAATGTAACATTATCAGCTGCGATAAATCCTGAAGAGAGAGAAAGGTCTTTATACTGCTTTAATAAAGGATACAAAGATTGCGATGGAAGAGGCCTTAGCAATACTTAATAGTGAGAATGTATCTGATTGAAAAATCAAGAACTGTATAAGTTGCTCTCTCAACCAATTAGTTTTATTGAAGAGGAGAAAAACGCAGTCTACTGGTAAACAAGGAAGAAAAGAAAGATGGACTGTGAAGTTTAATCACTACTAGAAATTATTTTTATAAATCATAGAGACTGTTAAGATGGAGACAGATGCAAAATCTAGAAAATGGAAAGTGTGAGGAGAATTGTTCTGTGAATTCTGGCTCTGTCTCTCTCTTTGTTTTAAGGATGGAAATCAAGCTTATGTTTGTAGTACTTGGAACGATGAAGCTCGTTAATGAATTTTTATGAAATACTGATAAGATTTCTCGAATGGATCAATATAGCAAAGCTTGCTTGAAAATTGATGACAAATGGAATGATTTACTGAGAAGCTTTTCAGCTTGATAGCTATCTTTTGGAAGATCTGGCAAAATGGTGTAAGAAATATATGGTTAATTTTGGCGACAGGTTTTATATGTGGTCATATCCTTCGCTTTATTCTCCATCTAAAGATTCAACCTCGCATCATAAAACAATCTTTAGTTGGAGGAGTGTTATGCAGATGAGCCTGGTTTGCTGACACAGATGGTCTTGGTCGACGTATCAACAATTTAATTGCACACAGTTTCCTCCCTCTACCTCAGTGCAGATAGTTGCTCAGAGTCAAGACTCTTCAGGTAACTATAAAGGCTGTTTCGATAGTGGTTTACGGTCATGAAAGAAAAGATTCTATTCTGATTTGCGACCTTTGGAGAAAACAACTTTCTTGAAAACTGCAAGAAAGCTGCCAGAGATTTCAGAATCTAAGGCTGAACTGAGTGATGAAAGACTCTTTGGATATGATACAAGGACCAAAGTCAGATGATTTAAGTGGGCGCTTTCAATGTGGTTAGTTTCTGTATTTCGTATTCAGGATAGTCTCTCAGAAAGATAATGTAGAATATAAGTGAGTATCCTGTGTTGATAAATATTTAAGGAGTTTTCTCAATTTCTTGTTTGGGGAGCTGGAGTTACGTTATTTACGCTTTCTACTAGTATTGATAATTACATTAGTAGTTAGAGCAGCATGTTATCGGTGGATAGTAGTTGCATTAAGTCCTTTAGTTATCTTTCATGGTCTTTTAAGGATTTTGACGGACTTTGAAGGTATGGCGAGATCTTTTAGATATTCTAAAACCTGAAAAGATACGCTGAAGATCATCTTTCATCCAGTCTATTATTGCTTATCATTATTGGTTTGATGTTTATTGTTGTTTTGATACTACAGTCATTTTTAGTTCAGAACTCATCAGATTTTCTCAAGTGGAGATATTGGTAATGGATTACGTATTGAAACGACGATGATAGATCACAGCAAATCAAAGATATGATTCTAGTATGAAGGCTTGATGATTTGATTTCCTGGATCTAAAGATGCAAAGAGTACTTTACCAAGATATTCTCTTTGATGATAATTTCTTTAGCATTGATGCGAATGCTAGTAAAAGCCGCGCTTTACACGACATGAATTGCTAAACTTTGATAATCTTAATGATTCTATCGCTAAAGTAGCCTCAATCAACACTTTGAATCAACTCCAATTATCCCAACAAGAACAGGAAGCTTTGGCAATAAGAGAGATATTTATTCATAGCGGATTCAACAGTAGCGCCTTGTTTAATCAGTTGGAGCAGAAATATGGAGGTCGTCTAGAAGAGAGACAAATGCCAACAGAATCAAAAATCTAGGAGCCTCTTAGGAAGGTACAGCAGGAAAATACTGATTAGATGACGATACATCGTAGATCTCTCAAGCCAAATATCTGACGGAAGAAGAGCATTTAGCACTTGGTGAGATAAGGTTGTAGAAATCAGAAAACTGCACATCTTTGATTTCAGGATGTTGCAGATGAATACCTTTATCCTATGCTTGGAAGTGCATATCGGATGCCAATATTAAAGAGGCACTTAACATAAATGTTGCGTGTCTGGTTCAAAAGATGCTATAGGCAATCAAAGAGTCTTCAAGGAGAATCTGGAAGGGCTAGATTTAAGAGCGCTATGAATATATTATGGATGAGCTCGCTGGATACTACCTTTGATCAGTATATAATAGATGCCAGATTCAGAAAAGAGACTATTGACAATCCTAAATAAGATGAAAATTAAAATAATCGTATTAAAAGGAGGATTTTTGACATCCTCTCTCTCAAAAATCAAAATAAATATCTGCATAAAGAGACTGATAAAACAAATGGTAACTTTTTGAGTCTTTGTACGTATAAAGCTGAGAAAAGTCTGATCTCTTCAAAATAAGTTACAGAGCCAACGCTACAAATAAAACAACCATAGTGATAAAATAAATATCTCTTGATTTTGTATTTTATTTTCGCATACCTCGTCACCGTCATCATAGACAGACGAGGGTGCGGATATGATGTAGTTGGTGTAGCATAGCAGACTTCAGCTCCGTTTCAGGCCGGGTTCGAGTCCCGTTATCCGCCATTACACTACACAGGTTTCGTATCATAGGTGTTCAAGGGTATCTATTTATTAGCTACAAAAAGTGGAGATAAATGATTGGTCGTATCTTACTATGAATACTGCTTTGCTGAGTTTGAGGACTTTTTCTGTTATTATTCTTATGATATAGTAAGGTTCTTTGGTAGAAATGCTTGGGCAGAACTCATCTATGAGGAACGAGGAATCTAGTATTGCTGCTTTGGGCTTGTAGTTACGATACTTTGAAGTATTGATGATGTTTGGTGTCTTTGTATGAAGTCCCACAGAACAGATTGATCACTCAATGATTCTGAGGATAAAAATGTTTTGGGCTCTTAGCCTCAGCTGGCTAGAGCGCCTGCTTTGCACGCAGGAGGTCGCGGAATCTGACTGCAGAGTCCAAATTTAAGTTCTTTTGGTCTAAAGGTCTTGTAGAGAGGGGAGATGGCAGAGCGGTCAATTGCATCAGACTGTAAATCTGACGCCCACGGCTACGTAGGTTCAACCTACTCTCCCAGGCTAATTTGACGATGGAGGATATGTCCCGTAGTTCAATGGATAGAACAACAGCCTTCTAAGCTGTGGATCTCAGGGTCTCGATCTCAGCGATAGGTTGTATATGCTCGTGGTCTCAGATGAGGACGCCACCCCTCCTCACGGTAGGACTCGAGGGGTCTCGAGTTCCTCCGGGAGCGAGTGCTTTATTATTATTGTCTTGTGTATGGAGCAAAAGCTTTTAAGCCAGGCAACAACAAATTCAAAATTTTGAGGACAGAGAGTTTTCTGGACAAAATAAACGTCAGATATGGCTGGGAGTTCTTAAGGCAAAATGATCTTATATAATGATCAGATTAAGGCTCCTAATATTATAGCGATAATAGATGATGATAAAAATAATCTTTGAACTTTCCCCACAAGGGTTGCCTCAGAGATGGCGGCTGAAAAAGTGACTTGATCTAGTTCAGCTTTGTATATGATCCAGAGAAGATGCTCAACAGTGAAGCTTACTGATCATGGAAAGTATATGTATCAAAAAGGTAAAGAAGACAAGGAGAGAAGGAAGGCTCAGAAATGAAAAGATACAAAAAGAGCTTAAAATTAGCTATGCAATTGGAGATACGATTCTTCAGCTAAAAATAAAGAAAGCACAGTGAAATTTCTTTCAGTGATGAGATAATGTGGAAGTTCTCAATTAGGTTAAAGTGAAGAGAGATGTATGGCGAAGATAGGCAGACAAAAGTAGCATCATCCAAGAGGTGCTTTGCAAAGTTATGGAAAGTCTCAATGTGATACACCAGAGGCTAATGGATATAGTATTATTTTATTTAGTAACAGTGTCACAACAGATGGCAAATAAGATGAAGTCTCATTCAGGAGCAGCAAAGAGATTTAAGATTACAAAAATCTAAGAAAGTAGTTGCTTCGTAAGTCTTGTAATAATCATCTCTTTGACAAATAAGGAAAGACAACGTTATAGTTCGCTTTATGGAAAAGAGATTCTTGGTGCAACAGCAAAGATAAGCTAAAATTTACTCCTTTATAAATAGTTGATAAAATGGTAAGAGTTACTAATGGTCTTGGAAGACAAAGAAGACATATTTATCAATCAAGCTAAAGGGTTTAGACTGGAAGAAAACTTATAAGTAGGTAAGATTGGCTCTTGTAAAAACAAGGCCAGCATGCTTATGTAAGTAGAAGACTTTAAGAAGAGAGATTTCAGAAACTTTGATCGAAAGGCTTTCAGCTGTGATTAGAGAAAAGGAAATAGACGCTCAGTATCTATAGGTCTCATGAATACAAAGGATATAAAGTTGGATAGAAAAGTTCTTTCTAATATTGCAGTCGCTTTTCCCATCAGTATTTTGGATAAAATTTATGATGGAAGTTGTAGCAGAAAAATCTGACTTTGTGTGCACGTTCTTTCTTTGGGCTGAGGTGGTGGAATTGCAGACACTGAAGGACTTAAAATCCTTTTGGGACTTTATAATCCCGTGCCGGTTCGATCTCCGGTCCTCGGCAACTTAATGTTTTTAATTGTTATTTGCTATTGTTATGTGATTTCCACGTTCGAAGAACAGGAGATTTGAATACAAACGAAAGGACTATTTCTTTCTCACAAAAGCAACTTTTGGTCTTCCATATTTTGGATAAAGCAAAAGCAAGTGCATTATGGTACTAAATGGTATAGAAAGTTTCTGTGAGCTATGATTTTCCATCTTCTAGAAGATATAAGAGAATGAGAGCAACTCGTTTCTAATGCTTATAGAAAGACAAAGAGAAAGTATATTACTTCGGCACAACTGGAAAGTATCGTGTAAAATTTATTTTGATATTTTGTATAAGAATGTATGCAGCTGTAGAACCATAAGGACATCAATATATTGTCCTCAGAACGAGCAGAAATTATTGTAGATAATCTTTGTAAATCAATCAGAAAAGTTTGTGGTAACAGCCTTTGGCTTATCTTTTGATGAAGCAGGTAATGATGTAAAAGTTGGGAAACCTGTAGTAGATGGTGCTAGAGATGACTTCCAGTTGAGTTACTCAAAAGGGTGAAAAAGTAAGCGTGCTTTAAGCTTTAAGAGAAAACAAGGCATGCAAGGTTGAAAGGATGAGACCACCTAAACAACTTTAGTTGCTAAAAGATTTCTTTGCTAACGTGGTACTAAGGCTGGAGTCTTAGAGCGAGATGCTGAGAGATTTTAGAAGTCCTTCCTGCTGAAAAGTATACTGCAAAATTGAAAGACAAGCAGATATAGTTATCAATTGTTATGTAAAGCAGGTAAGATGAAGCAATCTCATATCTCTAGTGATTGAGTGAGATCACGTAAAGGTTGAAGCTTTTGAATCAATATGATATGAAACAAGGAAGGATAGTGTATAGATATAATGTCGTGACAAATAGTCCGCAGCATTAGTGTGCTTATTTACATAATGTGTTAATTACGATGAAAGTTGTAAATTCTCTTAAAAGAGATGTATGGATTGCACAAATTGTAAAAGAAAGCGGTAGATTGTATGTGACTTGTAAGAGAAACCCTAGACATAAAGCTAGGCAAGGATAGTTTTTATTTATTGTATGAACGATGTTTAGATTGATGGGGGCATGTCCTTCCAGAAGAGTAAATCTATTTGGATTGCGCTAAACAAATATTTACGGAATTGGTAGAGAAAGACCTAAGAAAATTCTGGCTGCACTCCAATATTGAGATTATAAAGATAGCTGTAAAAGATATCTCAGAAGAAGAACAAAAGCATGATCTCTCGATGAGTTGAAAAATATGTATTGGAAAATGATCTCAAAAGAGAAGTAGCTATGCGATCAAAAAGATTGAAGGAAATTAAAAGCTACAGAGGAACAGACATAATCTTGGTTTGCACAGTAAGATACTAACTACAGAAAAGAATGCAAGAACTGCAAAACTTGGAAGATCAAAGGTGAGACCAGTATTGAAGAAGTAATTTTATATAGTCTATAGCAATGGCTGTTATAAAGGCAGAAGGATATTAAGTGATAGTTAGGTGGAGTGCTCCATGTACATACTACTAAATAATACTTTGATCACATTGATTGATCAGGAAGGAAATAAGACTCTCGGTGGAGGTACTGAGCCAAGACATAAAGGTTCAAAGAAAAGCACTCTTTATGCTGCTGAAGTATTGACAAAGCAGACCCCTAAAGGATGGACAAGGATACGGATTAAGAAATTGGTATCATTTTCAAGGGAATTGGTATGGCAAGAGAAGGAGCTTTTTAAGGCAATCAACAGAAGTTGGAGTGGATTGATATTGCATATATCAAAAGAACAAACGAATCCAATTCGAGGTTGTCAGGTAGGAGAAAGACCAAAAGAGAAATTAGTCTTTGATTAAAAAGGAAACTGATTTTTCAAATTTATTTATCTATTTTCATAGTGAATTATGAGATATACTTGAGCAAAATTTAGACTTGCAGAAGAGACAGTTGAATCTCTTTTGGTCCACAAAAGTACAATCTAAAAGAGAAAGCTTTTGCCAGGACAACATGGAGCTTCTATGCAGAGATTCCGAATATGGAAAGTTGCTAAGAAATAAACAAGTAAAAGAGAAGCTACCTTCTATCAGAAAAACAGTTTTTCAACTATTGTGAAGAAGACTGCTGCTAAGTATGCAAAGAATAACAAGATGAGTCACGACTTTGCATTGTTTCAATTCTGGAAAGAAGACTTGATGTAATCGTTCTTAGATCTGGACTTGCAAATACAATTATGCAAGCAAGACAAAATGGTTACTCACGGACATTTTCCAACTAAATGGAAAAGAAGCATAATATCCTTCAACTTTTCGTAGAAGTTGGTGATAAGATCTCTGTAAAAAGAAAAGTTGAAGAACTCACCACTTTATGCTAATGCATCTAAGGCTGCTCCAGCAGTACCTTCTTGGTTAAAAGGTTGATAAAAATGCTTATGCAATTGAAGTACTTGCAATGCCTCAGAAAGGAGAAGTTGAACCATTAGGAGATCTACTAAAGGTTATCGAATTCTACGCGAGAGCTTATAAGAGGGTAAAAATCAACAAAAACTTTATATCATATTTCTACTATATGTTGAATATACAACACTTTATTGGAGTTCCTAAGATTAGCTTCAGTCAGTTGGATGATGTGAGGCTACAAGGTTTGAATTGAAATATGTCCCAAGATGATTTTGACACACTCTTTTGAAATGCATTGAGAAGTAATGTCCTTACATAACCTTTTGAGGAGCTGTAACAGGGTTGAAGATTAAAGTGCATGAATAGATGTTATTACAGGAGACAGAAAATGTGATCAGTATTCTATTATTTCAAGAGCTTCGCTTCAAAATTGATGAAAATCTGAATCACTTCAACGAATTGCTCAGAGAGATTTAGGAATTGGAAGATATGCAGCAAGTGATCTTAAGTTCCCATCAGGAGTACAGCTTCTTAATGGAGATGAATTCATGTTGAAATAACTGATAGTTCTTACAGAGATCAATTTGGAACTAAGAGTTGAAAAAGGATATGGATACTATAGTCTCAGAATACCTTAGACAAAGAGATAAAAAGAAAAAGATACTGAAGAAGTTGGACTTCTTCTGTTGATAACGACTTTTCTCTTGTTGACTATGCATAGATATGCGATGTAGAGGAGAAGTTGCTTGAAGACTTTCAGCTGAAGTACAAAGGATGCACTTAATGAAATTAAGGTAAATATGACAATCCTTCTCCAAAGGAAATTATTATGTTCGCTGGAGAAGTACTAACAAAGCTATGCAAACTCTTCGTATGATACTGCATATATTGACAAATCAGACTTGTAGAGTATGATGACCTTTCGAAGCTGGAAGAAATCTCGCCAGAAGAGTTGCGATCAGTGAAACATAGTGCCACATTGATGCCCATTGAGGACACATGGTGAAGACGCATTTTGATGTAGAAATAATAGCCTCTATGCTGAGGATTTGGAAAGAGAAATCTGAATTACTACGTCCTTGAATGATAGTTCGGAAAAGCGTAATTGATGAGATTACTCCTTCACTCGCAAATATCGGTAAAAGTATTAATCGGATAGCTAAAGTAGAGAATTTTATCATTTATTATCTATGTTAAGATGAGACACAGACATAACAGGCTCTTAGAGGTAAATACAGGAGCTAAAAAGTAAATCAGTATTTTATGAGAATGCAACTTTTCTGAGTCTGAGAGCTGGAAATTGACAACAACCCAAAGAGCAAAGTATTGAAAAGCCTATGCTGATCTTTTCTCGCACAACTTTGTACTATTTATGCAAAAATGATAGAGAAAAACTGTCAGAGGAAGCTATTAGATATGTAAGCTACAGTATATGGAGGAGAGGCAGAAAGTAAGAAGGTATTGATACTTTCTGTTCCAAAAATACTAAAGAAGGAAAAAGTCATGATTTCACTTCTGAATATAGACTTGGATATAGAGTTGGAGATGCTTCACCAAAAATTATGTTGAAATTACAATACTGATTGAGTGTGAATAATTTATTTTAGTTATCACGTTGAGATACAATGGAGTTTACTAAAAGGATTTGAATAAAACCATCTGGATTAAGCAAACAGACCAGAGAAAATAGAAGATGGTATCGTGTAGATGCTACAGGAAAGACTTTGGGAAGATTGGCTGTAGATATTGCGCTATTGATGGGAAAAGATAGAGCATATTATTCAGATTTCAAAGATGCAGGAAGTTTTGTTATCGTTGAAAAATGTTGATTGTAACTGGAAAGAAAGTTAACAGATAAGGTATACTATTCATACAGTGGATACAAGAAATTTGAAAAGTATTACTCTTGAGAATTGCTTAAGAAGAATCCTGGGAAAGCTTTTGATAGTACCCAGGTAAAGGTATGCTTCCAAAAATAAACGAGATCCTAGAATTAAGAATGAAGCTTATTAAGGGAACTACTACAAAATACGATAATTTTAAACCTATTAACTTGTATAAATAATGGCAAATAAGGTATAATTATGCAGTTGGAAGAAGAAAACTACTGCAACTGTAAAGTTGTATGCTAAGGGAGCATGAAATTATCTTTTGAAAACAACTACGGAAAGGAATACGCTTTGTTGATTATTTTGGGAGAAATCAATATCTCCTTCAGATCGCTACTTCTCCATTTTCTACACTTGGAGTAGATGTATTGAAGCAGTTCGATGCAGAATCAAAGTTGTAGGAGGAGGTTGCTGGACAGGCTGATGCTATTAGACTTGCATTTTGCAAGAGCATTGGTAGAGATGGAATTCTGACCTTAGAGTATCTCTAAAACCTCACGGATTGCTTAAAGAGATCCAAGAGTGAAAGAAAGAAAGAAGCCTGGTTTGAAGAAAGCGAGAAAGGCTCCAACTGTCAAAGAGATAATTATCATATATAAAAGCCCTGAAAAACGGGCTTTTTGATAGTACTCTTTGCTGAGACTATTTTTATCTGCCCAATTAAATCAATAAGTATGCAAAAGATATCGTCTTATTTTAGAATCCAAAGGTTCTTGAAAATGAACACAGGCGAGTAATATCCTTAAAGCATTTTGAACATTATAAATACCTAGAGCCCAGGGAGATATTTTTAGAGCACTGAACTCTAATACTAATCTGATCCTGAGTATAAAGATACGATTAAAAAGGAAAATGGTGAGTGATAATCTGGTTTTTGACTGCTAGACTTTTGCTCACACCTCCTCGACTCAGGGAAGCTTTCTTGATTGACTGATTCCTAAATGCTCAGCAGTTAGAATTCTTCTTGAGCTATCAAGAGAGACATCGAGAGATTTTTGTTGTGTATTTTGATCTGTCTAGAACTTAGTTGAGAGAGGATTCAGATTAGAGCTAAAGAGCAAAATCCTGAAAGACATACCTCAATATGGAAACAGTAAATAAAAGATTGAACCTTTTGAGCAGGAGACACTTCCAGTAGATTCAAAAGCTAAACAGTCTGAATAAACTTAGTACTGTTAATGCAGACAATCTATTGGAAGAAGTTTTTGCTGAATTGGTAGAGAAACTCACTTTCTTACCGGGATAAAGTAAGAAAAGAAGCGTGTTTGTCTCGAAATGGATAAAATATAAATAGAAGTCTGATTTCTTCTCTTTTTATATTGAAAGGATGCTTGTTTTATATTTATGCAAATTGGGATACCTTATCTTAATTAGCTCTTCTATAATTATCAATCTTATATTCTTCATTGGGTTTATCATCCTCAGAAAGCTTATCTAGCTAGTTTCCATCACTTCTCCATCTTAAACCTTCTAATATCAAAGATAGCAATCTTCAGTTAGAAAGCTTGTATACACCTCTCTAGAGGAGGCTCAATTTTTATGAGATGTCTCAGTGGGATTGACAATGATCACCTTTTTCTCCTGTTTTGTTATCAACAAAGCATCTTTCTAATGAATAATCATGGAGAGAACTAAGCACTTCTCAGCCTTAGTAACGCTGAAACGTCCAAAGGTTCAATTCTCGATCCCATAACTTTTTTGTATACTTTGGATCAAAATGATTCATATCTCAAGGGTTACTTATTCCAATATTAATAAATCAAAACGATGAAACATGAACAAAAGTACTAGATCTCCTATCTCAGTGGAAAATAATAGGCAAGCTCTTCGCCTCATCAGTGAACGCAGAAACAGATGAGAGAAATCTTCATTCCATTGATCTTGCCCAGCATTTCACTAGTAGATAGCAAAGGTCCCCGTTTTATTGAGGTTTTCCGATGCCAGCTTACTGAGTTCTGGATATTCAAAGTCTTTCTCAGTATCATATTCTTCATCGCAGCAATCTCTAAGATTCTGAATCCCAATGCACTATCGCTATTGATATTTTACGAAGAGATCCCTTCTTCCTTATCGTTAATCTCATAGTCTGATCAGTTCCTGGAGTCGAGACGTGGGATCAAGTTCTATGCCTTTCATCTCAGCAAAAAGGAAGTCTGATTTCCCACCCCTGCTCAGTGATTTTCATCAGTCTTGATCAATATCAGCGTTGACTTCCTCAGCATTTCAATACCACTATATCCATAGCAAAATCAGAGGTCTTGCTGTCTGATCTCAGCTTTATTATACTTTCATAACGTTGGAAGAGTAGTTATCATCTTCCTTTTCAAAAACTTTCTAGTGCATCTTCTTGGAGTGTTTCTAAATGTAGTTTTTGCAGAGTTTCAGGCTGCCTGAGAGTAGGAGTAGTTCTGAAATTCATCCTCCAGTTCCTCAATTGAATCATCCAGCATATCCTCCCAATACTCGTCTCCTCCCATAAAAAGAAAGGGTAATGCTGATCAGAGAGTGTTTGGTAGTTCTTGAGATAAGCGGCTTTTTCTTAGGTGATAGTTTCGATTTCTGGAGGTCTGCAATCTTTGAGTAGGCAAAGTGCAATAGGAAGTGTTCAGATAGTGATTTTTATCTTTTTAGCTCCTTTGGGCTTGCGCTAGGAGTTTGAGGTCTTGCTTCTAACTATCGTATTTAAGAGCGGAGTTCACCATTTATCATTCTCATCTCCTCGAAATTTATCAGTCTTGGCTTAAGTCTGAGGAGTTTTTAAGCTCGTGCTTACTTGTTTTCACAAATACTAAAGAGATTGCTATTCTTAATAGGTATTTCCACCTTTTCTCAAAAAGTGGATGAATTCTCTTGAGTTTTTAGAATGTCTTTGAAAAAGAGCCCAGAAAGAGTCTCTATATCATAAACCTGATCTCAGAGTGTGATACTCTATTTTTGAAGCTCTCTTTTGTGATCATCAGATGCTCAACCTCTGCTTGAGATAGTGCAGGATCTCTGAAAGTTTTCAGCCGCGATTTTTATTCCAATGTCTTCTAGATAAGGACGAAAACTCATTACCTTCAATATTTTCAAGAGAAATATATTGCAGATAGGTATTCTTCGGAGAATAAAAGTTAAGCTGAAGTCTTTTTAAAATAGGCTTTTTAGTGCTCGTTCCTCATCGGAGAGAGACTCAGACTCTTCTTCAGTTAGCTACGAGGAGGGTACCAAAAGCATTGCTCGGAGACTTTTACGACAAACAGTGCTCAGAAGGATTAGACTCTGAGATTTGAGTTTCATTTGAGTTGATGAGTACTTTCTCTTCCTCCTCGAGCAGCCTTTCCTTCTCAATATTCTCCATCAATCAAGCAAAGATAAAATAAATTAACATACTATAACCAAAAGACTAAAGAAGTCAATACTATAGAAGAAAAATCTGAAGTCTCTCGCTCATCATGACTTGAAAACTTAGGAGAAAATCATACACTTTAATTCAGATTTTTATTATTTTTGTGTATTTTTGATGAGCCTCGCAAACAAGATGATCGTCCAGACCTTTTTGATGAGATGATCGGACAAGAGCATATTAGTGATATTCTCAAAGCCCAGATGATTGCTAGAGATAAGATCCATCATAATTATCTCCTTTTTGACCGGAGGAACTGGGAAGACTACTTCAGCTAGACTGATTGCAAAGGGACTTAACTGTCTTAATCTTCAAAATGGAAATCCTTGCAATGAATGTAGTAATTGTCAACTTATCAATGCAGGAACAAGTCTGGATTATACTGAGATCGATGCTGCTTCTCATACAGGAGTGGACAATATTAGAGAGAAATTATAGACAAAGCACTCTATCCACCAACAACACTCCAAAAAGAAGATCCATGTAATCGATGAGGTTCATATGCTGAGTAAAGGGAGCATTTAATGCTCTCCTAAAGACAATCGAGGAGCCAAAAAGTCAATGTCTGCTTTATTTTTGCGACGACTGAAACTCACTAAAAGTCCCAGACACGATTATCTCTCGTTGTCAGGTTTTTAACTATAGAAGGTGCCAACACAGGCGATGACCTTGCACTTAGAAAAAGATTTTGCAAGGCTGAGGGGCTTGGGTATACGCTTCCAGCATTAGAAACAATTGCAAATATCTCCGAATGATGTGTGAGAGATGCTGTAAAATATATAGATCAGGTCAGTATTCTCTGAGGATTACTGAGGGAATATTCTACAAATTCCTTGGAGTAGCTGGAGAAAAATACCATAAAAACGCTACTAGAAACCATCAAAAAGGAGAGCAGAAATCAGATTTTTGAGTTTTTGGATACTAGTGCTCAAAGTGGAGTTGATCTCTGACAATTTACTAAACAGACTATTGGATATATTGATCAGCATCTTCTGGAAGATACGGACTTTTATCTTAAGATTTGCTCGACTTTTTGAGAAATTTTGGGTAATCTGAGACGATATCCTTACCCGATTGTTGCGTATAAAATCTCGCTGAATAACTATCTTAATCCAGAAAAAGCAGCTTATGGTAACTCAGTTCCGAAATTTCTCAGTCATCGGTTTCTACCCCAGTTGCTGTAAGTGTGAGCTCAACTCCAGCTCCTCAGCAGCAGAAAGCTGAATCTTCACTAGCAAATTCAGAGTCAAAAGAGTGAAGTTAGAACCTCGCCTCTTTGATCCGTTCAATCTGAAGTTGTAAAGGAAGAATCTTCATCAACTCAGCCAGCACCAGCAGCTCCAAAAGCTGAACCCCAGCCAGTTTCTACCCCAAGTCAAATGCAATCTTGAGCTAATGATTTGAAATCACTTTGGCAGTCTATCGTCGCTCAGGTCAAAGCCAACCGCTCAGGCAAATCTCAAAGATCAAGCGATCATCGAGGGCTATTAGTGAAAAATACAGTTAGAGATCATAGTTATTACCAAAATCGCAGAGATGCTCCTCAAAAATGAAGAGATCAAAAGCTTGTAGAATCACTTTTGACAACCAGTCTCTGAAAATCTGTGCAGCTTCAGGTCGTATATAGAGGCAAAAGAGAGCTACTTCGTTCAGAAAAATGGGGCTATAAACTCCAGATTTTACTCTTCATTAAATATAAATGCTAAAAACTTTTCTGCTCTTGCTCTCAGGAGATGATTTGCTCGAGGTGTGCTTTTGGCTGACGAATATCATTATTTCTATGGAGAAGGTTGATAGTTACTGTGCTAAGACGGAGAGATATTTTGAAACAAATCATATAGAAGATACCTATAAAATCACTAAATATGAGATACGAAATCATCCAGAAAATCTCCATCCTCGAAGACAAGCTCGCTCAAATCAATCTTCCAATTACAGAAACAAAAATCCATTGATGCTTGTTGAAAGAAGATAAAATTCAGACTTCATTGATTGGTCCTGCAGAAAAATCATAAATTATTTTGAAAAAGGGAGAAGGAGTATGAGACGCTATAAATCAAACTTGAACTCAGCCTAGTTTTGGGGAGACAGTGATGAAAAAGTAGTGAACAATCTGCATGGAAGTTTATAGGAATCCTGATCCCAACTGCACTTGGTGATAGTATCAATCCTTGTGCATTTGCAGTTATGTTGCCCTCCTCTCACAATTTTAAGTAAGTCAAAAGCAGAAAGAGAACGATTTTCTCCTGAGTCTTATTTTCACTGGCAATATTTCTTTCCTCATTTTTGATGGGAATCTGAGTATTCAAGCTTTTTAGCCACTTCTACAGCGGAAACCTCAATTTTTAAGTGGATTATCGGTGTGATCTGAATTTTGATTTGATTGGCGAATATTAAAGACTACTTCTGGTATGGAAAGGTTTTTCTAATGGAAGTCCTCCTCAATGGAGACCAAATCCATGATGAAACTCATCCAATGAGTGCTCTCTCCTATTGGTGCATTTGGGATTGGTATTTTAGTCAGTCTATTCCTTCTTCCTTGTTCTTCTGGTCCATATATTGTGATTTCTGGACTCTTTCCGCTCACTAGTAATGAGACTCAACCTAGGTATGGGACATCTAGCGCTGTATACTCTCATCTTTATTCTCCCAATGCTCGCAATAACCTTTCTTGTCTGAACTGGAAACAAAGCTATGGAGAAGCTTGCAGTTGATAATACAAAAGCTGATCCATTTGGGAGTTGGAGCATTTGATCTTATTCTTGGGTTTTATATTATTTCTAGCCTCTTTTTAGATATAAAAACCTGAACTAGATTCAGGTTTTTATTTTTAAAGTGATACCTTTGAAAACTATTCAAATTGCTTTTAATCACACACTTCCTAAAAGTACATTTTTCGCATTTACTCAAGGTTGTCGTACGCCTAAAGTAGCTTTTGATGGAAAAAGCACTTATCACTGATAAAAAGGTCTTTTGAAAGTCAGTATCTTCCTTTATTTTTCAACAATAGCATCAATATCTGTTTTGCTTTACCCTACCTCAAAAACTCTGCATACTTAGCAGATAGATTTCCATATGCTTCAATATTGATATTTCAGGTTCTGTGCTGTCATTGGAGTTTTAAAAGGAGCTTAAGCGCATACACTTTGAGCTGATCAGTAAGATCTTCAGGAGTCTAGTCTCGTCCTCCAATTCCTTCCTGACTTTCGATCAAGAATAGATACTTATTATCTTGAAATACGACTCAAAAGTCTGGAGCAGCCATGATATTGACATGGCGAGGGCATCAAGACGCTCGGTCTGAACTCTCATTGCATTGAAAGTCTGGTTTTCTTGGCTCCTCAATATAAATTGCATCATGAGGAGTTGCTAGAATATTCAGGATCCTTTCATGTCGTGCAGATCAGATGAAGGCATCAAGTTCTCCCAAACTCTTTGAATTGTCGGCTCAAGGAGATCATCAATATCTTGCCCATAATAATGTTCACTGAGTCCTTCTTCTTGAGCAAAGGAAAAATCCTGATAGTTTCTTTCTTTTGAGAGTTCAAACTGCTGTCTCATTTCCTGAGCAATGTTTTCCTTGAGCTGCATAAGTGTTTCTGGAGAAAGGGGCCTCTCTCAGGCTGATGAAGGTGCTGAGATGAGAAAATGTGTCTTTTCTCCCATTCGCATATCGATAGACTTAAAGCTTTTAAAGGGTAAGTGTCGTCTTTCGAGGATATTGAGCGGTTTTAAGGCAAAAGTGTAGTAGTTTAAAAATACTCTCTCTCAATACTCCAGAAGTGTGGTCCTAGAGTTTGACCAGCTAGTTTTAGTACTCGGTTTTCGCTTCATCTTCATTAGCAAAACGAGATAAAAATCAGATTTCTTTTCCTCAGTGTAGCAACCTTTAAATCTTAAATGCAAGAGAGAAATAAAATTTAGGATCTTGTTATTATGTAAACACAGAGTAGCAGTAGAAAACTGTCAGATTCTTGTAGCTTTTTGCTCCATTATACTCAGAAAATGTAAATTATTTACTCAAAAATGCTCAATGGCAAAGAAAACACTGGCATTATCGAGAAAATCAAACATTAGCTGAAATTCCATTTTCCATTAAATGGGTGTCTATCTCACTTTTCCTATTTACAATGGGGTGGGGACTAGGAGCTGATACCTTTTTCTATTTATTAGAGTATCATCCGCAGTGGACTCAATCTGACGCTTTATTTGAACACTTCTTCCAATAATCAAGCTCTTAACAGTTATTCTTTAGAATTCTCAACGCAAAGAACGTCAAAGTACCTTTTGCTCTATGGAAAGATTTGGTATGCGATTTCAGGGGCATTCTACTTTTGGGCAGGATTTGAGCAGTCAGCTCTTATTTGTGCAGTGATTCTCAATGAGTATTGAAGTTCAACAATGTATACGACCTACCGTACCTTGTATTGACTCAAACAAATAATCGTAGTAAGATACTTGGAGTCTACTTTTCAAGTATTAATATGGCTATGTGATCGGGCCTTGATTAGTGCATTTTGGTCAAGTATTTAGATTTGCCTATATGTATCTGTTCGTAGTAATCTTCGCAATTCTATCAATATTACAGGACTCAAAAATTCAGGATTTTGTTCACATCAGTTGCAAAACTTGGTGATATCTACAAAATACTGATCTTTCTCTTTAGCAGAATTGATGAAGAATATCAAAATACGGAAGATATCCGAAAGTGAATATGCTTTTACTCTATTTTCTAGGAGATTTTTCTCTCCTTGGATGTTTGAAGCAATGAAGAGTTACGATGGGCATATGTAATGTCGCACTTTCCTCTCAGGCACTATGTAAATTTATGAATTATGTTGATTTCTCTTTATCCCACTTGTTGCAGAATAATCTCTCCCCTCTCTGAGATTGCAATTCTTTTGCAGTGATGAGGCTACCCTACTTAGTCAATATCTTGATTGGGGAATATCTGAGATAAATACAGTAAAAATCCTGATTACGATACTTGTTTTATTCTCAGCGGGTTATTCTTTTGGCTTGGAGTACAAGTAGTTTTATAGCTATCTGAAGCTACTAGTTTTGGGACTGATCATGCTATGATAGCAATGCTGCAGCTAATCACCTCAGCACTCATCCTAGGATATGCAAAAACCAAAAGGACAAGGGCTCATCGCTGAGATGCAAGAATTCTCAGTAAAATTGGAGAGATTATCGGTTCACTTTGGGAATCGGACTTCTTACTGCTCTGGTTGGTATGATGTGGCATTTCAGTTTCTCTGATGTGCCCTAGACGTGTTAGGGAGGATATCTCCCTACTCAAAAACTCTTTCAATCAAAGGAGAAGAAAGCTGAAGATCATCAGTGAAAAGATATCGACGTGCCGATCTTTGCCCTCAGATCATTGACGAATAATCCCTCAAAAGCTGACTTAGAAAATAGGTCAGCTCTGTTTAAAACTACTCGAGAAAGATATAGTAAAACGATTTTACCCCTGCAAATACAAAAATGCTCTTTTGATTGATCGTTGCATGCAGTCTCGTGACCGATTTTTCAGCTCATTTTGGGTCAGTAGTACTTTCTAGACGAGGAGACGCAGCTACTCGAGAAACAGGCTAGTTCTATTCTTTGGGAAGATCTGGTGCCCAACTTGCAAGCATCGTCTATCCTTATGATCTGATCCCACTTTTGGGCTTTTCTTTTTCAGTGAGGAAAGTGCCGTTCATTGCCATACGAAAAATCTCCTGGCTCTATCCGATACTAGAGCTAGGTTCAGCTATGATTTTTGGATTTATTGTACTGGTATTTATGGTCACAAAGATTTGAGTTCTGATGGACAGTAATACCCTGGGTCCATCTTCTATATGGTGTATGATGTATTTATAGGTATATCTCTGGTTTTTGTAGAGATGGACTTTCTGAGCTGGCTGTGGCTGTCTTTCCTAGTAATCTGGTGAGGTCTAGTTTTCCTTTTGTTCTTTTTGATTGCTTTATGGAGCTGCAAGGCAGTCGTTAAAGTAAAAGTACTGAGTCAAAGAGGAGGGGCTCCAGTTTGTTTTGAGATGTAATCACTTTCCATACTTGGAGGACTGCCTATGCTGGACTTGTCACCAACTCTCAACACTGATCAAGTGCTTGCATTCCTCTCTCTTACCCTTAGCTGAGGTCTGACTCGTTTGGTACTTTATTCAGACAAAACTCTATCAGAGCTACCTTCCTTTCACAAAAGATGGCAGATCAAGAGGTTCCTTTTTGCCAGCGATGATTTTATGAGTTGCAGTGATTCTGATCTTTCAGGAGAAATTTTTAGCCTATTCTGATTTTAAAGCAACTGAAACACAAACGATTTATTATAACATTTGCAAGTGTGCTCTATTTTTGTATATGAACTTTTAGCCAAGAGGGCACTTGTCGCTGGACTGCTTTTTGTATCTTTTTATTGTATTGCCATTTCTTGCAATTGACCTTAGAAAAGTAAAAAGAATCTGGATCTATTGAACTATTTTTGTGATGAGGATCATTTTATCAATCCTCTTGCCTCAAAATAACTGTGAGCAAACGGTAATTGCATTGTGGATTTCTTTACTGGAACAGCTTGGATCCTAAGATATCTCTGAGGTATTTTTCTGAAGTGAGAAAGGTGGCTCGATTCGAGTATTTTTCTCGTACAGGATATTGGTTTACAATGATTATGACAATCATGTTTGGTTTTGCACTCCTCGGGATGAATAGTAGCTTTCCGTTTAGCTGCGATCAGATATGAACTTGGAGCGATAAAATTATTCAGACCTCGACAAATCCACTTTTCTCTGTCAGATCTTCTCAGCAAGGTGACGCTCAAAAAATTACCTCTCCCGAAAGAAGAAGTCTGAATTTGAGACTGAACTTTCTAAGCTCTGGTGAAACCTAAAACAAATGTCGATGAGGACTTGTAGATACACACGCATTAACTTTCAAGGTATGCTCAGTGGTTTTAGAGCAACTTATGAAACTCTACAGAACCCAGTCAGTTGCAGTAATTTTGCGATATGTTTGCTATTATATTGAGGTTGTTAGACTGCTTGTTTGGGTGATTACAATCCTAGGATATTGCTGTTTTCTCATTCTCAAAACGATGTAAAGTCTACAGAAAATACTGGTTGAAGTCTGAAATAGACTAAAGAGAAGTTGCTTTTACATTGCTTTTTGTGAGGCGATTCGCTACACTAAGATCAGATTTTTACCTTTTGCTATTGATAATGAAGAGTTGGTATTGTTGGACTGCCTAATGTTGGAAAGTCTACACTCTTTTAATGCTTTGACAAAGTCTTATTCTGCTCCTGCTGAAAATTTTCCCTTCTGTACGATCGAGCCTAATGTTGGGATCGTAGATGTAAAAAGATCCTAGAATGGATGCACTTTCTGAGATGTCAAAGACACAAAAAATTGTCTATGCACATACTGAGTTTGTGGATATTGCTGGAGCTTGTTAAGGGGCGAGCAAAGGAGAGGGCTTGGAAATAAGTTTCTTTCACATATTAGAGAGGTGGATGCAATTGTTCCAGGTGCTGAGACATTTAATGATTCAGATATCGTGCATGTAGAGTGAGAGTTGATCCACTCAGAGATAGAGAAATTATCAATACTGAACTTATCTTTGCTGATCTTGAACAGATTGAGAAAAATCTACCAAATCTTCAGAGCCAAAATTACTCAAAATAAGGATGAAAAAGAGAACTGTGGAGATTCTAGAAGCGATTCAAAAAGGTGCTTATGGAGGAAACTTGCAAATACTATAAAATCTGAATTTTTCACCTGAGATTTAAAACTCATCAAATCTTATAACTTCTTGACGCTAAAAGCCATTTATCTATGCTTTTGAATATTGCGCAGGAGGATTTGGCTAATGCTGAAGCTCTAGAATTTGAGTAGCTCAATGCTCCAGTGGCCATTGTCTGTGTAAAACTTGAATCTGAAATGATGGAGATTTTTCTCCAGAAGAAGAGCAGAATTTTTAACTGAGCTCTTAGAACTTCATGGAGATAATCCAATTCCTACTTTGGATGATTTGATTGGACTTGCCTTTGAGGCAACTTGGATTGATGTATTATTTTACAACGGGAGAGAGGAACAAGAGCATGGACAATTCCTGTAGATTCTACAGCTCCGCAGGCAGCTTGAGCGATCCATCTCAGATTTTGAAAAATGATTTATTAAAGCTGAAGTGGTGAGTGCTGATAAACTTTTGGAAGCTGAGTTGGACAAAAAGCCAAAGAGAAAGAGACTGATTCGTCTGGAGGGAAGGAATATATCGTACAGGACGAGATGTAATTATTTTTCAAGTTTAATGTATAGAATACTCACTCGTAGAAAGTGTCTTTTGCAAGGCACTCTTGTTTTTAGCTAAGTTTTCGTATGCTCAGAATCAAGTCTTTATCTTGATTTTTGAGATGAATGAGAGAACTATTTCGAAAAATCAAAAATCTGAATTTTCTGTCTCTTTATCCTCCTGTGAGATAGCACTTTTCTCTTGCTTAACTGCCTATACAAATATCACTTCCAACCCTCAATAATCAAGTTTTGAAAGACGCCAATGGACAGCTTATCAGTGGAGATCAAGATACAAGGGTACGAAAACGTCTGATCAGATCCTGAAAATCTCAAGCAATCAGTTGTTGGTGTGGAGGATCGTAGGTATTCTGGCACTGAGGAATCGAGTCCAATCGCGGTACTTAGAGCAATTAAATTTAATCTTCAATGACATGGAAGAAGGCAATGAGCTTCTACTATTCCTCAGCAATTAGTAAAAATTACTCGAAAAAGCTACCATAGAACCTGGAGTACAAAGATCAAAAATGCAGATCGCCTTTAACCTTTCTCTCATCATTCAAAAGATGAGATCCTCCTTGCCTATTTGAATAATGTGAGGTTTTTAAATAGAATTACGTGGATATAGAGCTGCTTGTCTCAACTATTTTCAAAAAGAATGTTCTGCACTTTTTCCATCAGAGTTGAGTTTTTGATTGCGACCACTCAAAGCTGGTAAAAATCCGCTCAATGCCTCAGGATTCAGAAAGATAAAAACCAGAGCAAAAGTTATTTGTCCGCTTATCGCCGAGGAATCATCGTATAAAGATCGAGATGAACTTCCTCCAGTTTCAGACAAAGGAACTTCATTCTCCAGTTCCTGCAAAGGCTCAGCATTTTAATGCCTATTATCAGAAAAGTAATCCAAATCAGCTTTCCTCATTTGATCTCAATTTGTATCAGAAAGTAGGAGAGAGTATTGCTCAGAGCGAGGAATATAGGTTACAAGTCTGAATGTGAGACTGCTGTGTTCTAGTCTTGGATGAACAAGGGAGAAGTTCAAACGGATGAATACCTGTAGGGCATTTGATGATAAGAAAGGCTGAGAGGTGAATTGATGTCTCAGTAGGAGACAGACTGGATCTGCAATCAAGCTGTTTTTGTATATTTTGCATTGCAAAAGCTAGGAATGACCTGAGGAAATATGATAGTTGATGAGCCGGTTTCCTGTTACTTGGACGAGGAGCAGATCTATAGCCCCAAAAATTTTTCACTTTCCTACTATGGAGAAGTGAGCTTAGCAACTGCTCTGGGAAGTAGTTTAAATATCCCAGCTGTAAAACTCCTTCATGATGCAGGAGTTGAGGAGTTTATCGCATTTATCAATAGACTAAGACAAGAAATCGCCAATACTGATCCAGATGTTGTCATCTTCAAGAGAGTCAGACTTTTAATGCTCACAATCTTGGACTCTCAGTTGGGCTTGGAACCTATGAGACTTTCTCCTCTGGGTTGCTAGCTTATGGAAAGTGTTTCTTAGTTCTTGAGCTCTGGCTAGTGAGTATCAATCCACAATTGCTGAGGGTGGCAGATATTTTAGCATCAGTATAGAACAATCAGTTTCTGAGTGGATAATTATCTCAATATGCCAGGATGGAGCGTAAAATCTGGAACTTCTAGACATTTTATTGATGGTTGGACCGCTGAGTACATAGAGCAAAAAGAAAATCCTCTGTGTCTGGGCAGGAAACTATGATGCCTCTCCAATGAAAAGCTGAAAGTCTAACTGCAGGATATCTCTGGAATCTCGTAGCAAATCAGCTTTAGCATCTTTTCAAAAATAAAAACCTGAATTAAGTTTCAGGTTTCTTTTTATTTATTCTCTTGTGAAAGGGTGAGCTTACCATCTACAAAAATATACAAGGTTTGGATTGATCTTTTGTACATAGTTGATTGGATTGAGCAAAAAGGCATTCAAGTCATCTCTATGCTGATCATCAAGATTAAGCTCCATCTTTTGGATAATGATCGGTTTTCTTGCAGCTCAGAAAATCAAGAGAAATCAGAGCCAAACGATTGGTAATCACATCATATCCTCCAATAAAGTTGATACCCTCAACTTCAAAGTAAATCCTTACACTTCCTCAGCTAACTTCTACTTTTTTTGGAGCTTTTGAGAAGTATTTCATAAACTTGTCATTAACCAGAAGTTGCTCTTTCATTCCGAAACCAGAAATCTCATCCTTTGGTTCGTAATTAACAATTACAGGGGATCATAGGTGCAAAGGGTATCTTTAGTAATTTTTCAGATATCTAGATTTTGAAGGACTTTGGTTTTCTAAAATTTTATCTGATATTTCTACTCAAATCAGGCTTCCTTTTTGGAGTAGTAAGGTATAAATAGTTCCAGAAGCTTGCTCTGTTTGACCTTTTTCGATTTGTATTTTAGTATCAGAACAGAGAGTAATCCCGTTGGATATTTTTGCTAAGCTCAGCACAAAGATCAAGTTTTAATGTCGAACTCTGATCTGCAATCGCAAGATTATCACTAATCAGCTGAAGCATCTTTACAAAGACATAGTGATCTCTTTCTAGTAGAGCATTTACAAATGATTCCAATGCTTTATTTCCAGAGATTGAGACCTTTTCGACATAGAGTTTGACTCCATCAAATTTTATCACAGCTTCTAATCTCACATCGGTATCTCTATCAAGTCCCTTTACTACTAAACTTTCAGTTTCCTCTTGATTCATAAGTGAGGTGAGTCTAAATTGACCTGGAAGGTTAGCTCTAAAGAGTTCTTTCTAAGTTTTGAGAGTGAGATTTCTCTAGAGTTCAGAGTGTACTTGTTGTATCAATGTTAAGAGTGCTTTGTTTTGCAAGTCCAATAAAGTTCAGTGTTTTGTTCCCATTATGAATAGAGAAAAGCCTTGTTGTTAAAAGTGTTTTCTCGTTTCTTTATCTATTTTTGACTTCTCATCTTTCAAATAAGGATCTACAATACTAACATTATACCAGTAGCTAAAAATCTCTTGCGAATTGATTGATCAATTGACTACTTCTGTTCGCCTCTCTAAGCAAAAAGATCAGAGAGAAAAGAGATAAGACTGAAGTAAACTATTTGCATCTTCTGAAGCTAAAAAGTGCTTTATAGAGGAGTTGCTGCATTACAAAGAGTTTTATATTCGTTCAGTAGCTTAGATGAAGAAACTTTCGCATCTACATATCCCAAAAGCAAGGGACTCTTTAATAGTTAGAAAGTCTCTGAGCTCGGTATAGGGTAGCATATTCCTCCCTTCCACAGTCGCTAAAGATTTCTCAAAAACGGTTGTCATTTTTCCCTCCATATTGGAGATATTGAAGAATTCCGCTACAAAATCTTTTTGATTGTTTGAGTTGTATTTCAGCTTTTCATAGATAGTAAAGAACTCATCAGGGATTGGTTGGGTATTAACCGTAAAGGTATCGTTCATAGCATTATTCCCTCCAACTCAAGCCAAATCATAAACATAAAAAGCTCTTGAGAAACTGGTTGACATAGTGTTGGCAGACAAAACTTCCTGCTGAAATAGTATCCAAGCATGAAAGTCCAAAAACTGCTTTATGCCTCACTGAACTGGAAGTCCTGCATAGGGTTTCGAATTCAGTGTAGTTTTTGAAGAGGAGTTACAAAAGATATCTAAAAAGTAACTATTAATTAGATTTTTATCATAGGTGGAATTCAGGATTGGTTCTGCGTAGGTATTCCATTTTGCTTGATCGATAAGAACTGTTCTTGGTAAGATAAGCCCACTAAAATTGATCAAATTGTCTTGTGAGCTAAATCCTCAGTAAGAGATTGAACAGGACCTCAAAGCATTTGCACATGAAATCCTGAAAAACTATTAATTACAGAGCGTTGGTCCATATAGCTAGTTCTCATCTGGTTTTCTATCCTTGTAGTATCACCAGTTTCTTTCCCGTATACTTCAGAAAAGATAGGAAACATTACCAGTCCGCTTACCACGAGCAGTGATATCAAAAACCAAAAACCAGACTCAATATTCAAAAACAAGGTATAAAAGGTAGTTATACCAACGGATAATCTAGAGCTGTTGTTTATTAAAGAAAATAGATTCCTTCATCAAAACTGATATAAAATAAACATTTCTAAGTATACTCACAAATCAAAATAAAGCAAATTTTCAGCTCTAAAATCAGAAAAAACTCTAGGGAAATCCTTAGGAGTTTTTGCATCTAATTAGATGGAAACTGGCGCTTTGATTGGCTTCTGGGGGTTATAGTCAATAAGTTCAAAAATCGTTCCAGGTAAAGTCTAAGATATCTTTGACTTCAGGATTGATTTTAAGTTTGGGAAGCTGGTTAGGCACTCGTTCAAGCTGCTGATTGACCTGATCAAGATGGTTGAGGTAAATGTGTGCATCACCAAACATGTGATTGAACACTCCAGGTTTACGTCCTGTTACCTGTGCCATCATGCAGAGGAAGAGAGCATCTTGAGCAGTATTGTATGGAACACCAAGAAAGGTATCACAGCTACGCTGGTAGAGATTTAGATGCAGCATCCCATCCTCATTGGCAAAGAACTGATAAAACGCAGGACAAGGGGAAGCAGTGTAGATCCTCATCAAGTTCATTGGGATTCCAAAGAGAGATGATAATTCGTCGAGACTCTGGATTGTCCTTAATCAGATGAACCGTCCTCATAAGCTGGTCTTTCCCGGGATTTGCTAAACATAATGCTTCCACATCAGAACTGGAAAACTTCTTTTTCAGATCCTTTGGGATATTAATGTCCATATCCAATGCTCCAAAGTTGCGGAATTGATATCCATAGGTTTTCCCAAGATTTCCCCATTTTCTACAAAAAGTCAGGAATCGTTTAAGATTTTCTGTTCAAACTCAGCTTTCTTTTGTATCCATTCATCACTATAACGAGTTTTCTCCTCATCTGCCCACATTTGAATCTTATCAAATTGACCAGTCTTTTTGAGCCATTTCTGAAACGGCCATTCTGTCCAGATGTGATTCTTGCATTCAAGCAGATAACGAATATTCGTATCCTCGAAGTTTCCACATCAGCTCTTCAAAACAGATTTTAGACTGACCTTTTGGTCGTCAAAAGTGGAAAATTGTGAATAACCCCATCATTATCCATGTACAATGGACAAGCATAGTGATAACCAGGGGCGTTAGGGTACCAGTTCCGGTACGATCGCCAGTTGCTACGCCTCGCTCTTTTTATTGTGCGAAGCAGTTGTAAATACTGTTGCATATTAAAAACTTTTTATTTTATGTATGCATAAATATGATTTTTCTTAAAAAAAGTCAAGATATAAAACTTAATTACTGGATGAAAAATTAAAAAATCTGACTTCACCTCTGAGATCAGATTTCTTTTTAATTCAAAAAATAATAGTTTATTTTTACTTTCCTGATAAGCATCAATCACCTCTTGAGAGTTCCTTTATAAAGGAAAAATCCTCAGGAATTTTCATCTACCTCTCAGCAATAATTCTCTCAAAAACTGCTAATTGTATCTTCTAGACTTACATAACTTCATGGCATTCCTGTAAACTGCTCTGCTACAGCAAAAACTCTGAGAGAGAAATTTTTCAATTTTTCTAGCTCTATAGACAGTTACCTTATCTTCAACTCCTAGTTCTTCCATACCAAGGATGGTGATAATATCCTGAAGTTCTTTGTATTTTTGTAGGATTCTCTGAATCTCTTTAGCTACTTTATAGTGTCTCTCCAGAGTTCACTTGGATTGAGGATAAGAGAGTAGCTCTCAAGCGGATCTACCGCAGGATAGATTCCTTTTTCAGCGATAGCTCTATTGAGTACAATAGTTGAATCCAAGTGAGTAAACGTAGTCGCAGGAGCAGGATCAGTGAGATCATCAGCTGGAAACATATACTGCTTGAACAGACGTGATAGATCCCTTATCAGTTGAGGTGATTCTCTCTTGTAGCGTTCCCATCTCACTTGCTAGGGTTGGTTGGTATCCAACAGCCGATGGGATTCTTCAAGTAATGCTGAAACCTCAGCTCCAGCCTGAGTAAAACGGAAAATATTATCAATAAAAAGAGTACATCTTTCCCTCCTTATCACGGAAATATTCAGCCATAGTAAGTCCGGTAAGTGCAACTCTCGCTCTTGGACCTGGGGTTTCATTCATTTGCCCATAGACCATCGCAGTTTTTCAAGTACTCCAGAGGCTTTCATTTCATGATAGAGATCATTTCTTCTCTGGTTCTCTCTCATACTCCAGCCATTACTGACACTCCACTATGTTGATGCCCAATATTGTGGATGAGCTCCATAATCACAACCGTTTTCCCAACTCCAGCACCACCAAAAGTCAGACTTTACCTCCTTTCATAATTGGTGCTAGGAGATCGATGACTTTGATTCAGGTTTCTAGAATCTGAGCTTTGGTACTCAAAGATGCAAAAAACTGGCGGTTTCCTGTGGATCGGCCACTGATCGACTCCAGAAACTTGCTGCTCACCATCAATATTCTGTCCTAAAACATTAAAATATGTCCTAAAACCTCGTTACCAACAGGTACTTTGATCGGAGATCAGGTATTCTCTACAGAATCTCATCTCTTAAGCCCATCAGTTGAGTCCATTGCGATTCCTCTGACAATCCCATTCTCAAGAATCTGGAGCGCTTCTATGACTACTTCATTGCCATTCGCATTTTTGAAAGGACTCTGAGTGCATCATACACCTTAGGAACCTGCTGATCAAAAGCAACTTCCACAACGACTCATTTTACTGAAACGATTTTCCTAGCATGATAGCGTATAAAAAGATAAAAAGTCAGATGTTCTTTCTCATCTTGCTTGATATTGAGAAGTGAGACTATTCTATAGCTGACTTTGAACTCACGATTTCACTGATTTCTTGAGTAACTTTGGTTTTGTCTGGGTTTTTATTGTAGAGGATTTTTGAGCTGAGTAATGACTTCCGTGCAGTTATCTTTTGCACTTTTTCATTGCAATCATTCTAGAGGCGTGCTCGGTAGTTTTATTGTTCAATACCGCTGAATACAAAAATATTTCTAATCATTAGATTGAGAAACTCAAACTTAAATTCAGCTAAATTCGGCTCGACCATCAGCGTTCTATTTTTCATCAGTGCTGAGTTCACTTTCCTCTAGCTCCAATAAAAACTCACAAAATCTCCCAAGCTTTCCTCATCTAGAGGGTAAAGTTTAAACCTCGTTAAATACTGATGCATTGTGTTCTTAAAATAGTTGAAGTAGATTTTTTTATTTTCGAGTATTTCTTTTCTTCCAATGTGATATAGAGGGCAATAGGCTTAGTCTCTTGGAGTTCCACTTTATCTGTAATCACTACCGATCCAACAACATTTCGCCCATTTCTAACGAAATAATCTACTCCCTTCTTCCCAACTACGAAAATATCAACATTCTCTTTTTGACTTTCAGTACTTTTTCTTCCATTTGCCTAAAAATCTTGAATTGATTGCTCAGCAGAGTCCTCTATCACTCGTAGCAACGATCAAGAGCACTTTACCAGAGGCATCTCGCTGCATTTCATCAAAGTCAAAGATATTGACTTCAGATCTAATTTTTCTCAGCACCCATGATCTCATAAATGCCCTATAGTTCATCATCGCAGATTTGAGCTTTTGAAGCTTGATCGTAGAGACGATTTCTAGCGCCTTGATGATCTTTTGAAGATTTTTGACGGATTTGATTTTAGATTTTACTTGCTTAATCGCAGCCATCTTCTGAAAAAATCAGGAGATAAAAAGATAAAAAGTCAGATTTTTGTTTTTATTCATTGTGATACTCATATCAAAGCATGTCATCGCGAGGCGAAGCCGTGGCGATCCAGATAAGATTTGATTTTAATCTAGATTGCTTCACTTCGTTCGCAAAAGACAGTTCGGAGGGGTAATTTTCTCGCCTCATTTACAATGAGGAGTTGTAATATCTTCTTAGCTTATATTGTTATTTTTCAAGCTTCTTTCCTTGATCTTGAGGGAGTTTTAAGTCAGCAGTCAGTTTTTGTAAATGAAGATATGCTCTTTCTATTTCTTCATAGTCTCATTCGGATCTGATTTGCTGGATCTGAGTCTCAAGTTTTTGCTTCATCTCTTGTAAAACTTGCTCATCATTTTGTGGATTAGTCGTAGCTGATGCGACAAAAAGCATCACCGCCTGTCCATCTGTATAGCAGACTCCATCTCCAATCGCGATCGCAATCCACTCATCCTCAAAGAGAAACTCAGTCCCTTCTAGAAACTCACTCCCCCTCTTTTGAGTTGGGGAGTAGTCTGAGAATCCCAGGACTAACGATAGTTGTCAGCGGATTATGATGGGGAGGATTCAATGAGTCAGCTTTTTGTTGGGATTTCAACACGCTCGACCGATCCATCAAAGATTACTCCACTGATCGTATGTACTCTTAGTAGCATCAGCTATGAAATAAAAAGGTAAAATCAGATTTTTGTTTTGTTATTCTGAGACTCTAAATCAACCTTGTCATCGCGAGGCGGAGCCGTGGCGATCCAGATAAGATTTGAAGTCTATCTGGATTGCCGAAGCAACCGCTTTGCGGACATTGCTTCCTCCGTTCGCAATGACAGTCGGTCATCGCGAGTGAGTGAAACGAACGTGGCGATCCAGATAGTTAACAGATGAGATTTGATTTTAATCTGGATTGCGAAGTAAGCGCTAGTGCGGACCTTGCTTCACAGATACTCGAAATGACGATCAGAGGCAGATTCCCCTCCCGTGATAGGGGAGATGTCGCTTTGCGACAGAGGGGTTGAATCTTAAAAGCCACTCGGTCTCGCTACGCATGCTCCTCATATCCACCTTCTTTGAGAACTTCAGCAATGAGTTTCTTGATCGAAGATTCAATCTCCTCAGAGAGTTCCTGCTCTTGAGCGATCTTTTTCAGCGAGTTCTTGGTAGCTTGTATCAAGTTTTTTTGCTAGAGATGCTTTTCTATCTCTCCCACCCGCTGAAAGAGGAACTTCTCTAGATAGCCATTGATCCCGCATACAGAAAATACAACTTTGCTTAAAAATGGAATCGGAGAATCATTAAATTGCTTGAGCATCTCCATAAGCTTCTTTCCATGATCGATTTTCTTTTTGGTAGTAGGATCCAGATCTGAGGCGAATTGAGCAAAACTTGCTAATTCATGGTAGGTTTGCTAGTTCTAGCCTTAGTTTTCCTGCTACTTTTTCATGATCTTGGTCTGAGCAGTTCCCCAACACGAGATACCGAAAACCCAACATCCACAGCTGGAGTAAACCCAGCATTAAAAAGATCTGTTTCAAGGAAAATCTGCCCATCAGTAATAGAGATCACATTAGTCAGGAATATATGCTGAGATATCTGAATCTAGCGTCTCAATAATTGGCAATGCTGTCAGGCTTCCTCCTCCTCGTGTCAAAATCTACCTCGCAGCTCTTTCAAGCAGTTTTGAGTGGAGATAAAAGACATCTCCTGGAAGGCTTCTCTTCCTGGCGGTGCTCCTCAAAAGCAAGCTCACCTCACGGTAGGCAACAGCATGTTTTGAGAGATCATCATAGATGATGAGCGCATCTTTCCCATGTTCCATAAAGTATTCTCCCATCGCACATCCTACATAGGGGGCGATATATTGTACCACACTAGGAGAAGAAATCGGAGCGTTGATTACGATAGTATAGTCCATCAGCTCATTTTTCTTTTGAGCATTTCAACGATTCTTCTGACTTTTTCATTCTTTTTGTCCGATGGCAACATAGATACAGTAGACGTCTTTTCATTTTTGATTGAGGATAGTATCAGTGGCGATAGTGGTTTTTCAGGTCTGTCTATTTCAGGATGATAAGTTCTCTTTGTCCTCTACCAATTGGTACCATAGCATCAATGGCTTTTAATTCAGGTTTCTAGAGGGACACTAACTGATTTTCTTGAGATCACTCCAGGAGCGACCTTTTTCTACCAGTCAAAAATGCTTTTGGGATGATAGGAGCTCACTCATCTACAGGTTGTCCTAATCCATCAAGTACTCTTCAGAGATATTCTTCTCCAACTCCCTACCTGAAAGATCTGTCCAGTCGCTAGGACAGTATCTCCCTGCTCAAGACTACTTGGCTCTCCAAGGATCAATACTCCAACTCATTCAGAGGACAGATCGAGTACCAGTCCCTTGAGCCCGTTTTTGAAAAAGTAACGATCTCAGAAAACATCACATTATCTAGTCAAACTACCGTCGCAAACCCCTGTCTCTCAGCTCAACGATTTCTCCTTTTTAGAAAAATCTACCTCAGGTTCCTGCACCATTGATTCAGGTTTCAATTTGTTTGAGGAGTTCCTGTACTATAGACATCGTATTGTATATTTTAGAGTAAAAAATAGCGAAAAACTTAGGAGAAAAAGATTAAAAATCAGATTTTTAGGAGCCTTTCTAGATCCTCATCGAGCGACCTAGAAAAGATATAGCCCTCTCCCTTGAGCTGAACCCAGAGATCATCTCAGGATTTTTGATGAGTTGTCAGCTCAGCCTCTTCAAAAGTGTTCTTGTAGATAAGCTTTTTATAGCAGGCTCGATCTCTTGAATATCTCAGCTGAGAGAAAATTTCTTTTTAGACTCCAGTTTCTTTCTAAAAATTGAGAGTTGCTGATCGAGTTTTTGCTATCCAAGAGTCCAAGAGGTCAAAAGTCTGAATTGCTTCTCCAATTTGTGGCTGAAGCTCAGAGATTTTGTTCTGATAACTCTCAAGTGTCAGTTTTTCCCATACTTTTCGACAAGAACTTTTCAGGATTTCCAAGAGCTCTAGCGCTGTCAGTATTGCTGCTTTTGCGAGGCATGAGGAGAAATCTAAGAGATAAAAATTATTTTTCAATATCTTTGATCAGCGCTCAAATATATTCATCTTTGAGTTCTTGATCATGGTTGAGAAGTCTTTTTACGACCTTTTTGAGGTAGCTTTTACTGAATCCACTCGTGCGTCTTTTGAGCTCTTTTTTTCAAGTCTTGCAGTAGTTTTTCGCATCATCAATAATGATTTCAGCCTTACCTTCAGCATCAGTCAGAATTTTTGTCTTTTTGCTGTTCAGCGAGGAGATGCGCTTCATGAACGATCTTTTTCAGCTTTTTTTGGAGAATATTGTCTGACTCCTTACGAGCAAACTCAATCATCTTTTTATACTCATCATCAGCTTTTTGAGCTTGTTGAGGAGTTTGAGTTCTTTCTCAATTTGCTGGACGATCTTGTCTCAGAGAAACTTCCCTAAAGAGCAGTACAAGCACTAGAAAGTTCACGATCCCAGCAATTACCAGATCATAATGAATATCCATTGAGCTAAAAAGGAAATAAAAAGTCTGATTTTAATGTGTTTGGTCATCGCGAGGGAAGCTATAAAGCCCCCCATCTGCTTTTGCTGTTTCCCCTAGTAGGGGAAAACAAACTTGAGATATTCCCCTCTGATAGGAGGGGTAGGGGGAGAGTTTTCTCTCCTATCCAATCAACTTAAACGCAATAATCAATCCATAGATCGCACATGACTCAATCAACGCAATTCCCAAAATCGTTAATACCATATAACTCGAGCTGAGTTCAGGGTTTTTTACCCATATTATCCAGTGAGGTCTTCGCAACCCATCACTCAACAAGCGCAACCGCTAGCCCAGAGAGACCAACAGCTAGTCCTGCTGTGATATACATATATGGATTTTACCATATTTGCAGGATCGACCTCGAGAATCTTGAATGCAACGATCAATCCAGTAGATCGCACATGATTCAGTTAGCGCGATAAAAAAAGGATCATATAGGTCATAAATTTCCCTTCATATCAGGGTTTCTCAAGATTGAGTTGAACGCAGCGACAGCAATCATAGCTTCACCAACTGCGGCTCCGATCCCAGACAACGCAACAGCAAGTCCAGCTCCTAAAAATCCAAAATCCATCCATTATCATATACAAAAAGAATATAAAAGTCTGATTTTTATGCCTCTTTTGAGTGATTATCACTCTTCTGTAGCAACTTGATAAATATCGCAGTCAATAGTGCAAAGACAAAGGCTTGAATCACCGCAGACAAAAAGCCCTTGAGCGATCACAATCAGCGGAAGTACCAAGGGAAGCTCTCGGACCGCTCAGTCAGATACTCAGTGCCTTGAGCCCAGCGATCAGCATTCCCAATAGGATCGTTCCAGAGGTGATGTTCCCAGTCAATCTAAAGGATAGTGAAACCACCTTTGCTAAATATCAGATGATATCTCAGCAACCCAGTAAATATCCCAACTACAATATCAAAGAGTTTCATTACTGCTCGTAGCGGATAATAAGCTCGGGCAGACATTTCTCAGCGTTCTATTTTGATGAGTCCTTTCCCGAGAACTGGGAAATATTCATACAAAAAGTGTCAGAATCAGAGTTTTTGAACTTGAAGATATAGCACCAATCATACCACGACTATCGCCATCGCGATATTAAAGTCAGTATCTGAGGTCGGAGCTGTGATGTAGTTTTCTAATCAGGGGAACATGGTCTCGAGAAAGTCAAACAGCACACCGATCAAATTTGCAAAACAAAATCACAAAGAAAACTCAGATGACAAAGGACTTTTACCCAGTATTTTTGCTTTTTCTCAGATAATATCTGTAAAAATCCATAAAATCTTTTCAAACAGCATCTCAAAAAGCCCAATACAGCGCTCTCAAAAGGTCTTAAAAAGCTGATTTTTCTCAGATTTGAACTTCTGATAGCCAAAGATAATCATCAAAATCAACAAGAGCAAAAAAAGTTCTCCTCTCAGCAAAGGAAGAGGAAAACCCTGGATCCACTCAAGGAATTGTGAACTCCATGACTGGGTAATTGCTCGTAGCTGATCTAAAAGTGAGGCATCGGCTTTTTATTTTTGTTGAGTAAATTTTTATTTCTCGGTTATGATGCGGTTCATATATGAGCCGTAGCAATAAAGCTCTCTGAAGTTAGTGAATTTCTTTAACTCTTTCTTCAATAGCCTCTTTGAGTGCAATGATGACTCATTCTAGATTTTTTTCAACTTCATCATTGGTAAATCTAATGATCTTAATTCCATATTTAGCAATGACAAGCTCTCTTTCATTATCATAATCTTGAACTTCATCATGATAAGCTCCATCTATCTCAATTCACAATAAGAGTTTTGGACAGTAAAAAGTCTAGAATAAACGAGCTGATAACTTTCTGTCTTCTAAATTTGTATTGTTAAGTTGTTTATATTTTTAGAACAAGATTCCAAAACAAGACTTTCTCAGCTTTTTGTCTGATTTTTCTGTTTTTCTTTTTGCATAGCCCTTTAGGTTCGCATTGTAGGGAATAAACGAAATATCTTTCTTCATCTGAAGATAGAAGGATAAAGTTACAGAGCCCCCACGGCTGCTGTCTCCCCAGCAGGGGAGACTGAAGCTTGAGATATTCCCCTCTGATGAGGGGTAGGGGAGGTTGTCAAGAGTTAAAAATTACCCTCTACACTTCGATTCACAATAAGGCGACGGACTGAGCGCAGACCACTTTCAAAGTCCAGCACCATTATCACAGGCACAGAAACATCCAGATGGCTTTTCATCGATATACTTGATCGCTCATACCTTATCTGTAGTACAAGCTTCGGTATCATTCCCAAGCTGAACCATACCGTGGACCTCCACGCTACCTGGGATAGAAGTCGTAGGAACACCGATCGCGAGTCCCTTCTCAGCTCTGATGAGGAAAGTCCCATCTTTAGCTGGAGTGAAAAAGGGTGATTTTAGATAGTATTTATTATCACTCCATACAAAGGTGTTATTGTGAGTTTGTCCTCTATTTTGTGGATCAAAGTTGATATTTGATCCAACGACAAAGTTATTTGCTCACTTTTACAGTAGTATTTTTACCTCCGATAGTGGTATTTCAGTTTCCAATGATGGTATTATCTCCTCAAACTCCAATAAAGTTAAAAATTCCCTTGAATTGTCCCTTTGTTGTCATCCAGCAATTACGCTATATTGAGAGTTGGTTTTAATGACATTGATTTTCCCTCATAAAATTACAATTCCAGTAGTGTTATTAGATACTTTATTTTTGAACTCCAACTACTGTAATAGAATCATTTCCAGCAAGAGTATTTTCAGTACCGTAAAAGAGCGCAGAATGTTCAGCTTTTTGTCTAGTGTATTCCCTATTGCCTCTATGCTCGACAAAGAGGTTTCCACTGATGACAGGGTTATAATTTTTAGCACTGATGATGGCAGCAGGAGGGATCTTCCCATCATCTCCTTTCATTCCTCAGGTACTAAAGACCATCTGCTCAATATGCTGTACCTTGTGATCTAGGTCCCGTTTTGATCTCAATAGCCCTTGTTAGATAGGGGGAAAAATACGACTCTCCAATAGTTCCTCCAAGGAGTGCGATCAGTGTAGCCTTTATTGCTGGATGTGAAGCGTGAGTTGTTCATGATATCAATCTCGTCAAAAATAAAAGATGATGCCTAAAGCATTTTTAGCTCAAGTATACTCAGATATCTCAGTATTGCAATTTATTTGCAAGGAAAGAAAGTACTTGTGCTTGACATTTTTGGAGAAAAAGTGATATATTTGGCAGTAGATGTGTGGATCATTAACAGTAAACAGCATGAAAACAAAAATCAAAAAGCTGATGTTGACCATCGTGTTGGTCCTCAGCGCAGTAGTTCTCTCCCTGCACAAATAAAACTATCAACAAACAGTATATACTGGAGGGAAGATGTATCTATTATCATGTGTGGTAAATATAAGGCCATATGACAGTGAAAAACTGAAAGAAAACTCGAATTCTAGCTAAAAATGGCACAGAATTTTGCATATTACTTTCCAGAATCTTATCAAAATTTAAGTATCGTGAGGAATAATACAAATATTGTCATTGAGGGTAGAAAAATTAAAGTGAAAGAGCCTGGTTTGACAGCATTTGAGTTTTACTTATACAGAAAAACGGAGTATCCTATACTTCTGATTTTTGCTGGTGATGTAAACTACTATGGTGAGCTGAAGTATAAGCTTGCAAGCTCAGGTACTCAGAACTCAATAGAAACAGGAGAAACACTTGTAATAGATGATAATACAAATCTATCTCAAACAAACCTTCAGGCGCCTGCTTTTGGTGGGACATGGTGGGGAGAATGGACAGGAAATCTTGATGATTTTAATGAGTTCTCAACAGCTAAAAACCATTAGTTTGCAAGAAGTACTTAATAATGTGTCAAAGCAGGGTAATAAGTACAGACTTCAGGTTTGGTTTATGGATGGGACATCAAATGCCTTAGCCAATGGTGATCCTGGGGGTAGAAGTTCAACTTGGATATGGATTCAAGATAATAGAACTCCACCTACCTACAATCTGAATCTCTCACAAGAAGGACAAGGAACAGTCTCTGTATCCAAGAATCAATTGAAGTCTGGAGAAAGTGCTACGCTTATCACTGCAAGCTGCTCAAGGCTGGAGATTCGATCACTGGGGAAGAAAATGCTCAGAACTTAGGGTACTATGAATCCTCTTACGGTAACGATGGGAACTCAAGATCGCTCTATCAAAGCAGTCTTTACAGAACTTGCTAAGCTGAGAGTGACTCTAGAGATCCTAGATACCAAAGGGTCAGAAATTAGCTGACCCTCAGACTCAAGAGGTAACGAGTGGAGGAAGTGTTACTTTCCAAAAGTTCCAAACTTGTCAAAATGTGAACTTCAAGGTTGGAAAAGAAATGGTCAAATTGTTGAGACAGGAAATACCTATACGCTATCTAATGTCACACAAAAATGAGACTATCCAAGCTGTCTTTGAGGTTCCAGTGCAGTCTAATAGTCTTTCTTTCACTGAGTTGAATCTGAAAGTAGGAGAAAGTAAGCCTTTGCCTAGTGTAACTGTGATTCCATCAAATGCCAATGATCAAACTATTACTTGGGTTTCAAATAATCCAGGCACTAGCAAAGATTGAAAATGGCAAAAGTAGTTGGGGGTAAGTGCAGAATCGGTTGATCTCGTAGCTAGCTCATCAAATCAGAAAAAGGCTACGACTCAAAGTGGTCGTTCAAGCTGTGAAACATACGGTAACCGTGACAGTTAGTAGCAGAAGGAACTAGTCAGTCACTTGGAACGAAGAGCTATGAAGTAGAACAAGGTAAAACAGTAACGCTAAAGGCTCTGAGAGTTAGGAGCCGAGCGAAGTACGAGTTTGTGAAATGGGACCGTAATGGTGCTCTAAGTAACGAACAAAGTATAAGCTTTAGTAGTGAATAGCTCAGAAACGCTAAAAGCTATCTTCAAAGAGAAAGTGGTTCAAGCTGTGAAACATACGGTAACCGTACAGTTAGTAGCAGAAGGAACGAATCAGTCACTTGGAACGAAGAGCTATGAAGTAGAACAAGGCAAAACAGTGACGCTAAAAAGCTACAGAGTTAGGAGCAGAAGCGAAGTACGAGTTTGTGAAATGGGACCGTAATGGTACTGTAAGTAGCGAACAAAGTATAAGCTTTGTAGTGAATGGCTCAGAGACGCTGAAAGCTTTCTTCAAAGAGAAAAGTGGTTCAAGCTGTGAAACATACGGTAACCGTACAGTTAGTAGCAGAAGGAACTAATCAGTCACTTGAAACGAAGAGCTACGAAGTAGAACAAGGCAAAACAGTGACGCTAAAAAGCTACAGAGTTAGAGCAGAAGGAAGTACGAGTTTGTGAAATGGGACCGTAATGGAGCTCTAAGTAGCGAACAAAGTATAAGCTTTTAGTGAATAGCTCAGAGACGCTGAAAAGCTTTCTTCAAAGAGAAAGTGGTTCAAGCTGTGAAACATACGGTAACCATGACAGTTAGTAGCAGAAGGAACTAATCAGTCACTTGGAACGAAGAGCTACGAAGTAGAACAAAGTAAAAACAGTGACGCTAAAAAGCTACAGAGTTAGGAGTCGAAGCGAAGTACGAGTTTGTGAAAATGGGACCGTAATGGAGCTCTAAGTAACGAACAAAGTATAAGCTTTGTAGTGAATAGCTCAGAAACACTAAGAGCCATCTTCAAAGAGAAAGTAGTTCAAGCTGTGAAACATACGGTAACTGTACAGTTAGTAGTAGAAGGAACGAATCAGTCACTTGGAACGAAGAGCTATGAAGTAGAACAAGGCAAAAACAGTGACGCTAAAAGCTATAGAGTTAGGAGCAGAAGCGAAGTACGAGTTTGTGAAATGGGACCGTAATGGTACTGTAAGTGAACAAAGTATAAGCTTTGTAGTGAATAGCTCAGAGACGCTGAAAAGCTTTCTTCAAAGAGAAAGTGGTTCAAGCTGTGAAACATACGGTAACTGTACAGTTAGTAGCAGAAGGAACTAATCAGTCACTTGGAACGAAGAGCTACGAAGTAGAACAAGGCAAAACAGTGACGCTAAAAGCTACAGAGTTAGGAGCAGAAGCGAAGTACGAGTTTGTGAAATGGGACCGTAATGGTACTGTAAGCAACGAACAAAGTATAAAGCTTTTGTAGTGAATAGCTCAGAAACACTAAGAGCCATCTTCAAAGAGAAAGTGGTTCAAGCTGTGAAACATACGGTAACCGTAGCAGTTAGTAGCAGAAGGAACTAATCAGTCACTTGGAACGAAGAGCTACGAAGTAGAACAAGGCAAAAACAGTGACGCTAAAAGCTACAGAGTTAGGAGTCGAAGCGAAGTACGAGTTTGTGAAATGGGACCGTAATGGTACTGCAAGTAACGAACAAAGTATAAGCTTTGTAGTGAATAGCTCAGAGACGCTGAAAGCTTTCTTCAAAGAGAAAGTGGTTCAAGCTGTGAAACATACGGTAACCGTACAGTTAGTAGCAGAAGGAACTAATCAGTCACTTGGAACGAAGAGCTACGAAGTAGAACAAGGCAAAAACAGTGACGCTAAAAGCTACAGAGTTAGGAGCAGAAGCGAAGTACGAGTTTGTAGAAATGGGACCGTAATGGTACTGTAAGTAACGAACAAAGTATAAGCTTTGTAGTGAATAGCTCAGAGACGCTGAAAGCTTTCTTCAAAGAGAAAGTGGTTCAAGCTGTGAAACATACGGTAACCGTACAGTTAGTAGCAGAAGGAACTAATCAGTCACTTGGAACGAAGAGCTACGAAGTAGAACAAGGCAAAACAGTGACGCTAAAAAGCTACAGAGTTAGGAGCAGAAGCGAAGTACGAGTTTGTGAAATGGGACCGTAATGGTACTGTGAGTAACGAACAAAGTATAAGCTTTTGTAGTGAATAGCTCAGAAACACTAAGAGCCATCTTCAAAGAGAAAGTGGTTCAAGCTGTGAAACATACGGTAACCGTACAGTTAGTAGCAGAAGGAACTAATCAGTCACTTGGAACGAAAGAGCTACGAAGTAGAACAAGGCAAAAACAGTGACGCTAAAAGCTACAGAGTTAGGAGTCGAAGCGAAGTACGAGTTTGTGAAATGGGACCGTAATGGAGCTCTAAGTAACGAACAAAGTATAAGCTTTGTAGTGAATAGCTCAGAAACACTAAGAGCCATCTTCAAAGAGAAAGTAGTTCAACCACAAGAATCTGATTTCCTCCTTATGCCGCAAATCTACAAACATTTAAAGTCAATCAGACCGTTGATGCGAGTAAAGTGGTATGGGAAAGTTTCCCTCAAGGGTTAGGATAAAAGTGCTATCAAATATAGTCTACGAGACTTTAATGGAGTTGATAGCAGTAATAATAAGCAAATCTTTGAAGTCAATGGTCAAAATCTGACCTTTAAGAAGATTGGTAGTTATTTCCTTATCGCAACACTTAGGGATAATCAAAAATAATGAAATCAGAATCGATTTCACTATTCAAGTAAATGAGTAAAAATGCCTCTATCTAGTTTATATCAATCTAGTATAAAACCAGATTCACACATCACACAAAACTAGCAGGGGAGACCTTTGCTGTTTCTTGAATAGTCTATAGTGACAGGCGAAAGCCTGATCTAAAAATAAACAAAAAAATAATAAAAAGAAAAATACCATGAAAAAGTATAAAAATTGCTGATGGAGGGTATTTCTCCTCCCTCAGCATCTTGGTTATCGGTTGTAAAAAGACGACCCAGAACCTACTCCTCCAGTTAAAGAACCTGAATTGGTCCTTAAACAAGCGGATGGAAAAGTGATGGCTTCTGGAGCCATACTTAATCTTATGAGTAGGGCAGACAGAGACATCTAACTGTTGAGGGAGTTCCTAATCTTCAAGTAACTACGCAAAGGCAATGCTGTATCTGTTGTACAGAGCCAGGATAAAAAGCCTTGATTGTAACTCCAAAAGAGGAAGGAACTGCTACAGTAACGATTACCTATGGTAATAATAGAAGCTTTCCTTTTACAGTTAAGATTGCTAAAAACTCAGGAAAAATCCAACTGGACTTTTTCAAAAATGGAAATCTAATGGTTTCCTTTTGGTTATGTTGCAAGAAAGTCTCATCAGCTATGGGCTACTGATCAAACTACTAATCTTCAGCAGAAGTACATTAAAGTAGTTAGTCAGACTGGTCCAATCCAAAGCTTACCAATTGGAGCAAAAAGTTAAAGTTTCTTCAACTGGGCTGAGTAATGGACTTGCTTTCAATGAGACTGAGTTCACCCTTATAAAGGGCAAAGATAACTTCTTAACATTTGAAAGTAGTGATCTATAGTTATAAAATTGTAGTGTTAAACTAATCTCTGAGAAAGTATCTTTCGATGGGATATTAAAAGACTGTAGTTTCTACCGTCTTTTTGGTTGATATTTTTTATATTGAGTTCTAAATTTCTTTTCTCCCTGATAGGGGAGATGTCGCTTTGCGACAGAGGGGTGAATACTAAAGCTCCTCAGTCTCGCTATCGCTCGCCAGCTCCCTATCAGGGAGCAAAAATTGTAGTCATCGCGAGGAGAAGTTGCGGTGACATCCATCTATTTGTAATAATAGCCCGTCATCGCGAGTGAGTGAAACGAACGAGGCGATCCAGATAGAATAAAATAGAGAATGTATTAAGTCCTCGATTGCTTCTGCACTCGCTTTTGCGGACTCCCCAAAAACAGATTACTCTTCATATCCAGCTACGAATGCCAACCTTCTTGCATTGATCTTACCTCTAAGAAGTTGAAAATATTTATCCCAGAGTATTCTTGTTTCATCACTTGCAAATGCGAGTGATTCAAAAAGAGCTCCCAAAACAGGATCCTCTACTTCGATATCATCCGTATTTTCTAGTTCTCTCATTTTTGTATGAATAATTTCTGGTCAAATGCAACATCCCAAGCTAACGGTCACTTTGTCAGATGAATTTTTCATGGAGTGATTTTTAGGTGATGAGCTCATGATGTTCTCACTCAAATGGTGAATGAAACTCTAGTGAAATTGCGAGACTCTGCTTTTTGCTCACCTCTGCAATAAAAATCTTCAGAGTTATCAAAAATAGAGGCAATCATCCGTTTTATTCTTCTTCGCCACCAATTCTTGAAGACTTGATCGTACTGCTGGACTATAGTCAATAACCTGAGCATCAATCGGCAAAAATCAGTTTCTTAAACACTTTGTTGATCCCTCATGCATCAATAATAAAATTCTGAATCTCTCCATCTGCTTTCTTGTGCTTGAGAATGACTCCTGAATGTCTACTTGTTTTCTCATTAAACATATAAATATAGCTTTCAATTGGTAATCCAACTTTGCAGGCGATCAAATACATTTTTCATAAAGATTGACCAATAGTGGCATGAGGCTCCGTTCATCATCTCATTACGAAACAGGGGTTTCATCATTAGAGCGAACATAGACGTTGTTGACCAGCTGATCAGAGAGTCCGCTTTCATTATAGGCACTTAGAGCGATGTTGGGTGCTGAGTTGTAGAAATTCCTCAGATGACAGCTAGAAAAAGATTATTAAAAAAATTGCATATTTCATCAAAAATTTTGCTGATGACGATGCGGATATTTTTTTGAGAAATCAGCTCAGTACATTGAGGGTTTTCTCGACTGTTGTATCAATCTCCTCAAGAGACTCAAATGGATCGATTGTATTCCTCAACGATTTTTTTCAAGTCTTTTGGCAATCGTTGTTGAGAAATGCGGCGTACAAGGTTTCTGATCCTCAAATGCATCAACATTTTTGCTGGATAGTTATTCTGAGACTTCCCATCTGAAATAGCAAAACTAAAAATCTTTACTCCTCAAGTATAGCCAATTTTTCCAAAAACAAAAATCTGAAAACAAATTTCGCATCGCTTCAAGTTGAAATAAAACTCAAAAATCCCTATCTTTTGAGTGAAAATACTCAGCTATTTTTTTCTCTCTCAGTGATGAATCTTACGATCAAAAGCTACCTTGAGGGTATCCAAACACATCAATTTAGCGCAAAAGAGGTAGTAAATCATTATCTTCAAAAAGGCTAAACTTCTCAATCCAAAAACTCAATGCTTGTGTTCGTTTCAATCAAAACTATATTGACTAGCACTCTGGAATCATTTTTCCAAAATCTTTGCAGCACTACCAATTATGGTCAAGGGATAATATTTTGATCGAATGAGAACTCGCAACCCTGCTGCTCAAAGATGATGGAAAAATTATGTTGCACCCTATACGGCAACTTGTATGCAAAACTTAGAAGAAGCCTGAGCACTGATGATTGGACAAACCAATATGGATGAATTTGCGATGGGAAGTTCGACCGAATCTTCAGTCTATGGTCCCAGTTACAATCCTTACTGAGAAAATCGTATCCCTTGAGGAAGTAGCTGAGGTTCTGCTGTTGCTGTAGCTGCTGATATGGCGATCGCTGCCTTGGGAACAGACACATGATGAAGTGTTAGACAAACCAGCTGCTCTTTGTGGAATCGTTGGGTTTAAGCTAAGTTATTGAGCGATTTCTCGCTATGGAGTCGTTCCGATAGCTTCTTCCCTCGATCAGGTTTGAATTTTTTTCAAAAACAGTTGAAGATGCTCAGCTTCTTTTGAGTATTCTTGCCTCAAAAGATACCCATGATTCAACTTCTTCTGCTCATGCAGAAGACTTAAAAATATTGAAAAATCTGATCCAGAAACAGTTCGTTTTGTTGTACCAGAGGAGGCGCTCAATAATGGACTCGATCCACAAATCAAGACGCTCTTCCTTGAAAAATTGAGTCCCTAAAAATGCAGGTCATAGTGTAGATATTCAGCCTCTTCCAATCCTCAAGGAATCACTTAGTGATTTACTATACCTTGATGCCGGCAGAGGTGAGTACTAATCTTTCTCGTTTTGATGGGATTAGATTTTGACATCAGCAAAAGTACGCTTGAATGCTCAAGTTTAGATGAATATTATGCCAAGGTAAGAGGGAGAGTGATTTTGACCAGAAGCCAAGAGAAGAATCCTCCTCTGAACTTTCGTCCTCAGCTCAGCAAACTATCAAGGATATTATCTCAAAAGCTCTCAATGCTCAAAAAACTCAAATCTGATTTCTCTCAGCTTTTTGAGAAATATGATGTGATTCTAACTCCAACAACCCCTGAACCAGCTTGGAAACTAGGATCTAGAACTAATGATCCTCTTAAAATGTATCTAGCAGACCTCTATACAGTTCCTGCAAACTTGGCAGGACTGCCTGCACTCTCAGTTCCAATGGGATATCTCGAGGATCAGGGGAGAAATTACCAGTTGGGATACAGTTGATGGGAAATAAATGGTTTGATCAAAAACTCCCTCAATATTTGAAAACTTTTTGAAGAAAAATATGAGTCTGTAATATTATTTTCAGTACGCTATCAAAAAGAAAAAGGCTGACCTTCAGCTCTTTGCAAAAATGAGAGAAAAAAGTATACTCAGTCCATTTACCCTTGCTTATGTGTTATGATGATCCATAATGTCCTCAAGATCTGAAAAGATCAAACGAATCTACCTAACAAAGCCAAATCAACAAGAGATCCAAGAGACTATCAAAGGTCTAGACCTTCACGAGATGATTGAGCAGGATATCTTGGAGCCAAATGCACATGACAAGATCGATATTTATGATGATTGTATTTTTGATTATTCATTTCCCAAAATACAATGAGAAGCTAGGAAAGCATATTTCTAATGAGATGAATATTATCCTAGGAAAGGACTTTATCATCACAATCACCAAGTATCCAACCAATAATATTGAAAAGATTAGACAGCAATATGAGGAAGAAATTAGAGAAGAAGGAGTTGATGCAGAGGAACATAAGGTTTCACCTTACTATATTCTCTATAAGATATTTGATGTGATGTATGACAAGATTTTGCTCAGCTTGAATAGATTCAATCTAGATCTCATGGAGATGGAAAAAGCAGGTTTTTTTGACAAGAGTTTCGTTGATGCTAACCTCCTTAGAAAAGTGCTTATCAAAAAGAGAAATGCCGTTTTGCTCAAGACAATTATCACCTCAGGAGGAAATCCTTGTTGAGCCACAAAAGGGCAACCGCTCACTTCTACGAGTGAGATTTGGATGTATTTTGAGGATCTAGAGTATAAAACAAGTAAGATCCTAGGACATATCTCGATTATCCACGAAAATATCGAGTCAATCTGAGAAGTTTTCCACACATTGACCAATATGATGACCAATACAAATATTGGAATCTTTGACAGTTTTGACCGTTGTAATCTGAGTGATGACTATGGTGAGTGGAATCTTCGGTATGAATGTTCAGCTTCTCTCTCATCAAATCCTTTACGCCTTCCTCATTTTGATTGGAATCATGCTTGGACTCGCAGCAGTGATTATCCGAGTCTTTAAAAAGAAAAATGGCTCTAAAAATCAGATTTTTGTTCTTTTTATTTCCCTTTCCCTCTTCCCTCATGCGTCAAAAATCCTCATTTCCTTTTCTTAAGATAGTTATGCTCTTGCTGATTGTTGTGGTTGCAGGGTTATTTTTGGACCAGGAGTGCCTACAATAAGCCCATTATCTATCCTCCTCAGACAAAAATCACTATCGAAAAGTGAGATACTATTGCGAGTTTTTATGCACATCAGTCAGGACTTGAGAAGTTTTTTACTAAACTCTGGCTGAGAAAATAATTCCTCTCTTCTTCCAAAACTTCAAGAGGGACCTATCTTCTTTCTGGAAGTTATCAAAAAGCAGAACTCTTGATGTTAATAAACAAGTGACCAGAGAAAAAGCTATCAGCGTCTTACTCTTGCTAGAGGGGCGATCAATCTATGATATTGATCAGTATCTCGCTAATAAAGGTATTTTGCTCGCCTGGAGACTTTATTGCAAAGGCAAGCGATCAAAGCTATATAAACGAACTTAAAAATCAGTTTTCTTTTTCTGTGATGATCCCAGCAGGAAAATCACTTGAGGGTTTTCTCTATCCAGATACTTATTTTGTAGATCAGAACTCTGATCCTCCTGATCAGCTCATCAAGGCACAGCTCAAAAATTTTTAATGAAAAACTGGCTTCCAAACCAAGAGGAACTCAAAAAATTTCACCCCAGCTGGTATAAATCTTCAAAACTATAATGCACTCATTCTCGCCTCAATTATTGAAAATGAGGAGAAAAAATACTGAAAAATAAACCTACGATCGCGGGAATATTTATCAATAGACTTCAGAAAGGTATGAGACTGGATGCAGATGTGAGTCTCTGCTATGGCCTCAAAAATCACCTACGATAAATGTAGGGCTGCCATTGTCCCAAATCTCAATAATCGTGACAATCTCTACAATACAAGAGCAAATACTGGATTGACTCAACTCCAATTTCCTCTCCTACACAGGCAACACTTTTGAGCACTACTAAGATATAAAAATCTGACTATCTCTTTTTATCTGCATGGTAGTGATGGACAGATCTACTATGGAGCTACTGTTGAGGAGCACAATCAAAAATAAGATCCATCTTTAATTCTTATTTCTCTATCCCATTATGAAAAAATCTGAATTTTTAACCTGCAATGCAAGAGGAAGCTCAGCATATTATCAATCTTCTAGGGTTTGAAACCTAGCTCAACCCTCAAAAATATTAGTTTCTTTGAAAACGAAGAATATGTGCTTGCGCTCTCTGGAGTTGAGAAGATCTAGCAAGCATTGCAACAACAGCGCTCTGCTCTCGTTATGATCTTAAGGCGCTCATCAATATTGGAATCGCTGAAGTCTCCTCTGAAATCAGGCTCAAATCTGAGATGTATTTCTTGTGCAGAGGATCAGGCAGTATGATATGTATCTGCCGTTTGATGGTGAACATCTCAATTATGCAAAAGTGAGAAATTGAACTCTCTACCATAGAAATCGAAAAATCAGATTTCTCTTTCCAGTTTAGAACAGGGAGCTTTGTGCCTTACAGGAGACCAATTCTAGATGATCAGTCCCTACTCAGAAACTCAGAGCTGAAACGAATGCTGATGTCGTAGAAATGGAGGCTTTTTGCGTTTGCTAGTGCTGCTCGTGAGTTTTGATTGCTTGAACAGAGCTACAGTATCAAGGCAATCTCAGATGGCGCAAATAATGAATCTCAACTTGCTCATATGGATAATCTAGACTTTTGCGATGGAAAATAGCATCCAAGTGCTCAAAGAACTTCTCAAAAACTAAAAATATCTAATAATCAGATCCATAAAAAGAGAGAATCGCTATTCTCTTTTTCTTATTACTAAGTAAACTTTCTCTTATTTTATTCTCGTAGCGAGATACGCTAGTCCTAAAGCATCTGCAGCATCGTTGTATTCTGGGAGTTCTTGAAGTTTATAGAGCTTCATTATCGTTTTTGTACTGAGGATTTTTCAGCTTTCCCATTTCCTGTGATGTATTTTTAAGTTCAATAGGGGTAAATTCTTTGATCTTGATTCAGTATTTGAGAGCCATTGCCAAAAGGATCCCTCTGATTCCATAGACAAATTCTGCATTATTCTGATTAAATTTCGTGAAAAAGCTTTTCCATACAAATAATTCTGATTTTTGTGTCTTGAACATCTGCTCAAAGAAAGTCCATAATTTGTACCATTCTCTGAAACTGATCTTCCTACTAGGAGAAACTTGCTTTTGAAGAAGAATTCCTGAGTCTATGATTTGCAAATCCTGAGTTATTAGTGCATACCCAAGCTTTCTCACCAGGGATCTAGTCATAAAATCATATCTGCTTAAAACAAGGTAAATAAAGAATAAAATCTGGCTATTGATCAGCTTTTTAGCTAATTCTATCGTTGAATCTCGGATATTCATTGATTTGAATATCACTATTGTGGGTAATCGTATAAAAATTTGAGCGTCCTTTGTTTGACAAAGTCAGTCAGAAGCTCAAAGGACCTTAGCTACTGTTTCATTATCTAGGTTATTGATTGTCTCATCTAGGAAAAGTAGTCTTGTCTTGAGATGAGAAGAGATCGCAAGCATCCAAAACAAGCTTCAAAATAGTTCTCTGCCCTCAACTTAGGCTCTTTACCTCCCTTTCTCATTTGCTATCAATAATCTTGGTTTCCAGCTCTAGTTGTTCACTGGTCTTTTTGAGCTTTATACTGATCTGATAGTCCACAACATTCACGAGATACGTATTGATGATTTCACTCAGAACTGGCAAATATTCACTCAAAAACAAACAAAAAGCAGTTCCTTTATTTAATATTGTATACAAATTGCTAGAGAATCTTCTTTCTTCTGTGAGTTTTTGACCTTGAGTTGTAGGGTTTTATAGTCTTCGATAAGATTTCTGAGCTCTTGAATTTTAGCCTGATAACTATTTGCCGTTTTTCAATCAAATCCCACTCTTGAACTGGATATCTCTGAATATTTTGCTCTAGTTGTCAAATCTTACCTCTAGCTCAGATTTCTTAGTTTCAGACTCGTGAATACTGTTGTTGAAGCGCGATATTTTCAGATTGTAGACGCAGTTTCTCTTTGTTGATTCTGCTCAGTCTGAGCAGAGTAATTCTTCCTGCTTGAGAATTTGCTGGTCTAGTGCTTGAATATTCTTTTGCTAGTTCTGAATATTTCTCAGATGCCTCCGTAATCTGTTTATAATTGATACTTGCAAAAAGTCTTCAAAAAATCAGATGTGTTGTCTTGTTCCTCCAAGGAAAGTTTCTCACGCTCTTTTAAGAAAGTTTCATTCTTCTCCCAGTTAGCAAGCGTAAGTTTGCATGCTTCGATCTGATTCAAAAATCTGAGAGCTAGAAATCTGCTGTTCAATCTGCTGCTTTTGAGCGAGGAGTTGCTGCTTTTCCTGCTCCCTTTGTTCAAAATGCTGCTTATTGATCACTGTAATAAATGGGCAGTTCGCTCAAATCTTTTCACAAGCAAAAATTTGCTCCTGCTGTACTCTTTTCCTCAAATTGTTGAAGCTTCTGCTCAATTTGCTGGAGCTGTTCTTGATAAAAACGATACTGATTTTCAAAGTTGAGGAGCTGATTTTCTACTTTTTGCTTTTTCAACTTGCTGCTTTGTAGTGAGATTTGAAAACCTGAGAGGCTACGAGTTCATTGGCTTTTTGAGGTTTGTCCCTAGTGTGATTAACTCTTGGACAAACTGCTCGTTATACAGCAGACTAAAATTTTCCTATGTCCAAGCTCCAAGTATGCTATGATACTGAGTGTAAAAAGTCTGCAACTCTCTGCTAAAAAGATACTTGTTCCAGCTTCTCCTGCTGATTTGCACTTTCGGCCTTTTGTCTTCTCAGTTCTCAAAGGAGTTCTGGATTTGCATTCGCCAAAAAGTCAGTCTATTTTGTTTAATTTTATTCTCATTTGATTGAACCGTATTGAAAAATGAGAAATCTGATTTTTGATCTCAGTTAATTGTTGGTTTTGAAGTCAGAGTTCAGTCTTTTCCGCAGAGAGAATTTCGCGTTTTGTTTTCAAAAATTCTGCAATAGATGGCAAAAATTTGTTAATTTTTCATCAAGCTCAAAAATTTTTGATCTCCGAGCTGCTGAGAAAAATCCTCTCCAATTCTTCAATAGTTTCTAGACTTGCACTTAAGTATTTCAGTAATCTCACTAAATTCTTGTAGTTTTCTAAACAGAGCAAGCATTTCCTGAAGTCCTGAACTCAGCTTCCTCTGTATGAGAGGTGTCTTGATAGGCTTTAATCTGATATTTTACTTCATCCTTTTATCTTTTACGATTTCTTTGGTTTCTTCAATTCCCCATCAGACCAAATACACTTTTTGAGAACCTCAAGTCTCTTTTGCAGGCTGCATCTCAAAAATATTCTCCGCATCTTGCAGAAGGATTGTTGTGCTAGAAAAATACCCTCAATTGGTGGTAAAAGGGTGTTCAATTGAGCTTGAAGATCAGCCCTCATTCTTAAAAAGGAATCTCTTCTAAGGGAATATTTTTGAGAGCAAAAGATCCTGAATATCAGTGTCCTCCTGAAGTATCTCTCAGACACAGAGTTTTTTTCAGTCACTTCTTCACTTAGTGAGTGCGATTTGAAAGAGCTGAGATGAACAGCTATCTTTTGATTTTCCGTGTTTAAGTGTTCTTATAACCAAAAACCTGACTATCAACCTCGAAAATCAGCTTTATCGTCCCAATTTTTTTGATGGAATATTGAGAAGATTTCTACTATTTGATTTATAGAGACCATAGGTAATACCATCAAAAAAGAAAACTTTTCCCGCTCCCTGATCGGAGCTTTGATCAAATATTTTCCTTTCTCAAGCGATATTTTCTTATCTCTAAATGGACCAATATTCCAATAACTCACAGCAATCAGATCTCAGCATAGGGAGGATATTTGAAAAATATGAATATATACAGCATACGAAAAACTGATCTTTCTTTCAAGATCAACTCTTTTTATTGCGTAATAAAACAAAAATCTGATTTTTATTTTTCTATTGACGTTTGGTGGAAAATATATAATATGTTTGTCGACATCTTCTAATGGATGTCCCAATGAATTATGACTAGAGAATATGGTTTATTAGCAATGGTAAACTGCTTGCTTTGACAAGATTGATCAGTTTAGAAGTAGTGAAAATGAGCATGAGAGAGCTCTTATTAAGGAGAAGACGCCTAGGGTTCTAGCTGCATATACGGAGCAAATCAAAAGTAAAAGAAGTTTCGAATGGAGACACTGAGGATCCTACAATTGATGTTCTTACAGAACTTAGAGAAGGCTTGAAAGAACCTTCAATCAGTGAAACGCTTCAGGGTGAATTTTTGATTGCTTTTGTAGGAGCTGATGAGAGAAGTCGGTATTTTTACTGAATCTTAGTACCTCTTTACTATTTCTAAACGAGAAGTCCTCTCGTATCAGAGGGCTTTTTCTATAGAAAAATAGATAATCAAAACGATAAAGGGCAATAAATCAAAAACTGACTTTCAATAATGAAAAATCAGTTTTCTTTTATCTTTTTCTAACCATCTTCTTCATCTTTGTCCTCGTCCATCCTGAAGATGGAGCAATCACTATTTCTGAACCACCAGATGGTGTTCTAATATATCTATATCCATCAGGATCGGTTCTGAGTCTGGTTTCCCAGCAGACTTTCCTTCCTCTCAAAAACCAGTGATATGTGGAACCCTTCCCATTAGTGTAGATTCCAATAATTCCAAGCTCTTTTGCTTCTTCAAGTTCAAGCTTCCTCTTAGGATAGTCAAATCTCTTGCTCCTCTAATTCTACTTGCCTGTTTTGCCTGTTGAGCTTTTTCTTCATGATTCCCCTGTTTATTTGTCCTACTGCCATAGTGTTTTCTCGTTAAATAAAGTTTAAAAAGAGATGAAAAATTCAGATTTTTCTTATTTTGAACTAAGTACTACCGGTTTATCCTTGTGAAACCACATATCTCGTTTAGCCTTGAGCAGTACCCTATATTGAATTACATACTCGTACTACGCTAAAGAGCGAAGTAACAAGCAGATATAATCCAACTCCTGACGCAAAAATTCCAAACGATTGTTCCCATCATCATAAGGTCATCATTACATTCTATGATTCCCATCATATTGCTCATGTTTGGCATTTTTAGACCATTTGGCATAGTTTGTTGTCTATTTTGTGCCTGAGTAAGTGAGGTAAGCTGAAATTGAAGGAAGTTTAACCCGCAACAATAATTGCTAGGACAATATTATGATTCTCAAAGAGATTCTATTCCTAGAAAAATCGGATCAATATTGTCTTTTACATTTTAGATAGCTATTCCCAAAACTTCGGAAGAAACTATAAAGCCATTCATGTGGAACTTCTCCAGCTGCAAACTTAACAATCACTCCGTAGAGTCCGATAAATACTGGTAACTGCACCAAAAGTGATAGACATCCTTTGAGCGGACCAGCTCCTTCTTTCTTAAGGAGTTTCATGGTTTCTTCAGAAAGTTTTTAGGGTCATCTTTGTATTTCTCCTGAAGAGCCTCCATCTTCGGTTGAATATTACTCATTCTCTTTTGACATATTCTGCTCCAGCGATACTATTTCTCAGGAGTAGAGTCTTACTAAGACTGTCAAAAAGCACAATAGCAATACCTATATTCCCTCAGAAGATCGCTAGAAATACGATCAAGAGGTTAAAAATTGACGAGAAAGGAGCTCTGCCTCAAAGCATACTAAATACATTCATCACTTTTTATTTTCTATCAAATAAAAATTAGATCTTCATTACTTCATCAATTTTTACCTTTACCACAGTATCAATTTGAGTTGATCGCTTTTTGTGAGCTCATCAATATTTTTCTCATTTGCTTTATGAGTATCTTCTGAGATCTCCTTAGCAGTAAATGATTTTTAGTATCAGACATCGCATCTTGTCTGATTTGTCTAAGCTGAGTTTTTAGTATCTTCTCCCATTGCCTTTACCTGTTTTGCGATATGATCTCTTCTTTCCTGTGTTAGAGCTGGAATCTTAATCAAAAATATGAGAACCTTGATTATCTACTCCTACTCCAAGATTTGCCCTCATAGATAGCGTTCCCAATAGCTTTTTGAGGGTACTCTTATCCCAAGGTTCAACCTTTAAGTGTTGTCGTATCCATCACACTGATATGACCAAGAGTGTTAAGTTTTACAGTTCCATAGTCAGTTTCTACATTGATATTTTCTAGCAATCCAGTAGTTGCTCTCCTCACCTGAAGTCCAGCAAATTCCCTTCCCAAATAGGCAATCAGCTTTTTTTCATCTGCTGCTCATAATGAGAAAGTTCCATTTTTATATCTAATTACTTGATAAAAACAATCATATTAGTATATAAAGAAAAAGTCAGTATTTTGCAAGATAAAAAAACTTTATTTGGTGCTGATTTCTCCTTGAGATGAACAAAAACAGATCAGATTTTTCTCCTTGGTCTCTCTCCTTTTTGGGGGATTATTTTCTGTATGCCTCAGCCCAAAATGTATCATCATCTCCTCAGCAACCAAAATGTGATGCTCATCCACCAGTTTGTCAAATGACACCATGAAGTTTTAATTCTACCTAGATTTTTCAGAGGGAATGCTTTTGCTTGCAAAAAAATCCCTTTGAAATTCAGACCGAACTCGTTGCAAATCCAGAAGGTTGACTTTTACCAATAAACTTCTTAAGCTTAATAACCTTGAGACATTTGATGATAGTTTTTAGGAGAACACTCAAGATTGCAGATCAGGCACTTGGTAATGTTGCCTCAAGCACCTTAACTTCAATCTATCTTTTCCAATTATCTGCAATATCTACTATAATTGATAATTCAGTCTGATTTTTGATTCTGGCTTCTGATAGACCTATTGTGAGAGATTGATGAAGCCCTAGATATAGAGTGGCAAATTATCCAAACAGCATACACAATTGGTCAAGCTTGAGACATTGCAAAGACTATTAAAAATTCAAAAGCTCTTAATGAACTTATTGATCGTTATGAAACGCGAAAGGGCTTTTTGAAAAGATGGAAGTCAAGTATCAGACTCTGTTGCCTCACATGGATGTGTTTACGGCTTTTGTATAGTATCAATGTAGCTCAAAGGTATTTCCTTTTTGCCTGAGATACAGAGCCAACTTAGGAACGGTATTCAAAAGGGGATTTTCAACTTACTTTTAATGAAGAATGGATAGAGCAACTGAAGTCTGACTATCAATGTGCAAGATGGAAATTTGGGTATAGATGCAATAAAATGCTAAAACTTTCTGGTTTAATATCCAAACACTCACTAAAAACACTAAAAATCTGCAGAATCTGCGACATATCTAATCAAAGATGCAGTCAAGAGATTTCGTAATGCTATATGATCTCCACTCTTTCCTCAATTTAAGAAAGGACCAATAGCTTCATCTTACTAGTGAAGAACTTGTACTCCTGAGAAATGTTTATGGAGCAAATACTTCAGATCTCTATATAGAAAATACGCTTCCTCTACTTTGACTCCCTGCAGTCTACCAAGCAATCATGGAAGACTAACTAAAAATCAGGTAATTACTGCAGGTTCAGATGTGTGAATACTACTAAGAAAAACCTATAATGCATTCTCTCAAAAGAAAAAGCGGAAATGGAAAAGGAAGCATTAGACCAACTAAAGCAGAAATATAAGGAAAGATATAAAAATGCTGGAACATCTAAATACTACTGAGGATTCAATGGATCACTACCACACGAGGCTCTACTACAGAGTATCTCTATATTGAAGGACTATGAGGTTGAGATTAGAAGGATGCAAGTATCAATGATACATTAATACTCTCAGCAGTTTTGACCTTTAACCTACAAGGTGCAAACAATTATACAGGAAATTTGAAATCAAAATGAAGGACTAAGAAAAGAGGTAAGTGTCTTTGTAATTATCAATGTAGTCAAATAGTCCAGCGGTGAAGTGTTATGTACTCATAACTTTAGATTTGGCTGATATAAACTATGAGGCAGAAACGAAATTACTGGATAATCAGTATCTTCTCAGTGCTCCTTTGTTTGGAGCGGATTTTCTGTTTCTGCAAATTTTGAAAACAGCGAAAAAGATCTGTCAAACTCTATTTTGAAGGCATTAGACTTCTCCCAAAAAGATATAACGCTCGCAGATTGACCAATGAAAAACTCCATTATCTCAAACTTTTGTGCAACAGCATTAAAACCTGAAGTAATATCTGCTTTTTGAAGTCTTTACCCTTGATCAGATCCTCGTCAGTCAATTTTTCTCACCCTTATGTGTTCAAAGAGTGATGAAGAGTAATTTTAGTCCTTTTATGTCGGCTGGGGCGAAGGGAGAGGAGGATCGCTACCTTAAAAACACACTCTATTAAACTTTTAGCACCACAAAATGCAGCGTGTTATGGATCTGAATTTCAAGTCGGTTGTGATATCGCAAGGCTTTCAGAAGAGATTATAACTTTAATCCTTGAGGAGTTAACAACAGTAAAGCAACGAAATCTCTACGGTGTTACAATGAATAATCTCTCAAGTCAAAAACTTGAGGAAAAATATCAATACCTTTACCAAGGAAAAATTACTTATTCACTATGTAAGTCAGCAAAAATTTTTTGTAAAAGTAAAACACAAGGGTATCCAGAAACTTGTAAAATTATGCAACAATCAATGAGAGTCGTTTCAAAAAGGCTTTTTAGTAAGTTTAGACTTTTGAATGTTGAGAGTTTGTCTTGCAAAGGATATGGATTCATTCAAAGAAAAAGCAAGCAATATGTACTAAAAATATTAGTGCAGAAGATTAGATCATATGTTTTGTGAGATTATGGGGAGAACGGATGAGGGATTAGATCCATTTATTACAAGAATTTATACCGAACTTTTACGATATCAACTTTTTCTACTCTACTATACGTCACACTTGTGGAATAAAAGATCTGACAGAGATGAGTGATGCGAGCTATTATGAATTTATTCGTATCCAAGATTTTCAAAAACTTGATGCCAACAATTAATACCACATTAAAACAGCTTATTGATCTTCAAAATACCTATCCTCTGCATATCGGAATGCTTGCATATCAAGAAGAACTTTTTGAGGTTAAGAGATAAATATTTGAGTAAACTTGTTGCACCTTTTTATTCAGTTTTTATAAACTGCAGAATGTTCAAATTAAATCATAAATCAGATTTTTCTCTTCTTTATCTTCTCTTTTATGGGAGGAGCTGTTTTTAGCATGGGCTTGAGTCCAATGGCGGGAATTAATGAATGGGTGGAGAGGATTGAAGCTCGTCAAAAGAACTATATGGAAAAATAAATATCTTCAAGACAATAAAGTTACGATTTGACTCTTTTCAGATAATCTTAATAAAACTCAACTCCAAAAAGATGCAATTATTAGTTCTGCCCTAGAACAAACTAAAGAATATTTAATACTACTTATCAAAAGTGCGACCTTTTCAACAGCAGATATTTCTGCTATCCTATTTGAGGCGAATCCACTTTTTAAAGCAAAAGATTGAAAAAGAGCTCCTGAATTATGATAAAACTCAGCGTGATACGAAAGATGGAAGAACAATAACTAAAAAGTTTGTAAGCGCATGCGAGAAGCTTTTCATTATGTATGATTGATCAAAAATCTAAAAACAGATTTACTGCTCAAGAATGTTGAGATATCATCAACGAATTTTATCAAAAAGTGAGACAAGTAGAAGGCAAAGGAGGAGATTCAGACGGCAAATCTAGCAGCAAATAAATATATCAATGGAGATATAGCTGATTCTGATTATGATCTTATGTATGATATATCTCAGGTGGGAACTATCCTTTATAAAAGCTTATAAGCCGCAGCCTCAAATTATTTTTCTATAATCCCTCCAATTTTCTCAGATGAAGCCTCAAATTCAGGAAAGTCTTGGGAATGTAGGAACAAGTCAGAAAAACTGAATGGGAACTGCACAATGAACTCAGACTTCAACGGATTGAAAAATGAAGCAACCTCTTCACAAGCCAATAGATCAGGAAGCTTTTGATGAGCAGAAAATCAACTAGCGCAAAATGCTCACGCTCCTACTCCTATTACAGAGGATGAGGAGTTAAATGACTTCTGTCTACATGCTGTCTCTGCACATAGTACACTTGGAAATTATGATAAGGTCCTTTTTCAAAATCAGTGTATCCCAGTACCAAAAGAATCTCAAAAAGTTGATCTCAAACTGCGAGGGGAACTTGAACTCCAGAAGAGCAACAAAGAGCTCATCAGAGCAGCAAGCCATCCAAAAAGCCTTGGAAGCATATAGAGCAAGTGTGACTTCCAAAGAAAGAGGAGGCAGGATCTGGAAATAACCAGGCTGCTTCATCAATAGGATCTAATAATATCCCAGATGAGGAAAAGCAACTTGATGAAATAATGAATAAAATAAAGGAGTGTAGTACAAAAATGTAGAAGGTCTTCCCTATGATGAAAAATATACCTGTATTATGCAGTGTCATGTTCTGATTATATTTCTCCAGCATTGGTAAAAAGGTTCTAAACAGCCAGTACTCAAGGAATGAGCATTGATAGTCGATTTTTGTTCTGTTGCTTCTAGTATGACGCTCCCAAATACTTCTGCAAAAATATTCTCAGTATTGCAGAGCTTTTTGATGAGATTGCTATGAGTGTTTCTACTTTTATAATGAGGGAAAAACTTAATGTAAAGCAGCAGAAAAAGAGCTTTTTGAGTAGTAGTATCTCCAAAATCAGATATTAGTAAATCCGTAGTATCTCACAACGACAGTTGCGACAAAAACCCCTCCTCAACAACCTTCAGACACAGAGAAAAACTGAAATAGAACTCCTAAAGTCTCATCTTCAGTGATCTATTTACGGAATTGATAGAAATAGTTTTGTCTTGCTAGATAATTATGAGGGCAGAAAAAGAAAAAGTTCTAGTATCACAGCTCCTGAGGTAGCAAGTACACCAGTTGTTCAGTCTGCTAGTAAATTTAGAGATGCTGATGCGGTGACCTCTGCTCTAGAAAAATCAACTCTCCTCAAAGAAAATACTGTTGCATCAACAAATCTAGCAATCTTTGAGCGAATAGAAAAATAATCAGCTCATGGATACTATCAAAGAGGTTGTGTCAGAGTTAAAATCAAGTACTCAACTATTGAATAGTAAAAAACAAGCCAGTTAGACTACGGAAATAGAGTTTTGCTGAGTTCTAGATATGCTCTTAATATACTATATAACAAAAAGCTGACTCTCATAGAGAAAAATCAGCTTTTTCTTTACTTTTTCTTTTTGCCTTTTACAAGGATTTTTGCTTGATTTCTATCAATTTTTGCCTGGCGGGCATCTTGTTCTTTTCTAAGTGACTTGAGAGAGATTCATGGCATTGGACGATCTTTCTTGATTCCTCTCATCTCTCACGGAATTTGATAACTAGCGGCACTCCAACGAATCCAAAATTCCTTCTCAAAGCATTTTCAATCCACTTTTTAAATGCAAAATTCGCTCTTTGCTTTGTGATTTATAAATACCATAAAGGTCGGCGCATCAACCGCGATTTGCGTCGCATACATGATTTTACAAACTTTATTTTTGGAAAGCGGGCTGGTCTTTTGGATTTGTTCTTGGTTAAGAACTTTGTTGAGTTCGTTAGTTCAGATTCTCTTTTGATTTTCACTCTGAAGAATAGATACCATCTTAAAAAGGTTTTTGAGTCCTTCTCCATGAAGAGCGGAAATCGGTACAATTGGAATATGCTTTGCAAAAATCAAGATAGGTCTGAGCTCACTTAATCATTGAATCAATAGCTTCTTTTTACAAGATCAGATTTATTCAGACAAAAAGATCATTGGTAATCCAAGTCCAGCAATCTCCTGTAAAAGTGTCATATCTCTATGCGTAATCCCCTGAGTACAGTCAATCATAAAAGAGGACAACAGGTCTAAGATACTCAAGCATTGCATAGGTCTTATCGTAAGCAATTTTCTCAATTCCATGTGTTTTTCATCTGATCCCTGCAGTATCATAGACCGTATACCAATTCCCCATAGACTTAAATTCTCCCACAACATAGTCTCTTGTTGTACCTAGCTTATCCTCAACTTTTGCAAGCTCTTTCCCAACCAGAGTATTTAAAAGTGTAGATTTTTCCTGAGTTAGGTTTTCCTACAATAGCAAGTCAGATCCCTTTATGCGTTGGCTCATTTGTGCTATGTTCTTCATCTGAATGAGATTTTCTCCACTCTTTATAAAAAGTTCTGAGTTCATCTTCAAGTTCAGCGAGATTTCTTTCTTTTTGCACTGATTCAGATCACTTTTCCAACTCATAGATCGTAATAATCTGCAATTGCTAGATCAATCTCTATTGACTTTCCATTTTACATCAAGCTTATTGATAATGAGAAAAGTCTGATCCTGCATATTATTTTCTCTGATCATTTGCAAAAATATGTTGATCTTTTGGCGGAAACTCAGACACTGTCATCGATTACAAATAAGAGAAGGTCAGAATTTTTGATGATTTTTCAATAAAAAGGCACCTCATCACTAAAAATCTCCTAGTCCTGGACTATCAAAAAGTCATCTTTCAGAGATTGTCAACTTCCAAAGTATGAGAAATGATATCAATGGTTGTCCCATGGATATCCGTTACAATCGCTCTAAATTGCCCAATAAGGCGGTTAAAAAGCGTAGATTTCCCAGCATTTGTTGCTCAGATGAGTCCTATTCTCATGCTATTTTTTTCTGCAAATAAATCTTCAGTATAGGGAAAAGTAGGGCTCTTTGCAAGAGAAAAACTGAAGAAAATGCCAAAAGAAAAATATTCTGAATATTGTTGACTTTATTACTAGAATCAGTATAGTCTTGCTGAAATCAATGAGGATAATAGTCGTGTAAGACTAGATTTTAAAAGATTAAAAGACTGAAATCAGTCTTCTTCTCTTTTATGTCCATTGAAAATTAACAAAAAATGGTAATAATTTAAAAACTTTTATTTATGTATCAATCATTTCAAAACCTTTAGCTCAGAAGGTCGCATCTAGTTCAAAGTGTTGGAAACGATATTTCTGCTCATCTTCTCCTTTGATCTGTATTAAAAAGGAGAAATGTAGATGTAGACAAGTTTCTAGAGTTTGTTGTAGCCATTGCTCAGGATCGTCATGGTTGGAGTGGATCTAATATTCTCTTTAAAAGATGTTGAGAATTTTTGCAAAAAGCATCACATTCATCTTAGAAACAAAAACAAAAATGTGAACAAAATCGCTTTAATGTGAAGGGGCTTATTGAAAGTATAAAGAGAATTAATCATCCCAAAAACTCAGGGAGCTCTATCCGGAAAAATGCAGGATCTGCTCAAAGAGAGTGGAAAAACTCTTCAGATCGTTCTCTTGGTTCCAAAAATGCAGGTAAAAAGCATCTCCTGAACCATTTAATCAAAGGCATATAAAAATCTTGGAACGTGTCTTAGGTGGAGAGTTCTACCTTTCAACTGAAGATGAAAAAGTCCTTACTAACTTTGGTATCGATTTGAAAGTATTGAGATTAAAATGCTCAAAAATTCACAGTCCTATCAGGAGCAGATGATTCGTGTGAGACAAAAACTCGCATTCTTGAAACTAAAAATTTCATACTTAATTACTAATTTTTCATCAGATATTCTTGGTGAGAAAAATCCTTTGGATTTTTCCAGAGGATTTTTATTAAAAAATATTATAAAAAGAGAAAAATCAGATTTTTATATGATTAAACTTCTCTGCTTTTTATTTCCGCTTGAAGTCCCTAATAATTTTCCGTATACCAAGAAACGATCTTTTACCTAAAAATCTATCATTATGCCAAAACACCTTGTCATTGTGGAGTCTCCAGCAAAGTCACAGACCATTAAAAATTTCTCGGAGCTGATTTCGAAGTCAAGGCTTCTATGGTCATACCGTTGATCTCCCAACAAAAGGCTTGTGAATTGATGTTCAAAATGATTTTCGCCTCAGAATACGTGGTTTCTCCAGACAAAAAGAGAGTGCTTTCTGAACTTAAAGCAATCTCTCAAAAAGGTAGATCAAACCTGGATCGCAACCGATGAGGACCGCGAAGGAGAGGGCCATCTGATGGCATATTGCAAATCAGCTTGAGTCTTGATATTAAAAACTACACCAAGAATTGTTTTTCATGAAATTACAAAAATGCAATCGAGCATGCTGTTAAAAATCCAAGGACAATTGATCTTAATCTCGTAGATGCACAGCAGGCGAGAAGAGTTTTTAGATAGGTTAGTTTGATTTGAGCTTTCGCCAGTACTTTGGAAAAAGATTAAAAACCTGACTTTCGAAAGCTTGAAGAGTTCAGTCTGTTGCGGTAAAACTCATTGTTGAAGAGAGAGAGAAATTCAGGCTTTTTGATAGTGAAGCTTTCTACAAGGTGGTTTGATCTTTTCTTACAGCAGCAAACAAGGGACCTCAGCGACACTCAATAAGCAGCTTAAATCAGAAGCTGAGACGCTCAAGCTCCTGAAACTCTCAAAGGGTGCAAGTTATCAAGTAGATAGTGTAGAGGTAAAAACCCTGAAAAAGGCTCCCCTCAGCACCATTCACTACTTCAACACTTCAACAAGAAGCTAGTAGAAAGCTCTGATTTTCTGTTTCTAGAACGATGCAAGTCGCACAAAAAAACTTTACGAGGCAGGACATATTACTTATATGAGAACTGATGCGGTAAACCTCTCAGAGTTTGCTATACAAGCTGCAAAAGATCAAATCATCAGCCAATATGGAGAAAAATACTCAAAACCTACGCATTATGCTACAAAAATCAAAAGGAGCTCAGGAAGCGCATGAATGTATTAGACCTACTCATATGGAGAATACTATTGCTGGGGCTGACGCGAGCGACTTTATCAATTGATTTGAAGAGGACAATCGCTTCTCAGATGGCACCTGCTATTTTAGAAAAAAACTAAGGCAAAAATTCAGATTTCTTCTACTGATAAATATCATTTTGAGGCTACTGGAGAAGTGATCAAGTTTGATGGTTTTCTAAAGCTCTATATGGAGGGAACTGATAATGAAGATGATGAAGAAACTGCAGGAATGCTGCCAGCTTTGAATCAATGAGATAGCCTCTATGAGCAGGAAATTCTCGCGAGCCAAAAAGTTTAAGCAGCATCCCCAAGATATACGGAGGCAAGCCTTGTAAAAAAAGCTTGAAGAACAGGGATTGGTAGACCATCAACCTATGCTCCGACAATTTCTACTATTCTTAAAAAGAGGATATGTACTCAAAGAGGATAGACCATGAGAAAAGAGAAAATATTTTTGAATTTCTGCTCAAAAATAATGAAATCATAAAAAGAGGAAAGAGAGCAGATAACTTGAGCTGAGAAGCAAAAAAATGTTTCCAAGTGATATTGGAATGATCGTGACTGATTTTCTAAATCAGAATTTTTCAGATATTATGGATTATGGGTTCACAGCCAATGTTGAAACAGCGTTTGATCAGATCGCTACTGGGCATCAAAAACGAAATCACATGATTGCCGAGTTTTATGCTCCATTTCATGAACAAGTTATTGAAACTACAGGTAAGGAAAGAGTAAATACAGAAAGAGACCTCTGAATTCATCCCGTGAGCTGAAAAACTGTGATTGCAAGAATGGGAAGATATGGTCCAATGATCCAGATCGGAAAGCAAGATGATGAAGACAAAAAGTTCGCATCGCTCCCAGCTGGAAAAACAATTGAGACAATCACGCTTGATGAGGGCCTTGCAAGCTTTTGCACTTCCAAGATCGCTTTGAACCTACAATGGAGAAGAAGTACTTGCCTCAACTGGAAGATTCTGACCGTATATAAAATATAAAAAAACCTCTATGTTTCTATCAAAAAAGATTCAGGTTTAGATCCTTTTTCTATTAGCTTAGATGAGGCAATACCGATGATTGAGGCAAAAATTGCTCTTGAAGCCAATAAAAATATTAATGTATTCTGCATACGCGGGAGAAGAGATCCAAATTCTGAATTGACCTTATGGTCCTTATATCAAGTATGCTAAGAAAAAAATTATAAAATCTCTAAAGGATGAAAAGATGCAACTGATCTAACTTTGGAGGACTGTCTAAAAAATTATTGGAATCTGAGAGGAGTGATGATCAAAAGTAGCAGCTAAAAAACCAGCAGCTAAAAATCTACCGCACTGTGACAAAAAGCCAAGAAGTAATCTTACTCTTGATTTTCACTCATAAAAGGATAAGTCTAAGGAGATCTTTTATCTCCTTTTTCTAAAAAGATGAAATCAGAAAAATATTGAAGAGGATAATTTAAAAATTTGAATCTGTATGAAGTAGTTAAAAAGGATTGTTATACTCAAAAATGTTCGAGAGGAGATTAACCCTCATAAGCGATGGGGTCAGTTGTCTTATGATGAAAATAGGTTTATTATTGACGAAGGAGTTTGAATATCCTACTTCTGGAGATGTGAGCAAAGTCTATAATATCGTTAGAAAAGGAGCGCTGATGCTTTGAGAAAAATCAAAGAGAATCCAGAAAACCTGATCTTTTGATTAGAGATGCTGAGTGGGATAGTTGGGTAAAGTAAGATTTATTTTTGTAATAAATAGAGAAGATGAATGAGATAGTATCATCTATTATTAGTGGAATAGTATCATGAATAGTTACCTATTTCACAATAAAAGATAACATTAAAATCTGAAAAGTTAAAAATTGCAATATGATTATGAAAAATTATTAATAGGACAAAGATTGAAATATTATCCAGAGCTTTTTAAGATAACACAAGATGTTGGTAAGCAGAATAAATCAGCATCAGACAATATTTCATGCATAGAAGGTGCTTATGAACATTTGAAAACACGAAGAGAAACAGGATGATTTATTTTTGTTATGAGAAAAATCTTTAATGTATTTTTAATGATTTAAAAGAAAGTTTAAAAGGCTAAGCCAGGAATGGGAAGGATGATACACACAAGTACAATTAGAAAAGATATGGAAACAAAGAAATAGATTAAGATGAGCTTTTAAAGGATGATATTTGAATAAATATCAATAACTATATTGATTAATTTTTATTTTTTTAATCATAAATCATATGAAGACATTTGCTTATAAACAACAGAAATCTCTAACTTTTTGGTTTAGTTACAAAAAAGAATGATCCGTTCATTAAAGATAAGAAAAAAATAACTTTACAATACAGTGTAGAGAACAAGAAATAAAGTTTAACTGTGATGTTGGAGATCGTATTTATGGAGATAATTTGTGATGACTACAAAGAATATTCCATTATATGCAAAACATATTACACACGATTTTTACAAAAGAACCCTATCATAGGTTCACCTTTTCTTATGAATTTACTCTTGTGGAAAGAAAAATTACAAACGTGAAGAATAGCTGAGAAGGCCTTAAAAAGATAAAATTTGAGAAAATATGAAAAAGCAGTTCCAAAAATTTATTGAACAATATTTCGCTTTTTGATGAAATACTAGAAGAGAATGAAAATAATTTTTCTAAAAATTTTCGCATATTGTGAGAATAATTAGATATATCAATTGAGATATACAGAAACTAGAGCATTGTATATCAAATTATACTTATTTTTGAGATAAAATAGAAAAGAAAAAGTGTTTTTAGAAGAGTTTAAAAATTTTATTCAAAAATTGAGATTTTTGAGAATTGTTGGGAATTTTATTCTAAATTGGATAAAGAACAATTTGAAGAATATAAGATAGCATTGAATCCTGCTATATTAAATACACATTCTGAGGTTAATCAGCAGAATTGGACACAAGAATTGGATAATCTCAAAATGAGTCTTGAAGCTTTAGAAAAGAAAAATAATTTTAATAAAAATACAAAAAGATTTTTGAGGAAGATTTAGAAGCTTATATCAACTACATCTTATACCAAAAGAACTTTTTAAGCAGTCGAAGAATGTAGAATATAAAAAGAACACTCAAAAGAATTTATGAAAAATATAGTAATTTTGCCTTCTAGTCCAAGATGTTCAGAAGAATTAGTTATTGATTTTATAGAAGAAAAATAAAATAGATTTAGAAAAATCCTTATAAAGTTGCTCAAGAAGAACTAGATAAATATCTGCAACAGCAAGAATCTATTGATAGCTTAGAGAAACTAAAAAGAAAAATTAATTTTGTCCAGTTAAAAACTTTATTATATCAACTAACTTGGAAAAGAGCTGAAATTAAAGAAAATAATAAAAATCTGAAGAAAAACTAGATTATCAAAAATTAAGTGAATATATTGTGATTATAAAGTGAGAAATTAATAGTCGTCTCAAAATACTAATTATAGATATTGAGAATTTATCAAGCCTCAGTGAATAAAAAGCACAAACTGCACAAAAGTTATGACAAAAATATGGGGAATATATGCAAAATTGAATTTTGATAAGGAATTGAAGTGATATACTCATTTTTGATTCATAGTAAAAATGAAAGAGGTTTTTATAAAACCATATAAAAACAAGATATTCTCAATGAAAAATCAGGGTTTTACCTTGCAAAATGCTGAAGATTTGATTAAGGAAAAGTGTAATAATGAGTGAGAATATACAGCGTTTTTATTTTCAATCGCTAACATTCAAATGATTGTCCAAGTTGGTTTTTATTAAGAATGCATTCCATTTTAGATTTTTAGAAAAGAATATAAAGAAATATATCAAATTTGGAAACAAAAAATATACAAAAGATAAATCTTACTCTACGAAACTTATAGATTTTTTTAATAAAAATTTTTAGCTCTCAATAAATGAAAGAATTATTCCCTTTGATGTTGATAATGATTTTAAAAAGGGTGATCAATATAGTAAGTTTCAGGAATTTGAGAAGGATTTATTGAAAAACAGTTATAAAGTATATCAGTGTAATTTTGATGAAAAACGAGCTTATTGAGTTAGATATTGTAGATAGAAAGTTTGAACATAATGACGCTGTAGAACCAAGACTTAAAAAGACAAAAATGACATACAGATATCTTGTCGAATGATTTTTAGTAAACAAAATTTTTCATTTATAAGATTGTTGCCGGAAATAAAAATATTTGTTAGATATCAAAAAGCTTTTTGATGATATGAAAAAGAGTCGTCTCATGAATGGATAATAATTGAGATAAATATAAGAAGGAAATAAATGAGAAAGAAAGGTTTTATAAAACTATTTCAAAAAGCTTTTTTATGTTAGAGTTGAATCCATGTGAAATTGGAGGAAATCCTCAAAAAGAGAAGAAGGAATATCAAGATTATATTATTGATTTATACGAAAAGAGGAAAGATTTTCATATTATTTCTATAGATATAGGAGAAAAATAGCTTTTGCAACACTAGGGGTGTATAATAGAGATCTTATGCCAAAAAGTTGATGTAAAAATGGCTGCTACAACAAAATGAAAAATCAGAATAAAGATATCATTGATATTACTGATCTAAAAAGTAGAGAAATGAGAAATTGTGCAAACAAATACAAAAATTTCTGAAAAATATAAATCTTATAAAAATATGTTTGAATATATTGTGATGTCTCAAATTTATCTAGAAGATATTTTAGAGCAAGTGGGGAAAATTGAATTAAAAAGAAAATTATAATAATATAAAACAAAAATAGGAGAAAGTATCGATAAAATCTCTGAATTGCACTTTTAACACTGTAATATTATAGACGAGGTAAAGAGAAACTTTCCTTTATTAAAAATGGATTTTGAAACAACTTTTGTTTTCTTATATTCAAAATCTCCATAATGGACAGGATAAAACCATAAATATTAACGAACATTATAATCAGATTTTTGAAAAATTAGAATTACAAAATGTCATTAATTTTAAAGATGCTTTCTGAGCTAACTTTATCGGTGTAATGAAAGAAATTTTTAATAGGTATCCAGGTATAATCGTCTTTGAGTCATTACATACAGGAAATAAATATGATTCCTATAATGATGTGATTAAAAAGAGGCTCCAAAAAATACTGCCTCAGAAAAAGCAAAGAGTTTAGAACATTTCGGAACTTGATGTATGAATGTATATCGTGCAATCGTTGGTAAACTCTTTTTTCCAAGATGATAGATATTAAAAACGAGAAAGTTAACCAGTTAATTTATTGGGATATGAAACAACTATTTGAAAAGGAAAAGTATAGTAATAATGGAATTTTGTTCTTTGTAGATGAAAAATACTTCTTCAGTATGCCCTATATGTAACTGAAATTTTATTCAAGAGGTTGATAAAAATTGAAAAGTGGTAGAAAAAGAAGGTATCAAAAATTATTTGGACACTGAAGATGAAAAGAATTTGAAAACTCAATGCATCATTATTCAGAAAATAACAAAATTAATTATAGAGGCTATGTTGATGAAGCAAAAACAAGAGAATGATAACTGTGATTATTATATTGGAAATGAAAAATATCCAGAATTTGAATTTATAAAATCATGAGATCGATCTTGCTACATACAACATCGCCAAAAGCTAAGGAATATTTAGAATCTTGCCAGAAGATTCAGAATAATCATGAAAAATCTCAGGGAGTATTACATTTACTCAATCTAAATAAATCCACATGGACCAATACATCCGCATTTCCTCACTCAATGACTTCATCTTCTTGCCCATACTCCATCTATTTCCACAATCTCTACGAGAGCTACGAAAAGCAGCTCTATCAAGATACTCGCAAATCAACGGAACCCTCAATCATACCCTCATTGATAGTGGAAATTATTCAACTTCAAAGACATTCTCCAATGAACTGCGGTGTTCTCAGAAAAGTATGGTTTGATTGGAAAGATAGATTGCTTCCATATTGCCAAAAATCAGCTTTATTGAGGAAAGTCGCACATTTCAGAGGTTTATCTTTGGAATGAAATATCAGCTCTATGCGCACTACTTCTGCCTCACAGAAATGGGCTATGAAGTGAGAAACTCAAGCTGTATTCCTTGGATGACAATAAAGTTTATGAAATTCCACTCCCAAATGAGGATGCAATTCAGACTTTTGAAGCTTTTTAGAGGAATACAAGCGTTTTTGATCCAGAGATACTCAGACTTCAAAACCAGAGCTAGATAAGTGTCAAAACTGCATTTATGCTGAGCTTTGTGATCATTCTTTGGCGTAAAACTTGCAAAAACAAATCAGGAGTATACTTAAGTGTCTTTAATTTCTAAAATGAGAAAGATGCTTTGGCATCCTGATTTTTAGAAAAGCAAATCGTAGTTATTACCTCGGAACAAGTCAAAGACCTGATGCTGAGAAATGATAATCTTCTGATCAAAGAAAATGACAAAAATCCTAAATCAGATTTCATGTTTCAAGATTTTGTATTTTTATCATCGGGGAGTATACCATTAGTTCAAAACTGATTGATCAGTCTATGGCAAAGTATCAGATTTGCCTTTTTGTCTTGGCTATAATCTCAAGCCCAAATGCATGATCGGAGATGTTCTGGGTAGGAAATTATCTTCCTCAGAGAAAAACAATATACTCAGCTTCCCAGAACTAGAAATTGCGAAGAAAAATTGTCAAAAATAAGGTCCAAAACCAGCTTTCTCTACTTCAAGAAAATAAGAGAAAAATCTGATAGCTTCAAGGAAAATATACTCCGTATCAAGGAACTTCTCTCCAAGATAGACGAGGTTGAAAGCGATGATTCGCCTCAGAGGGCTTTGAGTGAAACGCTTCAAAGCCTGCTTCCCTATTTTGAAGAGATGAAGTGGATAAAAGGATACCAAGGACGAGAAATGACATCATTAATTTCCTGATGGATATCGGCTATTCTTTCTTTATAACTTCATAGAGGCGAACCTCTGTTTGTATGGTTTTGATGTCTATAAGGGCGTTTATCATAAGCTTTTTATGAGAGAAAAAATCGCTCGCTTGCGATCTGGTCGAGCCTTTTTAGATGTATTATTGATAAAAAGATCAGAAAAATGCACAATGTTTAGGGCAAATCAATGAGCAGGATTTTAAAGTTCAAAAACGGAGAATATACGATTGAATGGGAAAAACAGAAGAAATATATTCAGAATTTTTATCTGCTTTATTAGAGCAGAAAATGCAAGTCTTCTCTTATGTTAAAGAGTATTATAGATATTGCATGGATCCGAGTAGGAATTCTCTTTTACCTTTACAGAAAAATAAAAGTATTGTCGTTATTCAATTTTATACATAAAATTAAAAAATGCTGATTGTATCCTACGATATCTCCTCAAACAAACTCAGGTTCAGATTTTCTAAATTTTTGAAAAACACGGTCAGACTCCAATATTCTGTCCGAGGCTTAGAAAATTCAGATCGTATTCTGAGCAATCGTTTTTGCTAGAAATTGAGAAAAATTTTGCAAAAAGATTTGAAAATACTGACAGTATCCTTATATTTTGAGGTGTGTGGGAAATGATGTAAAAAGAAAATTCACAGGTATGGATATGCAGTGTATGAAGAGGAAGAACTTGTCCCTTTATGTAGCAGTTTGGTCATTAACAAGTAAAAAGATAGAAATCTGATGATTCAGAAAGTAAAAATCATGATATAGATTCTAAAAGATGTAAACCTACCGTCTTCATAAAAATGGAAGATGGTCTCAAGCGGATTTGGAGCTGTTGGGTAAAAACTCAATGGCTCTAAAATGGCTTATATAAGCCAAAAAGTGGAGTTTAGAAGTTATATAAGATTTCTACTTTTGTAGATGTTATTTTATGATAGATGGTAGATGGTGCTTTTAGAAGTTATATAAGATTTCTACTTTTTGAAGAAATGTAAAAATAAGAAAAACCTAGTTCTTAATTATAGAAAAGAACCTTTGTAAAATTGATGTTTGAAGATAGGCTTCAAACTAATCAACTTTTGCAAGGTAAAAAACAAAAAGCAAAAAACATGACAGGTCAGGATTAACACTTGATGCTGGCATTATTACGTCAGCTAAAGATGTGATGTCTGGAATTGCAAAGACTGTTATGAATGTTGGACCACAACTTATCATTCTTGGAGTGGGAGCATTCGGAGCAATCTATGTAGTTAACAAGATTCCATCTTGGATTAAGAGATTTTATTGGGTAATTAGGTTAACAATCTTTTTATTCCTCTAGGTTATTTTCCCGCTCTTTCTAGGAAAAAAGAGCGGTTAGATAAAAGTCTTAAAAGTAATACAAAAACAAAAAAATACAAAACAAAAGAATTTATGTAATGCAGGTTATGAATTAGGAAAATTATACATCAATTAAGAGCATTATTTTTATTATTTGAATTTATAGAAAAATGTTAACTAAGTATGAGTATTTAACGCTTACAAGTATGAAGATAAAAACTAAGGAATTGAGAGTAGTTATTGAAGCTTTGAATGTAAGGAAACAAGATTTCCAAAAAGAGTAAATCTAACTTTGGCAGAGGCTCAAGCAATGCTTGGATCTGAATTCAATGCAGAAACAATTGGATTAGGATTTAGAGACAAAATCCTGGAAGTTGAAGAGGTTTACGCAATCTGAAATGAGGAGTAAAAATTGTTCATTCTAAGACAACTACCCGAACTGTGTCCGATGTGTACACTATCAGAGACTCTAGGGGCTACCCTATAAAAGAGTGTTCTGACCTTGAGTTTGTAAGATTATAGATATTGCAAAAAGTTTTGTTAGAATTTGCAAAAATGCAGGATATGATGGGTTGAATAATTGATATCTCGAAAACCCCGAAAAAAGTGTTAAAGGTACAAAAATAAGGATTGTGGAGACAATGGTTGTTGAAGAATAAAAATTTTCTGCAAGGAGGGACTCCCTAGTAATAGTCCCTCCCACAGAGAATAAAAAGAGACCTTTCTTTAGGTCTCAAGCAGGAAAAATCAAGCGGGAAAATTTTTGTGAGAGAGTTCCCAAAAATTTTATCAGGAGAAGCTAATGAGAAAGCTATGAAATTCCTCAATTTCTCCACCCAAATAACAAACTCGGAATTACATAAAAATTCACAAAAAAAGATAAATTTTTGAAGGAATTTATTGACTACATTGGTTTTACGGTAGGTGGCAAAAAGACAGAATGGCGGTATTTGTTTATGTGTCTGACAATGGAAGATCAGCATATATCGACAGAATTCAAGTGAGGCTAGAGCCTAGTAAATCAGGGTGGATTTGTAGCCTTTGGCTTGTACGCCTATATGGGGAATAGACTGTTGATTTATTCCGTATCATGCAGTGGAATTTGAAAGGTCAAGATGTCTTGAAAATTGACTTCTACGGGAAAGGTCTAATAGTCGTAAAACCGTGATAACTTGCGGTCAAGTGTGGAAAAAGTATTTACCAAGTTATTTTGAATGGAGGAAATTACGATCACAAGAGCAGATTATACTTGTGATTGCGAGAAATATAACTTCCGTAAAGTCAATACCTCAAATGTAAAATTAGTGGTACAATCCAAAAAGACAATCAGCTTGGAATATATGCTCTTCGGTGAGGAGATGAAAATCAGCAAGAGTCTTGAGGATTATGACAAGATGAAGGAATTGATAGCGAGAGGTACAACTTGGCTTTATCCTGAGTATTTCGGTCTAAGTGGTGTGATGAGATATGAACTGCAGGGTCAATTCTGAATGATTTGACAAGGCAGAAAGAGATATCACAATCAATCAGCTCAAAGAGTTTGCTAATTTCGGTGTGTATATTCCAGATAATGCAATAACACAAGAAGAAAAAAGAAGCAACAGACTATGAAATAGTGGATAAGGTAATCAGAAAAATCTATAGAGATAAAAATCAGGAAGCAGTAAGCAAAATCAAGTGTTTATTGGAAATGTTGAACTCAAGCACGAGATTAGCAGAAAATATTTAATAAAAATAATAATAAAATGAAATTATACGGAGTATATTCAGTAATGGGAAACTTTGGAAGCTGAAAAACATTTGGTACATATCCTTAGAAGTTGCTCAGCTAGATAAGGAAAAGAACTTCATAATAGCTAATGTTCCTATAAATTCAGTGGATTTGTTCTATTCTTTACCTGATGAATTGTATGCGATAATTGAGAATTTAGAAAAATGGATTAGAGCAACAACATGATGATGTAGAGACCTATTATTTAAACCAGTTTGATTATAAAAATATTGTTCTGATAGTAGATGAAGCGCATTTGTATTTTTAATGCTAGAAAATGGGATAAAGGCGGATTGATGGAAAAGATTGGATGTTATTCTTACTCAGTGTCGTAAAAAGAAAACATAAAAATATTCTTCATCTCTCAAAGAATGAAGAGAGTTGATATTAACATTCGCTCGTATGACTGACTTTGTAATCAGATACAAAAAGGAGCATTCCTATTCTTTGAATTCAACGATCAACGAGACAGTATACGAAAATCAGTGAGACCTAGCAGATATTCAGTGAGACGACTCAAAAACTTATGTAATGAATGGCGAAAGCTGACAATTCAAAAACTGATATTGAAAAATCAGAAATAGAAAGCAGTCGTTCTTGCCTCTACTCAAGCTCTTTTGGTTTCCAATCGGTAGGCGATTAGCAAGCGGACAATTAGATAAATTCAGATGAGAAGCACACAACTCTTACTTTTATTTCAGGGCTTCCTACCCATTCAACTGTGACTAAAGTTGCTGAAACTGATTTTGCAAAGAGTAGAAAAGCCACTTACGTATAGAGAATTGAAGATTAGGGAACTGGATACATAAAAATTTCTGCCAAGTTTAGTAAAACTTTTATGAAGTAAAAATGTAAAAATGGATACACAAATTGAAGCTCAGTTGGATTTAATCAGGAATGCAATTCAAGTTCTTTTACAGAATGAGACTCAGAAGCCAACATTTTGAGTACAGATTGATTGAAGCTCTGAACTGTATCAATTCACTCAGAATCCGTTAATCCTCCCAAGAGGATTGAAAGTTTCGGGGAGTTGAGAAGACTTGAAGATTGAGTATGAGACAGGTCAGGAACTGACTCAGATACCTGAAATCAGCCAAGACCAAAAATTAGAGTTAGAGTCCGCCAATAATCAGGCGATGATAACTCTTTTACTGGTGTTGCAGTCTTGTTTGTGATTGGTTTCTGTATGATATTTTATTTAAGAAATTGATTAGATAATGAGTTTGGCAGGTTCTTATTTGCAGGGCATTCGCTCAGTTAAGAGCAATTATAGATGTAAGTTATTGCCTATTCTGTTGCCGTTAGAGTGTTGCAGCTTTCGTTTATTATTTAATGTATGAGATAATGACTCCAGTAGTACAAAAAGGATTTACAGAAATTCAAGGAATATTAACTACGGTATGACCGTACTTATTGCCGTTAGTGGCTTTTTGCATTTTTACAGGATATTCAAATAGAAAAATGATAAATACAGTGCCATATAATCCATGATTTTTCCAATGACTCTTAGACTGAGTCTTGGAAGCAGTCAAATGAGTTTGGACTTTAGATGTTTTACGAGTATTCTTCCTTTTGCGCTTGTGATTGGATGAGTAGCTTTTTGTTAGTTTTTGGGTTTTTCTCTAGCTTTTAGAGGATTTGCAATAATTAACGAACAAACCTATAGCAATCAAAAACGGATACTGCAGATGGATTTTTGAAGTAAAATTATCTAAATCTGACTATGACAGATTAAGGAATAATGGCAAGATACCTGATAAAAAGACTATCGGAAAAATAGCAGATAACGTGCATATTTAATCTTTAAGAATTGAGAAAATGGAGTTTGTCTCGAATAAACTATCAATATGTAATCTCAGGGCTTGGACCTTGTTTTTGCTCTATGGATTTCTTATTTTAGTTTCTAAAATGATAAAGAATGATTAAGCGAGAATGTCAGCAGGTCTGAACGATAACAAAATGCCAAGTTCCATTTGAGCCAAATGGAGTGAGCGGTATAACTCAGCTCTTATTGTTAATAGCTCTTATTTGGTTTTACGATCATATGGTAATTAGGATTTTATGAAGAATTGTTAAGTAATGACAAATGAGCAAATAGGACTGTTAGTAGTGATTGCAATAACATTGTTAATCTCTGCTCTAATGATATAATTGAAATTTATTTTTACCAGATAGATGTCGGACCAAATCTTAGCATGGATACAAATCGGATTGTTAGTCGGAATGAGTAGTAGTGTTTTTAATTATATTTATCAAGGAATAAAATGAAATACAACAAAGTTATAGAGGACCAGTACCAGATAGCGAAGCTTAAAAGGGAGCTTAGGGATATTAAAAGAAAAATTGAAAGAGGTAGAGAATATTAAGACAAAATTGGAAACTCTACAAACAATCAAAACTTATAAAATTAAGAGAGTATTGAATTAAAAGATTTTAGATTTTATGAATATTATATCATGGAAAGATTAGGACTATTACCGTTTTATATACTCAGGGTTTTTGGGATTAACATTTTTGAATCATACAGTTTGCATTTTTATTTTGAGATTTGCATGATTTTCATGAGAAGAATTAAGGAGTTTTATTATGACCTTTTTGTTCTATTTTATATTTGACTTAGTGTGTGATCGCTTTTGTGGAACATTGTAGATGTTTGCAAAGATATGGGAGAAGATTTATCTTGTAAAGAAGAAAAAGATTTATCATGTAAAGAAAAGAATGAGAAGAAAACTCTTAACATTATTCATACTCGTATTCTGATTACTAACCTCTAGTACTTATGCAATTGATTTATGATTTACAAAAAGGTACTAATGGAAACGTAATACCCTAAAGGAGTAAGTAATAGAACAAATTTTTATTATTGTTCGAGTAATAATTGAATTGATATTTCTAACTGTTCGGCAGACTCTCCTTGAGCTTTTAGGATATCAGGGTATGTTATTGGAGGTTATAGCTCGGATTTTTCATGAATACACGTGGATATGGACCAACGTATGAACGAATCTCATTAAAATGATTTTTGATTTGAGTACGAAAAATGAGGGTATAACTTATTATCAGGCTAGATATAAGTGAGCAGTCCAATATTATAATACATTCACTATACCAAGTAGAGACTGCATATCAATACACAAATAGTATTTGAAATAAATTCTCTTTTCGGAAATTCTAGTATATGATAATCAATTCACATTGTACGATCCAAATACTAGATATTGAGTAAGCTGGATTGGAGATGTAAGACTAGAGAATATGATGCTGATTGCTAATCCACGAAAAGAGGAGCAAAATGTTTTTAATCCAATTACAGAAGCAAAAAGCATTTTCTCTTACAGTAGATAAAAAATCAAGCTTGGGAAATTTGGAAAGGGAACTGAGTTAATAAAATTTTCTCAAAAATTTAAATTTTGAGAAGTCTTATACTCTAACAAGCTGAGGAATAGTTTATTTCCTACATGATTTAAGTCTTGAAATCAAGGTAAGCTTCATTTATACGGGAAGATATTGAGCTTCAATCTATGGACTGGTGAGGTGGTACAACTAATAACCCTAATCAGTGAGGAAATCCAGATGGGAGCTATAAAGAGAGACTAGCAGAATATAATCAATGTGCTAGCTACTGGCAAAAATGTTAAGACCTATACTCTCTAGTGACCGTGAGTGTTATAGATGATTGCTAGAAAGATCCAGCAGATAATAGAGACTTTGATATTAGATTAGCACCGTGGAAAGCTATTGTAGATTGAACTGAGAAGGAGATATAGATATAAAACAAAAAGATCCAATCTGTCTTAAATTCAAAAGCAGAAAGCCAGTTTACATGCAAAAAGTATAAAGAAAAACGAGATGAGTTTACTAAAGACTCTCAAGAATACTGGCTAAATCCTAGTCAAACGATAAATGTAGCTGAAAAATGTGAACGAGACCAGTTCCACAAAACCAGCCGGAACAGAAAAACAGTCTGATTTTGGTAGGTTTGGAGAGGCTTTATGAGATATTCTTTTGAACCAGGGAATAAATTAAAAGCTTTGAACATGATGGTATGAAGAGCAAAAATAAAGTAGAATATCTATATGAAAGTATATGGCATATAAAACAGCTTGTAGAGATAAGGCTTATATGCCTACTAAAGATGAAACAGTTTGGGAGTCTTTTAAAAATTGGCTTCCGTTTGTATGATGAGATAACAATGAGAAAGTTTGTAAATATGCTGAAAAATTAAAAAGGAAATTGAAGAAAAAATACTGAGCAGCGCAGTTTTCTGAGCATTATAAAAATATTCTTAATAAGGAGTTAGGAGATAAGGTTATTGATGATAAATGAAAGATTGATATATATCGAGAAAGTTGCAGAAACTACTACTTGATATCATAAAAACTCCCTTTGAAAGGGAGCTGATTCTTTGCAATGATATTTTAACCAGGAATACAATAAATGATATAGTGCTAGTTTTTCTGTGCTATGATATGGTAGTTGTGGGAAGTGAATTTGAATAAAACAGCGAGATTATTTAGTTTATGTTCCTGTTATTTTACTTCTTTTGGATTATTTTAAGATGAAAGAATTAAAAATGATTTGCTTTAATAACGGCTTTTTCCGTATTATTTTTAAAAGCTTCGTATGTTATGGGCTTCTTAGTCTGAATTGTCAGTTGATTCTTGTCTTATTTCTGTGTTATTTGAGTTTCAGAGTCAGCTATTATTTCACTCTGAAATTGGTTGTCTTTAGGTTGATTGGCTTTCTTTATATATTGGGTGTACAGGCACTTTTTCAAGTAGTCCTTGAGCTTTGAGAATTTTGAATTTGTTTTTGCTCTATGATATTCAAAAATAACAATGATATACGGTAAAGGAGTCCAGCCAAAGAATAATGTTATAAAAATATCCCAGGAGTTATTTGTCAGTAGTGTTTTTGAATAATAAGCGGTAGAAAATAGATAAAAAGAGCAATAAGTATTAGTCCAATAGATAGAATGGGGGTGTTCATGTTAGTTCTGAAAGTTCTTTTGAGGAGATTGAAAAATTTCTAGCATATTTTAATAATTAAGTAGATAAAAAGATGGAGAGAAGAGATATTATATTTTTGGTTAGTTTTCATAGCATGTATAATTTTTATGATTTGTATTGATTATAAAAATGAGAGATAAGCGATGTGAAGAATATTTACAAAATCCAACTTGGTTTAGTTGGAATTTGTCTACAGAATGAAAGCAAGAATGTTTTAGGCAGTTCATGATAAAAATGAAAACAGAATAATTATACTCTGATTTCAGAAAAAGCAAAAATAGCAAAAGGGTCAATCCTTTTGCTATTTTTATTGTGTAGAAAAATAATGTTAAAAATCCCAGTATGTTTACGGCTTCTGGAAAAGCTCTAAATCATCAGAATGAATATATCTAGCGGTTGTGTTAATATTTTGAGTGTCAAAGCCAGCTTTTTGAATTTTATAGATGGAAGTACCTAGCTTTTGCAAGGTTTGTGCAATAAGTGTGCCTGAACGTGTGAGCTACTAAGTCAAAAATTTAATCATTTTCTAAAAATCCTGATTTTTCTTTTCCATCTGATCCTTGTTAAGACCAATTGCATTTGACTCTGTATGGATTTTTTTAGGGTTTGCTGTACTATTTTATAGATAGGTGCTGGAATAAAAAGCATTTCTCCATTTTCTCCTTTTCAGAAAAATCTTGATTTTATAATTCTGACCTATTAAGATAGCTTCTGCAATATCTGTTATATTGACAACATTCTGAAATTCTTGTTCATGTACTCAATAATAATAAAAATACCTGTTCTGAATTTCATATCATAATTTTTCCAGTTTATTTAATACTTTTTGAATTTGTGAGGAGCTTAGAGCTTTTTCTATCACTTCTTTTCTTGGACAAAAATTTGTGCATGATTAAGCTGTACATAATTATAAGCATTGCAAAAATTTTATAAAGCTCTTAATCTGTGCAATTTCAGTACACATTGTGTTGTGTGATCGTTTTTGCGCTTTTATGTACATATCTATATCTCTGATAGTTATTTCTGTTCGAGCGAAATTATTTTTACGAGCAAAAATAAAAAGTTTCATAATTTGATTTCTGTATTTGTTAATTGTGATTTGTGAACTTCATTTTTGCCATATAATCGGCATACCTGAAAAAGCGGTTTCGATTTTCATTTTTAGAGTAAAAACAGATAAAAAGGTTGAAAATCTCATCTTTTTAAGTATATTGAGAGTGTCTTTTTACAAAAAGATGAGGGAAGGATTTGCATAAGGCGGAAAAAGAGGGCAGGCAGGCTCTCTTTTTGTTTGATATTTTTGTTTTTGTGAGCTTCTGAGGCGAAGCGAAGTTGCGGATTGCTAGTCCAAGACGGCTATTAAATCATAAAAATAAAATTATCTTTTTAACTTTTTCTATTGAGCTAAGATTTGGCTGTAGCGACTGAGTCAAGACTTTTTGGAGCCAAGATTTGTCAAAAAGTCTTTTACTCTAAAGGAGCCAGCCGAATAAAAATGAAGAGGAAAAGGAAGATATAAAAATATAAAATAAAAAATGTCAAGCTTAGATCTAAGCTGACAATCTTAAATGATGGTATAATCTCATTTCTTTTGAGTTATAAAAAAATTATAAAAATGATTTTAAGGTTGCATTTCTGTAAAGTATAGGGTATATTAAACTTGATGTCTAAAAATTCATTCATTGAATTTTTATAAGTGTTCTTTCCTTAGTTATTAACTGCAATTTCTCTTAAATTTCCATTTCTACTTTTTGTAGATGTAAGTTCTCCTCGTTGCGTCTTAGTGTTGTTTAGAACTTATATAAGATTTCTACTTTTGTAGATTCTAGTTGTCCTAGAGTTCAAACCAAAGTTTAGAACTTATATAAGATTTCTACTTTTTGTAGATAAGGCAAGAATAAATAATGTTTTTATCTGTTTAGAAGTTATATAAGATTTCTACTTTAAAATAGACGTCTTTTTCTTATAAAGTCTTTTTACTTCTCTCCCAAAAATGACTAGTTCAGATCTCCTCCTCTCCAGCTACGACTACGATCTTCCATCCTCACACATTGCTCAGCTTCCAGCTTCTCCAGCTCATACTGCAAAACTTCTCATAGTAACGCCAGACGCTTCACATAATAGCTACGATTTTCACCATACAACTTTTTGATCTTCCAAATTATCTTAGTCAGGAATATCTCCTTTTTCAATGAAACAAAGGTCTTTAAAGCAAGAATTCCGCTTCAAAATGTAAAAAATTATCAGAGCCTCAGGGCAAAAGAGCTTATTTTGGAGCAAGGAGGGTTTTTGTCTATCAGCTGCTCTCAGAAAATACTTTTTGAGTGTCTTGTTTCAGATAGTAAAAATTTCAAACCTGGCAGCAAAGTTCAGATTTCTGATACTATTTTGGAAAGTCAGGAAAGTTTTACTGAAAAATGGGATTAAATTTCAGATTCACTGAGACAAGCTTTTTGTCTTTTCTCGAAAAATATGCCCAGATGCCACTTCCTCCTTATATCAAATATGAAAAGGAGAAAGAGCAGTGGTATCAGACTGCACAGGAGATCGGTTCTGCAGCGGCTCCAACCGCTTCACTTCATTTTACACCAGAGCTTATCGAGAAATTAAAAAGATCTGAATGCAGTTTCTCTGCTTGCATGTTGGTCTTTTGAACATTCAAGCCTGTTTCTGAGGAAGTTATCTCCAATCAAAAACTCCATTTTGAGCCCTTAATTCTACCAACATATATCCGAAAAGACCTCGCTGAGGGCAAAAAGCAAGGAAAAATCTTCTACCAATTGGAACAACAATGATCAGGTTCCTAGAGTCTTTACCATATATCTGGAGATTTTTGAAAGCAAAAATCTGACTCCATCACTGGATCCTGAAACAGAAAAAGTGGCGAGACCATCTGACAAAAGATATTGATCCAAAACTTGTTGAGAATTTATCCCAGACCAAGAGCCTCTTCATTCAGAAAATATCCACTGAGTATCGCAAATGATAATCCAAACAAGATTATTTATCAGGCCAGGAATACCTTTTTATCTCACAGATGAGCTGATTACAAATTTCCATCTTCCAAAAATCCTCACTCATGATGCTCATTTCAGCCTTTATGGGAAGAAAAACCTCTTGAATACGTGCATCAGAGGCTATGGAAAAATGATATTACTTTTATAGTTTCGGAGATGGTATGCGAGTTAGGAGAAGCTAGTTATATTTCTTATATTGTCTAGTATTCTGAGTTTGAGCTGGATATTCTTCGTTGTATTTTTGCTCTCCTCTAGTATAGTATTCTCTCAAGTCTGTGAGTTCTGCTTCTTCCTCATTGATTTCTTGTTCAAGATCAGCAAGCACTCCAGCGAGTTTAGCTAAGCTTTTATTTGTTTTGTTTTGCAGCCTGCTTATCTCCTCTTGAGTTGTCGTCTACCAATTTTTGTAGATCGTTATATTGGTCAAGATAGGCGTTAAATGCTTCTTTTTGCATTAACTTGCTGTTCCTGTGCTGTGACGGCTCTTTTCGCTCGCTCCAGATTCATAATCTCACTGAGCACCGCTGAAAAAAGAAACGGTCATTGGATGCCAGTCGCAGCTAGCTGTTCAGAGTGCAAGTGCAATCGCAGCAGCTGTAGTTTTTGTTGAAGTTTTTGATTTTATTCATCGCTTCGCTAAATTTTTCCCAGTTTCTTTTCCAATCAATCTTTGTAATTGCCATTTTCATAGTCTATAAAAAGTATAAAAATCAGATTTTTAGTTATTTGGTGCTTCTAATTCCCAGATCTTATTGAGGTGAGCAATAAGAAACTTTCTATTATCTCCCTTCTCAATGGTTGGATATTTTTCTATCCATAGTTGACCAAAAAGGAATCAAGTCTCCCATTACAACCCTTTGAGTACCGCCGGCTTCTTTAAAAGACAATGCTTCAAATTCCATTCCAAATCTGGCTTATCCCATCAGAAAGATCGAACGGCCAACCAAAATCTTCTTTTTAATTTATCTGAATGAAGTTCCTGACTAATAATCTTTCATTTTAGAGTTAAGATAAGAAATCCGACTCTGAGTGCTTCTTCTGCACTCTCAAAAGGAATCTCGCTACCAACAGTATTAACGAGTCCATCTAAGGTCTTATCTTTTTAATATTGAGTTTTTACCTCTCTATTACCGCCTGCTTTTTAGTACGATTTCTTCTCCATGAGCTTCTAGCTCAAATCCTTGGATATTTACATTAACTGTATTTTCGATCCTATGGAGCTCTTGACGGAGTGTAAGCTTTTCCTCAAAGTTGATCGAGAGCCCGTCAATCTGAGGTCAGAATTTTGTGTTTGATATTCTTCTTTCAGTTTAAAAGAAACCTGATGCTAAAAATACTTTTCAATATTTCCAGATAAAAAGTCTTTATCAGTTTTTAGTCTATTCATAAGCTCATTTTGCTTTACTTTCATCTTGTTCAAGAGCTGGATATTCCTTGAGCAAGGTCTTTATTTTATTCAAATTCACAGCATTGATATCAGCAAGTGACTCCATTTTTGCATTTGGATCTCCGGGTGTACGGATTCCCAGTGATCGCATTAAAGTATGCTTGAAGCTGAGGGCTTGGATCATTTTTATCTAACTGTTTCAAAAATTCTCATCGCTTCTATTCCATTTGGAGAGTTATCTCCAGAGAATTTTCTCTCAAGTGCAAAATATATTTCAGATTTTTGGATTTAATTTCAAGAGATTCTGAACCTCAGCAACGGTCATTCCACCAAAGAGATAGGAGTCCATCAAGTGGTTTTTGTACGGCTTGTTCAATAAATTCCTTTATTCCCAAAACCAAGTGTCTGCTTGATATCTTCCTCAGTCTTTACCTCCATTCAAGAGTCATCAAAAACTGACTTCAGATCCTTACCTAAAAATGCCTGTGAAGCAAAACTTGCTCCGACTCAACGAGTGCTAAGTTTGCAGCTTTTTCACCAAAAACCAGATTTCCATCTTTTTCCAAAAAGCCACTTTCCTAGCTGCCAAATAGCAACCCCAGCAATTGCGAGTTCAGCTCCTTGAGCCCACATTTCTCTCTGGCGAGGTGTCATCTTTTGGAGTGATTGCCTCAATACCGTCTCTAAGTAGCTTTCTGCTCCTCAAAAGTTGCTGAGCACCAATACTGTTACCACTTCAGGATTGACAAAGTAGTACATTCCATCAGGGGCAAACTGTTGCTGAATGCCAGCTGGGAGTTTATTCAATGTCTGCCAAGCTGTTGGCGACTCACACATTGAATATTGTAATGTCTCACAAACTTTAGATGAAATCTGAGAATTTAGACAACAAAGGTACAAAAATATCAGCTTTATGTTGTTGGTAGTACTGAAACCATACTTGATTGTTGATCTGTCCTTCTTCCACAGCGATCAAATAGTTCATCATATCGGCTTGATCTCTAGAATCTAAAGGTGCGAAACGACGTCTTCAAATAGCTTTTTATTGATTTTATTTTGATATTCTTGATGTTTTTGACGAGAAATATTAGAAACAACGCCAGCATAGGGAGTGATCAGCATTTCTAATCATCTCTGAGGCATTCATTCAGCTCTGCAGCCTTTTCAGGAAACCTCATGAAAAGCCTGAACATCCTTGAGCATTTTTTTGTTACCTCAATAACATATGTTTGTGGGATTACCTCATCTACAAGGCCCTGCTTTTTCTCAATTGTGGCTCTATAATTTCTCAAGAAGTCTGATACGATCTTTAGCGCCTCTTCTTAGGGTTGATAAGTGCATCTTTTTGCATCAGGAGTATATCTGACTTTTTCAGAAATTTCTTTCACCAAAAATTGCTATCTTTCTTGATCTGTTTAAAGTATTTCAAAAAGCATATCAGTCACCTGATCAAAATGCTCCTGCTTACTTAAATCAAGATTTAAAAATACAGAGAATTTCAAAGCATCGGTTTGCCCTGTGATTTGACCTGTGGTTTCTACATTCTGCTGCAATGCATGTACATCATTTTTGTTTCAGACATTGCTTGCTCAGATTTGTTAGCTTCCTCAATTTTAGGAGTTTGAGCTTCAGCTTGCTTTATTTACATCTGTTTCTGGCATTTTTATAGCAGGGAGATAAAATTCCTTATTCCAAGTATAAATAAAAATAGTCAAAAGTCTGACTTTTTCCTTTTTCTCCTCCTAATGTCTCCAAGAAACAATGAAATATCCCAAGTAGAAACTACATAGCTTTTGATGATTTTTGACTACTCAAATTACCTTTGTTTCATCGTAAGGACTGATCTCAACTTTATTAAAGAAACGATTGATAGACTCAAGCATAAATTTATTTTTCCTGTTTGATAATTTTGAGCTTAGGAAGTTGATTATGGACTACAAAAAAACAAAATCTGACTCTATCATAACTAGGCTGCTGGCGAATTAAAACCAGATCCCCATCTTGAATCTTTGGCTCCATACTATTTCCCCTTTGCTCTTACAAAAACAATTCTCCAAATCACTGATCCCAACAAAGGCAACCGTAACTCGGCATCTTCTCCTGAGAATATTCATCGATGATTTGCTTTCCCATTATTCCCACACTGTGTCAAAAACCATAGATTGGGAAGCTGAACGATATCATCAAATTTGTTTCGAGACTTCCTCTCTTAAGAGTCTATATCCATGATCATCTTTTGATAAAAATATCCCTTAAAAACTGAGCTGATTGAGCTTGTTTAAAACGGTTTGAGGATGAGAAGCTCTGACCTCATTTGCGATTTCTCTAAGGGTAAGCCCTTCCTGTTCAGTATTTTGTTTAAAAAGCGATCAATCTTTTTGTAATTCATCAAGTTTTGTCATGATATCTTTGGATAAAAATGAATAAATTCTCTAGTACAAAATTCTGATTGCAATATACAGATTTCTTTGACAATGTCAAATCTTTTGACAAAATCAATATGACAAAAGAATAATATCAAATAAAAATTGTAAAAATTCTCTTGATTTTTATCATTACATATCACAATCCGTCGCTCTGGCAGAAAAATTTCTGCTGGAGTAGACAACTAAAAAATTCAGAAAAATCTGAATTTCTTATAATGTTTTATACTCTATATCACATAGTATTATGGCAAACACAAAACAATCAAGCACTCAAGGAAGCATTTATGAACATTGAAAAAACAGTTCTGAAAAAGGAGCAATAATGAAAATGATGAGACAATGCTAACGTTGGATTGATTAACACTTCGCACAGTGGATCTTATGTTTTGGATCTGATCCTTGGAGGGTGGATATCCAGAGGGAAGAGTGATTGAAATTTATGGACCAGAATCATCTGGAAAAAACTACCATCGCACTTCCATGCAATTGCAGAAATGCAAAAAGAGGTGAGACCTGCAGCCTTTATTGATGCCGAGCATGCACTAGATCCTCATTATGCAAGAACGCTGAGTGTAAACACTGATGAATTGATCCTATCTCAGCCAGATTACGGAGAGCAGGCGCTACAGATCGCCGAAGAACTTGCAAAAACAGGAGCTGTAAAAGCTTATTGTTATTGACTCAGTAGCTGCACTTGTGCCAAGAGCAGAGGTTGAAGGAGATATGGGGGATTCTTATATGGGGCTTCAAGCTCGTATGATGTCTCAAGGACTCAGAAAACTTACTTCGGTCCTAGCAAAACAGGTACTATATGTATCTTTATCAACCAGATTAGAATGAAAAATCTGAATCATGTTTGGAAAATCCTGAGACGACAACTGAGAAATGCTCTTAAGTTCTTTTGCTTCTCAGAGAATTGAAATCAGAAAAGGAGATAAAATCATGGAAGATAAAGAATAGGTTTGATATTTTTGCAAAGATCAAAAATCGCAAAAATAAGATCTTTCGCTCCATTTAAGACTGCTGAGCTCCTATCAAGTGGCAGGTTGGATATGATAAAATTACTGATATCATTGAGGCTTCTTTGATTTTTGAAATTGATTTCTAAAGCGGGGAGCATTCTATACTGTAGGATCTGAAAAAACTCCAGTGAAAGGAAAAAGCTTTTCAAAATATCTTGAATCTCAAGAAAAAGTAAGACAACAGCTAGAAACTGAGATTCAAAATAAAATTAAGGATATGAGAATGGGGAAAAAGGTGCTTGATGATGAAGCCTTGAGTAGTATGGAAACTATTATAGATGAGGAAACACAAGAAATAGAAGAATAGTTTTCATCCCAGAAAAAGGTTGAAAAATTAAAAAGTATCCTTATACACATAGTATGTGAGATATATATTTTTCACAGATAGAGATATACTGATGTAAACTTCGGATGTGTTCATTAAAAAAATAGTAAATTATAGGATAAAAACTATACAAGTAAAAATCATGATATAGATTCTAAAACATGTAAACCTACCGTCTTCATAAAAATTTGGAAGATGGTCTTAAGCGGATTTGGAGCTGTTGGGTAAAAACTCAATGGTTTCTAAAAATGGCATTATCTAAGCCGAAAGTGGAGTTTAGAAGTTATATAAGATTTCTACTTTTGTAGATTTTGACCTTGAGATTGAACAGTTTTTGAAGTTTAGAAGTTATATAAGATTTCTACTTTTGTAGATCTCTCCAGTTTGTAGATCCAGCATAAGGGTTTAGAAGTTATATAAGATTTCTACTTTTTGTAGATTAGGCTGAACCCTGATCGCGTTGTCCGTTTAGAAGTTATATAAGATTTCTACTCTTAAAAAGAGATAAGAATAGCTTTTTTCATCTAAAAAAATAAAAATCATAGCTTTTAAAAAGCAGTATTACTGCTTGGTTATCAGATAACAACAAATCAGGATCCCAATTATCAATCAGGCAAATAAATATTTTTATTAGAAGATTTTTCAATACTAATCTTAAAAGAAAACTGGTTTTGCGAGCTCTGAACAATAATAAATAAATTCTAAGAGCCGTTGAATTGGATATTTAAGTCGATTCAGTCAGTCAGTTTAATCAAAATTGCACTGATAAATCCTCAGATTGTGATTAAAGGCACGAGTGGAACAATGATAAGATTTATTACAATTCAGCTGAGATTCGTTGTTCCAATGAAAAAGAGCAGAACCGGTAAAGTCCCAATGCTCGCTCAAAGGGTAGAAATTCAGTAATTTTTTTCAAAAAGAAGAGAGAAATCTGAAATCAGATTTTTCTTTTTTGATTTTTCTTCGTTGTTTTCTCTGCTTAAAACCTCACTCAAAATTATAATTCCTATCAAAGCTCAGAAACTCAATAAAAAAATCCAAGATCATATAGAAGGAAATACGGGTTATAGCACAGCATCAGTACAAAAGCGTATTTCAAAAAGCCTCCAAATCTGGACTTCTTCCCCAAAAAATAGTGCTAGCAATGAAAGAACACTCATAATCAGTGCTCTGATAACACTTGAATCATTTCTGCTAAAATTGCAAAGAAAAATAACTCCCAAGATGATAAAAGCATTTCTTATATAAAAAAGGCAACCAAAAAGGATTGCTCCTAGAAAAACGACAATCATCACAAGATTTCCTCAGCTCACAGCAATAATATGGACAATTCAGCTATCAATAAAACCCTGATAGTCCCTAGCTTAGGAAGCTGTGATTTATCTCAAATCAGCATCGCGAGGAGAAGTCCTCACTTTTTATCTGGAAAAAGAGAAGAAATCAGATTTTTAGACTTAACCTCGTATCTTGAAGAAGTCTCTCAAAGCCAGAAATCGAGTTATCTTTTTCTAAAATAACAGAAAAATTGGCATAAAGACTCCCATCATAGCCTTTCATGAGGAGCCACTTATCATAGTTAAATTGGTAGTCAAAAATCACGAGAGAAAAATCAGCTTTCTGAACTCTCTTTTCAAAGTTGACTGTAGGTGTTTGCAAGATCGAGCGGTTTATATTTTGCTCAGATCTGATAGACCTTTCAGATTTCTAGTAATTGCTCTGATTTGAGGAGATAATTTTTCAATCCGATCATGCTACGAGGTAGGTATCAGGCTTTGTCTGATCAGAAATAAGATAGTTTCAGAGGAGCGTTTCTCGTTGCGAAGATTTCGATTGAGCTTTAAGGTGATCTGAACTGATCTCAGGAGCCGTTCTAAAACCAGAAAACAAGACAGCTTGCATTTGCCAGTAGAAATGCTCAGCTTTAAAAAGAAGCAGTTGTAGTGGAAATTTTCTTTTTCATCACTCGAATCCCCGCTATGAGAATCCCTCAAAGCATACAAGCCCCCAGAAAAAGAGTTGAAGCTTGTAAGGATAAGAATAAAAAAATGCGAAAAATAATAAACATTTTCTACTCTAATAGGTTTAAAGTCTAGTGACGAACAGTTCAAAAGTATTTACAACTCCAGTTGGAGTTTCATTAGGGAGTTTGTGTTTTGTTCTGCCTGAACGTTAGTTGGTTGATTTGTGACTTCTGGATTTACAACAGTTACGCTCTGCAAAAATGCGATTACTTGGCTAAGATTATTTTCCAAGATTGTAACTCTATTTTGAAGACTAACTACTTCAGCTTGCAGGTGAAGGAGATTCAGTCATCAGCAGAAAGGTTCTCCGCTCCGGTGTTTACGCTACTACCAGTAGTTACAAGGTCAGAATTCTGATCCTGTGTTGTTTGAGTAGGAGTTACTTGTTCTTCTACGTAATTTTTATTATGATACTCAGTTGCAACGCTTTCTTGAGCCTTAGTTGGTAATATAGTACTTAAAAAGCTGACCAGCATGTTTTTGGATAGAAAAAACTTTGCGATCCATAGCCCCATACAACGAGCATCCAAAAATAGGGTAGTGATGTTTTTAAAGGTTTTCATGATATAAGGATAAAAAACTAGTTCAGTGCTTCAAAAATCTAACGGTTCAGGCGCTTCAAAGCTGAGCATCTTCCCATCTAAATCTTGAAACTGATACTTCCAACAGTGTAATAATTGTCTCTGAATATGCAACTGTTTATTTAAAATTCTATTGATTACTGGCTTTCCCATAAATGAGATCTCATAAAACAGGATAATTCTCGCTAGAGAGATGAATTCTGATCTGATGCATTCTACCACTGTAGAGCTTCACTTTAACGAGTGATATCTCTCATAAAAAGAGGATGCTTTTACTCTTTACTAGCCAACATTCAGTTTGCGAATCAAGACCATCACTCTCGTTGAGCTGCATCTGAGCCCTTACAAATTTAGAATTATATGTTTTTCAATAGCCTTATCAATCATCAAATGCTTTGGAAATTTTCCCGCCACATAGGTCAGATAGTTTTTACTAATTGCTCTTTCTCTAATGATACGATTGATATATTGCAGCGCTTCATAATTCTTCGCAGCGATCAAGACCCGGACGTATCTTTATCAAGTCTATATCCAAAAGAAGGCTTAAAAACCTGATTTTTATTGGTATATCATTGCTTTTCACAGTATCGTTCAAGATAGTCATTCATACAAAGATCATTCCAGTGCTTATTACTTGGATGAAGCACAATCCCAGCTGGTTTATTGAATACGAGCCAATTTTTCATCCTCATACAAAATCCAAGTATGAAGCTCATCAATATCGATTTTCTTGAGTTTTCTTTCTTTTTGGCTCAGCATTAGGTTTTTTATCTTTCTTTCCCAAGAGTTCCTCTGAAAATTCCAAAAATATCTCAGAGAGAAAGTCTGGTTTCTTCTTTAACTCTTTTTCCCATTTAATCTGACTTCTCCTTTACGAATTCGAGAGTAGATGTCAGAGAGTCTTACTTGTGGATAGGGTTTACAGTATTTTTCTCAAAAATCTATCACATCTTTGATTCGCTTGATTTTCATTGATAGTGATTTGCATTGCCTTTTACTAGCGACTAAAAAAACACCTCATAGTCTATGGAAAATCCCTTTACTTCAAGCGAAAGTAAAAATACAACTACTGCAAAATAAAAAAACTTGATTTGTCAAGAGATAATCCTATAAAAAGACATCTGACTTTTTATCTTTTTAACTATACTTATTCTAAAGACTTTTTATCTTGTTGTAGCGTTTCAACATGGGAAGACCTAACTGGAAAACAGAAAGCCTCGCTCTCCACACGAATCTGCATACAAATCTCCAGAGAATAGAGCTCTACTTTGAGCGAATCTTTTGCCAGTAGTTCAAGATCTCTTTAATACCCTTTAGATCTCCAGATCCAACGCAAAATATTGATGCATTTACCAGTGATCTGGAAAATAAAAATTGATGTGAATGCCGATAGAGGAATTCTTACTCAGATTTCGACTACAAATTCTATTAATTTTTCATTCCTCTCTACCGAGGTGATTCACTTAGATGAAATTAAAACGAGTGATCTTACAAATATTCCTGGTCTTCAGGATCCAAATCTACTTCGTACTTTTGAAACTGCCTTAGTTAAGCTTTTATCAGAAAATAAGCTCTGACCTGCTGTGCCAGGAGCGGTAAAAAGATCTTTTAATCAGGCAATCAGCTACCATACTACTTTTGATCCCACTGATCAATGCTATTGAGCAGTTCGCAGATACCTTCAACAAAGAATCAGAGAGAAATGAATACAAAAAGCTGATTTCAGATTTTTAAGTTTACCTACGAAGATATCAGGCAATCGCTAGCATCAGAGGGATTTGATACTTCAGCTTTGCAAACTGCAAACTTTCAGTCACGAACTCCAGATCAAAAGAAACTTTTTGATACAATGTTGAGTAGAACTGTGGTCAAAAGGCTCCAAAATCGTGTGAACCTCATGGATAGACTTATTACTGATACAAAAAGATGTTTTCAATAATGTTTTGCCTCCATTTTATGTGATTTTTAATCAATATCCTTTTTGATAGAGAGCAGTTAAAAGCGAAATATCCAACCGAATTTCAGGATATTGAGCAGATGGAAACTCAGCTCTCTACAGAAGAGTCAGAAGACGGTCGCAAGCTCTTGAGTGCACAAATTGAGCAAAAATTTCCGAGAAATATATCTTCACGACCTGCAGATTTCTAAACCAATATTGGCTAATACTTTACAAAAACTTTACACTCATCAGTTCGATTTCTCTACACTAACTCCAACTGAATCTTCAGAACTCTTTTCTGAACTTGCAAAAAATGAGACTTGAGCAAATGCTTTCTGAGACTCAAATCAGAGAGATATTTGACTTTAATGTTGCAAATTTTGAACACTTTTTATGAATCTTTTTGATTTGAATAGTTCAAACTTACAAATTGGAAGATATAGCTTTCCTATTCAAAAGACTATTCTTGAGAGGCAAGATGAGCACTCACTTCTCCGTGGGATATGCTCAGCGAGAAAGACCTCCCTCTTGAATTCAAAATTTCAGGTCTGAATAGTGATCAAATCAGTCTAGAAAAATCGTCAAATGATCCAAATACTTTTTAAAAACCAGATTTCTGATGATTTAGATTCTGTAGTTTTTAAAGGGAAAGAGATTTGAAAAACTGATGTACCTCTATTTGATGGGAAAGTGAGATATTTTGGATATCTATAATCCGAGAAATGCCAAGCCACTCCTTGATACATTTACTGGGAAAAACAGATGTAGACCCTAATAAACCGTCAGTTGATATCTCTACTCCTGAAAAATTCAGACAGTTCAGACAAAAGAAATGAAAAAGTAGAGAATCTATCTCCTCTAGAAAAAATTTTCTCAGCTCGAGATGCTATGGTAGGAGAAAAACGGAAGATCCAGATCATGGGCTTAGACCTTGAGCTATTATTTATTTCTCAAAAAGATGAGAGTATTTTTGCCGCCATATGGGGATCCAAGTAAGGAGTGGATGAGAGCTGAGATCACAAAAGATGATTGAGATAGAAGGATCCTAAAAATTACAGTAAAGTTTTTATGGAACTGAAATGTCGCTTTTGAGCAGAAGAGGGAAAAGAACTAATATTTGATGAGTGTAAATTTTAAAAATCTCATCTCAAAAATCCGAAAATTCAAATCTTTCTACAGATTCTATCAGACTTCTTGGTCCAAAAACTTTTAAAGAGGCACGAAGCTTTATCCAAAGCAGGTATCAAAACCACAGATTCTTGAACAGATGAATTTGGAAAATGGGAAATTTGTTATGGATGTAATTGATGAAAACTGAAAAGCGAGTAAGCAAGAGGTAAACTATCTCACAGCTACTGATGAAGTTCAGATCCAAACAGTTCTGCTATGAAAAAGAATCCTGTAATCTATAAGGTCAAGCCGAATGCTGATGGAACAATCCTAGTGGAGTCAGATTTGCTGGATATGGAGTGAGAAAAAGAAGAGATATGAGAGAAAGATGTCGTATTCAGATTTTTCTCATTTTCCTCAATGAAAAATCTCATACCAAAAACAAAAACAGGCAGAAGCTGATTTAAAAGCATTTGAGGACATCCTTCTACTACCAAGAGAAACTGGGAAGCGAGTTAGTGTGCAGTCTATGATCTATAGTATCAAAAATGTCTGGAAAAATCTGACATCAAAGATTGATGAATATTATAAGGAACAGGACGAAGCTTGTCTTGATTGGTTAGTATCAAGTGTTGGAATTTATAAAATGGTGGGTAATAGCCTCTCTTGGGATTCCATCGGTAAAAATCTGCTGCAGATAAACTCCATTATGATCAACTTTCAAAAAGCTGATACTCGAAAGTCTATTGAAGATTGGATTTGAAAGTTTAAAGGGATATGCAGGATTTCTCTGCTTTATTTGAGACTGAGTCGATAATCCAAGTGGAATGACCATTGATAGTGCTATTGGGAAAGGCAATACGCTCAAAAATCCTTCTCAGTGGGAAAAGTGTAGTTGAGGATGGAAGTTTTGAGACCAATTATGGCTGCAGCAATGATAGCTAATATTAGACAAGGAAAGGGGCTTTATCGCTGACTTTCAAATTATGATAATCAGGGACTTTGGGTAAAATGTCTTCTTGGAGATCAGCATCATCAAAGATATATGAAGATGAGGCAAGATGTGCTTGATAGGATTAAAAACCAGGGACTCCAGACGCTGATCAGCTTCAAGATAGACTCAAAAATCTGAAATTGACTATATTGTAAATAATATCAATAATGCTAATGGAGGTCAGGATTTTGGATCTGTAAATGATGGGAATAAAGCAAGTTCTCAAACAGCTTTATTCATCAAATTTTGCATGAGAACTTAATAATGCGGCAGATGGGGTCTTTTTGAAAGAGAGCTATTGATGGTGCATACGGTAAAATTACTCACAATAACTTTAATCTCGCGGCCTGAGATTTTTAAAAGATTTATTAAATCCAGTAGAATTGAATCAGCCCTTGCAAATCTCAAAAATGGGAGATCTTGCAAAAGTGAGCAACATAAGGATCAGCTAAGATGGCACTTTCCTATATTACTTTGAGTGGAATTATGAATAGATACGGGGACAAGGATGTGAGAAAAGTGGTTTGATGCGCTCGCAAGAACCTATATGGTGCCAACTGCATTTTTGCAAAAAAACGAGAAAATCAGCATAATGCATGGCATCTTTTTAGATAAGGTGGATGCTATACCGCCCTTTAGAGGCTATGAAGTCTAAGGAAGCGATAACTGAAAATTGACCAGCTCAAAAGAGTCTTCAGGAATCAGATTTTTCAATGAATGCTCAATCAGTTGAATACTGAGCTCTTTTTAGATAAGCTTCGAGCTTGGCGAGCGAAAAATTCAAAAAGAAATTGATAAGTATTTCCTTTGAATAAAAACAAGAGATGTTGATATAGATCCTATTGAAAGAAAAAGTCCAAGATCATTATCGAGAACCAAGTGGGGACCGTGTAGCATGATGATTGGGCTAAGAATCCATCAATTACTGGAAATTATGCACTATTGGCTTCGCTGACTGTTATTGAACAGAATAAGAGCTATGATAGAGATGGGTTTCGTGGACAGAGTATTGATGAAAAGAACGACAAAGCTGATTTTTCGAAAAAGATTTGAGCTCACTTAAAAAGGCTGAATCTCAAAATATGAAGCCAGAATTTTTCCTTAGACAGTTTCTGGTTTGGTTTAAGGATGATGGTTTTTCGCCAACAAATTATCCAGAGATTGTTTCTTGGATATATACAGCAAAAGCAGTTGCAGAAAAAGGCAAAAATAAAAATGCTGATTTATCTTTTAGAATGCCAGGAAAAGAGAGTGATATAGTGCCTGTCAAATCATCCTATTCCAAAAGATGACGCCAAAAACTTGCTCTATTATCTTTTTCAAGGGAATATGCTGAATGCTAGGGATATCCTCCTCCAGTAGAGTTTGAAAAAGTATTGACTTTCTTTGTGGATTACTTTGCTTCACACTTAGGGAGATTAATGATTCTGTGCTGGGATCCGCTTTTTCTCCTAGTGATCAAGCGGCTTGAAAGGAGAAAAATATTCACTTATTCCATGGGATGAATATAATGCAAAAGTTGATAGAAATTCACTTGAAAAACTTTGGAATCACAGGTAAAAAAATCAGAGTGATGAGGATAAACGAAAAGCGAGGTTTTATAAAGATGAAAAATCTTTTTCCTTAATTCAAAAACTCGTTAGACTTGAAAAAGCGCTGCTTGGAAAAAAAGAATCAATCCTCCAGTGCTTTCATGAGCAGATCAAAATATCTCAGCCGCTATCTTTTAGTGATATGTATGGTGGAAATAGATAAAAACACTGAAAAAGAATCTTCTCTTTCCTTTGAAGGTTCTTTTTCTTTATTTATTTAATCAGACTTCTCTAACCTTTCACTTGCATTCTGCTAGCAAATAACTATACTCAAAAATTAGCTCATTTTTATTGCTTATATGTTAAGAAATGCTAGATTTTTATCTATGATAGTCTTGATACTGTCAAAAATTAAAGTTCCCTACATTCAAGCAAATTACGAGATTAACTTCTTGGTATTTTTGCACTTGTGATCATTGCTGGGCTTTATCTTATCTTAGTGGATACAATTTTCTCTGATGGATACAAGGGGTTTTATGCCATGATGACAAATCAATCTTTAGACTCTCAGCAAACTAATGGAGGACTGATCTCAGGAGATACTAATTCTTTCTCTGGAATTGATCTTTCAAATATCCAAGCAGAAGTAGGATCAGGAGAGTCTCCAGTGACAGCTGAATGGGTTCTTAGCGGAACTCAGGGAAGGGACAGAAAAATCCTGTTCAAGCTCAAGTAGCTGAGTCTACTGAAGTTGCTGAAACGACAGGAACTCAAAACTAGTACAGATTAACATGCAAATAAAATCAGTTTTATCTATTCTTTTTATGCTTATGCAAAAAGAGGTAACTACCAATGAAATAAAAACAAATTGAGGACAATACCTATAGATGGTATGTGCTCAGTGTAACTTCTGGTCAAGAGGCACTTGTAATTGAAAATCTTCAGGAAAGAGTAAACAAGCAAGGGCTATCAGAGGATGTTGTTGATTATCTTAGCCCACTGTGTGAGTGAGGTTGTGATGAAGAAATGAGAAAAGGTAGTCAGACAAAAACTCTACCCTGGATATGTCTTCTTTTAAGTCAAAGATGAATGATAAAAATCTGGTATGTTGTGAGGAATACACCAGGTGTGAGACTTATTGTTGGGGCTGAGACAAAAGCCGATTCCTTTGACAGATGAAGAATTTGCTCAAATGCAAAGTCAAATCCAGCAAGCTCAGGAAAGATCAGAGTTGACAATCCCTTATAAGGTTGGTGATGTAGTACTTTTTAAAACATTGAGATTTTAAAGGTATGAAATGAAATATTAAAGAAATTGATGCAGAAAAGTGAGTAATTGTCGTGAATGTTGAAATGCTTGGTGAGGCTCACTCCTGTGGCAATTGATGCCGATAAGGTAGAACTCACCAACTAGTTATTTATCTCCTTGATAACCTATGGAGAGAGAAAAACTTGTATCACTTTGTTTGTGTATCTTGTTTGTAGCGTTTATTGTGGTATATTCATTGCTGTATCAGGTAAAGGGCAAGAACTCTTAGCCAAGATGCAGGCAGATTTGAAAAAGACAATACAAAACCTGAACAACACAAATATCTACAGGAGAAACTCAGATTTTTCTCTTTGGAGCTTGACAAAGTGAATACTGGCAGTAGCACTGCTGAATTAACTCGTGAGTGAATAACTCAAATATTCTGACTACTGGAGTTGATGCAAAGCCAGTAGTTGAGGAGCAAAAATCAGAATGCTTCAACTGATGATGCTTCAAATCCTCCAGGAACAAGAATTCCTTATGCTTTCAGGGACTGACCTTTACTTTTTTGAGTAGTGGATAGTTTTGAAAAGTTAGGACTCTAATCCTGAATATATTCTGAAAGATCGTAGAGAAATCTATTATGCTTTCTTTGATAAAGAGCCTACAGATCTCATAGTCCAAAAGCTGGGTGGAAAACATCTATGTGATAGCTACTGAATCTGAGATCCCTAAAAATGAACTCTTTTTGAAATAAGATTAGCTATATCAATCTTCAGAATATAAAACAAAGCTTGTTGTGCTTCTTTTGGAAGTGGATCGAAGTATCGATTGCTTCAGATACCATATTCAAAGTATCTACATGCAAATCGTACTTAAAAACTTTATTTATCTAATGTAAACAACATTATGGCAAAAAGTACGGAAAAATTCTTAATATCGAAGTTCCAGCTGGAAAGGCTACTCCAACTCCACCGCTTGGACCTATGCTTGGAGCAAACGGAGTAAATATCGGACAATTTACAAAGGAATTTTAACGAAAAGACTGCTGACTTGATGAAACAATTTGGTGGGAATTGAAGTTAAAAATCAAGGTAAAGTTGACGGTATTTGTAGATAGAACTTTTTACAATGGAAATTGGTGCGCCAATTACCTCAGGTCTTATTAAATGGAGAATAAGCCAAAAACCTTGGTTCAGGAGAGCCAAACAAGAAAAAGATTGGAAAGCTGACTCTAGCTGATCTAGAAGCTATCTATGAACTTAAAAATCAGATCTTAATGCTAATGATAAAGGAAGCAGCATTCAAGAATTATCGCTGGAACAGCAAAGAAATATAGGGAGTTGATGTTTGAAATGTAATCAGCATTCTCAGCCTTTTGACTAATTACTATTTACTATGAAGACACTTAAAAAGTATCTTCCCTACATTATCTCAATACTGATGATAGTGGCTGTGGGATTGTGAAATGGCAATATAAACAGTCAAAACATGACTCATTTCGAGAACATCAAGATCAGAGTATGAGCAATCTCAAGGAATCATTAAGAAACCTTGGGTCTTGAAATACTACCGTGAGAGCAAAAGTAGCACTCGCTAAACGGGAGATACCTCGTATCGTTTGAACCGATTTTATTCTTATTCAATTACAATCATGAAACACGGAAAAAGTATGTAGAAGTGAAAAAGCTTGTAGAAAAAGACAAAAATGTATCCTTTGACTGAGGCTGTTGAGCTTCTAAAAAGGTGAATTATGCTAAGTTCGACGCAGGAATCGAAATTGCTGTAAAGACTAACGCTAATCCAAAGTACAACGATCAAAATGCTTAGAGCTACTACAATCCTTCCTCACGGAACTGGAAAAACTAAGAAGGTAGCTGTATTCATTACAGAAGACAAGGTTGATGAAGCTGAAAGAAGGCTGGTGCTGATATCGCTGGACATGATGCTCTTCTTAAGGATATTAAAGAAGGAAGACTGACTTTGATGTTTTGATTACAACTCCAGAATTGATCAGAGTGGCTCCAGTAGCTAAACAACTCGGACCAAAGGGACTTATGCCATCTCCAAAGGCTGGTACTGTAACAATGAATATTGCTCAGGCAGTTGAGGAAACTAAGAAAGGTAAGATTGAAATTCAGACTTGATAAGACTGGAAACATTCACGCTCTTGTTGGAAAACTTTCATTTGATAATGCAAAAGCTTATCGAAAAATATTGAATCTTTGATGAAAGCTATCGAAGAAAATAAGTCAACTGGAGTTAAAGGAAAGCTTGTAAAGAAAGTAGTTATCGCTACTACAATGAGTCCAGGTGTACAGGTTGAATACTAATTAATTGAGAAATATAAAAGAGGAGAAATCTAATTTTTCTCTTCTTTTTGTATTTTATAAAAAGAAACAGACTTTTACTTGAAAAATCTCATATATATATAAGGTAAGCTATGTTTTATATATTTTTATTGAAAATGGAAAAGAAACGTAAAAATGAAGATAGAGGTAGAAGAAAAATGTGAGTTATAACACAAGATTCAATGAGTAATTTAGGAAAAAGATGAGGAGAAAAACTGACGGTAGATAATCAAGATAATTTACATGAAAAACCATAAAATATGCTTGAGAAAAATATTATTTAGATACGTTCGATTTTCTGATTGTGACGATAGGGAGATAATTATTGTTTTCTGAATGTGAGATATTATTCTTTCCACCTAAAAGTGATCTTACCTCTAATTTCTTGTCAATTTTTGAGTATTCTCCTGAGGAGTCTGGTGAGCAAGATTTGAAAAAAATATACGAAAGCCCATCGACTGGACCAAGCTTTATTGATCTCTCCTTTTGTCATTCTTGTTATATATTTTTGTGTATGATATCAATATCAAGAATTACTAAAAAGCAAATGAATTAGCAGGAAAATATTCTATACAGTATTCCCTTGATTTTGGTTTTGAATAACTTCAATAATTTGAATATATAGATATATCTCTAATAAGAAGCAAATAAAAATTAGTTAATCTATATTATTTTTGACAAATAAAAAGAATCTGGCTATACTTAAGCAACCTTTTATTCATTCAAAAAATAATGAAACAAAAACAGCATTAAAATCAACAAAGCCAATTAAAACGATAAAAACAATCAAAAATCAGATTTTTCTTTTCTCAAAATAGAGAGTTTCTTTCAAGCGAAAGCTAATATTCTTGATATTAGAGATGGAGAGAGACTTATCGTTCTCTAAACCTAGAACAAGCAACCGCTTTTTGGGATTAATCTTCATGATAAAGTAACACTCAAAAAGACAAAATGGAGAGAGTATTGTAGCAGATGTAGCCATTTCAGATACTATTCCAGCCGGAGAAATTGGAATCTATCTTGATATTCTTGATAAGGTAAAATTTACACTCGAATGAGGGTAATATCTGTAGCATTGGCTGAAAGCTCAACTGCTTCTTATGACGCTATTAGAAAGAAGATGAGAGGAGAAAATCTCTTATGAAGAAATGTATGCAATTATCAAAGATATTTCAGAAAAATAAAGCTGATGATACAATGATGACCTATTATGTTGCATCAAGTTTCTTCTATCCAACTACTGATGAAGAGATGTATCTGACAGCAAAGGCGATGGCTGAATGTGGGGTAACCTTCAAATACCCCAAAGGAGAGATTATCGCTGACAAGCACTGTATTGGTGGAGTACCAGGAAATGAAACAACAATGATTCTGATCCCACTTATTGCGAGGTCTCGGGATCAAAAATTCCAAAACTTCTCTAAATCAATCACCTCTCCTGCTGCGACTGGGGGTGTGTAAATGTACTGATGGATATCAACTCTTTGATAAGAAAGGGATTGAGAAGCTAGTGAAGGAAGAAGATTGTTGTTTAGTATGGGAGGATCATTAGATCTGGCTCCTGCTGATGACAAGCTGATTAAGGTTCAGTATCCACTTTCTATGCAATCCAGAGCCAAGGTAGTGAGCTCAATTATGGCATATGCAATGGGGAATTACTCATTCACTTATTGATATTCAGTTTGACCAACTGCAAAAAGTTACAACAATGGAGGAGGCGAAGAGCTGGAAAAAGAAGTTTGAATATGTAGGTAAAAACTCTGAATGAAGATGTCGGTCGCAATTACGAAGGCTGATGAGGTGATTGGAAATGGAGTAGGAGCTGTTCTTCAGGTAAGAGGTGCTTAGAATTCTTCAGCAACATCCAGAAAGAGCAAAAAGATCTTGAAGATAAAGTACTCCACCTTGCTTCAAAAAAATTATCAAGATGTGGGTCTTGCAAAAGGTAAAAGGCTCTTGAGCTAGCAAAATCTCAGCTCACTTCTGGGAAAGCTTGGCAAAAGATGCAATCTATTATCAAAAAAGCTCAGCACGGAGATCCAAAAATTACCTCTGAAACATGTGAAACTCGGAACTCATACCTACGATATTCTCGCAACTAAGGACGGTCAGATGAAGGTCATTAACCTCCATGATGTCAATGCAATCTGTAGAAAGCTTGGATGTCCAGTAATCAATGAAGCCGGAATGTATCTTTACAAAAAGCTCGGTGATAAGGTGAAAAATGAGAAAAGATCGCAACGCTTTATGCGCTTGATGATACTAAACTCGATCTTGGAATCGAAAGATTTAAGGAGAGAAGTCCATTTGAATATTAAGATAGAGACAATAATAAAAAGAAAGCCTGAATCAGTTCAGGTTTTTTTCTCTTTACTTTCTTAGAGAACAGAAAATTGCTCCCTTTTTTATGTTAATCATATTAGAGTCAGAATTTTGGATTCTTGAGCTTAAATTCCCTTGGTGAGAGGAATCTTCAATAATTGCGTCAAGGACCTTATCTACATTTTCTCCTGTCTTCCCAGATACACAGATTACTTCCTCTTTTTGAGGTCCAATCATATTTTCAATTTCCCCAGCAACTCTATCAGGATTCGCTGCGGGAGATCAATCTTGTTTAAAACTGGGATAATATCTAGACCCTGATCAATCGCTTGATACAGTGTTGAAAGCGTTTGAGCCTGAATTCCCCTGAGAAGCATCAACCAGCAAAATCGACTCCTTCAACCGCAGCTAGTGAACGAGATACTTCATACTGAAAATCAACGTGTCCTGGAGTATCAATAAGATTAAGTTCGTAGTCTTTCCATTGCATTCTAGCTGGAGTAAGTTTGATCGTAATTCCTCTCTCCTGTTCGATATCCATACGATCCAAAAACCTGAGAATGATTCAGCTTCCTCACCGTTCCAGTGATTTCAACATTCTATCCGCTAGTGTAGACTTTCCATGATCAATATGTGCGATAATACAAAAATTCCTAATCTTGTCCATCTTTTCCCTCAGGTGCATTAAAAATCTGATTTTCCTTCCCCTTTTATCTCTATAAATCTATCGTTTTTCCTAGATAAAAACAAGTGTTTTTACTCTATGCAAAAGGAGGATTGAGACATTCTCTTTTGTTAAAATCTAATCTTATGCTTGGCTTTTTGCCTTCCATGCCTTCAAAAAGCTCCTGTATCAGCTTGATTGCCTCTTTCTGATCCCACGGAGAAGTTGCGATAGTTACCATTTTTGCTCAACAAATCAGCTTTCTTGTCTGCTCAAAGGTTCACTCTTTATCTTCAATCCCCATCAGCTTCTCCCAAAAAATCCATATCAATATCTAAAATATAGTCCTCATCAGCTATGATGGTGGAGGAGTCAGTATTCACTCCTGAGCTGGTCTACAGATCCGAGTAATCCACTTCCTAATGCCGGAATAATAAAGTTTCCAACATTACACTGCTCTTGGACAAAATCAAAAGACTGAATTCAGGTTTTTCATCTATTTTCTCCTCGTTAGGGTTTTCATATCCGAGTGCTGATCTATATGAATCAGTTTTACTCCCCTTTGCAAAGCGATTTTGAAAAATATTCCTTATACCAAAAATATAAAAGCATGATTGTGATTGTCAAAAAGTAGATCGGCACTCCTCAAACCTCGAAGGTCAAAAACTCCTTTAATCCATAAAAATACCTCTAAAGTTCCATTTGTTTCATCTTTCATAAAAACTGGCTCCTCTCAGAGTTCTAGCTCAGATATTCGCTTTTTACAAGTGGTGCGACCCAAAGTTTCACGGAATTTCACTCTTCTTGCGATCACAGTTCCGTTTACTCATTCAAGCCAAAAACCTCTATAATTCTCCATCTCCCTAAAAATATCAGATCTTATTTGTTCTTTAACTTAATCCCTATTTCAACCTCTTTTCAATTTCTTTCCCTTAATCACAGAAATTAGGACACTCCAGTAGCTGAAAGCGAGATCTTTATGTTGCCAAGCAAAAACTATACTAAAAACAGTTTAGTTTTCGAAACGAATGTCCGGACATAAACTTGTGATAAAAGATGCTCTCTGCAGCTAGCTGGGAGAGTGATCAGCGCATTATTTTGATTTGTAATCACCAATATGCCTCATATCTTTGACCGTTGAGATACGAGAATTATGGGACAATTTTTCAGATTTTTCGCTTGGTGGACTGCACTGGTAGACTTCTGAATCTATGTCCTTGCAATCAAACAGCTCTGAACTCTAAAAACAAATACACTGAGATAAAGAAATAGAATCTGACTTAAATCCAGCTTCTCCTTTGGCACAAGACTACTGAAAATTTGTTGGAACCAGAGTCTTTCTCATAGGAATTGTTTATAGCCTGGCGATCGTCTATTGCCTATTTGATACCTGCCTATACAGAAAAATCCCTATATCATTCGAGGACTTCCTCTGGCAATGTGCTATTCTGCAAGTAATATGTATGCTGGTATTCAGCAGATACCACTTCAACTCTTTCGAAAGATGAAAAAGACTGACATGGTCTTTGATTATTGCAAGACTTTCTGCAGCTGCTAGTGCTTTTTGCCGGTAGTGTATCTGTTCTTTACTAATGTTGACTTCCAGTCTGCTCAAACACCAAACCTTGTGCTGATTTCAGCTTTTTGTCTAGTGATCTTCTCGGTAGTTGCGAGTTCCCTTTGGACAAAATGTGGAAAATGCATCTCAGAACCAAAGATATCCTCCCTCTCAAGATTAGATTTGATTTCTCTTTTATTAAAAAAAGATCTTAAGTAAGAATTGGAGATTTGGGTTCTCTTACTTTTTAGTAGCTTTCATACCTTACTGGTGCTGATTTTCCTAGGATGGTTTTTCCCAACAGCTCAGAACTTTGATCATGCAGGGAAGCGAGCTCTAGCTTTGTCTTTGATAGAGATTTTTACTAATCATCCCATCCTCACTAGGAAATTCACTTCTTCACAAGATCCCAAACTACAGCAAAACACAAAAGCAAAAATCTCTCTGAAATCTGATGACAATGGTTGTCCGAATTGGAGCCTTGATTGCACTGAACTTCTGGATTTTTCGCAGATGATATTATTCTGCTTGTCTCCTCAAGTAAATTCCTATGAAGCCGAACCAATACCATTGACCGATGAGCCAATCAAGTGCTTCCTTTCTTGGGGATTATACTTGTGCTCAGCTTCATCAAGCAGGTCTATAACTATGTCTTCGTAGCTATGGAGCAACAAAAATAGGCTCTTCTTGATCAATCTTATCGGAGTAGGTGCTCGGTGCAGTTGTTGGGATCTCACCTTATCCCAAGATATGGACTTCTTGGATGAGTAGTTAACGCAGCTTTTTAATTGAGTGACTTTTTACTGGAGGAGCAATCCGGTTGCTGCCAGAAATCATCTTACGCCGCACTTTGATACAAAAAGTTATAATTCTGATTTCTTTATTGATCTTAGTTTGACTCCTAGGTGCTGGACTACACTATCAAACAGGAGGAATCTCGCTTTGACTCTGGAAATTCTTCCTCATCGCTGCGCTAATAAATATCCCGGTTCTACTCCTAGCTATCAAGCCAATGAAAACCGTTGCAAAAGGACTTACACAAGAATAATTTTTATCTCTCTAAAGGGAGCATGTTTAGACAAATTCTATCAGATTCAGTCACTGTCCTCTTTCAAAATCCTAAACTCATTAGGCTCTCTTTTTGACACTTGTGTTTTATTCAATAGTTCGCATCTACTTTATCGTTTATTATTTCAATACTTTTCTTCTCTATAAATATGAAAGTTGAGTTCAGCTCTCTGATGCCTTTATCTATGTTCTTGATAAGCTCAATAATCAGTGAATTCTTCGAGCAGTGATCTGAGTTATTATAGTACTGATCTGATATCTTTGGTTTCATCCGATAGGAGAGGCATCAGTTGTATCAGCATTGGATAATCCTCAGCAGTCAGCTTTCAGGTCTTTTGTTAGAGGAAGTGGAAAGTTTTTCCCAATGCTGGAGTATAGTTGACTGTCAATTCCTTTTCTGAGTATTTGCCTTCTGTACGGTAATGCTGAGACTCTATCTGATGGATATTTTTGATAATATATTTATTACAATTATCGTCGGGATTTGGTGATTCCTCGTGCTCTTTGCCAGTGTTTGTTGGTCGTATGCTAGGATTATTATTGCTCTAGAGGGCTGTCAGGTTTTGATGCGATCAAAAAGAGTACAAGTCTCGCGATGAATAATCTCAGTCTCTCAGTTAAACTAATGTTTGTTGAGCTCCTCTTGATGCTGAGATTTATTGTTATTGGTCTTCTTATCGTTGAGATCCTGTGCTTTTTGATCTATATTGCAGTGTGGTTTGATGTGATCCAAAAATTCCTTTGTAGAGACCACGATCCGAGTAGTTGCAGCAAGCTTGCTTCTAGTAATTGCATATCTCAACTGTATTGTTGAAGCATTCTTCCTCACCTATTGGTATCGAAAGCTTATAGAAAAATCTCACCAAAAACATAGAAAAAGCCTGAATTAGTTCAGGCAGCACTACTGCAGGATGCATAGGCTTCAGTAAATTCAGCAAGTGCTAAATGGTGTTGGTGTACTGATTTATATCAAAAATCGTTTAGGTTATTGGGGAGTTAAAAGCTGGAGATGCTAAAGATATGGGAAGTTGGTTAACTAAGATTAGGTGGAAAAAGTATCAAGCCTCTCCATCAGAGATCTACCCGTAATAAAGATATTATTATCTTTCAACGAGGTGCTCATGGCCCTCATAGTTCAGCAGGACACATTGGAATGGTTGCTTCTGCATAAAATGTAAGGGGTAATATCCTCGTGAGAATTGTTGGTGCAAATCAGGAGGGGAAGGGTAAAAATAAGCGTCCAACTTGGACTGAGTATAATTGTACAAATGTATCAATATGGGAAATTCAGTCTCTAAAAACAATCAGGAGTTAGTCTTTACCGAAAAATAATAGAGTACCTCTCTATTACAAAAATCTGAGCTTATGCTCAGATCTTAATCAGTATATTCAAAGGTCATATTGAGATATGGAGAACTAGATTCTTGAGTCACAGAAAAGATTATAAAGGAGGTATCTTGTATCTTGTTTGTCAGTATATAGAATGTCATATGGCAAGAGTTCTCAGAATCCTACATCTTCAGTAGGATAGCTTGGACTACAAGTATCTTTCTCGTGAGTATCGAGTATAGCGACTCTTTTCATCAGATTCTCACAAGATATGAGGGTCTAGCATAGAGATCTTGTTTTTCCATTCAGGTCAGTATCTCTCTCCACTCAGCAGCTTGAATCTAAGTTATACTTAGTCTGAATCGCTTGAGCGAGAGAATTCCCCTTCTCCTTACTATTGAAAAATATAGCGTGCTTGTCAGTTTACTCAGAGGGTAATGCTATTCCCACTAAGAGTTCATTTTAATATTTCCTTTTGGTCAATAAGTAGGATTCTCGTTATATGCTTTCCATTCTGAGAGAGAAGTATTTGTGTCTCTAGGGCGAGAAACTAGCTTTACGCAAAGCTCAGGAATAACCGCTGAAAAACCAGATTCAGCTTCATCTCGCTGAAGAGTAAAGTTCCCGCTTCAAGTGAGATTAGTATAATATCCCTTCCCTTTACAGTCAAAAGTTTTTGCGCGAGAGGTTCTGGTGCTTTAGGAGTGCTTGGCTCTTGAACTGGAATCGTGCTACAACCAGCCAAGAAAAATCACTCCCCAGAGTGCTAGAAAGCCTAAGTATTCTCTCATCATGCTAGTTATGTATAAGGTAAAACACTATAGATATAGAAAATCTTCAGCAAAAGTCAAGCGAATGAAAAAGGCCTCTATGGAATTCCATAGAGACCTTTTTCTTAATCTTTAACATCAAAGAGCTTTTAAGGTATCAAAGATCTCTTTACCTTGCTATAGTGACTCTCATAGAGAATATCACCTACAGCAGTTTTTAAGACATTTTTATTTGCAACAAAAATAAAACCTGTTATTGCGTCCTGCTGTATCTCTTTCGATTTCTTTCCTTACTTCTTCTCCTCACATTCCACTCAATAGCATTCTCAAAAACCTACTTTATTATAGTTAGCTATTGGATAGAGTGTAGCCAACATCACAGTGATAGAATACGGACTCATTCAGGCCGGAACAGTTGCGATGATAGAGCCATCAAATTCTCCTGTATAAGCATAAGGTAATGTAAAATACAAAAGAGATATCATCTTTTCATCATCGGACTCCTCCAATCTGCCCACCTTTCCATCCTTTTTCCGAACTTTACCTGGAAACCATAGACTTCATTTCTATAGATGAGTGAATCTCCGTCTGTGTCACAGTGCTCCGCTATTCGCCTCTGTAATCACAACAATCGGAGTAGTATCTCCTGTCTGTGCCTGCACTTCTGCAAGGGTAAGCTTTGCTTCTTTTTCAGCTTAAAGCTTCTGCTGGCGAGAGCTCGGTCTCGTTTCCTGTTTGTGAAATATCGCCATAATACCTTCTCCTCCTGGGGCAAGACTCACAGCCACTCAAAACTACTACTCCAGCGACCAAAGACCAAAGTCAGATTTTTCTCATCTTTTCTTGTATATTAAATAAAACACTACAGTTGATAACTATTTTTAGGAAATCAAGGAGGTTAACCTTAGCAAGATGATTGCTTTTGATCAATAGAAATATTGTGTTTTTCTTCGGAGTAAAATCTTTCCTACTCAAAATCTCCCACGGAGCGACCTCCTTAGAGTCAGGAGATTTTTCTTTGAGCTAGTATTCCACCGCTACTCAAAAAGTCAGAAAACGAATCCAGTATACCACTTCTTCCCTAAAAATCACTCTAAGCTTTAGTTGTTTTCTGCTCAGAATTCCATATACTATCCCCAGAAAATCCAACAAAACCTGAAATCAGACTTTTTATCTTTCTGCCTCTTTTTGATGGACAGACAAGCTCATCTATGAATATTTAACGAAAATACCTTACAGCAAGGTCACAACCTACAAGCATATTGCTCAAAAAATTCTGAATTCATCCAAGGGGTAGTCGGAATGATTATGAGAAGCAATGATCATCCTGATAAATATCCCTGCTGCAAGGTGGTCTGAGCAGATGGAAAGTTGACAGGCTATGCTCTCGGACTTGAAGAAAAGATCCGTAGGCTGCTACTGAGAATTCCAGTTCAAAATAATAGGGTTCCTCTTGAATATCTTTGGACTTGAGTAGAGGGAAAGAAGATCAGATTTTAAACTTTGTGATATGCGGTATGAACCTAGAGAATCTTACTCCAGCGATGAAACAATATCTTCAGATGAAGCAACAGAATCCTGACTGTATTCTGCTTTTTAGAATTGGTGATTTCTATGAAGTGTTTTTGAGGATGCAAAGATTTGTGCTAGTGTGCTTGACCTCATCATCACTTCAAAAATAAAAACTCAGAAAAATCCTATTCCTATGGCAGGTATTCCTCATCATAGTATAGAAAAATATATTCCGAGGCTGATTGCAAAGGGCTATAAAGTCGCAATTGCTGAGCAGATGACAGATCCTGTCCCTTGAAAGATTGTTGAGAGAAGTATTAAATCAATTATTACTCCAGGAACGTATATCCAAGAAAATCAGCGTGAACTCAGCACTCTCTTAGCTATTACAAGATCTTCTGAGAAGAGCGGAACAAACTATCATCTTGCATGGTGAGATTTTTACTATCGGAAACTATCAAACCAAAACACTTTCAAATTTAGAACAGGCTCAAAAGCTGATTCTATCATTGCGTCCGACAGAGATTATTCTCGACTCAGACCTAACCAACAAAGAGGAAATCATCGGTCCTATTCAGAGTTATCTGAACTGTCTAGTCTCTGTATATTGAGTTCCCTTCGACCCTGAGCATACGATTTTGACCATTTTGCAAGGTGCAGCAGTTAGCTAGCTTTGGAAAGGCATTGACAGAATGAAGAGCTTCTGCTTTAGCTCTGCTTTTGCCTATATTCAGCATACGCAGCAGCAAGTCCTTAAAAATGTTAATACGATCAGCTACCATGCTGCTGATGGACTCGTTCTGATGGATGAAACTACAGTCAAAAACCTAGAAATATTCAGTTCAAGCTATGAAAATTCTAGTAAATATACCTTATTTGAAATTCTTAATACTACGAAAAACTGCGTGAGGAGCTAGACTTTTGAGGGATATTCTCTCAAATCCAACAAACAATAAAACTGAACTCAACTGAGACTTTCTCATCTTGAGAGACTCTTTGATGATACAAAAAACTAGTGTCATTCATCAGTTTTTCTGATTTTTGATATCCCAAAGCTTTTTAAGTCTTATTCTCTATAGAAAACTCAATTATATCCCGTTTATAAAGTTGAGAACTACACTTTGCCTCGCATTAGAGGGACTAGATGGAGCAATACTAACTCAGCTGAAGACTATCGGACTTGAGCAATCAGAAGTAGAGGAGCTAAGGAGAATTTACAACTATTTGCTCGCGTTACTCAAGGCAGATGACCAGCTTATCGGTGATAGTGACTATATTGCTGACGGAAGAGATCCACAAATTGATGAACTCAGAAAGCTTGCTTATCATAGTGATGATCTGTTGATGAGCTACCAGCAAAAGCTCGTTGCAAGCTCTGGAATCACCAACATTAAACTCAAGTTTATCACTAATCAGTGATATTTCTTAGAGTTGACAAGCAAAAGATAGTGAGCTTTTTGATCAGTGGATTAGCGAAAAACTAGCATCAAATCTATCAGAACAGGAAAAGAATGAATTCTGAATTCTCCGTAGGCAGACCTTAAAAGTGAAATCAGAGATATTCTAGTCCGTTCCTAGAAAAATCTCCAGTGAGAGATTATCTCATCAAGAGAACAGCTCAGAACAAAGGAACAAGCTCTCCTCCAAGAGGCTAAGTCTCTCCTTGAAAAAAGTTCATGTTCTTGCTGTTGTTGCTGAGAAAATTGCTTGGGTTGATCTGTTGACGTCTTATGCTTTACTTGCAAAGGAGCAACACTATACTAGGCCACAGCTTTTAGACCAGGAGATAATTGTTATCCAATGAGGTCGTCATCCAGTGATCGAGGCTTTCCTTCCCAAAGATCAGCCTTTTTATTCCTAATGACCTCAAGATCGGAAAAACAGCCAAATCTCTCAAGTGATGATGGTATAATCCATATCATTACCTGACCAAATATGGGAGGAAAAATCAACCTATCTCAGGCAGTCTGCTTTGATTGTGCTTTTAGCACATTGTGGACTCTTTGTCCCTGCTCAAAAGGCTGAAATCTGACTTGTTGATGGAATTTTTGCTAGAGTTGGAAGTTGAGATATTATCGCCAAAAACCAATCTACCTTTTATGACTGAGATGATCGAGGTTGCAAATATTCTTAATAACGCAACAAAAGCTTTATCATCTTTGACGAACTTGGTCGTGGAACCTCTACGTATGATGGACTAGCACTTACCAAGGCAATTTTTGCACTATATTCTCCAGACACTACAAGCGAAAACACTTATTGCTACGCATTATCACGAATTGATTGCTCTAGAACAGGAATCTCCACTGATCAAAAAAATTTCTCAGTTAGTGTGTATGGAAACAGACAAACAGGTGATTTTCATGATTACTCATGGCTGAGCAAATAAAAAGTTATGGAATCGATGTAGCAAAATTGGCAGGGATTCCCGCCTCAATTTTGGCTGAGGCGCGTGAGAATTTAGCTGCTCTTGAAAAGGATCAAAAAGATATCAGACTTCTTCTTTTTGCTTCTTCAGTACAGGGATTATTCTCACTTCCTAAGGAAGAATTTCTTGATAAAAGCTCAATACGAAAAATAAAATCAATGCTTAATGGCATTGATCTTAATAATATTACTCCGCTTCAGGCACTCCAGCTCCTCATGAAAAATCAAAGAGGAACTCTAGTTTATTGTCCGGCATACATGCGGTCAATACTTGAAAGATTTATTCGCAAGATAATCGCTTGCAGTTTTTCAAAAACTAAAAGCTTTTTCCCATTTTTCTCATCAAGATAGGTGATTATTCCTTTTGACTTATCATACACGATCGGCTTTTGAGCAAAGGCATGATCAATAATAATAGGTTCCTCAGATGCATTGATTGCTCAGATAGAGAGTGATTTATTTGGTGTTTTATCTAAAATATCTTTTGATCTGTTCGTAGGGTTTCCATGTCAATATCCCGTGTACATCAGGATGTGGGGTATTATTCGGAGTTGAAAGTACGTGATCATCATATTTAAATTGACCGGTTTTCGCATCTTTTTGACATGAACTTTCCAGCTATCGCTTTGGCAGCTAGAGAAGGAAGTCAGATATTAAACTTCTTATCTGTCGTCTTCATGAAATCTGAAATCATTGCAAGGTTGTCTTTATCATTACGAGAGGTAATTGATGGGAAAAACGAGTAGTGGTCATTGTGAGGATCCTTGGAATATTTTGAAATCCCCTGTAAAAGTTTGATTGTATCTTCTGGCTTCATATCATGGAAGTGAAGCTCTGTTCCATCTTTTTTTCATCGCATTATAAATTTTTGGAAGGTTCTCAGACAAATCAACAGCATTGATATTGGCTCACCAAGCTCTACTTGCACTTTCCGTATATCCGTAGCATTCCCTTCAGAATGTCCTTAGGATTTGTCCCAGTTCTCAATTTTTTTCAATAACGACACTATTTCTACGGCTAGGATCATTGTAGGGATGTTCTTTAGCAAGATTGAGATTCTTTTTGAAGTATCCACTCCTTTTTCAGTATTGTTTACCTGTTTTTACGTTGCTTTCTTTCCCTTTAGCGAGAGGTTTAATCTCTTTTATTTCATCTCTGTTTCCCATATTTTCCATACTCATATTGCTAGAATATAAAGATTGTATTCAAGTATATCCTTTTTCTAGAAAAGTCAAAAAGTCAGATTTTTCCTATTCCTATATGAGATAAAAATCGCTTGTATTAGTATACCAAAACATTATAGTAGCAATTGTAAATATCAAGAGTAGATGAAGAGACGAGGCTCGCTTGTACATCTCAGCAACCTGTTTTTACAAGTATCCGCAATGCGGTTAGGATGTTAAAATAAGGTGCTCCTTCCTCCCCGCAAGGGAAAGATATGATCCACCTTCAAAATGCATCAAGTCTTTCTGCTCAGGAAGATTTTTCTTTTGAGAAACTTCTCAAAGGAGAAAAATCAATCTTTTAACTTTTTATGGATATAAACAATGAACACGAGTAACGAAAAATCCTTTTTACCTCAGAATCAGTGACTGAGGGGCATCCAGACAAAATCTGCGATCAGATTTCTGATGCAATTCTTGATGCCTGCCTAGAGCAAGACCCTTTCTCAAGAGTGGCTTGTGAATGCTTGATTACAACCAATAAACTCATTATTGCTGGAGAAGTACTACTCAAGCACAGGTTAATTATGAGGTGATCGCTAGAAAAGTGATCTGCGATATTGGGTATGATAGTGAGGAGAAATTTTTGATGGGAAAAACTGTGAGGTGGAAGTCCTAATTCATACGCAGTCGCCTGATATTGCGATGGGAGTAGATGCTTGAGGGCTGGAGATCAGGGAATTATGTTTGGGTATGCAAGCAATGAAACGCAGTCTTTCCTTCCAATGCCGATTGATCTTGCTCATAAACTTGCTTTTCCAATTATCCAAAAGTTAGAAAAAGCTGACTTCTTCCTTCCTACGTCCTGATGGGAAAAACTCAAGTAAGTATAGAATATGAAAATGGTAAAAGCTAAAAGAATAGCAACTATCATTGTTTCTACGCAGCATAGCAAAGATATTACTCAAGAAGAGCTTCATCAAGCGATAAAAAGGAGGTGATCGCACCAATTGTTGGGGATCTTATGGATGAGCAAACAGTTGTTCATATCAATCCAACTGGAAGCTTCTATGTTGGAGGTCCTGTCGAGGGATTGTGGATTGACTGGGAGAAAAATCATTGTAGATAGTTATGGTGGTATGGGGAGGCACGGTGGAGGAGCTTTCTCTGGGAAGGATCCAACCAAGGTTGATAGAAGTGCAGCCTATATGGCAAGATATCTTACTAAAAAAATATTGTAGCGAGCGGACTTTGTGAGAAATGTGAGTTGCAAATTAGTTATGCAATTGGAGTAAAACAGCCAGTGAGTCTCTTCCTGGAAGATTTCTGAACTGCAAAAGTAGAAAAAACTGATCCTTGAGACTATTCAAACACATTTTGATCTCAGTCCTCAGTGAATTATTGATTTCCTTCAGCTTAGAAAACCAATATACCAAGCTACTGCAAGCTATGGACATTTTTGGGAAGCAGGAACTCAGTCGAGAACAGCTTGGAAGTCTCGAGCTTTTCAGAAAGTTATATCAATAGTATTTTTTTGATTTTCTGTGAAATGGACTAAGAGCTTAATATGTAAAAACTCCCCTAGCTTACTAGGAGAGTTTCTTCGTTTTGCTATATAAGCTTCACTATATGATAGTTATTGGATCATGGAAGTGAAGATTATGATAGGTATTGAGCTCCTCATAGGATTCTTTCAAAGAGGAACTACCTTTCGAGAATTTTATTTAACTCCTCAAGTTTGTTATTGTCTCCTAGAGACCCAAGTTTCTTTCCACTCTCGGACTGTCTAAAGGCTTCTTCTTTGAAACGTTCAGCTTCTTGGTATGCCTCATAAACCTTTCTCTCAAGAGCGACTATCTTCTCTGATACAAGGAGAGATAATTCCCTTGGGCAGTAGTAGAATCCGTTCCACTATACCCTGGTGCAAATTTGTCTTCCATGGTGTGATTTGTTTTATATTGAGACACCAACTATACATATAATATACACAAAAAGTCAAGACTTTTTAAGAAAATATAATCACTGACTTCAGTCCAATGAAATCAGTTTTTCTTATTTCTGCTATTAAAGAGCAGAAGTTCTAGGAGAGAGATCCTTATAATATAAATCTCCATTATATTGGTTCTGGACCTGAGAATCTTTGATAAAATTCCCAAGTTTTTCAAAGGTGCCCAAGAATTTTTCCCATATAAGTAAAAATCTGTCTTGGGGTATAGTTTTTTTCTGCTCCCTGAAGGTGCATAAATTTTAATAGTGATGGAGAGACAAAGATCAACATTACTGTCAAAAACATTCCCAAAATCATGTATCTGATGCTATCCCACGCAGCTTTGATCTGCTTTTTCATCTCCTTTTGAGAAGATAAAAAGAAGATTGCTCTAAAAACGCATAAATACACCCTCAACAAATCACCAGAACAAGCCCTCCTAATCCATATAACACCACTTCCTGAAATCCTCAAACATTATCCAATCCGATCATTGATAATTAAATCAAAAATTAAAAGGTAAAGAAAAACCCTCAAGGGATTTTTCAGTACTATAACAGAATTACTTGTCTGCGTTCTTTGGAAAAGCTCTTTCTTTCTCTCATTTCAAAAGAATTTTTGGAAAAGAGCATCATTTGTTTCTTTGTAAAGAAGTTTTGCAACTCTCTCAGACATCTGAGATCCTTTAGCTACCCAAGCTTTGATAGTTTCAACATCAGCTTGAAGGATATGATGAAGAGGATCATAAGAACCTAAAACTTCCTTGTATCCAAACTTTGCTGGCTTAGTATGTTCAGTCAATACGATTCTATAAAAAGGTCTTTTGGTTCTACCGTGTCTAGATAATCTAATAGTCAACATTCTAGAATGTACAATAAAAATCTAAAAATCTGAATTCTTACTTAAGTTTTTCCTTTGAAGTGTGTTCAGTATGCTTTCTACAGTGCTTGCAGTATTTGTTTTGAGCAAGCTTTTGGAGTAACAGCCTTGTTGATATTTGTAAAAATAATTTGTAGCTTTACATTCACTACATACCATTGCAACCTTTACAACTCCTCCTTTCTTTTTGCGGCCATAATACCTTAAAACAAACAAAATAAAAATATGAATGACTTTTGAGATGATCTTTAGATAATTGGCACTAGGTAGACTCGAACCACCGACCTCGCCCTTATGAGAGGCGCGCTCTAACCTGCTGAGCTATAGTGCCATAACAGTCCATCAATTTCTCAAATGAGATATGCAAAATCGGTGAGGAGGGATTCGAACCCTCGAGACGATTTCTCGTCTGACTCGTTAGCAGTGAGTTGATTTCAGCCTCTCATCCACCTCACCAAAAATTACAATAGTCATTGTATAGTGAATTGGGTTTTGAATTTCAAGGCAAAAACAATAAATTAAAGTCTGAATTTTTATCTCACCAAAAATGGCAGAAATAATAGGCGGAATAGATGATTTTGAACCCCGAGAAGCAATATTGATCAGGTGAGTGAGGAAGCCGTCCAAAAAGCCCAGGAGGAAAATAGGCAAAGCCAAACAAGTTGCTCAGCAAATCCAAGCTGACAAAAAACCTCAATCAGCATTTTTGCAGCCTTTCTCTCTATGCTCCTATCAGCCATGAGGAACTGATAAAAAGCGATTTATGATACCTTTTTCAAAACTATCAATCCTCAAAATAATATCACCTATCTGAGAAAAGATGGAAATACCAAGGTAATTGCCTGATTTTTTTGTGCCTTTTTATCAAAGAGGCTCAAGAGTACAAGATTTTCCCTTTCTATGAAAAGCTTAATCCTGAAGAATCTTGATATTCTATTAGGAGGTATGTCAATTATCTAGAGCAGCTTTCAGCAACTTATCATGATAATATCCCGATCAATCAGTCAGCATTTGTTGAGCTTGTGGTGCTGATTATCCAGTATTTCATCCTCAATGAAAAAAGGAAAGCCTACCGAAAAATATACTCCAGAAGAACTCAAGGCAACCGTTCTCAACTATCTGTATTATTCAAAATAAAGTATTTTAGTCTACAAAATCACTATACATGAAAATAAAAATCTGATTTTTAGTCTTTTTGTTCTCTTAATTATCACTGGATGTGCAAAAATCAAGGCCAGAACTCACTGCTCAGGAATATAATAATAAAATCATCTCATTTCAGATTCAGGCTGTAGATGCAGTAAATGAGTATTTCACAACTTTAGAAAAAATATGACGGACAAAAATCTAGCAGAACTCTATATCTGACTTAGAAATCAGCTAAGATCGCTCCAGGATAAAGCTAGTCTGCAAGAGGGGCGACGCCGTGAAACAATACTCAAAGATGCTGTTGTTGATTATATCTCTGGAGCTTCAGGTGGCTCTGGACAATTATGAAAGGCCAGTAGTTGAGCTGATTGGAGCGTATTCGGGATCTGCGAGTGAGTTTTATCGTAGAGATACTCAGATTTTTTCAAACTATACTACTCAGTTTTCTCAGTCTCTCGCCAAGCTCGACGCTCAGATGGAGACTGCACAATCTCAATTCTCCAAAAATACAAGTTTGAAGTAGAAAAATAAAAAGCTGATCGCTGTGATGGTATCACTCGGAAAAGCAGTAGGAATTGATTAGAAATCAGATAGATTTGCTTTTATTTCTCTTGAAAAGGGGAAAAGAATAGCTAGAGTACATTCAGTATTTACCTTAAAAATCGTGATATGCAAAAAATAAATTGAGAACTCAGCAAGAAGAAAAACTTTTGGTGGGTTTTACTCTGATAGAAGTGCTTGTTGTAGTATTTGTACTCTCAATGGGAGTACTCGTGATCATGCAGGGGAATCAATAAGACTACGACCTATATTTCAGAAACAGCACAAAGGACCATAGCTCTCAATCTTGCAAAAGAGGGACTCGAAGCAATGTATAATATCAGAAATACTAACTGAGAAGACGATCAGATAGTAGAGATAAGTGTTGGCTCAAGGCAAATCCAATGGTAGATGAGTGAAATGATGGCTGTGCAAATGATAGGTGGTTTGCTTGGGCTGGAAGGTATTTTCTTGAAAAATATGGGCATTGGAAATTATTACTTGGATGCTGTTTGATATGATAGTTCTACATTTTGATGGGAATTGAGTAGCACGATGAGCTAATGGACTCGAGTGGGGAGGTATGTATGCATCTAATAGTCAAAAAATTAAATGAACAATTAGATGGTATTGTAGAGATGCGACAAAAATAATCCTACAGATACACATTGGAGATATAGGATACATTTTATTGATTGAGATTGGATTTCTCACAAACAATTTTTAGAAGAAGTCAGGAAAGATCCTACAATAGTGCAAAAGAGGAAAGTAAATATTGAACTTACTGGAGGTTTATTATAGTTGGAGGATTGTATCCTAAAGATCAACTTTGAGATAATTCTCTAGGACTTGATTGTAGAAATTGAGAAGCTCAATGATGAGTGTGTTGAGATTCTAGCCCCAAAGAACTCCGCTTATGTTCAACAGTTTTTACACTGCTCCTTATCGTGGTATGGTGCATATCTGCTCAATCATGACTAACTTCTTAAAATAAAAATCTGAATCCTTTCTGCTCTTGTAGTCCAGAGGAAAAATCATTACAATCCCTATCAGAATTTTTACCCTTTTTCAATCAATCACATGACAAAAAGTAACTCTAGAAATCAGCCAAGAAAAATCATGATGCGTTCATAAAACTAAAAAACTATGATCGAGCAAATGTCAGGTCAAAGCGTATCTGATGATGAAGTGTTAGACTTTGTACTTAGAGCCGTAACTGGATCTCTTGAGATGCCAGAGGAGGAGTGTGAAGGCGGATGTTGCTGCTGTGGGCATGATCACGGAGATGATCAGCATGAGGGCTATGAAAATTATGAAAATACTTTTCATCAGCACGAACATCATTACCATGGACATCATCATGACCATCATCACGGACATAGTTGTTCTTGCCATGACGATGATTCTCAATGCCAGTGCAAGCACGATTAATAATGTCAAATTCTTTTTGACAAAAGAGTATTAGCTTATTTTTGACTTGATTTTTTTGTAGGAAGAAAAATATGGTAAATCTGATTTATCATATTTTTTTCTAATGACAACGCATATCAAAACATTTACTACCATTGGACTTTTTGGGCTATGAGATTCTCGTAGAGGCTGATAGTAATGAGGGCTTTGCCAAATATTGAGATTATTGGGCTACCCGATGCGAGTATCAAGGAAGCTAAAGAGAGGATTAGAGGATGCTTTAGAAATGTTGGGATAGAGCTTCCAAAAGAGGAAATTTGTGTTGAACCTTTCCCCTAGTCATCTCAAAAAGTCTGAACAAGTTTTTGATCTCCCAATGGCGGTTGCTTTGCTCGGATTGATCTATGATGGAAAGCTCAATCATTATGAGAGGATGAGTGAGTTTCTCTTTTTGAGAGCTTGGACTGGATGGAAGGATCAAGAGGGTAAATGGGCTTTTGCCTAGTGTAATCTCTGCAAAACAGCAGGGATACCAAACTTTTTGTGCCGAGAGAAAAATCTTTATGAGCTAGAGTATATTTCAGATATTACGATTATTCCGCTTTCGCATTTCTCTGAGCTCTTAGATTTTTCCTCAAAGGAGAAAAACTTTTGCCTATGCTCGCAATACCAAAGCACTCGGAGAATTAAAAGATGAAAATACTGATGATAGCTATGATTTTTAAGTATATTAAAGGTCATCTATTTGCAAAAAGAGCCCTGAGTATTGCGGCGGCTGGACTGCTACAATGTACTGATGGTTTGAGCTCCCGGTAGCGGGAAAAACCATGCTAAGCAAAGCTTTGACAACCATTTTGCCTCCTTTGGCTCAGATGAGATCCTTGAGGGTGAGTCAGATTTATTCTGTAGTCTGAAAGCTCAGTGAGGATCAGCCACTGATTGTTAAAAAGGCCTTTTTGAGACAGGTACATCATACCGCTTCCAAGGTTGCAATTATCTGATGAGGGAGTAATCTTACCCCAGGAGAAGTCTCTTTGGCTCACAAATGAGTTCTCTTTTCGATGAATTAACCGAGTTTCCAAGAGAAGTTTTTGGATGTGCTTAGACAACCCCTAGAAGATAGAGTCATCAATATCTCCAGAGCTCATGGTAGCGTGCAATATCCAGCAAACTTGATGTTTGTAGCTTCAATGAATCCTTGTAAATGTTGATGTATATAAGGATCCAGAAAGACAGTGTACTTGCGGACTTTGAGAGGTAAAAAGGTATCGAGTAAGATTTCAGGTCCACTGTTGGATAGAATTGATATGATTCTTGAAATTCCTAGAGAAAATATTTCTACTCTTCTTGAAAAACTCAAAATCAATCTTCAGCGGATTTGCTCAAGGATATTCAAACAGCTCGAGCCTTTCAGCAGGAGCGTTTTAAAGGGAATCTCCATCAAAAATAATGCCTCTATGCAGGCAAAGGATATCGAACAGTTTATCAAACTTGATAGCGCGAGTAAGGATTTTTCTTGCTCAGGGCGACTGAGAAGTTTACCCTTTCAGGGAGAGTAGTTCATAGGCTTCTCAAACTTGCGAGGACAATCGCAGATATGCAGGCTAGAGAACACCTTACGCTCTCAGATGTGATGGAAGCACTCCACTACCGCACTGATAGGACAATGTTCGTTGAAACGAGTTAATACTAGAGAAATCAGATTTTTCTTCTAATATTTTTATAAAATGCAAAAGCTCAGCAGGGATTCCTATTGAGCTTTTTGAGACTAAAGCTAATCAGGATAGTATTCCTGATACTGATTTGGAAGGTGCTCTTTGAGTTCCTCTTTTTGAGAACCAGACCTTGATTTCCTCTTTTGCTTCCTCAATGCTCGCATGAAGAGTGGACAACATTGCGGATCGGACCCTTTGGATCTGTTTCTCCAAAGTCTGCACGAATCGTTCCTTTCTTCGCTTCCCAAGGCTTGGTTTCACCGTTGAGTTCTCGTACCTTTTTGACGGCATCCTCGCCAACGATAATCGCCTTCTAAAGATGGGACCTGACATCATATATTTCACTGTCTCGTTAAAGATTTCCTCTCCTTTACAGAGTCAGCAGTTGTCCGATCTCTTCATAGTGCTTATAAAGCTGCTCTCCAGTTGCGGTAATTTTTACCACTGCAATAAATAAGTTGAAGAGATGCTCTATCATAGCGAGCAAAGACGTCTTCGTGAACTCCTTTTTCAACCCCCGTCAGGTTTAATCAACACAAGTGTGCATTCAATGTTCTTTTTCATGCGTTTTACTTTTTGTATTTGTGAAAATATATACTATACATTTCTTGTTTAATGTCAAGTGAATATAAAAGCTATGGCTGGAGAAGATACTAAAAAAATAAAAAGTAGAAATCTGATTTCTTCAGTTGCGATTGCAGCAATGAGGGAAGCTGTTGGAGGAGTTGTCTGGGAGATTTATCTACCAAATCTTATTATTTTACTTGGATTCTTTGGAGTATTTCTGCTGCTGGGACTCTTTTTGAAGCCACTGATTGCTAGCAAAGTTGAACGTTTTTGAGTCAAAGTTTTTCCGAGTCAGAGCTTGGAGAACACTAAAAGACTAATTTGCTTGTCTAGAATTCTTTCAATCAAATCACAACAAAAATCATCTCCCTCACTTGTCAAGGACAACAAGAAATCTGATATCAGATGTTTTCTTATTTTTCAGCTATACTTAAGCTAAGAAATTTACTCTTAAATAACTAGCTCATGCAAATAGCAGATAAAACGAATATTCCACTCATTAATATCAAAAGATCTTACTTGAGGGGATATCCTGAGAGCAAAAGACAACTTTTTCAAAAAGTTCAATCTTCAACAAAAGGGGAGTTTTTCTCGTTATCACAGGAAGTCTGGAAGCGGAAAATCAACTCTCGTAAAGTTTTTGATTGGACAGCTTAGACCTCATAAAAATACTGTTTTTTTATAAAATGGAAGATCTTGCAGTACTTGGTGAGAGTGAGATTCAGAGATATAGAAGAAAAAAATCTGAATTATTTTTCAAGATTATCAGTTGATTCAGAGTCTCTCTCCTCAGGAAAATATTATTTACCCATTGCTCGTTGAGGAAGCTCCACTTGCAGTCATCAAGAAAAATATGAAGCGGTAAAGATCTCCTTGATCTCTCAAGTATTGAAATTAAAGATATCAAAAACTCAGCTGAGGAGAAAAAACAAAAAGGTCGCAATGGCAAAGAGCGATTATCCATTCACCAGACTTTATCATTGCTGATGAACCTACAGGAAATCTTGATCCAGAGTACATTTCAGATGGCGAGATATTCTTATCAAGGCTAATCAAATTGGAAATACTATTGTTTTTGGTTACTCATGATGAGGCATTATTGCAGTACCTCAAGCAATACTCAGCTTAAAATGCTCTCACTCTAGAGCAAAAACAAATTTCTCAATTTTTACCTGAGACATTAGCAAAGATACCAATGACCAAAACAGAGGGAATTGCTCGAGAGCTTAACGCAAGAGATCAACGAGCTTTCGATCGCCTGATATATCAAGGAAGAAGCTATTTCTTCACTAAAATATCTTCATCGATACAAACTAAAAAAATATAGAGAAAAATCTGAATTCTTTTCGTGAGTACCTTGTTTTTCTTGATACCCAAAATACTGAAAAATCAATAAACTCTGTCCACTAGAGGACAAAAATCTGCAAAAGATCTCCTTTCAGATTTATATTATTTTTCTCACCTGAGAAGAAACTTACTAAACAAAGCCGAAAAATCCACTCTTCAAAAATCAGCAATCATAAGTATGAATTGCTGACTTTAGTCTAAAGGGATAAAGGGGATACTCGTGCTGAGTATTGATGAGTTTTTGTAATGCTTCAGCGACCAGAATGAGCATACATCAGATGCTTATAGAAAACGACAGGATGAACTTGTCTTTAGTTATAGAGTTTATCAAGGATAATGCGAGTAGACTGAACCTCTCGGGTTTCGTCTACTCATCTTGGAAGATGCTCATAGAGCCATTTTTGATAAAGTCCAGGAACTCTGATACAACCATGAGATCTAGGTTTCCCATCACTTCGTCCTTGATGGAGAAAGAAACCTCAGGTGATATGGAGAGCATAGGAGCATTGGTGCATTATCATATTTTCTCGATTTACGGAAAATCATATCATGCTGAAGATCAAAAGCTCCGCTTACAGTTTTGCGGTAAGGTAGCCCAATAGATACATAAGTTGCAAGCTTGAGTACTCAATCTTCATAGTAGGCAAGTGCATGTTTTCAATCCTCAACTTTTGTGACAACTAGCATATGATCAGCATTCTCATCTTTATATTTCAAGAAATCCTCATTTTCAGAAACGCTTCCCACTGATTTGGAAAGACCTCTTTTAAGTCTGGATAAATCAATGGAAAACTGAGTGTTTCCAGATCATCATATTTTTGTACTGCTTGAAATTGCATTGGACTTGGATAGTTATTTCGCTCTCTCATAATTTTTCTCAGCCTGTCCATATCCGAGCACATTCCAGATTTGATCCAATCATTTTCCCTCTTCCTTTTACCGCAAAAGGTGTATTTTGAAACTTTGTAATCGAATCCGTATGAATGAGCACCTCATCAGCTATTTCTTCTTTGCTTTTTAGCTGTTGATTCTGCTGTAGGATCAACTTGTTCAGGAGTATTTAAAAGTATCAAAGAGCCTGGCTCTTTGCTCTTCAAGAATATCAAGAATTCTGATCTGGACCACTGGAAACAGAGATCCCTAGTGCTCAAATCAAAAGTCCTGTTTGTAATTTATTCATATTCAAAAGATCTGAAAGATAAATAGCAAAATATTAGAAACAATACTATAATTATTAAAATATAAATGTCAATAGAAAAAGAGGGAAATACAATCAGCTTTTTGTTTGCTGATTGCTTTTCTGTCTAGTAGTATTGTTTAACTCTGAAAATAGAGCTCCGCATATGGAATAAATACTAACGCAATTCTAATAAAAAAATCGCCAATATTATCAAGAAGCTCAAGATATTCAGCTTTCATTTTTATAATTAATTGCTTGAGCCTAGAAATAGAACTACGAGAGCCCCTAATCCAAGCGCTGCTGTTTGGCTAACTGCAAATTGCAGGTGATAACTATACTGGAGAATATCATTTCACAGTCTTTCAGCATCTCAGGTTGAAAGTGTCTTTCCAACCACTGATAAAAGGCTGAGAAGATATTCAGTATTCGCTCTAAAAGCCCCTGCACAATATGAAATACTGCAAAGTATCCAAGTGCTAGTCCAACAGAGATAATATTCCATTTGGAAAGGAGTTTTAGAAGTGATTCAGTCATCCATTTCCCTGTTCTGGAAAAATAAAATCATGTGCCTCTGCTGTTTTTGCCTTTGCTGGAGCTGCCTCTTTTGCTTTCTTTACCGATTTAGAAAGCTGTGATGGTCGCTAGCTGTTTTACTTCAGATTTTTGTTGCTACTTTCATACTAGTCTCCTATTGAAAACTAAAAAGATATCTAAGTATACCTTCTTTCTCACAAAAAGCAAAAATCTGAGATTCTCCCTTATTTCCTCTTTACATTTTGATTATTCTATTTTTATGTATAATCTTCTTAGTTTTTGAGAATCTTCTATTTTCAAAAATGTTCCCTTAGGATCTGAAGCCCATAATCATTGACTAGTCTCTCCTTTCCCATGATCATTACAGGGAATATCTCCTGGCTGATTTTTAGAATATCCGTCAAAAGCTGAATGCTTTCTAAATTATCTGGCAAACTTGTGATACAGAATAACTCTTGATCAGGTGTTGTAGGGTCAAAGAGGATCAGAATTCTGATCTTCTTTATTTTCTTCACTGATTTCAAGGAGTTCATCGTCTTCTTGATCTAGTTGTTCTAAGTTTTCCTCTTCTTCAGCCTCATTATCAGCAAAAATTTCCTCTGGATTCATCTCTTCTGAGCTAAGTCCCTCCTCAATTTCTCTCCTCGTCATTTTCATGAGAATGTCTGCTCGGTTTTTGCTCCTGGATTGTACTATCAGCACTCTCTGACTTGATTTTTCTCGATCTGTTTACTCTTTTTCTTCACCGTATCTCTCTTTTTCGCTCTTACAGCAGGTCCATTCAGGATCGTATCTGCTTCCTGCGAGTTTGATTAGCGTCTCATAGTCAGTTTTAATGATTTTATCTAGGTACACTCTACCATTACTCTTGCTTCCATAAATGATAACAAGGTCAAATTTCTTGAAATCTAGAGCATCTCTAGTAAAAACTCCCAATCTCCAGAAATATCTTCAATCTTAATGAAAAATCATTTCTTCTTTGCTCTTTGAATCTCCTTGATATATCCATAGATGATAAATTTGGGATAATCATTTTTCTAAGACCTGATTGAGGAAAGATCCTTTTCTTGATATATTGATAGAGTCCATCGAGTGGATTCCCAGAGATAAATGCTTTAAAAGGTTTCCTGTTCCATCATGAGCCTCTCCAAAAGGTTAGAAGGCTGAGCTGTCCTCATTTGGATTTTTGTATCAACCTGAAGCCCACCAAAGAGTCCAAAAATCCGCTGTTGCAATATTCTTCGTCCAGTCAATTAAATTCTGAACATTTTCTAACAATACATTTCTATCTCCAAAGGTATCTAAGGCACCAGCTTTGATCAGGTTTTCTAGAGATTTTTATTGATAATACTTGCACATCTCTTGAGAAAGTCTTCTAGAGAAGTAAATTTCCCACCTTTTTGTCTTTCTTGCTGAATAGTTTCTCAGACATCTTCTCCAATTCCTTTGGTAGATCAAAGTCTGATGACATCTCAGATCGCAGCTACATGATTGAATGATTCATTGACATCAGGTCCGAGTACAGAGATTCCTTGTTCTGAATTTCTGAGATATAAAAGCTCTGAGTATCCGTGTCTTCCTCAACTGAGCAGAATCAATGCCGCAGAAAAATTCAAGTGGAAAAATGTGCCTTGAGATACGCAGTCTGATAGGCAATCATCGCATAACATACCGAGTGCGACTTATTAAACGAATAAAAGCCGCAGGCTCGATCATCTTCTCATAGATATTGGTTGTTGTCTCAGGTTTATATTGTTTATAGGGTTTCTCCTCTTGTTACAAATTCTTTTTGAGCTTTTTCGATTACCTCTTTTTCTTTTTTACCAACTCATCTTCTGAGCATATCTGCCTCACCTAGTGAAAACCCTGCCATTGCCTGCACCAAAAACATCAACTGCTCCCTGATATACCGCAATTCCATAGGTCAAACTCATAATAGGAGAGAGATCTTCGATCAGTTTTCTATTTTCTTCTTCTGCAACTTCAGCTCCATACTTTTTGTAAGTTCAGCTCTTAGTTCTGCACTCATATGAAATTTCCTCTCTACCATGCTTTCTCTCAATATATCTTGGGATAAACTCCATTGGACCTGGACGATAAAGCGCATTCATAGCCACGAGATCATTGATTGAGTTTGGCTCAAGCTGGATCAAAAACTTTCTCATTCCTTGAGATTCAAACTGGAAAAATTCAGGTCGTATCTCACTCCTTAAATACACTCTCATAGGTGAAAGTATCATTGATATCCGGCTGAAATGAGGGTAGTTTCAAGAAATGTTCAAAAATCGGATCTAGAGTTTTGTTTTCTTGTTCGTGTCTGGCTTTTATGATTTTGATACAAGTCTTGATGATTGAAAGGTTTCTAAGTCAGAGAAAATCCATCTTCAAAAGTCAGATTTGTTCTAGTGTTGGTCCATCATACTGACTTACGATAGTGTGATCATTTTCCTTGACTATATTGAGCTGCAGTGTAGGGTAGAAACAGGCTCTGGAGCGATAATGATTCCACAGGCATGAACTCCAAGCTGTCTAAGATTTCCCTCGATTCCACAGGCAAGGTCAAAAGCCTTCTTTACATTATCTTCAGTATTATAGATATTTTGCACTTCTTCAAACTCTGGCAAGGGATCATTGATCAGGCTTCTGAGCGCAACTTTATCAGGAATCATATTAGAAATCTGATTGGCCCTCTCAAAAGGTACTCCAACCGCTCTAGCAGAGTCCTTAAATGCCGCTTTTTGTTGCAATCTTCATAAAAGGTTCCGATTGAGCAAACCTTTTCCTGTCCATATTTTTGCGAACAATAGATCAATTACTCTCTGTCTCTGCGTATCCTCAAAGTCGATATCAAAAGTCAGGCATTGATATTCTCGCTGGATTCAAAAATCTCTCAAAAAGGAGATCAAATGGAAGTGGATCAATATCCGTAATTTCAATTGCTCGAGCAAGGAGAACCAGCTCAGAACCTCTTCCTGGACCTACTACGATCATTTGTTTTTGCCCGCCTTACATAGTCTGATACGATCAAAAGTAGGAGTTAAATCCCATCTCTTTGATCACTTTAGCTCATATTCAAGTCTATCAATATACTCAGCTAGACTATACTTAGAGGTAGCAAGGGGGTAAAAATCTGTATATTTTTGCGATAAAGTCTTTTTGAACTGTGTATAGCTCTCATGAGTAAATCTTTTTAAGTCCTCAGGAGAAGTCTCAGGTACTGACTTTTCAAGGACTCCTTTATTCGATATTTGGCTCAGTGCTATGAGGAGTATCATTATCCCAATCTAGTCTAAACCTCGTCTTAAGCCCTCTATATGATAGAAAGCGAGTTCAAACTCATATTTATTCATAGTAGGCATTGCAGATGGTCTTGATTGAGAATAAAGTCAAATAGTCAGTTTTTGAGTGTAGTGTTTTCTTCTCCAAAATCAATTTGAAAAACAACCAAAAACTGACTCCTAATCAGAAGTCAGCTTTTTCTGCCAAGTATTACGACTAAAACGTCATTCTCCTCCATTTCCCATTGATACGAACTTCTCCATGGAGATATCGAACGCTTGCTCGTTGATAGTCTCCAACTTGCAAGGGGACAGTATATATGCCCTCCAACTTCTTATCTTCATTGGACCAGATAAAATCTGACTCTTTAAGATTTAAGGTATAGGTTTTTATCTCGGGTAGAGATGGTCCATTCACTTTTGAAATCTTACAGAGCTCAATGAGTTCAGATGAGTGAGCGAATGTGATCATCAATGAGGATTGCTTTGTGATTTGGCTGGTGAAGATACCAGTCTTCCAAAGAAATAGGTTCTTGATAGATATCTTCACTCTTTGAACATGCAAATAAAAGTACACTCAAAACTACGAATACTACGATTTTTCATTTTCTAAATGTTTTTATGTTTGATGCTCTCACTATAATGATTCTCCCCTAAAATCAATTCAAAAATATTGACAAAAATAAATAAATATAAGAAAATATGTTAAAAATCATTAAAAAAATGAAGAAGATGGTAAATAAATATATAGTTTACAACTAGTATTTTAATGATTCTTAAAAATCTTTTCAAAAATTGACATTTCCAAAAAGATATATAATATTGTTGTCGCAAGAATGATAGTAATCTTGTGATAGGAAAAAAATCCATTTCCTTTGGAGAATAACGTTTTTAGATAGTACCTTTGAAATAAACCATAAAAATCAGATTTTTCTGATGAGTTTTTCAGAGTGTGAACAGTATTCTTCACAAATTGTCTTTGTAAACGAATAAAAAGGTTCTACACACAAGCCGTTTTATTCATAAAAAGACAAGATGAAACAACCTTCAAAGAACTCATTTTGGAGGGATGTGGAAAGTTTTAGCAGTGATTGTGATCTTTTGATATACTGTTTCCAGTGTGCTTGCCTCAAATATTACAAGTATCAAGAATACAGAATCAAACCCAATTACTCCAGCTTCTAGCCTCAAAAGGAAATTGAGACTGATGTTGCCTTGAGTGCTAAAAAGGTATGGAACAACCTGGTAAATTTTATGCAAGATGGTATGGATGGTGCTTCAACTGGGACCGAAAAATCTCAGAAAGAAAAACCTGATTCAGCTTCTGATATAAAATATCCAATCGTTCGCAGCGTTTTGCCTCAGACAGAATCGACGCTCTTGCCTGCTTTTTGAGATATCAGTACTGATCCTCATAAAGCAAGTATTGAAACTCTCGCTAGTATTTGAGTTATTCAATGATGAGCAAGTGGAAAATATTATCCACATAACTTTGTTCGTACCAGTGACTTTATCAGAGTTGTACTAGATATTTATAGATACAAACTTGGATATTCACTAGAATCAACTAACGGTCTTTCTGATCAGAGTTTTTCAAGCAAGATTATGGAAATGCACTTCTTCTCAAAAACTAAATACCGCAAAAGCTTTATGATTTCTTGATCATCTAGGGACAATTGAGCTTGATGCTCTAATTACTCCTGTTCAAGCGATGCAGATCCTTAACACTATTTTAGATCTCAATCCATATATCGGTCAAAAGAGAAAGTAAATCTGATTTCTTCTTCTGATACTCAGTTTACTAAATCACAGATGGCCTGATATTTGGCAGATATTTTCAGTTGGAAAAAGTATCATATCACCGGTATTTAATGATATTAGTAATCATAGATATCATGCGGCAATTACCAAATTAGCACAGCTCAGGGGTAGTAGCTGGTAAGAATGGTAATTTCTATCCGAGACAATGATGTCCTTCAGTGCGGACTGAATAGTTATGCTCGCCAATAGTTTACTGGCTCAGCAGTGAAAAGCACTTTGTTATTACTAATTTTACTCATTTACCAAAAATCAATGATACAACCTATTTTTGCAGCCTTTGCTCCCCATCTGGAATATTTGCTTACAAATGAGATATGAGATTTTTCTACTTTCGTAATGAACAGTCAGGATATCTGTTTTTACCTCATGCTCAGCTTACTAAGTGAGAGGCTTATCAGCTTGTTTCCCAAGCTACTAGAAAGCTAAGTTGCTCAACATGGATCCAGTGAGAGACCTCCAAACCGATCACGAGAGGAGAGCTAGCTGGATCTTATCGTTCAGGCTTTTGATTTTTGCTCCTAAAGAGTCAACACCCATAGCCTATCAACCTACTTCTGAACCTCAAAAGTGCTAATACTAAAAACCAAGCACTCGAGAGGAGAAGAAATGATTTCTCCTACTTTACTCAAAGATATGAGTGGATACACTCTAGTTGATACCAGTACTTGGAAAAATAAACAAGGTTAAACCTCACAAAAATATCAGACTTTTTGATCTTTTGCTTAGTATTTAAGCATTTTATACTTAATCATATAATACCATGAAAAACAGACACAATTAGATATAATAGTTATGAAAAAGGATATTGTTCAAGGACTTGAACCAAATGAAGCGTTATACCTTCAGAAGAAATCTGCGAGGATGAGGAAAAATACGCAGCAAGCAGATATTTTGAGATCTCAGGAAGCTGAAACCAATGAATATATTTCTCATACTTCAAATGCGCTTTCTAGCACATTGAATCTTAGCGATAGCTTTTTCTTCTCAGATGAGAAATCAGGTTTTGAACACCAAACATGACTTGCATCATCTCTTTTCTCTTGAACACTAAAAAAAGTTCTAGATGACAAAGCGAGAAATCTCCACATCTTTGTGGAGATTTTTATTATTAAAAAGGTGAAGACTGATGAGAAATCGCTGTTGATATGATGAGTAATCCCTTGGTTTTAAACGGAACAAAACCTCCTGAGACCATCTCTCAATCTCACAGGTGAAAACACAGGTTGGAATTAGTATTTCTAGTTGTTGTTCTTGGGTGGATTTTTGAGATGAAGAGGAGGAGAAAAATAAGAATATTTGAAGGGGATTGAGGTAAGCTAGTCTGATATCCCTAAGATCTTCGAGAATCTTCAGGAGGAGAGAGCTGTGAGTGGAAGTTACAATCAAACAAAGGAGAGCTGATGTAGCTCGTGGGGTACTAGGAGCAGTGGCTAGCAGTCACATTAGATTATAAGAGTTTTATTAGATATTGAAATAATAAAAGAGACACTCTCCATTAGATGTGTTTTTGTCTTGATTTTTGGATTGAAAATAGTATGAGGGTTGTTATTTTATTTTTAATTCATTGCAAATGGAATTATTTATTCAGAAAAATGGAGCATTATTACCAAAGAAAGCATCTTTCTTCAAGAAGACTCTTCTATTTATATGATCTATTGGGGGACTCTTTCTCCAATCCTCCTATTATGGAAAAATATTGAAAAGGAGTATATTATTTCATATGTTGAAATCAGGGCATGGATGATATTCGTCGCATTCATATTAGAATTATTTTATTATGAAGTGAAGCAGAAAAAGAAAATTATAACATACGAAAATTTGAACAATTTTTAAAGAAACAAAATAATCAACCCTTTACCCGTCATGACCTAGCAGCATTTATTTATGATACAGAAATTGAGACAACAGATAATAGGTATAAGGCACTTGGGGCACTATTAAAAGTGCTCAAAATGAATGAATTATTATGGAAACAAATCCAGGGAAAATCCTCGTATATATATAGAACTCTAATTAAAGAAAAATCTTACCTCTAAGTCAGATCTCTTTCTTGGTTTTTGAAAAAGCCTTAGGGAGATAAGCTGTAAGCATATAAATCCTTTCTTTATATATTTCCTCTTTATTTTTATATCCCTTTCATTATATTGTTCTTGTTAATGTTCGCTATTTTTGATTTTTCTGTTGTTTGATTATAATTAATTATCTTTATATTGTATCATCTATGTAATGGCAACTTATAAAAAGAATTTTATCAAAAGCAAGTAACCTTTAGGGTGGCTTTTGAGCCTGTTCCATTACAGTGATTCTTTGAATTTATGAATAAAGAAAAGCGACCATGACATACACGAGGTCAACAAGAAGTTAGGCATGATGATATTAGAACTGACTACGGACTCAGTACTAAGAAAAATAAATACCGGTCTTGTTCGGGTCTCTGATGATAGAAATGGATTAAAGATTCAGGTCTCTCAAACTGAAATATTGATGGTATTTGATGAACACCCATATAGTAACCATGATGTTTTTACTAAAAGAATTAGAGTATATAGAATTGTATTTGCAGTCACTAAAGATTGAACACATTAACTCATTTTTATTTAAGGTATTTAAATGAAATTGATGCTGAGGCATTGGAGATTAGGTAAAGATCGATGGGATAAGTATATCTCAGAGAGTTTGGTTTGTAATAAAAAAATTTTCAGACGAGATATGAGATTTAAGGAGAAATATGACTCAGCTATGCATTCAAAAAGACTGATATTTATTAACTGTAAAATATGGTATCTGGAATAGATTTTTCCGAATCCGTTGATTGATAAAATTTTATTCTTGATATTGAGGCATCATCTCTAGCTCCAATAGATCTTGGAGAAAATCTGATTGTTACGCTTTTTCAAGAAGTATAAAGAATCTATAAATATAATATTTGAATCTGCTATCACAGATCAGATGAAAAATATTTGTTACAGTCATAGTTTTATATGTTGAAAAAGTAAAGAATGTTAGTTAATGCTATTACAAAAATATTGATCAACCTTCTACCAAGTTAAATGGGATTAGTTATTCATCGAATAAAAATTTTTGAAATAATAAGAACTACAGATAAAAATACAATTTCCTACATATGATAGTGTTTTCATGAGATGTCTTTTTATTGAGGCGTTTGATAAAGATTTGTTTTAGAAACTGAATTGTTAAGCATGATAGGAAACCAGTATACTCGTATAGAAAGTAAATTCAAAAATTGATAAAACAAGAATTCGTCAATGAGATATTTTTCCTTTGGAATAAAGATATAGGAGTGTGGTGAATTAACTTTTTATTCCCCATTTATAACGAGTATTATCTCAGGATTGTGACTTAAGTCAAGATTATGATTGTTTTATAGATCAGTCAAAAACAAGATAAGGGGCAAATTCTTGAACATATCCTTATTTGTCCTTGCTTTTTGAAAATGATGTTTTATCAGGGACGTACATAAGTCGACAAACTCCTGACTGACGTAAAGAAAATAGATCGTGCTCAGTAATCGGGGGAGAATGGAAAAGGAGACTTAAAGGAAATGCAGATGCAAGATTTTTATTATATTGAAGAATATAAACAGGATGGTATTAGTCTACCAGCTATGGTAATGGATTTTTAAATTTTTCTAACTGTCCCTAAGGGATTTTATTATATACTAGCTACTCTGAATCATATGTATGTTCATTGGGTGAAATATTTAGAGAGGGACTGTCTCAAAAATTTTGCTAATTATATATCAAGAATATGATTACCAGTTTTTCCAAAAGTGGATATAAATTAAAAATCCTCCTCAAGTGAGGGAGGTGCAAAGCGACCATAAATTGTAGGTATTATTGCGAAGATTACAAGAGAAAAACTCAAAACTAGACTATGGAAATGTGCTTGCAATTCTTCTTTATCCTAATTGTAGGTGTTATAGGATTCCAATGATTGAATGCAAATTAGAAAAACCACTAAAAATCAATATAGTAGTTTTTTGTCCTGTTATTTTTAGAAGAGTAACCTTTAAGAGGATTCTTTCTCTCAAAGATATTCTTTAGTCTTTTTCGCTCCTCTCTAAGCGGGAGCTAAAAAGAATGTTTCTAAAGCAAAAATATCGTTAAAGGTGGTACTATTACACCGATAATATATGCTCATGGGAATGCTGGGATAATAATCAATACCGCACTAACTAAAAGTAGAGATGAGGGATAAAAATATATTCAAGAATAGAGATGTTTGCATCTTTCAGAAAAATTTTATCCATTTCTATTAGACGATTCATAAGATATCCCATAAAACCGAACAATATTACAAATAATGACTGATAATCTTTTACTATCCCTTTTAATTCTTCATTATGTACTAAGCAGATAAGAAAAATGATAACAGCACTTGCAGATAAGGAGACGACGAACCCTACGAGACAAAAACATTTTTTTCGTTCATACTTCTTTTTCAAATTCTTCAAATGGCATAACCCTATAAAAATATAAATTCTTTTTATAGAGTATATGTTTTTATTTCTCTTTTCTACCTTAATTATCTAAACAATAAGCTGTAGGGAGGATAATGCTTTTGTTTATTGACAATTCGATCAAAAATATAAAATAGAACCTCTGATATAGTAATCACTTTCTTTAGATGAAATTTTTGTCTTGTATAACTAATAGCTCGTATTTCAATATTGACTGAAGATCATCAGATTTTTCTTTTCTAATAAACACTATTACTGCACTTTTATTCCGCATATTATAGTGAGTCTCAAAGGTAATATTAATTCTTATCCGTATATTGGCTAGTTAATTGATGTTTCAATAGGCAGGCCAACACTCAGTGGATACAGAAAAAGCCTATTATCATCACGGATAATAAGCTCTACAAGTGGTAAAAACTAACGTTTCATAGTCCCCTGCCGGAGTCGAACCGGGATTACAGTCTTCGCAGGACTGTGTCCTATCCATTGAACGACTGGAGCATCGCTCCATGCAGTATATGAAACTCTTCTCAAAAACAAGCTTTTTCTTGCAATCTGCAACCATTTTCATATAGTATACAAGCAAATAACCAAAAAGAAACTCCTGTTCCTTTTTGCTAGCCACTTTTACCTTGAAAAAGGATCACGTGAATACTAAAATAAAAACCGAGCTCACAAAACACATCAATCTTGCCTCAAAGACTGGAGTATTTTTCTCAGCCTTTGACTCAGCAGGGGCAACTTTTGGCTGCAAATGGGGTGATCAAGACGGATAGAGCAGTGGAGTTGCTCGTAGATAGCTTCTGCACTGGAATTCTCAATAAATACTGAGAAAAATTAAAAAGCTGATTTTTGATCTTGTGACTGAAATTAGAATCCAAAACGACCCAAATGAACTCATCAAAGTGCCAATGCATGAGCGAGGAGTGTTCCTTGTACAGTGAGAGGATCACAAGAGCTGAGTTCTTCTGCCAAATACCAAGTGAATAGATACTATCCAACAGGCACTCTCCGCCATCAAGCAAAAATATGGACTCTCATCACGGGTTTCTGTCTATCTTTTCAAGACTATTAGAGTTGAAATTCCACTATAGATCAAATATTTGATATATATAAAAAACCCTGAAGCATGACTTCAGATTTTTCTTTATATCTTTTGAAGATGTAATGTTTTTAACTATTCTCTCGTAATCATCTTCACGAATGTTTCAGTAGGTACCTCAACACTTCCGATAGCCTTCATTCTTTTCTTACCTTCTTTCTGCTTTTGGAGGAGTTTTTCTTTTTCTGCTCACATCTCCTCAGTAACATTTAGCGAGAACGTCCTTTTTGATTGCAGAGATCGTCTCACGAGCAATGATTTTTATTTCCCAGTCCTGCTTGGGTGGAATCGCGAACAGATGCTTTGGGAATCAGTGTTTTAATTTTTCTACTGCTTCACGACCAAGGTAATATGCTTTTATCATAATGTACAACCCAGGTTAATGCCTCAACCTTCTCTGTTATTGATAAAGATATCGAGTTTCACCAGATCATCAGGTGTATATCACTTAAATTCATAGTTCATTGTTGCATATCCTTTGGTCATGAGATTTGAGACGATCATAGAAATCAACGATAATCTCTCCCATCGGTAACTCATAATGCCAAACAACTCTGGTTGCATCAATATATTCCATATTTTTGAGTTTTTCATCTATATTCCTGAGAGAGTGCCATGATATTTCCCGCATATTCTTCTGGTCCCACAACCTCAACATTCGCAATTGGTTCTAGAATCATTTCAATCATCCCTTGATCAATCATATCAGATCCTGATTTTACCACGATCCAAGGATTCAAGATCTCAGCCAGCTTTTTAAACTTTTGGATTTTTCAAGCATAGTTCCAAAAATTCATTCTGAATGTTCTAGATGTTCGATCTCGCTTGTGGTCAGTTCAAACTTCTCCATTTTTCAGGATTTCGCGATAGAGGTCCGGTTTGAACGAGTCATTTGATATTCATTCAGGTTTTTGATCAGAGGGATTGAGAGGTTTTTAGACTTAACCAGGTACATTACAGTTGGTATCGTGAAAAATAGTATCAAGCCCATACTCACGGAAAAAGTCTCTCTTTGATAATATCCATATGGAGCATCCCCAAAAACCCACAGCGGAATCAAGTCCCAAAAGCCTTGCTATCTTCCATTTCGTAGGCAACAGCACTATCATTGAGTGAGAGTTTTTCTAGACTGTCCTTGAGTTTATCGTATTCAGTTGAATCAATAGGGTACACTCCAGCATATACATAAGGAGTAACCTTTCTAAAACCAGGAATTAAAAACTGATGATACTCATCTTTTTGTATCATTTTTCAGACCTTTGCTTTGATGATGGTATCTCAGATTTGCACATCTCTAACTGATTTTTGTCCAGTCACAATATATCAGATTTGTCCTTCATTAAGTGATTTATCTGGTGTATATTCTGGCGTGAAATATCCTACTTCAGTTGGGAAAAAGCTTTTTGTCCGAGTGGATCAAATATACTTCATCTCCAGCAGAAAAAGAGCCATCTACTACCTTTACATAGGCGAGAACTCATTTATAAGGATCAAATACTGAATCAAAAATCAATGCTCTTGAAACTTCCTGCATACTGCTCATCAATGATAAAATTTACCTCAAAAGGTACGAAAATCCTCAATCTTTTTCAAGTCAATCTCTCGCTCTTGCTTGGAAGTGGAGTTCTCATCTAGAAAAATGAAAAACTGACTTCATGCACTGAAATCAGTTTTTTTGATTTACTTCTCAGTCTCAACTCAGAGATCTGCTGCTTCTAAATAAAATACCTCTTCAATACTGCGTTCAAATCTCGCAATCAGAAATGCAAGTTTTAGTGAGGGATTATGTTCCCTAGCTCAAGAAATACGATCGTTTCTCTTCTTACTCCGACCTCATTTGCAAGGTCTTGTTGGGTTAAATTATACTGAGCTCTCAGCTCTTTGATACGATTTTTCATTTGTTTACGAATAAGATTAAAGTCAGATTTTATCTGGATTTTTGAAAAATATCGTGAATTTAATCCTAGTAATACAAGTCACAATATCCATACCATTCTTAATATATCATTAGCACTGAATGTTCCTAAGAAATGAAAAATGTCCTTCTAGTAGAGATACTAAGAGAATGATTCACATTAGGGCTGAAAATGATGCTGCAAGTGAGGTATAGCCGATTCTCTTAAACATCTCATCAGTTTCAATAGATCATGTCTGTTTTTATCTTCCTCGCATGATGAGAGCGTCAGTATTGCTCAACCTATTAGGGAGAACTACAAAGAGTAGTAAAGTCAATGTGATGGTGTTAAAGGGTTGAAAGGAATTTGACTTAGAAGATTGATGAGAGCTCAGAATCCCCAAGCTGCAAGGATAATACCGATAATCCTTAAAGTTCTTGCTTTTTCATTGCAATTAGAAAAAGATAAAAAGTTATAAATATATAACAATATGTTATATAAACATAACATATTAAAAATCAAGAAAGTTAGAAAAAATAACAAGTCTGAAAATATTCTAGCTGGGAACTATAATTTTTATATATAGGTTTTTCCTTGTAAAGTGCTAGAATATCTGTATGATAAAAATATAAAAGTAGGTTGTTTTTATATATTTATTGATTTCAAATGACTGATTCAAATACTTCAAAAACCTCAGCTTCTGAATCCTCACTCGTGGTGAACAAAATAATGTTTCCCTTTGGACTTCTCTCTGAGTAGTTCTATTTTGTGGTATCCTTATGCCTTTGTGGATACTGCATTCTCGTCCCGCTAAACTTTCGAGTCCTGAGGTAGAAACAGGGAGAAATCAGATTTCTTCCGTTACTTGAATCCAAGTGCTATAGCCAGCAACTTCAAATGCTGAGCAGAAAAACCTAAAAACCACTTTTTGCTAGACTGACAAATTGATCAAATTATAAATGAGCGGATCCTCAAGTTATACCTTTATTTCAAAGACTGAGCAGATTTATCAGGTTAAAAATCTTCCATCAGAACAGCTAGGTGAAGCACTTGAGAAAATGTTCTACAAAGTGCGAGCATATTCTGATTTCTGATCTCTTAAAAATATAGGTGCTTTGCTTACTTGACAAGAGGAGTTTTTCCCTACTTGCATTTCTAAAATAAATCCATATAGTTACCAGCAGATTATTCTTTATTTTTCTAGTAAAAATAGTATGAAAACCCTACTCCTTATCGGACTTATCCTTGATGGGATTATCTTTATCGCGAGTGTTTTGCTTCAGTCTCCAAAAGGAGGTGGACTTGGTCTCGGATTAGGAGGAGCATCTGCAGGAGGAAAACGAATACGAGCAAAAAACAATGGAGATAGAAATTACAAAAATAGCTATTATTACAGGTATCATTTTCGTAATAATCTGCCTGTTTTTACCTTATGTTAAATAATGCGATATCGTTATTGCAGATTAATTCCCACACGCTGACCTATTTTCTTTTATGTGATTGTAGTGCTCTGGTTTTTGCTACTGTGGCTCTTGGTTATCAGTTTCTTGTAAAAACTCGAAATCAACTTCTAAAAATGATGAACTTTTGTGGAAGCAATTTTGATCAGGTTTCTTACCTTACCTAAAAATGACTGACAGAGTATGTTTTATCAGTCTTTTTGTTTTGATGCGTGTGTAGGGTATGCTACGCTCAACTCCAGAAGGTCTAAAAGGGAAACTTGTAAGATTACAACTCAGGACTATCAGACTTACTATGTAAACCTTGCAGCAGGTGGGAAAGTATGGAGTGATGGTGTTCCGATGACGCTTGATGATGTGCTCTTCACTTATGATCATATCATTCGTCAAAATGCTTGGGATATCAAGACACTCAAGACCTACCAAGAGATACAAATCTCTCAGGAAAATGATAAGCTTAAGATTGTTTTCCCAACAAGTACAACGGATAATAATTATTTTTCAGCTTCTATATTTTGCCAAAGCATGTTCTAGAACATGCAAATAGTGATATGTATAAGAAGATTTTTGCGGCAAATCCAGTGACGAGTGGTTGTGGAAAAATCGCGCCAAAATCAAGCGATAGTCAAAGTCTTGTCTTTGATCTCACAAAGTGTGAAGATACAAACCTCGCTTTCTACCAGATCAAAAAACTATAACGGATTTGATACGCTCGCAAAAGTCAGTTTTAGAGAGAAAAATACCCTTGTAGATACCTATGCAAATCAGGTGACTCTTGGGGATATCAGAAACTCAATATCATCAAAAAGTCAGATTTTAACCCTTTTCTTCAATACAAAGTCTGAAAGAATGAAGGTAAGACTTAGAAGAGCACTCTGATGATTGATCAATGCTAATTTCTATACTGGAGATTATAAGCAATATCTCAAAAAATACAATGATCCACTCCTTACACTCTTTTTACTCAGATGGAAGCAATATCAAGGAGTTTATCAATCGTCTCTCAGCCTCTGATGAATGAGAAGAGGCAGTTCAACAAAAGGATCTCCAAGATGAGTGGAGTTCAGCCACTCAAGAAATCAATTTCTATCAATGGAGTAGAGAGAAGTTCCTTTTCTATCTCCAAAAAGCCAGAAAAAGACCTTCAATCTTGATATTAAATTCTCAAATCAGTTTGAGGGTAATCAAGGTAAAAAGATGCTTCAGGAAATACTTTCAGTCCACTATAAAAACTGACAAAAAGATCACCTATCCACTTGAACTCGGAAAGAATCTAAAAGATGGACTCAATCAATACACTATTGAGTGAACTATTAAAGGTAAAACCTATACTATCGCAAATATTGATCTGTATCTTTTGACGACAACTGCACCAAAAATTGAGCAAAATACTGATGTATCAAAGATTTCTGTTGTATATTACAATAATCTTGAGATCAAACTTTGCAATCAAGCAGCTAAGGAACTCCTTACCAGAGCTGGTATCTTAGAATACTTCTCTTTGAACAGGTAAGTCGTCAGAGGAGCTTGAAGCAAAAGCTCGTGATGGGAAACTATGATATTCTGCTCAATACGATCAATATTGGACTTAAAAAGGATATCTTAAAAATTCTTACAACAAGTGATGCACTAGTAAATCCATCAAAATATACCAATCCAAAACTAACAAATCTCTTCAAACAGTATACAAAAAGTCCACAGCTGAGCTTTTCAACTGAGATTAGCAAGATCTTTTGCTCAAGATATGCCTTTTTGTCGTTTTGTGATATCCGTTTGACTTTGTAAATGTGAAGTCAAATTTGCTAGAAAATGGTTTTGCTTATACTGGAGATTTGTATGAATACAACTGGAGAAACCATCTCTATCATACCGCAACTCTCGTGCAAAAATACAGTCCTTGATTTCTCAAAACTCAAGGATATCTCTGGTTTTATTAGACATATCCAGCAATTAACAAATCCTAACCTCTCTTGAAATCTCAAGGCTGGACCTTTAGTTTCTAGTAGTGGAGAAAAACCTCACAGGTGCACTTCAAACAATAACAGAAACCTGAAATCAGAATTCATCTCTTGAAAAAATTCGGATCAGAGACCTCAGATCAATACGGATAATCCATTTGAAGGACTTGTTAAACCTGCCTAATAGTTATATTTATCTTCTTGTTCGCTGTATGCTACCGATTTATTCGTATATTCAGATTGGAATTATCTTTATCGTATCGAGTGAGTTTGCATGAATTTGCGCATGCCTATGCCTCATATAAGCTCGGTGATCCGACACCAAAAAATCAATGAAGACTGACTCCAAACCCAATAAAACATATTGATCCTATCTGATTTATTCTCATTTTTGATCGGATTTGGTCGAGGGAGACCGGTACAAATTGATCCTAGCTATTACAAAAAGCCCTATAGAGATGAACTGATTGTTGCCTTAGCTGGCCCGCTGACCAATGTGATTTTGGGGAATCTAGCGATCATCATTATGATGGTGTATATGAAAACATTTGCACTCGGACTCAATGCACTATCTACACAGACAGATCTTGTGATTCAATTTTTGGATAACATTTGCGGTGACGAATTTTTGCGCTCGCAGCATTCAATATGATTCCTTTGCCTCCACTAGATGGATATAGACTGATAAAAGTCTTTAATCATAACGCTGGAGCGTTTCTGGATGTCTGAATTATCTCGATTCTTTTTCCTTGCTCTAGTGATCTTTTGACCATTCAAGGGGATATTATGAGAATATATCAGCCGAGTTGCATATGGATTATTCAGAATGCTTGTCTTCCCTTTCTCTCAGCTATTTTTAGTCAAGAGAGTAATTAAAAACTTGAAAAATCTGAAATTATCAGTACTATCATAGTCTATGAGGATTGGAATTCCCTTCCTTTGGTTGTATATACCTAGGTATATTTGTTCATTAAAAGCGTAAACATTCTATAAGTAAAAATCATGATATAGATTCTAAAACATGTAAACCTACCGTCTTCATAAAAATTGGAAGATGGTCTTAAGCGGATTTGGAGCTGTTGGGCAAAAAACTCAACAGCTTCAAAATAAAGCTTATCTAAGCCAAAAAGTGGTTTAGAAGTTATATAAGATTTCTACTTTTGTAGATTCAGAGCTTAGAGTTTACCGCTCCGAAGTTTAGAAGTTATATAAGATTTCTACTTTTGTAGATTTCTCCTTACTCAACGAGCAAATGATCCGTTTAGAAGTTATATAAGATTTCTACTTTTTGTAGATACTAGCTCTGGATTCTCATATATGTTAGTTTAGAAGTTATATAAGATTTCTACTTTTGTAGATATCTGCTGACCAGTATTTTTTTCTTCGTATGTTTAGAAGTTATATAAGATTTCTACTTTTTGTAGATAAGAGAGCCGTTTGTGGAATTAGAATTGAGTTTAGAAGTTATATAAGATTTCTACTTTTTGTAGATAATTTGTCAAGTTTGTGTATTATATTTAAGTTTAGAAGTTATATAAGATTTCTGCCTCTAGAAAGCCTTAGAATTACTAGAGAAAAATAGGAAATACTTACTTTATAACTGCCTTTATCTTTTATTAATACAAACGGAGGATGAAAGTATATCTGAAACGTGTTTATGAGGAGAGAAGTCATGAAGATGGTTTTAGAGTGCTTGCAGACCGCCTTTGGCCTCGTGGTATTAAAAAGAAAATCTTGGTTTAGATCTATGGGCAAAAGAGATTGCACCTAGTACCGAGTTGCGTAAACGTTACCATCAAGATGGTAATTTTGAGGCTTTTAGCAAGGATTATATAGAAGAACTCAATCACAATAGTTCCTTTACTGATTTTTTTGTGAGATGCTGAAAGATCATAAGGTAATCACTTTACTTACTGCGAGTAAAAATATTGAAAAAGTGCTTTACCTGTATTATCATCTCAGATAACCTAAAATTTATCTCTCCGGAAACATTCAGTTCTCGGTCTATATTTAGAAATGTATACAGAATTTTTACTTTCTCTATTTCAAAATTTTATACGAAAAACTCCCTCTAGAGGGTGTTTTTTCTTATCTGAATATTTTTCAGCTACTAGCTGAAATACTCATTTCTCTACTAATCCCAGCTTTCCAGAGCTTTCCCCTTACGCTGACGGAAAGCTGAGTATCTGCAGTATACACATCTACCTTAAATTTAGCTAAAAGACCAAAAACAGTTCTCTACCTATTCTTGCTTGTATTATATATAAAATCTGATTTCTTCTTGCTTTCTACTGATGAAATCCTAGTATAAAAATCAACAACTTTACCTCATACCCATAAACGATGCAAGTAAAAGCCTTTTGAGCTGCAGCTCTCAATGAGCCTATGAAACCCTTTGAAATCACTCGTAGAGCACTCAGACCTCAGGGATCTCGCATTTGAAGTGCTCTACTGTGGAATCTGTCACTCCGATCTTCATACTATCAAAAATGATCGATGAAACGCCGTATTCCCACTCGTCCCAGGTCATGAAATTCTCGGGAGAGTGACTGCTGTTTGAGATCAGGTTTCTGCTTTTAGGGTTGGGGACTTGGTTGGAGTTGGATGTATTGTAGAATCTTGTCAGCATTGCCAATATTGTGCAGAAGGAGAGGAGCAATTTTGCGAAAAAGGGCGTGACGTTCTCCTTCAATAGTCCAACAAAGTCTCTGGAGGGATGACCTACGGAGGCTTTTCAAAAACCTATGTCTGCGAAGACAAATACGTCCTCCATATACCACCTTTCCAGAATCTCGCAATGGCAGCTCCACTCCTATGTGCAGGAATTACCGTCTATTCTCCGCTCAAGCACTGGCAAATAGGATCAGGAAAGTCTGAATTCTTTTGAATTGGTGGACTAGGACATCTCGCTATCAAAATCGCAAAAAGCTATGGGCGCAACCGTGACCGTCTTTACAACCTCTCTAGAAAAAGCTTGCTGGATGCCCAAAGGCTCTGAGCAGATGCTGCAGTCTTAACGACTGATCATGCAGCCTCAGGTCCGCACCCAAGCAAGACTTTATCCTCGATACTATATCAGCAACTCATAATATCAATCAATACCTCTCATTACTTACTCCAGATGGTTCGCTCGTGATGGTTGGATTGCCAGTTGAGCACTTGAAGGTTTCAGTCTTTAACCTCGTGCATGGTCGCAGAAGCTTCGCTGGTTCAAATATTGGAGGCATTAGAGACGCAGGAGATGTTAGATTTCTGCTATCAGCACAATATTTTAGCAGAAGGGAGGTCTTGCCAATTACTCAAGCAAATGAAGCTTTTGAGAGGCTAGAGAAGTGAGATATTCACTATCGCTTTGTCCTTGATATGCAGGAACTCTAAGTATTTCAAATAAAAGAAAATCTGATTTTCGTTGCTGAAAAATCAGATATTCAAGGGTCTTTACCCCTTCTTCATCAACTCGTAATGCTTGCGTATTAGAGATCGCTTTAAGAGTCAAAAGATTCTCCATAACGTGAGATAATTTCTTTGGTTGCTTTCTCAAAGGGGAAACATCAGAGGTGAGGGACCGTTGAAAAATCTACAACATTCAGAGCGGCAAAAACTTATCAGTTCCTTTTGTTTCATTTGAATCATCCATCAAAACAAGCATACTCAATATTGGGAGCGGTAATCGTTGCACCGGCAGAACTCACCGATATAAAGTTTTTCCAGCAAGAATATGTTGTTTAATTAGTTCGTCTGTGTCAGTTTTTTGAGCTCTTGAAGAAGATAAAGGTATCTCCCTCTGAGACATAAATACAATCTACATTTTCGATAGTGTTCTGTATTTTTGAAGCTTCTGTTGTGCTGATATTCAGCTCGGTTATTTGCATTCCCTAGATTTTCTAGAGCCTCCCATCACTTTTTACATAAAATGTTACTTTCTCTACCTCTGCTGCTGTCGGAATAAAGGCAACCTTCATACCTTGCAGATTTTTACACAGTCTGGGAGAAATTTTGCTACGTCTGCAAATGAAGAACAAAGAAAAAGCTGAGTCATATCTTCTCTAACAAAACATAAAAATCTGAGTATAAATCTACGTAAATATAATACAAATACAATCTCATTTACATGAGAGTTCAATCTTCTGCTTATTTAAATATTACTGTTTATTCGCTAGCTTTAAGCGGAAGTTATAATTGATTCTATTTTTACTGAGAATTGGTAGATGGGGTATTTGTCTGAGAAGATGTGGATGCACTGGATCCTACACTGTTGAATTTGAAGCTATAACTCACCTTGAGTTCAGCTTAAATCTGATTTTTCTTGGGAGAATTGAGCAATTATCTGATTTTTCTGTTGACATAAAAATTGATAACCATATACATAACTTGTAAACAAAAAAATAAAAACATGAATGATCAAAAACGAAAATCGCTCTCCTTAGAGTGATGAAATCGAGTGAAAGCTGCTCTGTCACTCAAGCTTCTGATGAAACAGATGAAGTCATCTAAAAATATTTCGTCTTATGGAGAGGTGACTCATACAAAACTACTTCACCCAAAATAAAACAGTAAATAAAAAGTTTTTAACATGAAAACGCTAGTAAAGAAATTCCTCTTTGTAGGAATTATTGTTTGTTGCCTTTTTGCTTGTTCTAAAGTTGAGGACGAGAGCAAAATAAATAATGAAGCACTAGTCGGTACTCAAAGTGTGAATTTGAATACTGCTGCTTCTGCAAGAGGAGGATACCCAGGACTAGAGCCTGGAGAGTATTGGGATCACCAAAAAGACCGTCAACGGACTGCAGTACTTTGTATGTAATAAAAGGACGGCAGAAAGTGGTATCGCATTATGGTTCCTTTGTCTCGCTGGAAACTCAAGCTCGGCTATGAAATCGTTGCGAACGCAAATACCTCTAATCCGACTTTCCTTAGGCTTGATATGGTAGATTGGATGAAGAGGGGATGGAAAGAACCTACAGCGATGATGATAAATGCTTCATTCTTTAATCTTAATGCAACGTCTTTGAGGTGCTTACGGATCAAAATGGAAGTCGAGCTGAAGTTGCTCATCCTATCGGAGAAAATAATAAAATTGTTTTCTCTAGGGTATGACCCACGTGAGCAAGGAAGTCGGAGTTTAATCGTTCAAAAACAAACGAGCTTATATGATTAGTCCGAGCTATAATCCATCAGAGCCAATGTCTAGACCTTTTGAACTACTAATCTTGGACTGAGATCCAAGCATTGATAAAAAGAAGTACTGAGAAAATTGGTCGCGTGATGGTTGGTGTTGATAGTGAGGTTCGGACCGATTCTCCACATTTTTATCACTGGCAATGGCTCTGGAATGGAGCAACACAGGCTGAGGCGATCACCGTACTGAGAGATTATCTCTCATGCGATGAAATTTTGATGCTGGATGGTTCAGCTTCTGCTCAATTTGCTTGGGGAAATGATTTCATTGTTCATTCTTGGGAAAAGTTTCCATTGTCCTTTACCACGAGAAATGTTCCAATACTTTTGAGAGTAAATTAAGAGGTGATAAACAAACGTCAAATTTGGACCGTGAGGTGTATCACCTGCGGTCATTTTTATTTATTTCCACTTAAAACGATGTTCAAACTCTTCAAAAATCATAAAAAGCTCAAAAATCCTTCTTGAATTTTAGGATATTTACTACTTAATTTTGTACTAATAGTTGTACTTTTAACCATGTTTACAATCGAAGAATGAGGTCACGGTTGTATTGGTTCAGGTTTTTCTCTTTATCTCTGTGCAACTCGAAAGGTAATTGCTACAAATATACTTTTGATATTTTAGCGGATTCTCTACAAATATTCTAGCAGTACTTATGGCATTTGGCTTTATTTTTATTTTCTCACTAGAGAATATATTTTGGTCGGTCAGTAGCCTTGATGATGAAATATATCTTGTGTCTTTAGTGGGGGTATGATTTGTCCTCCTTATAATTGTAATCATTATCTGAACAAGATATCTTCTAAGAAAACTTTCTTAGGAAAAAGAAATAAATGTAGGATCTTTATTTTCATCCCTAAACAATGTTCAAACTCTCCAAAAATTATAAAAATTAAAAAATCCTTCTTCGAATTTTTAGGTATTTGCTACTTAATCTACTAATAGTCCTTATTTTTATCTGTATATTTTTCGGTCTGAGAGCATGAATATAACTGCACAAGTACTCAAGAAAACTCTATTTTTGTGCTATTTGGGAAGTATTATCCTCAAGCTCGTTTTTGGTGAGGACTAGCTAATCCTATGTTCTTTTTCACGGTTTTCCTTGTGATTGGATTAATAGTATATGACTTCACCAGAAGCTTTTATTGATTGGAGAGTCTTGTTTGATGACTATCTTATTAGTGATTATGTCATAATAGGAATAGGAACTCTCTCCTCATAGCTGGAATCATTTTCTGAATAAGATACCTTCTAAGAAAGCGAAAACATCTGACTAAATCCGCCTCAAAATCTCAGAATCAGCAAAATCCCTTGAAACAAAAAGGCTTTTCCTTATAAATTATCTCAATTCAAAAACAAGGAAAAATCAGATTTTTATTCCTTCAAATCCTTTGCTGATGCTTGAAAAACTCAATACGATCATCTCAAAATATGAACATCTCAGAGAACAATCTCTCCAACCTGAGATTTTTGAAGATATGGAAAAAGCCAAGAAGGTTAATAAGGAACTTTCAGCTGATGGAAGAGACCTATAATCTCGCCTGCGCCTACAAAAAGCTCCTTGAAACTCAGGGCAAATGCCCAGGAAATGCTTGCTTCAGAAACTGATCCTGATATGGTAGAAATGGCACAAGAAGAGCTAGACACAGCCAAAGAGCAGATTGAAACTCTCGATCATGATCTTAAGATCGCACTTCTTCCAAAAAGATCCAAACGACGAGAAAAATATTTTTCTAGAAATCAGGCCTGCAGCCTGAGGAGATGAGGCTGGACTGTTCGCACTCAGAATTGCTAAAAATGTGTCTCAGCTATGCTCAGAGAAAAAGGTCGAAAACCTGAAATCGTGGAGGAGCAACTTTCAGATATTGAGGAGTAAAGTTTGTGATGGTCAAGATTGCTGGAAATAATGTGTATTCTCTGATGAAATTTGAGTCTGAGTGCACAGAGTTCAGAGAATCCCTGATACTGAGTCTAATGGTAGAGTGCATACTTCGACCGTTACTGTTGCAATTATGCCAGAGGCTGAGGATGTAGATATTCAGATTGATCCAAAAGATACTCAGCATGGATACCTATGCAGCTTCTTCTTCTGGGGGACAAATGCAAATAAAAATCAGACTGGAGTGAGACTCATCATCTCCCAACCGGACTCATTGTAAATATCTGAGATAGTAAATCGCAAATGCAAAACAAGGAAAAGGCCTTTGCCGTCCTCAAATCAAGACTTTTATCAAATTGAACTAGAAAAAGAAAACAAGCTGAGGAAAAAGTCTCTAGAGGAAACCAGATCGGAACTGGGGATAGATCAGAAAAGATCAGAACCTATAACTTCCCTCAGGATAGAGTGACAGACCATAGAATTCACGAATCTTGGTCAAATCTCCCAAACATTATGCTTGGAAATATTGATGATATTATCGGGAAGATGGTGCTTTGAAAATCAGACGATGTTGCTCAATCAGCAAATGAATTCAGCTCAATAAAAAATAGTAGAAATCTGACCAAACTCATTTTTAGAAGGTCAGTTTTCTCTCTTTAGTTAAATAGAGTAATAACTACATGCATAGACCAATGATCGTGGCTCCTGGAGGATCCCACAACAAAGCAATTACCGCTGCAAGATTCGGAGCAGAGGAGGTATATATGGGGGTGCCCTTTACCTCACTCAGAATGAGATCAACAAGCTCTGAGATTTCTCAAAAACTCAAAAACCGTAGATGCAGTTCATGAACTCGGAAGTAAAGTCTTTTTGACGATGAATATCTTCCCAAGAAATGTAGATATCAAGATCTTTGAGGCGGTAGTAGAAAAAGTTTCTGATATGGAGCTGATGCGATTATTTTCTCTGATCCAGGGACTTTCCATGTTCTCATATATATGCCAAACTACTCACCTCCATCTCAGTACTCAGACCACAACAATGAACTATTCTGCTGTTCAGTTCTGGTATGATATGGGAGCAGAGAGTAGTCCTTGCTCGTGAACTTCATATTGACGAGATTAGAGAAAATTAAAGAAAAAGTCCCAGGTGTTGAACTCGAAGTTTTTGTTCAAGGAGCGATGTGTATGACATATTCAGGAAGATGCTTGCTCGGAGACTATATGGGCGGAAGACCAGGAAATAAGGGAGAATGTAACCATGCTTGTAGATTCAACTACAATGTTTATCTAGAAGAACCGAGAAGACCTGGAAAAATTTTTCCAACTTGAGCAGGGAGAGGATTGAGGAAGCTTTATATGTCCTCAAAGCGATCTTTTCAGTGATCAATAGACTCGCCGAGGTGCTTTCCTTATGTTGATGCACTCAAAATTGAATGAAGAAGTAAATCAGAATTTTATGTTTGATGAATGGTAAAGCCTATAAACACGTGAGAGATGCAATCATTGATGGAACTCCAATTGATCCAGAGATCCAAAATCTTGTAAATGTGATTCCTCATAGAGAGTATTGGGATGGTTTCCTTTTTCAATAAGCTTAAGGATTATCCGGATAGAGAGGAGGAACTTACAACGGATATTCCAGTAGAGATGAAACCTGTCTCTGAGCGATGAAATAATGAACCGACAGCAACAACAGAAAAATACTGATCTTCCTCAGCTCGCCCAAGATGGCACAACTACCCAAGCTACGCCTTGACCGTTATTTGCGAGAAACTATTATGGATTTGTATCAGAGGAAACTCTTGAATACAACGGGAAGAAATACTCAAGACCTCTCCAAAAGAGACAATCAGGCCATGAATTCAGCTCCGTTATCTGACACCAGATAGCTATGGGAAACTCACAATTACTGGTATCTTGAATGAAAAAGGTAGAGAATTAGAAAAAGCTGACTGTAATACGCCAAATGTATACATTACGACAGATTATCCTCTAGTCTGAGGAGAGATTCTTTATGTGAATCCATCAGAAGCGGTACAATAATCTTTTATATAAAAAGAAATCTGATCCTCAGTGATGAGTTCAGATTTTTGCTTTGAATGAGCAACTTATTTTTCGCATTTCCTCAGTAAGTATGAGAAAAATATAATTTACCAGAATAAGATCGCTATAGAACCCTACTGAATCTTATACACATAAAAAGCTGATCTTCTGAAGTATATACACATTTAGTATCTTCTGGTGTCGCGATTTTTAGTGTCGTTCATTTTTCAATTTCAGTGCAGAGATTATTGAGTTGTCTTTCTTCACATTCTTAGCCGGATTTTTATACGAACATCCAACCCAAATACTATTTCTCTGTTGTTATTCCAGCATCTGCTACATAGTTTGCGGCATCTGGTGTTTCCATTTGAGCTATAAGTACAGCTCTAAAGAAATCCTTTTGTAGCAGATCTCTTTATTGCTTGATAAAAATATTCTCAATCTTTTTAAAAAGTTGCTATATTTTGGACCAAAAAGCATCACAGTCTTTCCTATATCTTCTATTATCTTTTAGCACAAGTTTCATGGAGTAGTTTTTACACTCATTCTTTTATTTGATTCAGTCGGAAAGTCTGAAATATAACGGAAGTGGAGTTTTCAGTCCACTTGCTGGTCCTGCATACTGTCGTGGAAAGTCAGTACCTCGTCCTTGGTAGAAATCAGTCCTCTGAGGAAATTCTCCATGAGCATCTCGATATGCTTGAATTGCAGTTCAAATAGTTCTGAGATCGGCAATTCTTTTCGTATCCCTACTTCTCGCCATTACTCCAGTAAGCCTTGGTACTATCGCAGCAGCTAAAAATTCCAATAATAATTACGACAATAAGCATTTCTACAAGAGTAAAGCCAGATTTTTTCTCATTTTATTTTTATAAATATTTTTAAAATATACAATAAAACTCATCTCCTATTGATTTCCAAAAATATTTAGCCTACTACTTTAATTTGATATGCAGGAAGAATAGAACTTATCAAGCAATAAGTATTTATCGATTTACCTTAAAAAGCAAGTATAAAACTGGTTTTTCTCATACTTACTTTCTTTCTCATAATAAAACAATACTGACGATTTTTGCATATTTTTATAGTATAATTGAGTATACAGTTTTATATGTATATGTTGTTAGACAATGAAAAACAGATTTCTTTTAGCAGCACTTGTAGCCATTGGATTGACTACATTCACCTATGCTGCTACACCATTGCTCAATCTGAAGAATGTATTTCCAGCAGACCCTACAAAGAGCTTTGAGTTTGGACATACTGGAAAAATCAAAAACATTACCGTTCAAGGATTTAAGCCAGCAAAAGAAGGGGCTGAAAATGCTGAAAAAACTTTGTAATCACATCTCCCTTTCTAAAGGATGCTTATGATGTGATGTTGAATCTTATACTGTTCTTCTTGAAAGAACGTTATGAGTAGCTATGTGACTGGAGATCAGTCAGGCCCTCTGAGTATGAATTCAAGCCAACAGCAGAAGATAAATCGGTTGGAGAGATGAAGATTTCTCTTGCAACTAAGGATCTAGAAAAAGAATACTTTATTATCATGGAATCGTTGTTCCAGTAGATGATAATGTTCAAGAAGGTAGACCATCGAAGGAATTCTGTTTCAATATTGAAAAAGGGAGCTTTCGCTGAAGGGGCTGCCTGTGAGACCTTCGGGGTATCTGTAGCTCAGCCTGTAGCAGTAGAGACCGCTACTACAGAAGCTACTACAGAAGCTGATGAGGAGCACTCAGCAGCTGGGGCTGATATGAAGCTTGCAGATATCTCTCATACGATAGAAGGTAATAAAATTTATCTTTTCTTGGACCGCTCTTCCTCAATCATCAGATGTTTTTGATCGAGCTTTTCAATCAAAGAAACTAACGATTTCGTCTCACTCGGAACAGTTCCTATGAGCCAGCAAAAAGTTTGAATATACAATCAATGGTAATGAACAAGAATTTCCTTTTATGTTTACACCTCAAAAATAGTAGAGGAAGACAAATCAGATATCCAGTTAATGTTAGACATGAAACTGAGGTGACTCCAGATTTAAAGCCTGTAGAAAAGATCAAGGTTGGTCCTGTAGAAGATATGATGCTTATCCTGAGTAACACTCTTACTCTATGTTGGATATAGAGTATATGCTTCTAGAAAGACAGAATAAAGACTCACTCAATAGTTAAAAATCCCCAATCTTGGGGATTTTCTTATTTAAAATCTTAAATAGGGAAGAATCAGTTAAGAAATCAGATTTTTATCCTTGTAAAATATAAGACTCTCTTTTTCTCAAGTTTTTCTAGCTTACCTCCTCGCTCCAGCATATCAAAAATCACTTCCTCTCTCAAATCTCCTCAAAAAGAAGATTATCATTAGCATCTGGATAGTTTTTATTGAAACTTACATGATGAGTAGGAGCATATTGGTGTGCTTCCATAAAGACTCTAAACTTTTCTCGGCTGGTGAGTAAAGTGAAGCCTTGCATACAAGGCTCAAATTCTTCATCAAACTTGAAGCTAATACCATAAACATATCCTTTTTCAAACTGTGGTAGCTAGTAATTCCAAAAAGTCAGCTTTTTCTTTTTGTATTAAAATTCATCTTATCAAGCTTATTATTCAGGAAGAATTCAATATCTTCCGCCGCTACAGACCATCAGTGTGTGATTATTTTGATAGTTAGGTCGCAAAGCAGAGTAGCACAGATAAGGAAAAATCTGACCATCTACAGAGATACTGCTTTTGTTCATCAGTTGTAAACTTCTCAAGTCCTGCTCTGATCCTCAAAGTCAGGAATCACTTTAGTAAAGCGACTCTTCTCTGGGAGTGTTACTGTGAGCGAGTTCTCCTTTTAGTTTATCATAGGTATATACTACAGGTTTGCAGCCAGCTCCCTCCATTAGAAAAGGTCTGACCCTTGCAGGGTAGAGATAGTAATATCCCTTCAGGGGCTTGCTTAATACTCAAACAGTGGAAGAATTTTTATTGAACTTAAAGTCTGTACTATAGTGTCATTCTTGATAATCGTGTATCTCAGCTTTTTCTCTTTATCCTCATCAAAGAAGACCATACCATGAAGCATTTTCTCTTGGCTCCACCAATCTGGTTTTTCTCAACAGATATCTTCGAGTTCTATTCCTAGATGGATTTGTCCGAGTTGAGTACAGATAATTTCTCTTGTCTGTTCAAGATCTATGAGGTTGCCAGCTTTATCGAGCTTGAGATTTCATGAAAAAGGGAAGATATTTTCAGGATTTTCTTGTTTGTTTTTCTCCAGTTTTGATTTGTATATTGGATATAGAGCTGCGGAATATCCTTGAAATGAACTAAATAGGTAGCATAGATAACCCATGATTCCCTGATTTCCTTTGTAATATATTCAATCATTTCATTTTCGCTTTGAAAGGGTGCAGGTATAACACAATAGCTCAGTACTCATTTGATATTTCGATCCAAATGCTGTATAGTGATTCAGAGGCATCAGCGTGTAGGTTTCTCCGAAGATAGTTAGAGCTTTTAGAAAAGCTGAAATCATGTCGCTCACTTAATATGTTGATAAACAGTGTTCGTCAAACACCCATTATTAAGCGACTCGCTGAATTGTCCCTATTGATGAGTGAATAATGATATCAATATCCGTCGCCATCAAGCCATTATTTACATTAATAGCGGTCCCAGAGTCTTGGTGTTGAAGAATGGTAAAATCTGATTCTTCTTCTGGATTTTCAAACTTTTGAGGATCCATCACTTGTATTCGTATGCTGGATATCTTGTATCTAAACAAACACTATCAATGCATTGCCTCTCTGTATAACCAAAATGTTCATACTGAAGTTTATCAAAAACTTATTGTTGCAATAGGATGAGTTTTCATCTCAACTTTCTTCATTGATTATAGACTTTAATAGTTTGAATTTCGGATTTTTACATTCCTCTCATACACTGCTGTCTTTTTTATCATATCATATGCTGCACCCAGCCTCGTAGACCAAATATCATAGTGTTCGTTTGTTCCTTCATTCTCAAAGCGATAATACTCGATCCATCGAAATTAAAAATCTTTGAGCTACAAGACCATGATCTCGAACTAGAGTTCATTCTTTTTCCCTTTAACTCGTTCTATAGTAAATTGAGGTGATTCTGCCTCATTTTCTAGAGAAGTTGGAGTTCAGATAAGATTTCCAGTTCCTAGGGCAAACATTTCGATAATTGTATTTTGCTGCTTCTGCTCTAGGGGAAGATCCTCTCAAGAGAGTATTAACCAATGAATTGGTATTAGGTCAGGATGATATTGAGGATCTTCTGGGATAGTTTCTTTATCAGTACTATGATAACTTATCCTCATCTTCGATAACAGTACGTCCAAGGAATCTCAGATCCAGAAGTCGGTGGTTGAACCTCGTTTCATCTGGAGACAAGGGACGATTGTTGTCAACACATTCCTTTAAAAATTCAACGGTCGAGAAATAAGCTTCCTATCTAGACCTTCTCAAATTTGATTAGCATCTTTTGGTTCTCCAAAAACTCCTGATGAATTCACTGGCTCCAGTCTCTGATCAGATTGTTTGTCTATCAGCATCAGATGAAGGTAATTTTTGAGCAGGCAGTCAAAAACACTATCGCCAAGAGACAAAAGAAAGAAAAATCAGATGCTTTTATTCAGCTCATAATCTTCTTGAGAAAAATAAAGATATTCGCTATCTTAGTTTTTCTCAATAAGAAAAGTTAATCAAAAAGACAGTTAACTAACTGTCTCATTTGTATTTCTCTCGCTGCTTTATATTGTGCGATAATATTCTCTGGTTGCATTTTCTGCGAGCTGATAATAGTAACTTGGCCTTCAAAACTTACGGTAGGGAGTAATCTCCTGATCCCATATCATACCCCAGCTTTTTCATGTCCTATTCTCCCATATTCATCCATCGCGTCTCTATTCTTCGCTGAACCAATCGTCTTAACATACCATTTCCCATTCTCTTGATACGGCTTTCTCAGACTGTTATCTCAACATGGTAGATATCGTTATGTTTATTTGCTCATGGCTTACTCTTCCAAAAACATAAAAATCTCCAGCCTTAACCTCCTCTTTATTGATCTTTTTATTTGAGTCAAAAACTTTTTGCTGTTGGACGATAATTAAATTTGATACCTTGTTTTTTAAATGCATACATCCAGAGACCAGAACAGTCAAAGCCTAATTTTTCAGCACTACCACTCATCGTCTATAGGGGGTTCCAATTGGGCTTTTTGCAGAATCACGGACCGTAGTAATGTAAGGAGCTTCGCTGATTTTTCTGTTCTTGAATGGAAATAAGCTCCTGAGCAAAACTGTGGGTTCTTGTGATTTAAATGTTTTTAACGCTTCTGCTGTTTCCTTCCATTTCCCATCGATCTCACTTACTCTCCATTTGCTCCAGGTTGATAGGCATTATTCAAAAAGAGAAAAGCTGAAGCATTGCTATCGTTTCAGGAGTTCTTGCGATACTTCATTCTTCAATTCATACAAAATCAATTTCAGGTTTTAGTTGTGTGAGTTGCTGCTCTTTTATATGAGAGGAGTGGTTCACTCTCAAGCCCATTTTTAAGGGTATTAATCAAACTTTTTCTGATTGTTTTGGCTTTTCTCTAGAAAATCTATTGAAAATTTTAAATCAATAGTTCTTAGAGTTTCCGCAAGCGATTGCTGTTCAGATTTCTCTTGATCTAGAGAGGTATTGTTCTCAGCAACAATATTTCCGGTTTAGTAAATACCATCTTCTAGGTAAATATAAAATAAAGTCTGAATTGCTTTGTTTTGTTCTGGTCTTTCTGAAGGAGCTGCAGCTTTACAGCTGGTTTGTACTAAGTATATCTGCTTGTTTTGGTTTAGGAGCATTTGGATCTGAATATGCTACTACTTTCTTTAACATAAGCTCAAATGGTCGCATCCAATTCTAAAGTCATAGTCTTCCTCTTTTTATAGGCTTTTAAGCCCCGCATATCCTCCAAGTTGTTAAAATGATGCATGCTGTCAAATATCATTGTTGCAAAAATGTAGGAGTGATTTTCATACTTTATTGCTACTTGTTGCAAAACTCATAATCAGTGAGAATCCTATGGACAAACTGTTTAAATGACTTAAAATCTTTCTTATATTCTGCACCAGATTTGTCTGTTCGCTTTGGGAGCTCTCACCAAAATTATCCTGCCTAAATAAGCTCATGCAAGAGCCCAGAAGAGTGCTCACCCCTGACTACCCATCCATAAATACCAAAAGTTCCTTTGATATCTTCAGGTTTAACATCTGTATAATCGAGTGGTCATCCTCTTTGATGTCTTCTTAGACTAAATTCTCCTCCAAGTTCTGCTTGAGCGAACCCTGTTGAATATGGATTATTCTACTTCATTAATAAATTCTTTGCTCTTCTGGAGACCTCTGAGATCTCAGCTTTATAGCAAGCATCTTCAGTTTTCTTCCTCGTTTCCCATCAATATTTCTAGCAATGAGAGTTTGATCCCTTGAGTTGATCAGTATGCACTGTTTAGGAATAAGAAAAAGTTGTAACATGGCTACTTTTTCAGGTGTTCTTTGAGAGGGATCCTTAGCAATTTCTGTTAAGTTAAAAATGTTTCTGAATATGTTCCAGTGTTGTTTTTATAAGATTCCCAGTTTGTTTTGGTTAACCTGAGATTCAAGCTTCGTTAGTGGTCAAATTTTCCTTGTGGTGTCTACAGCATTATTATCTTGCGTATTGATCTTTTGTCCAAGGTAATCACCGATTTTATCTCAGATGAGATGAATCTGTTTTTGCAAAAATTTTGGAGTTGAGCTTTCTCTTTTGATTAAGTTTATTATCCTTATCTCCAAGGATATGCTCTGGTGTCATAAATGGCATTTGCTTATCTTTATTGAGCTAAAAAGTTGTTCTTCCAGAAGTTTGTCTGCTTCAGTTTTTCTTGTTTTTCAATTGCTTGAATCTGTGCGAGATATTGCTTAAATTTTGATATTTTTCAGTTACTTTCTTCAACTGCAAGTTGATAATAGTCTTTGATCATTCAAAAAGAACTGATTTGAGTTGAACTCTATCGCTTCAAGCACAAACATTTCGCGTCTGAGCAAGCGCTAAAAATGAGGATTACTTTGAGAAATATGATCTAAAAAGTAAGGTCATCTCTTGATCTGTAAGCGGTATCTCCTTTTGAATACTTGTTGTTTGTGATATCATGACTCAGGATCATAAATATAAAGTCCTACCTAAGTATATTTCAAAATTTTTAAAGAGCAAAAACAGAGTTTTTGGTAGAATATAGAGGAGTACTTTATTTCAAAATAGTCCTCAGTCTGAGAACTTTTTATTTATCATAACGTTTAATCATCATAGCCTTCAAGATCCACCTCGGTAATAATACCTCTTTTGAGCTTCTACCTTTACTCTTCCGAGTACAAAATCTCTTGCTGGAGGCATATCGATATCATCTTGTTCAGTAACACGGATGGTTTCACCTCTTTTGTCTCGCAAGAGATTGAGCCTCAGCAAGAGTTTTTCCCAAGATATGCTCTTTTTCTGCTGCATATTCTCTAGCCTTAGGGAGAAAGATTTTGAGTGTTCTGAACTTGAGGTGTAGGATTTTGAACTACTGGTGCAGAATTTTGTGGAGCTGTAGTTGCATTAGATTTTTAGCGAGGAGTTTGCGCAGCTGTGTTAACAGTAGGTGCAGCAGCTCTTGCTTGTTGAGCAGTAGCTTGATTGAGCTGCTTTTCTCCCTCGATATCAACATCAATAATTATTCCATTTCTCAGTTCAGCTTTAATTCTTCCAGGGACAAAATCAGCTGCAGGCGGCTATCATATCATCTTGTTCAGTTACACGAATAGTCTCACCTCTTTGTTTAGCAAGAGCTTGAGCAGCAGCAAGTGTTTTTCCAATATAGACTCTTTCAGCTTCCCTTTCTTTCGCATCAGCATAGTCGTAGTAGTTAGGATTATAGTATACTGGAGCTGTATTTGTTAGTGCTCTATTGTCTTGAGTTGAAGGCTGAGCTTGCTGCATAGCTTGTGTTGCTTGGTTAGCTACTCAAGCAGGTAAAATCTGAGGAGTTTCAGTATTTTTGAATACTGTCTCCAGATGCTATCTCCCTGAGCTTGGTCATCAGTCGTAATTTGGTCTTCTGAAGAAGGATATTGTGGTTCAACTACCCTAGGAATTGTATCTTTTGCATACTCGTCTATTAGAGTTTGTCTCAAAAAAGAGAACATCCTTATTTAAACATTCATACCATCCAGAGTCCTTCATATCAATGGAATATCTTGAGGAAATGTTATCAGATAGTCCAAGTGTAGAATTTTTATAGTTGATTATCATATCTTTTGGAACTGAGATTACAACACGTCTCTGAGCACCAACAAATGGAACAAGAGATGAGAACATCTGCGTAGGAAAAATGAATAGATAATTCTGAATTCTCTTTATCGAATTTAGACTGAACTGGAGAGAGTTTTGAAACTATTGTTTCAGGATTTTCATTGATAGGAGAAACTCAGTCTCTACCCATGCACTAATGGTATCATTTTTCTGATGCGATGAATTGAATATGCTCAGCTCGTCAAAACCTTCCTTCTATCCCAAAAACCAACCTCCATAGGTCCCGAGTGGAGAAAGATATCTCTTTACATCAGAATCAACAGTGATCTTTAGATTTTTCAATCTATTTTTCATTAGATAGAAGCTGGGTTTTATGTTCTATGTGGTTAGTCCCTAAAAATCTGTAATCATTGATTTGCCCCCAAGAATTCCTCCAATTACTCAGCTAAGTAAAAAGGGTAACAAGAGCCGTTAAAATAATTCATTTCCTAAACCACTGCTGTTTAAAGAGTGCTCCTAGCGAAGCTAAATAAGCAAAATACTTAATGCTACCATACCGACTCAAGCAACTGGATAGAATCGAGGAATAACCCATTGTACTACCTGACCACTAATTGTTGGGAAGCTCGAAAATAGAGTTATAGCCATTACTCCTCAAAGGAAAAGCCCTCCGAGAGTAAACAAAATCATCAACCAAAGTCCAATTCTAACTAGCTCAAAAACAGATTTCAGTTTTTCATGTTGTTTGTCCTTTATCTTTGAATGGTACAAACAGTGCTAAAACTGGATATACCCAGACAGAGAGTCCCCAGAAAGGAATAGCAATAAGAAAGAATAGACGAACCCACATCACAGGGATATTTAATGATTTTGAAATCCAATAACAAACTCCCCAAATCTGAGGGCTTATTAGTCCCAAAACCATTTTTGTAAAAGGTTAGAAGGTTCTGCTGTTTCTTCAGTTTGAGTCGCATCTCTTCAGTCAAAGATAGCCTCAGGTTCTCAAATATTCTCCGCAAGATTCATTACAAATGCTTCTTTTGATTGGTGTTGGGCTAGTATAGAGCTTCTCAATAATATTATATTTGATATCTTCAAGAATATCTTGTTAATCCCTTTCTCATTTGCATAGGTATCAATGTGGTTTACATAGCTTTCAGAAAAGAATAAGCACGATCTTCCATTTGAAAAACATGTCAAAGTAGTTTTATAAGTTTTCATCTGTCTTTTTCAAGAAATAAAAAGTAAATACTTAATGATCAACATTTTTACTGTAGTTGCGAGTCCTTTTCGAGTATTTCTCATCATTGCAAGTGCATTTTCTCCTTTTTGACTTAGACGATAGTACTTCCTAGGGAGGTCACTGAGGGTGATTCTACCCAAGTGTAACTTAAGAGTTCTTCAGTCTTTAGTCTGAGAGAAGGGGATACAAGAGTGCCTTCAACAAGGATGAGATTATTGTCCTTGAGCGTTGTAATGATATCAGACGCATAGACCTCTCACTTTGCAATGATAGCGAGAATAATATACTCTAGTACCCCCTTTTTCATCTGTGTGGTAATTTTTATCTTCCATTACATAACAAAGAAGTATATAAAAATGGTACTATGTATCACATAGTAGTGTATAAAAACAAGCAAAAAGCAAGAGAATTTTTACATCAAAAATCAGGCTTAAAAACTAATATTTCTTTCAGAGGAGAAAAATAATGCTATAAAATGATAATAGAAAAATCAGACTTTTTCTTTACTTGATTACTCCTCAAAAGAGGAGTTAAATGCTATTAAATATTCCACTTCCCATGTTCAAAAACCCTGACTTCTTCACATTCTCTCTGATTCCAGTAATGCTCAGTTTCTCATTCCCAACCATAAAATCTACATGAATCAAACTCTGTTCATCCCAGCGTGATCTCTTTTGCTCTGCGTTCATAGCTTCTCCATCTGCAATCGTGTCAGGATATGAACTTCCCAAAGCAAAGTGGCAACTAGCATTTTCATCAAAGAGGGTATTAGAATAGATCAATTTTGATTCATATATAGGAGAATTGATAGGTACAATCGTTACTTCTCAAAGTCTTTTCGCTCACTCATCAGTCTCTAAAAAGGGCTTTCAAACTTTCATATCCTTCTTCAGCTCAAAAAGTCAATAACCTTCCCTTTCTCAAATTTGAGCCAAAATTTATCAATCATCTTTCCATTATGCTCCAAAGGAAGTGTTGATGAAATGATTCCATCTACCTCATATTTATGCGGTGCAGAAAAAGACCTCCAGTTGGTAAATTAGGACAAAAAGCTGATTCCATCACGAGTAGTGGTATTGCCAGCACATATCCAGCGATGTCCTTTGGGCAATCAAACCATTAAATCAGTATTTTCTCCTTGATAATGGAGTGTTGTAAACTGCTGTGAGTTGAGATATTCAGCATAGTGATTGAGGTTTTTGATGTGATTTCCCCAGGCTCAGAGTGGATCTTCTTGGTCGACTCTCACAAGATGGAAAATCTGATTTCGGAGTTTTTGATATTTTCTTCAGTATTTCCTGACTGATAAATATGATTTGCTCGACCAACAGTCGGAATCGCTGCAATTGTCCAGTTGGTCCAGTTTTCTAGAGATAAGCTTACGATATTCGTGTTTTGATCTTGCTTGTGCCTGCATGAGGCGGAGAAACCTTCTTTGGATCAACCTCCTTCAAGATTTCGGGATCCTGCATGTAGAGACTCAGCTGCGCACAGTTATTTTTTTCAGTTCATGGACATAGCCATCTTCTAGCCATTGAGGCACAGTATCAAAACCCTCCTCAGGAGCATACTGGTATTTAATAAGGTCTAGTTCTTCATTTCCTCGCCTATAAAAATCTCTTTGCTCAAGCCTGATATGCAGCCTTCGTACAACGAGCTTCTACAATTCAACTGCTCCATTGGCGCCTTTAATCAAAAGATTTTTGCCCCTTTTTGCAGGTTAAGTCAAAATCATACAATAAGTTCAGCATATTCTTTCTGCATTTGTTCAAAAGTTTTCATTTCCTATACAATATAAATATTATTTTCTTCCAAAGTCAGCAGAATTTCTCACCATTCTTCAGTCTTTCGCTTAAGGATTTGAGTTTTCATAACTGTGCTCTGAAAGCCACTGCTCAGCCCTTTTTATAAGTCTCAAAAGCTTTCTCAGTCTCTGGGGTATGTGGAAGATTTGTCTTGCATTTCCCTCGATGTACCCAATTTATGGCAATTTTTGAGTCGGAGTACAAGTTATACCCAGATCTCTTTTTAGATAGGAAAGCCCATGAACAATCCCTAAAAATTCACCGATATTATTTGTCCCATGTGGACAAGAAAAATGAAAACCTGAGCTCAACTGACTAAATCAATCCCTGATATTCCATTATTCAGCTTGTGCTCGAGCATGCCGCATCTACAGCAATGCTTTCTTTTGAGAAAAGGAGCTCTTTTTCATTCTGCTTTTTCTGGCTGATAGTAGCCTTCTCGACCTTCTCAGAGAGCTTGCTCAGCCTCTATTTTTGCTAGAAAATCATTTATATTTCGCTCATTTGAATCCTTTTACCAATGTCTCAACAGTTTTTCCAATCAGCAAAAACTCAGCTTTTCTTTTCCTTCCCAAACTGTATATCGTTTGTTCGCCATATCTCTATATTTCTCAATAAAACTTGCCTCTGACTATAGGACTTTGCCTAAAAATGCAAACAAAAGAACCTGACAATATGCCAAGTCCTCATTCCCAAAAAGAAATGAAAACTCCCTATCTGACCTCAAAGCCTACGAGGATTTCATAGAAAAACTCTGAAACTATCTATGCTCTAGGCATTCCTAGAACTTATTTTTATTAGATACCATAGTTTTTAGTATATTTAGAGGAGAATAGTATATATCAATAGGTTGTTATCAGCCAATCAATATACAATATTGCATCCAATCATCATAAGATAGCATCCTTCCTTTGCAGAGGAGTATTGCTTACAATGATACTAATCCCAAGAAAAATCAAGAACTTTCCAATAAATACTTATAAATAAGATGAAATCTGATTTCTCATTTTATATTCTATCTAAGGTCAAAGGTAAACTCTAAACAGAACATAAAACTACAAGCGAAACCAAACTTTTGGTCATCAAATCAAAAGTATCCTCTTGAGTTGCTTAGAAGAGAAGTTATCCTCAACTCAAGTAGTAGCTCATCTCCCGATAGTGACCACAATGATACTCAATTTCTTCTGAATAAAAGCCAAACTTCTTACTTCAAAAGAAGATAAAATCTGATTTTTGATCTTTTGTTGTTTTCTAAAAAGATAATCTCGCAAGATACATAAGGAATACCTTATTTTTCTCTACAACTCTAATCCAAAAGTAAAAGATGATTTTTCTGATAGTGAGTTTTGTGGTAAAGAATACTCTTTTAGTTTCATCATTTCAGAGTAAAATATTTACTGCCTCATTGATGACGGTATAAGTATATCCGATTTTCTATTTTTGCAAATTTCTTTGATGACTTTTTAAGTATAAAAGACAGATTATTGTGAGAGAATAATGCAGTTTCTTCTTTGATTTTTATATGAGATCATAGTAAATAAATTAGTTTATTTTTAGTATCAAAAACAAAAATCAGACTTTTTCTCCTTTTATTTTTATCAATCAAATCTTTGCATTTTAGCGGAACTTACTATTATACAGAGAGTTTATCATATTTCGTCCAAATGCTCAATCAAGCTCAACTCCTCCAAAATATGGAGATATTATCAAAGAAGAAGAATGTAAAAGAAATTGACCATTTCTTAGTGATTCTCCAATCAAGAAAATATTTAAACCAATCGATCTCAGCTTTCAGCTAAATTTGGGAAAAAGATACTGGACAAATTATCTCAAATGGAAAGCAGTGAAATATTAAAGAGCTTGAGGACTGAAAACTTGTCTCCTGCTGGTGGTGAGTGATTCTAGATTCAGATTCTCATGAGGTGAGCTATGAATGACTCGATAGTAACGATACTGCAATTGATGGAATATGAGTGCAAAAGCTTGAGCTAGAAATTACTCCAGAACTTGAGAGAGAAGGAGTTGCTAGAGAACCTCAAGATTTCTCAATCAAATGAGAAAAGATGCTGATTTCAGTAGAGGAGAAGGTGCATCTAACCTATACAACAGAGAGCAACCCCTCAGCGCAATCACTTGAGTTTGACTTTCTCGAAAGGAGAAGCGCTTTGCTCGCCCCAATTTCACAAAAGAAGAAATCGCTATTACTGCTGTTTTCTAATAATCAAGAAGCAATCACTCTTAACTCTCAGTAGATAATTAACCTTGCTTTTCTCTTTCCTCAAAAGCTGAGGATCAATTTTAATTTCCCAGGTATGTATTATGTCAAAATCCTGTTATGAAATGCAATGGATATCCTTGCTAGATATCCAAAAACTGAAAAGAACTCAGAATCAAAATGTATCAACATGGCTATGATTCAGAAAATGGTTCAAAAGACGCCTTCTAGAAGCTGAAAACTGAAAAATTTCTTGAATGATGAACTTTTGCAGAAAGTTATTCCATAGTGAAGTTGTTAAAAAGGGAAGCCATTGCTTCTTGTGATGCAAAAGCTTGAGCTCAAAGGTATTGAGAAAAACTCTTTCACTTGCAAAAGAGCACTTGAAGATATTGCTGAGGGAATTCATCAAAAGAATCTCAAAGGAAATCCAGCTTTACAGTGAGTTGACGGCTTCGAAATTATTCAAAAGCTGATAGAGGATATCGCCTCGCTGATAAAGTCAGCTCATTAGCCCCAAGATGACTAGAAAAAATAAAAAGCTGATTTCAGCACAGGAGTCAGTTTTTGTTTTATTTCAAAATTTTTCCTAGCAAAAGTCCTCGTTATCTGAGGACTCAGTTAAAAAGTAGTAATCACTGAGAGATTAGCTGAGATCCCTCATCATGCTATCAGAGCTTTTTGTGTTGGATATAAAGTACTCATATCTATACAACTAAACAACTTTTGGAAGTCTACTAGGAACCTTTTGAACTTTTTCATCAGCTCTTCGCTTTTATGATATTGTCTCTTGTCACTGATTTTTGCGTTTGTCTTACATTTCTCTATTCTGAATACGATTGATAAGAAACACAATTGACTTCTGAAGATACTCACGAGGATTCTCGCAGCTCTCCTTTTCTAGATTATCTACATTTTCAATAATATGAACTAGGACATCACCCAGATCAAAAACTTTAGGTCGAGGCTTCTCAGCCTGTTTTGATTTTTCTTCATGTTATTAATGAATTTTTATTGTTTTATTTAACGCGAAAAGAATATACTACTTTGCTAGATAATATCAAGAGAAAAATAGAGAAATCAGATTTCTCTCCTTTTTAGTCTCACTCTAAGAGATTATTTATAAACTGGGAAACCTTCTTTTCTCTTCAAAACTTAAGGGGTGAACCCATATAATACGCAGTTCAAAAAGTTCTTTATACTCTCAAAGGAGGTTATCGAGCTGAGACGAAGGTCTCCATCAGGTCAGTTTTGATCATAAAATTTTCCATTGGCATCCAAAAAGGCTACATGTTGACTTGTTTCGTTATCAAAAAGCTCTGTAAAGGTAGTCTTTTCTCTTCCTGAGAGAATACATCCATGATGGCTTCTACAAAGCGAAAAACTCTCTTGTCGATCTTCCCTGAAAATTTGTTCTTGAGCTTAAGATCTCGGCATATTTTGAAAAATTCTTCATCGCTATTACGGAGTCCAGTATAGACAAATCAATAGCAATTATCTATAGTTCTGCATTTTTGTTTCTCTGAGATGATAAATAATGATCTCCATTTACCTTCTCTTCATGAAATAGTCAGGAATTAAGGAGTAGGAGTATATGTAGGGGTATTAGTAGGAATAGTGGCAGGATTAGCAGGAGTAGCAACAGTAGCAGCAGGGCAGGAGAGTCGGAGTAGCGGCAGGAGTAGGTTTCTTCCAAAATACCAGCTTTGACATTCGATTTCTGAGGGTAGGTTTCTTGTATTCTAGCTTATTAAAGCTAAAGTCTGAAATCGACTTATCTGTCCTAAAAAGTCGACGTAATCTCACTTCCAAAGTTAGTAAAAGAGGTTTGCTACAGTATCTACGAGTATTAAGGATTAGATTTCTCGAAGGTTCCCTACAACAGTTCTAACTGCTCCTTCAACGACCTCCGCCGCTCCAACAAATGGAGAAAGTGGGACTTGGTAGAGTCTATTATACCATTTCCTGTATTCCAGGCTGAGGTCAGGTATTCCTAAAGTCTATCACTAGTATCTTTGATAACAGAAGCTCGTCTGAAACGATGTTCACTGTGCTTTGTACTCCATCAATTACTCATCTGATACCAGTTCCCACAACTCTAGGAGCGACTCCAACAGTGTTTCCTGTAAATCTTTCCGTACTTTTTCAAAATCCCATTTCTCATTAGTTAAAAAGATAAAATCTGATTTCTTTTTATTTTTCATCCTCTTCAGGAAGCTCCATATTTGCTAAGTATTCTTCCTGAAATTCTTCAAAAACTCCAGCCAAAAATTCATCACAATTTGAATCAGCTTTTCAATTTTTCTAGAGCTTCTGCTTCTTTTCTGCATCAGCTTCATCACTTCCTTTCTTTTGTGGTTCAGTGAGTTTTTCAAAAACTCTCACCATAACTCTATCAATCAAAATCGGCTCAAGCTCATCTTTTTAAGTTCTTCAAAAATTATCTCTTCAGGATTAAAACCAGTTGCATCAAGAGATCATTCAAAAATCTTCTTCGTGAGTCTCAGCAAGGTGTTGATTGTTGTTTTTCATCTTTATTAGCATAAAAGGTAAAAATCTGAAGTTTAATATACTGATCATTTATGATTTACATCTTTTTAGTTAAGTTCTGATTAGTCTGTGTTGTTTTATTCTCTTTGCATTTCTTTTTGAGTTGAGTCAAAAGGGTTATCCCATCTTGAAATTGTTTGATCTTGAGGAGATTTTGCTATCGGAGTCAACAGAAAATACATCTCAAAGAGCTTTATTAGCAGATTTACGAAGAGATATTTTCTGCTCCCTTTGGGATATCTAGTTTATCAATGAGTTCTCTATATTCACGGATTGCTTCAGTAAATTGATTTCTTTCTCATCTACTAATAATTTTTCGACTATTATTTCAGGAACCTGAGGGTAATAGTTAGGGCAACTTCATTTTCCGCAGCGTTGATTCTCGGAGTTATGTTACTAATTAAATTTTTCGGTTTGAGATCAAGGCTAACTACTTAATATATTGAGGAGGAACACTGAGTTTATATCCATTTTGCGCGTTATTTAGCATAAGTTTTCTCAGATACGATCAATAACATTCTTCTCCTCTGGATTAATGTTAAACTCTTTTTATCAAACCTAAAATTATTACAGTATCAGAGTTTCTATGTGAATAATTCCCCATTCTCAGCATTTTCCAGGTGCTTAAAAACGTCTTTACCAACGAGTTAGTGGTTCATTGGAGAACTCCATGATGATGGAGGCCAGTTTTTACGATATTCTCAGCACTGTCTTTGCTTGTGTGGTGAGTAAGATAAATCTTATTTTCAAAATCAAACTCTTTCATGTCAATGTCTGCAAGTTTTACAAACCTACTTTCCTTATCGTTAATGTTTCATATCAATACCTGTCTTCTGATATATTCTTTCATATTCTTCTTGATTTTCTTTCTTCATTGTTTTTTTCCTTTTCAGTGCTAGTATTTCTGATTTCAGTCATTTCTTCCTTAATTGTTTTTGCTGCTTTTCTCTCATCAGGAAGAGCATTATCTGCAGCTGGTGCCGTAAATACGACTGGAGTATCCTTCTTCTCACTAGTTGCATTGTTTATTTCAGGTTTTTTTCAATCCTGATAGTCTCCCCAGGAGATGAGAAATCAGAATTTTTCGGCTCTTTTTAAATGTATTAGCGAATCCAGTAATCGGAATCCACCATCTGATTCCATGTCCAGCCTTCCTGGGATATGCTCAACAACCTCCATATTTACATTAAAGAATCTTTTCAGCTTGATTGTGTGCTTGATCTACCAGCAATATTCATAGCTGAATCTGTAGCTAAATTCTGGTACAAGATTTGAGCCACTATTTGCAAGTCCACGAGCTGTTTCTAGAAGTCATTCAGCACACCTTCTGACCATGTAAATAGTCCGAAGTAAATCACTTTGTCCAATCTGCTTTCCAAGGTTCATCTTGAAGTTGTTTTGATAAATGCAGCCTTTTTGAGCGTTGTTAAGAGAGAGTGTATCAATTTCATTAACAACTTCTGTAAGTTTATCATGATACACGCTTGCATCCAAAACTTACTTCCAGGAAGAACTTGTGTGGCATCAGTTCAAGCTCCATAATGAATATTTACCGTAGTGATTTCCTAGTCCATCAAAAAGCATTTTTACTCCATCATGGATCTGCCCTCCTCAATTATTTATATTCCCAAGTTCAGTACCTCCTAGTTCAAAAATACTCTTTCCCAGAGATATTCGGTTTTTGAGATTGTGCTTCATGGAACGGCTTTTCCTGAGAATACATTCCAGTCCCCATCATTGCTTGAAGTCCCCAAGCTGAGGCAAATGAAATGGCACCAGTAGCAAATCCATATTTCTTTGCGAGTTTTGCCCTCTGCTTTTTGAATACAGATGAGGCATGATGATAACCAGAAATCTGATTTTTATCAGTTCTTCAGTATCAATGTCTCTTATATTTTAGATTGAGCTTTTCGCAGACCATATTGATTGCCTATGAAGCTCATTCATATCTGATTCAATGTGTGTATATTTTTCAGATGCTAGGGAAATTGTGCCCAGTATTATAATAGGCTTCAAGTCTGGATTTTTGCTTCTTTAAGATTTCCTTTGCTAATGATTTTTCCTCTCAGTAGGAGTTTTTAGTGAAGTTCCAAAATGCAAGGAGTTTTTCACTGATAGTTTTTGTCTTTTTCAAAAGATTGAGTTGCATTATTGTAGAGATCAAGCTGTCTTCCTGCGCGATAAGAACGGTACCAATTTTTGGCTCCTTTAAGCTGAGTGTCTTCTTTTCGTTTTTCGATTTTTGCTAGTTCATTACTCAAATTACGAGTCATATTTTTCATGAGAGTATTTTTGCTCTTTAGTATAGTGTGTCCATTTTTGATATAGTTTTTAAATCCAGTCATCTCCTGCGACTCATCAGGTTACGAGACGCTGAGCTTCCAATAACCCCAAGTCCAAGAGCTCCACCCGTAAGTCCTAGAAGTAAACCACCACCAGTAAATCCAGCAGTTTGTGCCCACCAAGGTAGTGCATCAATACCTAGAGAATAGGCTCGACCTTTTTCACGGTCAGAATTATCAATTTGATATGCTGATTTTTTATCGGTAAAGACATTAAGATTCATTTTAAGATTATTCAGTGCTAGTACTCTTTTTGCGTGTTCGTGTCTAAAGTACTGAGTTGTTCATTATTTTTATTTGCTAGGTCACTTCTAATAGTTTTTAAGAAATCTGGATTTCTTTGGTAGCTTTTTGGAGAAAAATCTTCAATTTTCTTTCAATCGCAGTCGTATCAGCACCTGTTTCTAGATCTTTGCAAGCTCATTCACAAGTTCAAACCGTGCCTTTTCAAACTCAATTTCTAAAATATTTGTTCCCAAGTAGTCAATATCTTGGATTCAGAATTCTTTTTCTTATTCTGGATCAATACAGTGAAAAAGCCTGAAAAACTTGTTTCTGAAAGTTCTCCCTGATAAAAAGAAATACATGTTTTATTCAGCTCAGGAATATCCTTGATTTGCCTTTCACTATTTTCACTACTAAACAGAGTTTCAACTCTTGTCTATTTACCCTTTCCCAAGCTCAGAATTCAGTGCCTTGTCATTACTAAACGGTCAGTTTTTAGCATCTTTCATCTGTTGTTTAATCTTCTTGTCCCTCATTATTCTTCCTCATAAGATTTGCCTTTCTCCAAAAAGGTTATATTTACTGAGTTTGTTATATTTTTCTTTAATTTCTTCCTCAGCTTTATATTTTTGCATTTTCTCTATGAATATTTTCTACATTAGATAAACCGCATCCAGATTATAAAAGGCTATCACTCAGCTTTCTTCCTCTCTCTGTGTAGACTCAATATGAGGAGGTACTATTGAGTTGGTATAGATGGTTCTTCAGCAGGCTTCTCTTCAGTAGGTCTCCTTCAATAGGCTTCTCTTTAGTAGGTCTCCTTCAATAGGTTTCTTCTTCAGCAGGCTTCTCTCAGCAGGTCTCCTTCAATAGGTTTCTCTCTCAGCAGGTTTCTTCTTCAACTGGCCTTCTTCAATAGGTTTCTGTTCAGCAGGTTTCAATTGATAATTCAGAAATATTGGGGAAATTTTTCCTCAATCTCTATAATCCTCATAAAAATAATTACATTCCCATTTCACTGACTTGAATTCAATTTCCTTCCTGAATAGCTTTATTATTTCCTGTATTATTTTCATTTCCTGTGACTTGATGAGTATTGGTTGTTTTTCTGTTTGTTCTTCTAGTTGCTTCCTTTTTATTTTTCCTCTTCTTTTCTGAGATTTTCATGAATTTTAAGTTGATTTAAGGCTTTCAAAATTGAGTTCTTTGGCGAGATGAGCATAAAGTCTATATTGCTTTTCAACTTCAGTTTTTTCTGCTAACCTTTATCTCGATAGTATTGCTTTCAAAAGGGCTCAAATATAAAGCATCATTTCTCACTCCATAAGTTCCCTTTCTCTTTGATGCATGTTTTAGCTCATTAGAGATAATCTGAAGAAGGTTCTTTTCACTTTTTCAGTTGTAGTATCCAGCTTATTTGTTGCTGTTTTTACAAGCTCATTAATACTTTAGGGCTATTATTTCTGCTATTCATGATTGTAGTCAGCTTTAAAAATCTGAACTTAACTTAAATATTCTCACTAAAATTCAGTAGTCGCTTCTTTGTAAAAGCGTTACATAGTTTGAATGCGATGAAAGAGATAACTTTCTAATTCCTCAGAATTTTTCTGTTTGAGCTTGTGCAAATCCTCCTCAGAGACAAGTCACTGATTTTAGAGAAAAAACTCCTTCAACTCCCTGTCTCAATAATCAATCTCATCTGGAAAAAGTCCATCTTCTGAGAATTTCTTTTACTTGCTCAATGGCATATGCCTCACTCATGTTGTAATCATTAGTATATAGCTAAACAGATAAAAATCAGATTCTTCTTTATTGTATTATTGAACTCCAGCACCCTTTTACGGATTTTATCAACATATGCCTTTCTTTGCTTTCTGCTAATTCTGTTCTCAAGAGTTGCTTATGCAAGTTTCCATTCATATCTCAGTTCTCATCCTTGTCCATTCATCAAAGCGTTCAAACTGATCATTTAGATTTTCAGCCCTTTTGCTCCAAGTACTTTTTGATCAAAGCTCTTTTTATTTTCTCACTTATCCAAGGAATATTAAATTTCATCAGAATCATGAGATATTCAAGGACATTCTCTTGATATTCATCAGTCTTTTCTTTTAAGTTTTCTGATATTCGTATGGATATTTAGTAGCCTTCTCCCAGAGAGCGAGAAGTATTCTTGAAAGTTGGTCCTCATTCAGTAACAATATCTGTAAGTTGTCCTTTTAGTTTATCAATTTTCACCATCTTTCTCTTTTTCATTTGCTCAAGAGAATTCTGGAATATCTCACATATAACTCTGAATGTCCGCCTTTAAAAAGCCTTGAGCATATCGCTTCTAGCTTTTTCATGTTTTGCTTCAAGTTTTTGCTTTATCGGCATCACTGAGTCCAGGCTTGGCAAGTTCAGCTTCTTGATCAGTTTTCATGGTATCTAGTTTTCTTCTTCTCCAGTCAAGATAGGATTTTTCTCAGAGTTCATGTTGGCTAGGAGCGTTTTGTTTTTGGAGAAAATCTTCAAGCTGTTGAGCCTTTTTGAGTGAATCTGCGGTATTTGTTTATAATAATCGGAGCTCCTGATAAAGTCAGGCTTTAGTCATCTCCATTTCGCCTTTCTTCAAGAGAGACACTCAAATTATTAGATGAAGACTGAGGAGTATTAACCATTTTTCTCCTAACTAAGAATATAAAATATACTTCATATCAAGTATACTGATAAAATTGAATTTGTCAATTTTTCCTCTTATATAAAAACAAAAATCAGACTTTTTCTTTCTCTTTGATTTTTGCCCAATAAAATTATATAAATATATAGCACTTATATTAGATGGGTGACAATGATCAAAAATAATATTTTATCTTACTATGTAAAATCAAATGACAAAGCTTTATCCTTTAGAAGATCATATATTGTGGTAAAGCCCCTAGCTCAGGAAACTACTACAAAGTCTGGAATTATTCTCCCAGAAAGTAAAGAAAAACCGAGTAAATGAGAAGTGATCGCAGTTGGAGCAGGGAAGATCCTAGAAAAATGGAACAAGGGCTCCTATTGATGTCACAGGTTGGTGATATTGTCTCATTTTGCAAAAAGTATGCACTTGATGAACTTGAGCTTGAGGAGGATGGGAAGATAGAAAAGTATCTTGTAATGAAGCAGAGTTATATTATGGCAAAGCAGGGATAATTTACTTTTTAGAGCAGATGAAAAACTGATCACAACCTGAATTCTCAGTCTTTTATGATTGTAAATGCGACTTCAGCTACAGTGACGAGTACTGATACATTCAAGTGGGCATATGATAATTTCGAGGTATTGACCTTAAATCTGGTATTTATGGCGAATCAAAGCTTGAGAGGCAGCAATTTGTTCCTACCTCGCTCCGATTTATCGAAAAATCGCCAAAAAGACTATCAAGCTTCCGCGGTTGCACAGCTAGAGATCTTAACAAAGCTGATCAACAGTATCAATCAGCACTAGAAAAATCTTTGCTCGTATCATATTCTCAACGGAGAGCAGGGGAGTCTCTATCCTCTTGGAAGCTTACTAACGGACAGGCTGTTGCATTGATTATGAGAGTCTTAGATGGCACTCAAGATGAGAGGCACTTCTGAGGTAGACATTGGGCCCAGTGATATTATGATAGAGCAAGTCAGCTTTGATACTCATGTTGGACCACTTTCATACAAGAAAACGAACTCCATAACCTACGAAAATCTGATCAATTTTCTCTATTCTACTCAGTATCCAAAGGAAACCATCAGACCATCAGAAAATAAGCTCATCTGAGGAGTTTCGCCCAGCAGAAGATGCTCTAAAAAAACTTGCAGAAATCATGACTAAATAATCAAAAAGATCCCAAAAGTATAAAAATCTGAAAAGATCTATTTACTATGGTGATAAATATGACATTAGATAGTCTACTTAAATTATCGCCGTGCAGTGCGTAGATATTCAAAACAAACCTGATCGATACAGAGAAAGTAAAATGTATTGAGCTTGCTCAGCTTGCACCAACAAGTTCAAATCTTCAGCTCTGGGAAGTTTACCATATTACAGATCCCAAAGTTCTTAAGGAAATTGACATGCTTGTTTGGATCAGTGATCAGCAACCATAGCGCAAGAAATCGTTATCTTCGTTACTCGCCAAGATCTTTACAAAAAGAGCAAAGCAAGTCTTTGATAACAACGTAGCAGATATCAAAATGCTCCAGGGAGAAAATTGAATCAAGAATTCAAAAGTTGATCAATATTATAATAAATTAGTCCCACTCCTATATCTCCAAGTTTTTGAACTGAGGATTCTAAGAGTCATGTTTTCTCGAATCACTGGACCGTTTAGGGGCAACTGTTCGCGATGTTTCAGAGTCTGATATGAATACTGTAGTACACAAAAAGTTGTGCTCTTGTTGCTCAGACTTTTTATGTTGATAATGGCAGAGGAAAAGTATGACACTTGTCCTCTTGAGGGATTTGATGCTTGGAAAATTAAAAACTATTGAATCTTCCGAGATGAGCAAAGGTTTCTATAGTTATAACATGTGGAATCCGCGAAGAGATGAGGCATACATGCTCCTCGTTTCCGTATTCCACAGAGGAACAATACAAAAGAATTTAAACCAACTTTATTTACTTTTTATAATCAAAACTATGGCACATTACACTATGCAGATGATGCAAGAAAAGGACTTTTTCGCTGGAATCGAAGCAGTCGCAAATGCAGTTAAAGCTACAATGGGACCAAAGGGTAGAAATGTAATTCTAGAGAGAACTTACGGAGGACCTATCGTTACTAACTGATGGAGTAACTGTTGCAAGGAAATCGAACTCGAGGAAAAAGATCGAAAATATTGGAGCATCTATGCTAAAAGAAGCTGCTGAAAAACTAATAAAGAAGCAGGAGATTGAACTACTTCAACTGTTGTGCTCTCACGCTATGGCAAAGGAGGGACTTAGATATATTAGATCTGGAGTAAATCCTTTTCCTCTGGAAAAGGACTTCACAAAACTGTTGAGCTTTTTGACACATCATATTGCTCAAAAATGCACAGCAGATCTGAGATAGCAAGGAAAAATTACAAGCAAAGTAAACTATTTCAGCACAAGATGAAGTAGTTGGAAATCTGATTGCAGATATCTTTGAAGAAATCGGAAAAGACTGAACAATTACTGTAGAAGAATGAAAGTCTATCGGTCTAACCAAAGAAATTAAACAGGTATGCAATTTGATCAAGGATATTCTAGTCCTTACTTTGTAACTGATCCTCAGAGAATGGAGGCAGTTATCGAAAAACCATATATTCTCGTTACCGACAAAAAGATCTCTTCTATCAAGGAAATTTCTGACGACTCTAGAAGCTATTGCTGCAAGTGGAAAAAGATATCGTAATTATCGCTGATGATGTAGATGGGGAAGGTTAGCACTCTCAGTGCTTAATAAGATCAGAGGTATGCTCAATATTCTCACTATTAAGGCTCCAGGACTTTGAGATAGAAAAAGGAAATGCTTAGAGATATCGCAGTTGTTACTTGAGCGACGCTAATTACTGAGGAACTTGGTCTAAAACTCGAAGATACTACAGTAGATATGCTAGGAAAAGCTGATAAAGTTATTTCAACTAAAGATACAACTGTGATTGTAGATGGAAAATGAAATCCTGATGAAATTAATGCGCAGACCAGATCAAGGCTCAGCTTGCTCTAGTACGACTTCAGATTATGATAGAGAAAAAGCTCGCTGAGAGATTGGCAAAACTCGTTGGTGGAGTAGCAGTGATCCAGGTGTGAGCTGCAACTGAGATGGAGATGAAAATAAGAAAATATAAAATTGAAGATGCTCTCACGTAACTAGAGCTGCGATTGAAGAAGGAATCGTTGCTGGAGGTGGTAGCGTACTTTCAGCTTAAAATGCTTGATACCGTGAAGTTTGATGATGCAGATGAGCAGCTGCTATTGAAATAGTAAAAATGCCATTCAATATCCAGTAAAAACAAATCGCTGATAATGCAGGATTTAGGACTGAGTAGTAGAAAAGGTGAAAGAATCTGATGAAATTAACTACGGTTTTGATGCCAAAGAATGAACATTCAAGGATCTTTCATGCGTGGGGATCATTGATCCAGCAAAGGTGCTCAGAGTAGCTTTTAGAAAAACGCAGTTTCAACTGCTGCAATGTTCCTCTACAACCGAGACAGTAATTACGGAGATCCCAGCTAAAGAGCAAGCTCCAGCACATCATCATCCTGATATGTGAGGTATGGGAACGTATTAATCCTTCCTCGAAAAATCAATAAAGAAAAACCGACGTTCAAGTCAGTTTTTATTAAATATTTTTGAAGTTGTAGATTTCGTTCCATTGATCATGTCAGACTTATCGCTCCAATTGTTTCATTTGCCTGAAGGATGAGAATCTTATCATCAAGCGAGATGTTTCACTTAAAGATAATTCTGATCATTTCTTTTCAGACTCTTTTCAGATTCTCGTAATTAAACGATTGAGAGATTTTATATCCCTTCACTCCCAAACCAAGCTCAAATATCTATAGGTATCTGTAGACTGGCAAAGGTGATGATCGGCAACTTTTAGGAACAAGAGAAGAAAGTCTAGACGCAGTATATCCATTTTCCGTAAAGCAGATGATGGCTCTGATATTAAGTTCCTCTGTACTTCTATATGAATTATAGATAATGTAGTCCCTAACCTCAAAATCTCCTCTTCTTCAAATCTCTCAACAGGTCTAGATGAAAACTCTCTTCGTATTTAGAAAGGAGATCTCAAAGCTGTTCAATTGCAGGAATACCTCATCCTCAACTCACAAAAAGTCTCCATCATCACACACCATCTACTCCTTCATTACAAAAGAGCTCCCAGCTGTTTTTCTACAAGCTCAGAATACCCAGCTCCATAAGTAGTCTTTGCATATGCGATGAGTACTGGCTTACAAGCTTTTTACTCTATGAAGTGCATCTAAAAGCTTCTTTTCATCAGCAAGATCAGCACCTTCATCTGGAACCAAAACAATCCCATCAGCAGCTTTTTGTAATTTCTTCAAGATTCTTTAGTCCTTGACTGGTTTCAATCTTTGCAAAGATTTTCATATTTCTTTGCATTGCTAGATTCTAGGAATTCTCTAGTATTTTGGATATGCTCAGCTGAGTTTGCACAAGCCAGCGCCAAAACATGAGCTCCATATTCTAATCCCCAGAGGATATCTTTCTTGTCTCTCTTTTCGCTTAGTTCGTGAGCCTCAGAATCTAGTCCATCAAACCAAATTCTATCAAAGTGAATCAATTCATTACCTTTTCGCTCAATAACCTCAGTTTCAACGATATCTTCATATGCTTTCAAAACTCTTGAATATAACTCAGCTTTGCTGAGCATAGATGAGAGTCCCTACCTGATTTCTCCCAGCTGTGGATAGTCAACATAGATCTTTGTATCACTTTCTTGTGCATATTCAGAGTATTCAAATGTCCATTGATCTCACTTTTTCATAGGCAGACTGCTAGTATTTTTACTCTAGATCAATTCCCTTGGTCTCAATATAGGATTGTCTTACTATTATCAAGTTTCATGATAGTATCAATATACTTTTTATTGTTATCATCAAACCCTTTGATAGGGTATTCTAAAGACATCAACCATATTGATGATTTTTGAAAGAACCGTTTCTTTGCTAAAGTTGGACTTACTCCTGGGATACTTTTGTAAATCTAAAGTTATTCATAACACGAGAGGTAAAAATCTGATCTTTTCTTTTTATTTTTCTAGTTTTTGTGTTTTTTGATTACAATCCTTTCTTCTTGATCAAATTGCAAGTCTCTATTGTTGATGAGAATATTTGCTTGATCATTGCTCTTTGCATAGATAAGCCCGTCATCTACAAGTAGGCAGATTGTTTTATTTCTATATTCCTCAGGTAGAGAAATGATAAGTGGATCATTTTTTCTATCTCCACCTGCAATATCAATCTTTGCATCAAGCAAAGGCAGATCATTAAAGGTTTTAACATGAATTCTAAGTCAGATCTCTTTTTCCAGTTCATTGATCGCAGCTCCTCATTTTCCAATGACCTTTCCTTTATAATATTCAGGGATATAGAGCTCGAGTTCACTTCCCTTAATTTCAATTAGGAAATCACAAGGCAAAATCTGGGTTAATTTTCTCTGAATTCCTTCTTTTGCATACTGAGATACGACTTGAGTTTTTGTGGGTGTTTTGCTATTCCCTTCTGCATCAGCAGAGATTGGCATCACTACAACCTGCTCACCAAAGGTATAAATCTCATAGAGTGGTCTCTTTGTAGGAAGCTTGAAACGACGATTACTGGTCTAGCAAGTTCCTCCGACATCATTCCGTCTGGTACCTTAGCAGTAAGTTCAAGTTGCAGTACTTCACTTACCTGTCCCTTTATCGATAAAAAGTACAGTATCAATTACTTGTGGGATAATCCCATTTCAATACTTCCAATAAACCTCTGAATACTATCTACTGGTTTTGTTGCATGAATTACTCCAACAAGCCCAATTCCAGTAAGTCTCAGATCTTTATAGAGTTCAAAATCTGGCTTATTTCTCACTTCATCATAGATGGTGTAGTCTGGTCTAGAAAGCAAGAGAATATCTCTACCTCATCATGGCTTCCATAGGTAAAGCTATACTGCACAATATCATCATTGAGCATCAAATCTCTTGGTGACTCAATTGTTTTGATGATATGATTATCTTTATGGTAGACATCAATAAGTGCTCCAGCAAAGGTTGATTTTCCACTACCAGGAGCTCCAGAAATCAAGATACCCTTCGCCTTATTTCTCAAAAAGATCAAACAATTCTGGATCAAGCTGATATTCTTCCATACTCATCTTTTTACAGGTTTTACAACTGTCATCTCCATCTCCATCAGAAAGTGGAGCGTATACAATTACGATTCTATACGGACCTACTTGCATAACCTTTTGAGAGCTCTCTATTGATCTCTAGAAAGGCGTCATCTCTTGTTTCAACCTCCTTAAATAGTGCATCTACAAGCTGATTGAAATTCTCTTTGGTCATAATCTCATTTGGATCCACTGCAGGTTGCCAGTTTCCAGGTGTTCCTTCTTTCTAAGGACAGGTCTATCAGCCTTGAGATGAAGCGACATTGTCTGTTCGTCAAAATATTTGTCTAATACTGAATTTCATAAAATTGTTTCCATTATGTTTTTGTAGTTAGGATAAAATCCTCTAATTATATCTTTTGAGAAAACACAAAAATCAGACTTTTCTACTTTTTGAAGAGAGTATCAAAAATCAAGACAAACGGACAGTTATATATTGATTTTTATTATTTTTCAATATAAAGTGGAAGATACGGAAAAATCTTTCCAGTTTTTAACTGTATTTTGAACCGATGTTTTTTCGTCTAACAGGAATAAAAGATATATCAGACAAAAATTATACTCTTGAATTGCTTATTGAGGCAGAGGATGTTGCCACAGTCAAAAATTTCTTGGAGATCAAAAGGTAATTATCATCTGACTAGAAATATACCAGTGAGATATTGCAAAATTTTGGGAAAAAGTTATATTGTCGTAAATACTGAGATACTTTAGTAAAAATTATCTGAAATTTTGAAGATTTAGAACAATTTGTTGAATATGTCTTTCAGCTTGAACTAGAAGTGATTGACGCAAACTATGTTGTTGGAAATCAACTTTCAGAAACTCAAGTTCAAGAGCTTATTAATTCGAGCAAGAGAAAAACAAATAGCTTTCAAAAAGCTCATCAGGAAGACTAAAAGCAGCACAAGCTGCTGAAAAGATTAATTTCAATGATAAAACTCCAAAAAGCCTATCAAGCTATTGATGATATCGTCAATCAAATTGATCAACTCATGGAAATTTGAGGTTCAAAAATTCAGCCTATTACGAGATTAGATGATACAAGAGGTGAGATGAGGCTTGCAGCTACTAACTATGATAAAATTATTGAAGAGCTTTCATAGTGCAATGAATCTGATCGTTGAAACTCAGGATTTTCTCTGGATCTTCTAGAAAACGATAAAATATTTGCGATTAATACTGAGACCAAGATCACTAATGTCGATGTCATCAGAGAGCAAACAAGACTGGCAAAAGCTAATCTTTACAGGTACTTGGTGCACAAATGTCAAGAGAGGAAACAATGTATACCTCACTTGGTCATCTGAAAATGTTTTCCACAGTATTTAACTAGAGACTTTAACTTTGTCCTTTCAAATAAGCCACTCTTTCTAAAACAAGTCTTCAAAGGAATTGAAATTGTGAGTCTTTTTGTACTTGTTGAATTGATTATTCTCACTGTCTTAAATCCAGTTTAAAACTTTCTCTTTCACTAGAGAGGGTATGAGTTGTTTTTATTTATATTGCGTATTTGCTGCTGCTTTTTCTCATTTTTAATCATAAAATTAGGCCACAAACTTCGAGCCTATCTTGGTTGGTTGGTTCTTATCCTTCTTGTTTACATGATAATTATGTACTTTCTGAAAATCCTTTTAATCTTTTAAAAATAAGCTATTGTGGCCTATGTGGTCATTCTGCTGGTGACGGCAGTTTTCATTGCTCTCGCTTTTTGGGGCTTTGGTACTTTGGACTACTTCCACTGGCTTTTTGATATTTTCTTTTCTCAGGGATTTAATGATTTTAAACTTGAGATCTCACAAAACTTCGTAGCAGAAAGATACTGACTGTATATTCTTTGACTCTTGGTATTCTTTTGGTCTATTCTGAATTTTAAGCTTTCTAGGATATGATAATAGCACAACGCTTCTATTATTAACTCTTCTTTCTTTGTTTTTGTGGTGAATATCGTATTTCATCCCATACGAAGATGGAAAGACACTTTTATGCATGGTTTTTGTTTTTAGGTGTGATATCTTGGGCAAATCATCTTTTTACAATTGGAGGAGATGGATTTTTAAGGCTGTTGGACATACGATTTTTCTTTGGGCAGTTGGTTTTTGAATTGTCTATTATGGACTTGGATATTTTCACTCAAATAGAAAACATTATTACAATTTTATCTATTTTACTCTACTTTTTGGACTATTTCTGATTCTTAAGATTGATGAGAATCTCCTAGTTATGCTCAATATAGATCTTCTTGTTTAGTGGGTGCACTTGCATTAATCACTTATGCTCCACAGTTTGCCTCTTCAACGCCAATGAGACAAAACAGCTTTCTCTCAGGAGGCTTCTTTGCAGGAGAAAAATACTGACTCCGACCAAGGTTGATCCATTTTTAAAGCTAAAAACTTTTTCTAGAACTTTCAGAAAACTCCAAAATATCTTGCTTATGGGCTAGAGTATCTCAATGTTATTCTTCTTATTTGACTTTTAGCTAGCTATTTGGTTCCTCTCTTTCAGGGCAACTAGTTAGGCAGCTTCGATATGGACAGGATTCTTCTTTTTTCTTTTTAATACCTTCTTTCTCAAAAATCAGATTTTTACCCTCGTTTCTAGATTTGCAACAGTTCTCATTATCAATTTTTCTCTCTATATTTCACTAATGCTGGCTACAAATGGGGCAGAAAGCATGATCTCACGATTGATTACACGAAATATCTTCTGTGGACTGCTGATTCTCTATACTACGAGTCCAGGTATCAAAAATATCTAAAGAAAGCTGATCTTATCTTTTTGGCTTTGACGAGCCTTGTTGCGATGCTTTTAAATATTGTCCTCTTGTTAAGATTAGAAATCTCTGGGTCAGCTCGTCTTCTCTTTGATTTTCTTTTACCTTGGAGTACAAGGAACGATCTCGTATTATGCACTTTGAGTGATCGAAGCTTTGATCAGCCACTTCTTTGAGGAGATAAGAAATCAGATCCATTAGGATACTCTTTTAGACAAGGAAATGAGTTCTCTACTCTAGAGAAAAAGCTAATGAGGTAAATAATAATCTGGAATCTCCTTAAAATGCACTCTTTGGTTCTCATTCAAATTGATTCGCTTTATCTCAGCAAAAGAGAAGAGATACTCCGCTTATGTGCGGAGTTAATTCGATTAATTTCTAGGATATATACATTCTTTTGTGAGACCAAAGTCTTTGGGAACTGTGAGGCTACTCCAGTTTTCTCTTTTTCTTTTACGATTTCAAGTCGATAATAACACTCTGAGCATTTGCTGTATTAAGTTCTTCTTGTGCCATTCCCTATACTGTATGAGGACAAATTGACAAATATAAATACGCTATCAAAAACAGTATCGTCAAAACTGAATGCCACACACCTTGATAATATCCCAAAGATCCTTTTACCCTCTGCGGTAGTAAGCCATCATTTATGGTGGATTTATGGAAAGATTGGAGCGATTGATAGGCAAATGTTTTGATTCTCTTTGCGAGGTTGTTTGAAAGCTGACTCTGGCATCATACTATCAAAAAGTAAACACTGGATTTGATAGTCCAATGACTCTGAGGCTTTGCGCTTCTAGCAGCTTTATTTCTCATTACCTCAGTGTAGTGAGGCACGATGACTTTTATTTACAAGGTGAAATCCTCCTTGTTCAGCGAGGTAAATATCGTTTTACCATTCTATCCTCAATACTGATGATAGGTGATACTGCACATCTTCAGCCAGATTTCGGTGTCTGTGGGAAATCTCTCCAGTATTCTAGCTAGTTTCAAGTTCCTGGCTGGACCATGATTCTGATCACTCTGAAAGATTGACGGCAACTGATTGAAAATGCACATTCATCAGAAAGTCCTTGGGTTCAAAGGTGGTGAGAGAATGCTGACTCTGGTCTACCAAGAGTTTTGTTAAGTATTCAGCCGTTTTTCTGAGAAATCTCTCATGTGGATCAATGCTTTCTCCAAGATCTCAGGTTTCACTTTGTGAAGCTTCATTCAGAGATGCCGTCTCGAATTGTTTTTCATTGGTCAAATCCTCATGTCTAATGGCGCATCAGTCATGATAGAGAATCCGCGACTTTCCATCCTTAAAAATGCTCTTAGATTAACCTCATAAATCCAGTAACGCAAAAGTCAGTCAGACTTCTTTACTGATTTCATCCAATTCTTGCATAGAAGAACGAAAAATCTGAATATCGTAAGCTTTTAGTTAATGATTGAGCTTTCTGTATCATTGCTTCATCAACATCAGTTCAAAATGATCTGAATCTGGCTAATGTCTCTCTCTCTTGACGCGAGAAGAAAATATTCCGCATGTCCTCCAATGTAAATCAAAATGTTCCATCAAAACTCAAGGAAAAATCCTCAGGTATTTGCTGGTAGATTTCTTAGACGCTAAAACTAGAGGATATGACGGAGCATGATCACAAGAGAAAATAAAAAGCTTTCCTACCTACTATATAGAGAATTGCTTTCAGTTTTCCAACCTCTAAGAGAAAAGCTTTCTGATTTTCTTACACTACGCTATACAAGTAGCTATTTTTATATTTTATGGATTTTGCGATGAATACTTCTTTCTTTCCTCAGTAGGAGCTTGGATTACGAGCTCTTGCACTTCTTAATACGGCTAGCGCTGACTATCGAGCTCGTTGTGCTGATGATGCTTTTAGCTTTGAGATTCCCTTATACTAAACAAAGTGATATATGCGATATCGTGATATCAGGAGGAGATGACTTCATCTCAGGTTTTTAAATCTTATGCAAATAATACTCCTAATGCTTGGGCAAAAAGCATTCAGGTCGCAACAGAGACAAAAACTGAATAATTTTCGACTTTAGTCAAGATGTTTTCTGTAGTGCTAAAATCGATGAAGTTTAGTGAAAAACTCTCCAGCTCAGTGAGAAATCAGTGGAGGTGTCTATCCTTTTCAACAGGACCTTAAGCTAAATCTCTATATTTCTGAAGGAGCAGAAGATAGTTCTGATGTTTACTATATGTTGCAAACTAAAGAGGGAGAAGTAGAAAAACTCCCTTCCCAGTTGGAGGAGCTGATGATGAAGGAAATCAGATTCCAAACCTTTTGACCTGGCACAAGTACAGTTTTATCAGCTCATGCAGGGAGAGTTCGGGAAAATGAGACAGAAACTTCATTTACTCAGTCATCAACTCATGAAAAGTTGTAAATTTCTTAGAGGTTGAGTAAGACTCCAGGAGATTATTGGAATCAACAGGCAAAGAGTTTTTCGTAGATTCTTATGAGATAAGTTTCCTTGATAACCTCGGAACTGGTAAGGAACAAAACAGTTCTTTGACCTTCTTGCTCACTTTATAGAACAGGGAAAGAAAAATCCAGAAAATGTAAACATGTTCTCTCATCAGTATCCCACGCTTATACTTCAGAGAGCTTCTAACAGCCTTGATAATGAGAAAGAGACAAAATCTTTACAGAGACACTTTAATGCTCTTAAAAATCCAGAAAGCAACTATCAGATCATTAAGGAGTATGGGAAAAATGTAGAGACTACTCCCTCAGAAACTCCTAGCGTAAAAATGTTGGAGAATGAAGCTACAAACTCAGGGATTGGAGATTTAGAGTTGAAAAGATTAAAAATTCTGATCCAAGTAACAACTCCATCAGGAACTTCCTTTGTGAACTACTACGTCCTCTGAAAATCTTAACTCCTCAAATTAGAAGAGATTTTCTTGCTCTCATCAACCGCCACTTTGTTTGTAGTGCCACAACATTTTGGAATCAACTTTGAGAAAGAGGCCTCTTGCTGAGTATTTTGGTATAAAGAGAGATATAGAGCAACGTATGCTCAAAATATTATGAAAATCAAAGAAGAATTATTGAAGAAAATCACAGTTCTCGGATTAGTTTTGCAAAAATTTCTTGATGAGTAAAATTACAGCTACTTTGTTTGATCCAAGTAGAGCTGACTTTTTCAGTCAGTCTTTATTATGCTTATTCTTCTCATCTTTTAGCTACAACCATCATTCTTTTATCAGCAGTTCAGATAAGCAGCATCCGCTTGAGTGTGAGATAGCTCTCGTTCTTGTCAGAAAACTCATGATAGTAGTCCGGCAACATCTTTTAGGTCGAACAACCTTTCTTTCAACAACCACTACGCTGTCTTCTTCCATTCCAAATCACATAAAATTTTTGACCAGCTTTGAGCTTTGGAGATATTTCTAAAAGATGACTCCGTATTCATTTTTCTCTCCACTCATTTCACTCAGAAGTGTGTCCAAAGATGAGTATTACCTTTATTACCTGGAATCGCAGATGGTTGGATATTTCACAGCACCTTTTGTCAATTTTCATCCAGAAGTTTTTCCTTAGAAAGTCGATTACGCCATTTTCCCTTCAGTATCAATCAATGGAGCATTGATATTCAAATCAGGAATGACTCAATCTATTTCCCAGGAGGTAAGGTGTTAAAATCAATAGTATTGTTCTCATTTTTGTCTAGAATTCTTCCATTGTAGTTGAAGGTCGGCTTTCTAACTTATTTTGCTTAATTTTTGCGGTATGTCTCAAGCTCTTGAAGTTCTTCTGCTGTTTCAGGCTTGAGCTCAGCACTTTGATCATCATCAATTCTCCTCTAGCAGAGTTGATGGTCTCAACAGTTGAGCTAAATAAGTCCTGTGCCATCACCATTACCAGCTGTGCATTTGTAAAAGAAAAAAGAGTGTCAAAACACTGACCAAAGAGGATAGAAAGATTTTCCTTACTCTTGAGCCAGTTCTTAGTGGCTGTATAAAGGTGATTTAAAATTTTCTGAACAGACACAAATGCTGAGGTAGTAATTGTTATTTTGCCCTTTGGCTCTGCAGAGTCGTCTGCTGCCCTGTGATATTGGGTAGGTCTATATGCTTGCTGTGGTTTTAATAGTAATCGCTTTTCTAGTGTTTTTTCTGTAGTTTGTGTCAGATTTTTTTTCTTCAATAGGTCTTGGAGGTTGTAATGATGGGAGTCTTCAAATCTGTGGACAGTGATGGATTTTCAGGTTTTTAATAAGTGGCTTATTTACTGTTGGGTTTGTAAAGCGTAGTAGGATTCTTCAACTGAGCAACTGGCTTTTGCACAACTTGAACTTTCCTTTCAAGTTGAGGTTTTTTGTGCTTGAGTCTTTAGAGGAGCTATTTGGGAGCTTCTTTGCTTGAACCTGGTTGTACTTGAGGGTTGTAATTTTTTGTTGCTGGAACTCAGTTTTTAATGTCATAGGAGATATAATTTTGTTTGATTCTTCTTTTATAAAATTTTCTTTTGGTAAAGAGAAGAAAATTTCTGAACTGAATTTTCAGTCAGCTTTTTTTTCTTTTTTTCAACTACTATTTCTCAGTTTACTGCCAAAATCAAAAGTGATTTCTGTTGAAAAAGTTCATCAGTCGTTATTCAAGTTTCCAGACATTTTTGATCTCCATACAGGACTGCAAATCCTTTTTAAAACTCATCGCTACCTAACAATATAAATCATATTCAGTATACTCAAAAAAATAAAATCAAAAAAATCAGATTTTTGTTTTTATAACTATTGACATTTATCTTTTTATCGATCGATTCAGAGAAAAGAAAGCAAGCTCAGCAATGATTTCTCCTTGAAATTCGTAGCTTTGCATAATAATTAGCGTTCTTTGTTTACTATTATCCTGGGATGGCAATTATTATCTGAGGATTTTTGTTTTTCAGATATTATATCATATTTTCGTAACTGTGCTAGGGTGTGGGGCTGGAGTATTCTCTCCAGGGCGATTGCGATTTTCAGAGATGGAGTATGGTGCTTGCTGGAGCTATTTTTCTCATCAACTGGAAAGCATGGGCTTCTTTCATCATCGGTGGAAGACGTTATCGTGTTTGGTGACTGCTTGTCTTCTCAGTTCTTTCTCCCTAACTTAAGTTTGGCAGACGCTCATGAGATCCTCATTGGGATCGGAAATATGGGCTTTGGTATCTATGTATTTTGATCTCTGCTGGTAGTATCTGATATTCCTCAAGTATTCTAAAAACACAAAAAAATCAGAGAAATCAGACTTTTTCATCTTTGTGATAGCAAAATATATTAAAATGAGGGCTTGTGAGCGTTGTTATCTTAGTCAAAACTTGGCAGATTGCAAAATTACTCTTCCCAGACCGGTTTATGGCAATCGTGCCGACTTGATGACTATCATTTTTTGACTAAAGCCGCCATTGTATTGTCTTGCTTGATGTGAAGGAGCACTCAGATGGCAGGGGGCTATTCTCATGACAATAATTGGCTATTTTCTGGTAGTCTTTTGCCTTTGATTTTGGTATTTTCATTTCAAAATATCTTAAGAATTTAAATCACGAAGAAAAAAGCTGATTGGATCAGATTTTTAGTAGTTGCTCTTTAGTCCAAGTTACGCTGAGCTACGCTTTCAAATGCGATGATAGGTGCTGGGTTGTGCTTTTTTTTTTGTCTATATTTCCTCACATCAAAAACATAAAATCCTGATCTGATCCGCAGTTTGAGGTCGCGTCCTCCTACTTGGACTCAGTATTTTAGCGAGATCTACGATCGTACATATTCAGCGAAATTAAGCTGAATCTTGCAAGTGATTCATCAGCCGCTGTGATACGGGCGAGCTCTGGGACCTGCAGTGCATCATACTGGAGGCACGCTGAGAATTTCTATCTTCAGCGATGTGATCTCTGAACTGTTGGTTCTTGATTTGGGTAGGGAGTAATGTATGCCTTTCTCCGTATGCAAAAATCTCTCTCATTACAGGGCTGAAAAAACTGATCAAAAATCAGATTTTTACAGTATTCAGAACCATTCAGATCTGATTGCTGGCGCTTTTAGTGATGGGACTTTTTTCTCCATGTTTTTGAAGATAGTATGGTTAATTATTTATTCTTTTTGATGATATGGACTGATGCTGTGAGCGCTCAGGCTTTAATTGGAAAAGTACAGACTAGAAAAGCTGATTAAAAATAGATCATTATGTTAGCTAGGTTTCTGTGTATATATTCGTGGCTATCAGCGGACTCTCTCTCAGATAAAGTTCTCTCTTTACTTTAAAGGTAAGGTGTGCTCTCTGAACCTCATTGCTTAGCGAATATTGAGTGAGGACTGGCTAGATATGGTTTTCTCAATTGGATATCAAGAAGTTAGTGATAGGGTTTTTACATTTGTCTCCCAAATGCAAAGATCTATGATCCAGAATTTTACAAAGTTGTCTTTCTCCTCAGCTCGATTAGGGTTCCTTGTAAAACTTATCCAAGATCCCAGATTTGAGGTCGTAAGTTGTAGTTACTCAGCCTGATAAACCAGTTGGGAGGACTAAAACTACAATAAATATAATCAAATCTCAAACTCTTAACAGGAATTCTATTGAGGATATCCAGACACCAAACAGGATCAATCCTGAGAAGTCGATGAAAACTTTTTGATCGACTCAAGAAAAACCAATTTTTGTTGTTATCGCATACGGAAAACTAATTCTCGAATCCTGCTTGATAGTCCTCACTTTGGTCGATCAATGTTCACGGCTCACTTCTGCAAAGTACCGCTGAGCAAGCCCAATTCAAGTGTGCTCAATCAGGGCCTAAAACGCGAATTACCATCATGCATATGGTTGCAGGTATGGATACTTGAATATCGTGGACCAAGTAAGTTTTGAATTGCCATTTGAACGGACTTGTCTTGATTGTATAGAACATATGAAAAAATCTGACCAAAAATTCATAATGCTACTCTTTGGAACTATGCAAAAAGACATATCTCACCTAAAAGCAGATAGAAGAAGTGAGTTACTTCTTCTAAAAATTATCAAGAAGGATGGTCACAGTTGATCTTTTACTGTTAAGTTTGGAAAGTGTGTATGCCAAGTATAAAGGCTATTTCTCTGGCAAAGATTAGTTTTTGAACTTGATGGAAGCATATTTTGATAGAAAAGCTCATTCTAGACAAGGAAGTTATCAACAATATAAGACCATCCGCTTATCAATTTAATTTTCTCCCTAATGTAGCAATAAAGGAGCTTTCTCAAGCCAGAATGAAAGTAATGGATTTGCTAGTTTTAAAGCAGATGGCCCAAAAATAATTTTATATTTCCTAGAGATGAACATTTACAGATTCAATTGAAAAAGTCCTTATCTTGGGGAATCGATCTTATAAAAATGGGTGATGAACTCCTACTTCTTGGAACGATCAGATTGCTTCAGGCTGGGATTCTGATTTCAGCCTATGATCTGACATGGCTCAAGGGATCTCAGTTTGAAAATATGGGAGGATATTACTTATATTTCTGGGTTCCCAAATGAATTAAGATCCAGGTTTTGAGTATTTTTCTCCTCATCAATTAGAGAACTTTCACGCTCTATCGCTCGGCTGATGCTGTTATTATCTGATGAGATGTGAGAGATTCACTGAGGAAAGCAAAGATGCATATCGATAATGGAGATCTAGGACTTGCTCCTTTGATATAAAACTACGATCTAAAAAGCGATGGCGTACCCTGTTTATCTCATGTGGGGGTTCAAATACCTCTAAAAAGCTGAATATTTCATATTTTAGATGGCTCTTGTCGCATACTAAATATGCTTACCTGAGAGATGAGGAATCAGTTCAAGCATTTGAAAAACTTCTGAGTTTGAAAATGTAGAATATGGATACAAAGCTGGGAAGCCCTATCCTTGGGAAAGTATAAAAGACTGAGACAACTTCACAGCATTGATTAACCTCAATAAGTACGAACGTTTTTGATGATTTGCTAGAAGTGTATAAAACCTAATTCAGGTTGATATAATTTAAAACATGCAAACTACTGCTAGTAAAGGGAGGAAACTCTGCGTATAACGAGTGAGATATTACAAAAACAGTTAGAAAGCATGAACTTGGACTTTGCACTCTGGAAAGTATGTGATCGAGAGTCAGCGCGAGCCTTTTGTTCAAAGAGGTATGCTGATTTGGTGGTTACTGCCAGAACTACATCTTTTCTTGATTGCTTCCGCTATCTATGGTAGAGACGAAGGTTTCCCTTATCAGATTCTAAAAATGCATGCGAGGAAAAGAAAAACTCTACTGTGAAAAATCAAAGATAGAAGTCGTCATAATGACTATGTCCTCCTACAAGTGAGAGGAAATACACTGAGTCCAGCTCCAGTGAGGGAAAATCAACACCTGAAGCAGTGAAGAATTTTCGGTCGTCATTATGCTTGTTGAGCTGCGGAATAAGATCGGCACCTGCGTATACATAAACATGTCCAAATGAGATTGGGATCAGGAATGGAAGGCTGTACGTCGTGTAGCAGTGTCGATCAGTACGCTACTACTGCCAAGTATTTGCACTCAGTGCTGTTAAAAAGTTAAGCAGTAAAGCTTTCTTGCCTATAGCCTCCGTGCAGCGCAATACGGCGCAATCTTGCCGATCTCTTGCTGGAATTTCATGCAGAAGAATTGCTAAAGAGGTGGCGATTCCAGCTGGGAATACTTACTAGAAAACTTGCCAATCACCATCATCGATCATATTATGCTAAAATCTCCAACAAGATTCATCTTTGCAAAAGTATGAGGATGAGATGCACAGAGTTGTTTGATGACAGTGATTCCAGTCAGAATTTTCTCTGTTATAATAGCCATAGCGACCCCAGATCCAAAGTCCGATCTACATGTTCGTCCATATCATGGTGATGTTCAATGATTTCTGGTAGAGAGAAAAGCAAGCATTTGCGAGCATTGTTGCTGCAGCAAATGATACCATGCAGACCATTGTCTTTTTGTCCGAGATCATTCCGGGAAGATTGATTCCTATCAGAGAGAGCAGGCAAAGTCACGATAACACTTACCCAAAGCAGCGATCAATTTTCCATAGTGTGAGACTGTTAATTAAATTTTTATTTTGCTTGTGTGGCTATAATAAATATATGCTAATAAAGTCAAGGATATCTGATTATATGATTGCCTAATAGATCCTGTTAATTTAGAGTGGATATTATCAAAGGAAAAATATAGAGGAGAATCCTTCTCTTTTGTATTTCAGTCCTTCTGGTATTCTTGGAAAATTTTTATTAAGAAGTTTAGTATATGCAAAGAGAGAATCATAAAGAAAATTCGTGCATCAAATAAAACGAAGTTTCTATTGATATTGGGTGGCCACTAATATACCTCAAAATTTAACTTCTGCAATTTTAATCAGATTCATTATAATATTTCCAGAATTAAGCATGGTTGGCGCATAAAAAGTGTCATAATGGTAGAGTAGTATGGTAATTCCTGTTTTTCTGATTCAGTAGATTCGCTTACAAACTTGAATTTTGTCCAGATTAAAGTTATTCAAACATCTCTTTAATTTTGTTTGTGTATTTTATTTAATAATTTGATTGTTCTGTATCGATATACATAGTATTCTTTACTAATGTCAAGTAAAGTTTACCATAATTATTTCCTTGATTTCTGTTGAGTTTTTCTGTAGATGATGAACGATGCGTAATTCGTCTAATAGATAACTTGTTACTATTTAGAGAAAGTAATTTGCTAGCAATAAGTTATTAGCTCGTTTGGGTAGAATCTTTTAATGAGATGATTAAAATAAAATTACAAAGGGAGGATTTATAGTTTTCTAACTAGTTGGTGTTCAAGAGATCCCGATGCTATGTGTTTTACTACTTGTTATGAGTTGTTATTCCTAGCTTAAGAAAGGTGATAATGTGTCCCTAGTTGTTGCACCCTCAAGGAGTTTCTCTCTTTTATCTCAAGATACAATAAATAATGCGATAGAGAATCTTCAGAAACTTTGATTGAATATTGTTTTTGAAAGAAGAATATCAATCAAACAAATCAATGATACTCTTCTTCAATAAAGGATCGCATAGATGATATTCATTGGGGATTTAGGGGCAAGATATCTCAGCGATTATTTCTGTGTAATTTGAGGTGGTACAACAAATCAAATAATTCCTGGATTATGATTTGATAAAGAAATCCTAAGATTATTTCAGAGTTTTTCTGATATTACTGTGTACACACATAATGCTGTTTTCAAAAACATGAATGACTGACAATATTGACCACATTTTTCGAGGTTTCGGGCAAAATATTGAACGGAGATATGTTTTGAAGATACTTTCAAAAATGTTGTATGGAAAGATTGAGTGTTAAAATGAGAGACCATCAGAAAAATGGAGTGATGATGAGCGGTAATACAGATCAGGAGAAAGAAAAATTTATAATAATTCATGATACGGTGTGCTGCAGAATGATCGTGTTCATGAAGAATTTTAGCGATAAGAAATTTAGAATGTCTTTCAATTTTTGATGGGACTCACATTTACCCTCTTATTGAAGAGAGATTGTATTCTTTGTATAGAACAAGACTCAGAAAGTGAATTCCTTAGATTTATTAGATGGTTTTGAACAATTAAGCCAGATCTCTCTTTCAAAAACATAAAATGACTTGTTTTGTGAAGAGATTTCAGACCAAATACTCTCCATCAGACACGTGCTTAAGGACTTTTTGAGGTCATCATTTTTCGATATACCAATAGTGTTTAACTGATTTTTGACATACACAACCACTTTGTACTCTGCCTTTATGATGATTTCGCGATCTGCTGATGCATGTGGAAGGATCTGTTGTAGTACAATTTTTAGAACATTAAATAGGTAGAGTGTGAAATATGAAGACACTTGGATTTAGTGAAGAAAGATGAGCGCAGATATACTTAAAACATACGAAAGATTGAGTATCCTAATTCAGGATATACGAGACATTATCTTCGTCAAAGATATGATAGTATTCTACTGTTAATAAAATAAAAATCTGATTTCAGATTTTTATATTCATCAGTTGAGTCTTAAAAGTTACTGAACCCGACGCTGCAGCTTCACTAGGAGAGAGAAGTTTGTCTTTCCCACCATGTCATAAGGTGTGAGCTAAAGTAGTATAGTATTCATCTTTTTCAAAAGGTCAATGGTTGCGTTGATCCTGCTGAACGATATCTCAGCAATAAAGTGATCTTCCCTAATCAGGGTATCAATTTTCTGATCATTCACTGGACCTTTTTCAGGTTGAGTGTAAATTAGCCTTGATGGTGAGATGGATCACTATGGAGCATTTTTAACAGACGCATAAAATATAAAAGACTCTCTTTAAGAGGAGTTAAAAGAGAGTCTATAGTTCTACTACTTATTGCAAAGAGCAAGTTTGAGAATTTTCTGTTTTGACCGGTGTGCACATGTGCAGCTACGATCCCGCAAGAGCAAGTCTTCCCACAGTTACATGAACAATTTTGTTTTTCTGTCATTGATGTAGTCTATAAAATATAAATATACCACTACCACCAGAGTGATGGTGTAATAGTTATATTCTATGCAAGAGATTTTTAAAAAGTGAATAATCTAAAAATAGAACCCTGATTTGAATACAAACGAGGGCTCATTGAATGGAATCATTAAAATCACATTTATGAAAAAATCATCGTATATATAATATACAAGCACTTTATAATCGAGAGGAAATATTTAATATTTTCCTTGATAAGGATTTTATCCTGACCAAAAATTTAAAAAAGCCTTTACAATACAGGTATTTTAGTTATAACAACTTAAATGTTTTATTCTCCTCAGGTATGCTACAACAACACGTCCTTTGGTATCTTCTTTGCCAGAGATTGATCAGCTTTTCTTAGAGCTAGAGCAGGTTTTCATATCCTAAAAAAGGCTGGGATTGCTGTATCAGGAGGGGAGCGATAGTATGCTTTTGAGTTATCTTTAGTGAGCTTTTTGCGAAAAAAGGTCAGGATGGGTTGTTGTATTTTGCACTGCAATCATGCGGTGAGACCAGAAAGTGAATATGAAGCTCAGGGCTCAAAAACTCTTCCACTGATGGCAGTTTGAAATCATCAAAAAGACAAGAAAAGCTGATCAACCGAAGAAAATTTGAGGAACCGAAGATACTGTTTTTCAAAAAGATGGAAGAAAAAGAGGCTAGAAGTCCTGTTTCTTTGACATAATCTCACTAGTAGAATAGAGTCGAGCCTGCTAAATATGATCCGTGGCTGTAGAGATTAGATGATTTTGAGTATGCAAAAGATGAGTTCTCATCATCTCCTTTGATGAAAACTGTTGTGAGACCTCTTTTAGATTTGACAAACAAGAGATTCTTAAACTGCTGGGTTATCAATTCCCTATTTTGGACCAGAGTAATTTGACAGATATGAGCTTGAGAAACTGATTTAAATCAATTCCTTTTCCCATACGAGGCTGAAATTTGAAGATAAAATGGGAAAGGAAAAAATCAGTTTTTCAAAGTCGAAGGCGATCTATGCAGCATTAGAAGGAGAAATCAAAATATGGATTGATACCTCTTATATAATCCACTTTTACGGATTAAAAGCCTTTCTTTGGCAGAGAAAAAGTGAGAAGATTGAAAATCCGAAATTGCTCAGCTATTTGCTTCATTACAAATTCATATTTCAAATGAGGAACTAGAACTGAGAGAAGCGATATATCGATAAGGTTCAAGGTTATCAATGAATATCAGCGTGATGGACAGTATTTTCTCAATATGGAGATATATACTTTTTCAAGCGGAAGCAAGTTTTGGGAAGAAATGCTGAATCAAGGCGAGAACTTTAAAGTTTGAATTCAGAATTTTGACCTTTTTCTCTGAGATTAAGGAAAGTATGCTGTGAGGTACCTAAGATTCCCTAGAAAATGATCACTAGAGGAAAATGCTCAAAAACGAATGATCAATAGGAAAATCCGATTTTTTCAGAAATTCAGTTCCTCTTGTAGAAAAGGGCGGAAACATTATAGTTGTTTTGATTCTTTGAGCTTTAACTTTTAATATTCTAACTAATGGAGCAACTCCAAAATTATTGGACGCAGCATCTCTCTTTCCAGACTAAAGGCCTTTGCAGAGATACAGACTTTCTGGACTTTCTGCTGAAACTTCAGATTATTGGCTGGTTCTTCTCGCTTATGCCGTGCTTTTTTTACTAGTCTTACCGCTACATCGCTATTTTGCTAGAAAAAAACTCTGACTCCAAAAATCTTTGGTAATGCAGATTGATGAGATGATCTATCTTTTGGCAAAGCATCAGCACTTACTCAATCTTGATCTTGAAAAACTCTGATGAAATCCAAATGTTGCTTTGATGAAACATTCTGAAGGAAAATACGACTATCCAGAGCTGGGAGGCTATCCTTATGAATTCACAAGGTTGAACAAGTTCTCTCTGAAGAAAAGTGATTTCTTTGGAAAGTGAACGAGCTCTTGCAAAAGAGGTGAAAAACTATCACTTCACATCAGCATTTTGAACTGTTCTCAAGTGGATTCTAGAATTTCTACTTTGGGAATCTATTTTTGATCAGATAGAATACTATTATATCAGTAGTGAGACCTATGAGATTTTGAAAAAAGTGATTTATCATCTGTTCTTGGCGTTTAGAGAGTTTTCTTTCTAATTTAACACCATTTCTAATCTTTCTTTGTTGACTTCAGTGTTATTATTTCTACTGTATTTTTTTTCCAAGATAAACAAGCGAAAATGCGGTTCTAGGTTTTGCCTTGTCTTGGGTTTTTCTTGCTGATGTGCTTGCTCAAGCATTTTTTATGATGAATCATCTTCTGGAGGCTAAACAGATGATAGAACTTATGCTTTTCAAATAGCTAAAACACAAAAAATCAGATTTTTAAATGTTATAGGTGAGATCAATGCTTTCATTTTACTCTATGGGATGCTGGGATTCCAGGGCTTAAACTCTACACTACTAGGGCTAAATCAGGCATCAGTTGACAGTGTTATGCTGCAGAGTTGCAATCTTCTCCTATGTAAAATGAAGGTGTCCTTCAACTTTTACTACACTCTTTGGTGAGTATCAGGTATACTATTCTCAAAAATATAATCCTGATCTAGCTTTGGGTAGGACAGGGGAACACAATGAGATCGAGGTTTCCGTTTCCGATGGTTTTTATCCAGAGTGGAGGTATTTCCCGCATACTGCAATAGAGACTTCCAACCGTCTTGATCTCACTCAAAGGAAAAAATGTGCTCAAGAGTCAGTATTTGCTTGTCATTGCGCATACAGTTTAGAGGACAGCACTAGGATTACACTATGATGGAAACTCACGCTTGCAACCTTCATCTAATGGGTAAGAAAAATATGAGATCAAAGAAGATCTTCTCACTCAGGCATGATAGTATTTTTTATCGTTCACGCATGTTTAATGGCGAACGTCCTTATGCGTTGCGTTATTCTGGCCCATATTTTCTTCGTAGGGGAGGTGATGGAACCTATCATTCTCATGGATGGATTAAGGGTGCCTGGGATCTATCAAAAGCAGCTCTATAGACATCTTCCAAGCTCTTGAGCAGATCTGCATTATCGTGCATAAACCCACGAGTACCTTATTCAAAAATAAAATCAATTTTTCTTTTTAGAGATTAAAACTATATTCTAAGTGCTGTTTTAAAGATAACTGATGAAAACCTTGGCGATAGAAACAAGTTGATGATACTTCTTTAGCGATTGTATCGGAGGAAAATGGAAATTTTCAGGTGGAAGATATTCTTGCCTGTTCTCCAGATTCAGGAGCATCAAAAATTTGGAAGATGGTTCCTGAACTGGCTTCCAGGCTCCATAGCGAAAAAATTATCGCAATCCTCCAGAGTTTAGAAGTTAGAGCGTATCAAAGTGTTGACTTTATCGGTGACAACTGGGCATGGACTCAGGATCATTAGTTGTTGGAAGACAGTTTGCTTCCTTGCTTGGAGAGTTTTATCAGAGAAGGAAATTGGTTCCTGTTTATCATATTTGGGGGCATGTATTTTTTCCGATTTTGTGAGGAGAAATATGGGATCTCAAACACCTATGGTAATAACCGCATCAGGAGGGCATAATGATGTTGCTTGATAGAAGATCAGTCCCGCTCAAACACCAAAAATCTGATTTCCCTCAATGGGAGTATGCAGGTTTTCAAAATCACAAAACTCTGATGGACGCTAGATGATGCAGCAGGAGTGTTTTGACAAAGGTATCAGAATGCTCTGAGGACCTTACCATGAGGAGTCTGGATATCTGAAAACCCCGCTTGTGAAAACCAAATCCGCCCTTAAATTCAAAAGGATATTCCTCCTTTCTAGCAGAAAATATAGATTTAGCTTTTTCAGGGATGAAGGTCAGTTTCTTTTCTTCTAGAAAGCTCAAAAAAGACTGAGTAGACCTTACTGAGGCTGATTTGTGATATCGCCTATGATTTTCAGGAGGCTGTGGTTGAGTTTTGTAGCTAGTCAAGCAACAGAGGATGCTGGGCGAAAACCCTCAGTCTAGCAGGTGGGTCAGCAAATGAGAGAATATCAGAAGTCATCCGCCAGCTTCTTGATAAAAAAGCTCGAAATCTCCTTTCTTTCCCCAGTCAAAAAAACTCTATTCAGCAGACAATGGGCGATGATTGATTGTGGCAGGCTTACTCGCAAAAGATAAAAACTCTGAGAAGGTCAGAGTTTTTTTTTATTTGATATTCTCATAGAATACTTATTTTTGATTGCAAAGCAGTTTTTTTACAGTGTGTGCCGATGGTTCGTATCAACTTCTTTACAGTCTTTTAGATAGCCTAAGAGCGCCTTCTGGAGATCTTTATTGGAGTTAAGTTCATGAGCGTAACTTGTTTCTCGATCTCTTTTCCTTGTCTCTCCATTGAAGCATAATTTGATGCTTCATATCAATATTGCTGCCTTATTTTCATTGATTACTGCCTTGTTTTCTTCTATCTCATATCAATTCTTCAGCAATATCCTCCTGCTCTACTATTGCTTTTAATGCTACGTTCTTGTAGAACTCATCCATATCGGTTATAGAATCAGTAGTTTTGTTCATCTTCTTTACATTTCCAATCTTGTCCTTTTGCTGATCTACTGCTTTCAGTGCTGGTGTTATTTTTCCGCATGCAGTCCCCATCAGTGAGTCCCAGCCGACTACTCAGTAGTGAGTTCCTTGAGTTGTCTTTAGATGATGCGCTGTCTTGTGCGTTTGATGAGTTTGTGAAATTTCTTGTGCTGTTCATGATTTTTCTTGGTATGAAAAATAAAACAAACATACTATAATTATATTAGTATTTGTCAAGTCAAATTGCAGAGGTAGAAGCTACTATTCATCTCACTCATCCCAAAGTACGCATATAGAGGTCAATCCTAGTTATTTTTTATCAATCAATATTGATCAGCTTCACTCTCATTTTCTAAGCCATCAAGTGTCACATTCTCAGATCCTGAGCCTCTTGGGAGTAAATCTACCTCATTCCCAACAGCTTGGGCATTCTTTTTTACCTGATGATATTTCCCTCAGTGATTGTCAAAGAATTTTTTTCTCCTCGATGTGTTCAACTTTTGCTGGTTTGGTAGCCATCATCAAGTTTTCACTCCTTGTCTGAGGAACTCCACCTCCTCAGAATGGGAGATCTTAACAGACTTCATACTCTTTTCTTTCTCGTTTTTGGACTGATAGTCTGATGAATAACTGTCCATCGGTGGAAAAGACAAAAAGCCCTCGGTATCTGTATCGAGCCTCCCAGCCACATGCAATAAATTTACATAAGAGGGCAGTCAAACATTTGCTTTTGTAAGCTCAGATATCAAAATTCATCCTCATCAGAAAATGGCCAACAGATTTATAGAGAATAGCGTATACTTTCTCCAGAACTCAATCTCTTGATCATAAACCCTTAGTATTTCTTATTGCACAAAAAGGTCTGAAGTCGATTTTGATCACTTCTCCATTTACGAGGATTGCTCCAGATTTACAGGCTTCAAGGCCTCTCTCCTACTTACCAGTCAAGATTCGCCAAATATTTAGCCAGTCTAATCATCTTTTCTCCTCAGCAGCTGATAAAAGTTTCTCAGAAACCTCCTCAAGTCAAACTTCTTTTGAAAATATAGTTCTCAGTTCTCTTTGATATTTCCTGAGCAAACTGATCCTGTGATATCAAGTCTGAATCTTTCAATTGCTGTCCTTTCTAGTTAGATCAAGCTCCTCAAACTGGAGTTCTCTTCCTAGTCATTTGATACTCTAATATAGGTCCCAGATCATACATGGGTTCTAGCTTTAGTAGCGGAAAATTATACTCAAGTATCCTTGTGGCTATAGATTTTTCGACTGGTTTTCCTGTAATACGTAACTGA